>Ga0126377_10003154_pt1 | contig 11589 bp, 11 predicted proteins | sample PanSoiMetPlot_22_FD_92647 | JGI IMG/M metagenome (GOLD analysis project Ga0126377, IMG submission 92647) | Tropical forest soil microbial communities from Panama - MetaG Plot_22 | ecosystem: Environmental > Terrestrial > Soil > Tropical forest > Bulk soil | place: Panama | collected 2016-02-17
ACGGATGCGCGAGCTCAAGCGCCGGCTCGGCTTCGCGCGCTCGTACGGGCTGGAGGGCGCCGAGCTCCTGACACCGGAAGAGGCCGCGCGGAAGGTCCCGCTGCTCGACCCCTCAACGATCCTCGGTGCCTACCACGTGCCCTCGGACGGCATCGCGAAGGGTGTTCGGATCGCCGCAGCCCTGGCGCACGAGGCGGAGGCGCATGGGATCGGGTTCGAGGGCGGGATCGTCGTGACCGGGTTCGACATCCGGGACGGGCGCGTCCACGGCGTCCGGACCGATCGGGGCGACGTCGAATGTGAGCGAGTGCTGCTGTGCGCCGGGATCTGGGGGCCGAGCGTGGGTGCGCTGGCGGGCGTGCCGGTTCCGCTCCTCGCCGTCCAGCACCAGCTGGTGTGGACCGAGCCGATCCCCGAACTCGAGAACGACACGCGGGAGGTCGCGCACCCGATCCTTCGTCACCAGGACATGGCGATGTACTTCCGACACCGGGAGGACCACTACGCCGTCGGCAACTACAAGCACCAGCCGATCGCCACGCCGCAGTCCGAGCTGCGCCGCCCCGGCGACGACAAGATGATGCCGTCGCTCATGCCGTTCACGCCGGCCGACTTCGCCGTGGCCGAGGCCGAGGCGGCCCGGCTGCTGCCGGCCCTCAGGGCCCGCATGCGCCCCGCCGATCCCGAGCGCTCGATCAACGGCATGTTCTCGTTCACGCCGGACGCGGGCTCGATCGTCGGCGAGTCGGCCAGGGTCCGCGGGTTCTGGCTGTGCGAGGCCGTGTGGGTGACGCACGCTGGCGGGTTCGGCAAGCACGCGGCCGAGTGGATCGTGCGGGGCGAGCCGTCGATCGACATGGCGGAGGCCGACGCCAACCGCTTCTATCCGTACATGACTTCGCCGCCGTTCGTGCTCGAACGCGGCAAGCAGCAATACCGCGAGGTGTACGACATCATCCATCCGCGCCAGCAGATGGCCCGGCCGCGAAAGCTCCGCCTCTCGCCCTTCTTCGAGCGCCACGTCGAGCTCGGCGCCGAGTTCGTGGTGGGCGCCGGCTGGGAGCGGCCCGAGTGGTTCGAGGCCAACGCCGCGCTCGTCCCGACGGATGCTCCGTGGCTTCGCCGCGACGACTGGGCCGGGCGGTTCTGGTCGCCGATCGAGGGAGGCGAGCACCTGGCTACGCGTTCGAACGCGGCGCTCTTCGACCTGACCGCCTTCGCGAAGTTCGACGTCGACGGTCCCGACGCGCTCGGGTTCCTCGAACGCATCTGCGCGAATCGGATCGACCGGCCGGTCGGCACGATCGTGTACACGGCGATGCTCACGCCCTCGGGGGGCATCAGGTGCGACCTCACGATCTCCCGAAAGGACGAGGAGCTGTTCCGCGTGATCACCGGCGGCGCGAGCGGCCAGCACGACCTCGCGTGGATGCGTCGCCAGGTCCGCGACGGCGAGCGCGTCCGGATCGCCGAACGTACGGGCTCGCTGTTCGCGCTGGGCCTGTGGGGCCCGAGCGCGCGCGAGGTACTCGGCGCCGTGACCGAGGCCGAGTTGGGCAACGAAGCCTTCCCGTACATGACCGCCCGGTACCTGAACGTCGGCGAGGTCTCGCCGGTCTGGGCCCAGCGGATCTCCTACGCGGGCGAGCTCGGGTGGGAGCTGTACGGGCAGTTCGCGATGGGCGGCCGGGCCTGGGAGCTACTGTGGGAGGCGGGCCGCGAACACGGCCTCCTGGCGGCCGGGCTGGGCGCGTTCGACACCTTGCGGCTGGAGAAGGGATATCGCTTCTGGGGCCAGGACATCCACACCGAGCGCGACCCGTTCGAGGCCGGGCTCGGGTTCGCGGTCAAGATGGACAAGGGCGCGTTCCAGGGCCGCGATGCGCTCGAACGCCGTCTGGAGGAGGGGCCTCGGGAGAAGCTCGCCTGCATCACGCTCGACGACTCGTCGGCCGTCGTGCTCGGCAAGGAGCCGATCCGCTCCGAGGGCCGGGTGGTGAGCTACGCGACCTCGGCCGGCTACGGCTACTCGGTGGGCCGCTGCATCGTCTACGGTTACCTGCCGGTCGAGCTCGCCGTGCCCGGCACACCGGTCGAGGTCGAGTACTTCGACGAGCGCCTGCCGGCGACGGTCGCCGAGGATCCGCAGTGGGATCCCAAGGGCGAGCGGTTGAGGGCGTGACGGGGTCGCGCAGAAGGGAGCACGAACGTTGGCCGTGATCGACAACCCGGGGATCCTGCTCTACACGCGGATCCGCAAGTCGCCGTACTTCTACGCCTCCCGACAGCACGGGGTCGCGCGCTACAGCGTCTACAACCACACGTACCATCCGCGCCACTACGGGGACCCGGTCGCCGAATACTGGCACCTGGTCAACGGCGTCACGCTCTGGGACGTCGGGGTCGAGAAGCAGATCCAGATCAAGGGCCCTGACGCGTTCGACCTGACGAACATGATCATCCCGCGAGACCTGCACAAGTGCGCGGTCGACCAGTGCAAGTACGTGTTCATCACCGCGCCCGACGGCGGGATCCTGAACGACCCGGTCCTGCTGCGCGTGGCCGAGGACGAGTTCTGGCTCTCGCTCGCGGACTCCGACGTGAACCTGTACGCGCTCGGGATCGCCGGCGCGAGGGGTATGGATGTCACGGTGCAGGAGATCGACGTGGCCCCCGTCCAGGTCCAGGGCCCGAGCGCGAAGAAGGTGCTGGTCGACCTGTTCGGCGAGAGGGTGCTCGAGATCCCGTACTACGGGCTCATGAAGGGCCAGGTCGACGGTATGGACGTCGTCGTGTCGCGGACCGGCTACACGGGTGAGGTCGGCTACGAGATCTACCTGTACGACGCGTCCACCCACGGCGTCGCGCTGTGGAATCGCGTGCTCGAGGCGGGTAAGCCGCACGGGCTCGAGGTGATCGGGCCGTGTCACATCCGCCGCATCGAGGGCGGCATCCTCGCGTTCGGCGCGGACATGTGGTACGAGCACAATCCCTTCGAGGTCGGCTACCACTACACGTGGATGGTCGATCTCGACCAGGAGGCCGACTTCATGGGCAAGGAGGCCCTGAAGCGGATCAAGGCCGAGGGCGTGAAGCAGAAACTCGTCGGCGTGGACATCGAGGGCGAGCCGCTCGGCAGTTACATCGACAACGAGATGATCGACGTGTTCCCGGTCTCGGTCGGCGGCGACGTCGTCGGGCGCGTGACGTCGGCGTGCTACTCGCCGCGACTCGAGAAGAACTTCGGGTTCGCGATGCTGCCGATCGGGCACACGGAGCTCGGCACCACCATCGAGGTCGAGACGCCCGTGTCCGGGAAGGTGAAGGCCTCGGTCGTGCAGATGCCGCATTGGGACCCGACCAAGGAGATCCCCAAGGGCTAGGCGGCCGGCCCGCTACCCCCTCATGTCAGGCGAGCGGGCGAACCATGAGAACCGGCGTGTCCGATTCCCAGTACCCGGGGAAGTCGCGGGTGAGGATGAAGCCGTTCGCCTCGTAGAAGGCGCGTGTGGCTTGGTAGCCGTCGGGAATCTCGTCGGGTCCGTCGCTCGGCGAGACGGTAAGGACGAGGAGGAATCTCCTATCGCTACGCCGGGCGTCGGTCGCTGCGCGGTCGAGGAGCGCGCGTCCGATCCCCTGTCGTCGGCGGTCGGCGTGAACCGCCATCCACGTGACCTCCACGCATTCGTCGAACCTCGGCTCAAGCGTCAGGAACGCCACGACCTCGGCGCCGTCCTGGGCGACGAGCCCCCGCTGGCTCCGAACGGCCGCTGCGCATTCCCGGCGTCCGTCTTCGTCTCCGAAGTGGTACGGCAATGTCGCAACGATGCCGTCACACGCGTGGGCGTCACGAACGACGAGCTGACGGATGGCGACGGCCACGGTTCACATTTCCATTCTCGTCGGCCTACGCCTGGCGCGCAGGGAGAACGAAGCGCACCGTAGCGCCTTTCCCCTGCGGGTTGTTCACTGCCTCTATCGTTCCGCCATGTGCATGCACGAGGCTCTTGGCGATCGCGAGGCCGAGGCCGGCGCCGCGCGACTCGGGTGATCTGGCGAACCGGTCGAACACGTGCGCGAGCTCGTCGGGCGGGATCCCCTCGCCGGTGTCGGAGACGGAGAACGCCACCCCTGCCGGGTCGCCCGAGGCCTCGAGCGCGATCGAGCCTCGGGACGGGGTGTGGCGGATGGCGTTCGCGAGCACGTTCGCGAGCACCTCCCCGATCCGAACCCGGTCCACGTCCAGAGCCGGCAGTCCCTCGTCCACGTGCGTCTTCAGCCGGAGCCCGGCCGCGGTCGCCGGTGCCGCGAACGCATCCGCGGCCGTCTCTACGAGCTCGCGCGGCTCGAGCCGCTCGCGGTGCAGGCGCAGGGCGCCCGCCTCCGCATTCGAGAGCAGCTGGAGGTCCTCGAGGAGTCGGGCCATCACGTCGGTCTCTCGCTCGATCAGCTCGAGGTGCTCGCCGTTGGCCTCGTACAGCCCGTCGCGCATGCCCTCGACGCGCCCGCGGATCACGGCGAGCGGTGTCCGGAGCTCGTGCGCGACGTCGGCCAGCAGGTCGCGGCGCCGGCGCTCGTTGGTCTCGAGCCGCTCGGCCATCCGGTTGAACGCGCCGGCCAGGTCACGGACGTCGTTCGGACCGTGCACCGCCGCCCGGGCGGATAGGTCGCCCTGCGTGATCTTCTCCGCGGCGTCCATGACCTCGCCGATCGGCCGCGCCGTGCGACGGATCGCGCGGCCGAGCGCGATGAACCCGATCACGAGCAGGATCGGGAGGAACAGGAACCACGGGAAGAATCCTCCGTGGTCGCCACGCTCGAGCCACCGCCCGCCCAGTGCGGCCCCGAGCCATCCGACCAGGAAGACGAACAAGAAGAAGATCCCGAACCCGATCGCGATACGTCGAACGAAGCGCCCCCTCAAGCCGCCCATGCGGCCGCCCCTCGGCGGGAAGGGCTCGTCCGGCGGCCACCAGGGAGGCGGCCCCCCGCGCCACCGCCCGAACTCAGGCATCGGCGAACCGGTACCCGACGCCGTGCACCGTCAGGAGGTAGCGCGGCGTGCCGGGCTCGGGCTCGATCTTGCGGCGGATGTTCTTCACGTGCGCGTCGATCGCACGCTCGTAGGACTCGATCGCGACGCCGTGGACGGCGTCCAGGAGCTGCCCGCGCGTGAACACGCGGCCGGGCTCGGCCACCAGGGTGGACAGCAGCTGGAACTCGGTGGGAGTGAGCTCGGCCGGCCGACCGGCGACCGTGACCCGCATCTTGCCCGTATCGATCTCGACGTCGGCGGCGCGCAGGACCTCGGCGCCGCGTTCGGCGGCCCGCGTGCGTCGGAGGACCGCCCGGATCCTGGCGACCAGCTCCTTGGGGCTGAACGGCTTGACCACGTAGTCGTCGGCACCGAGCTCGAGGCCGACCACTCGGTCGGTCTCGTCCCCGCGAGCCGTGAGCATGACGATCGGCGTGTTCGACCAACGGCGGATCTCCCGCGCCACGTCGAGCCCGTCCCGGCCCGGGAGCCCGAGGTCGAGCACCAGCAGGTCGGGCTTCGCGCTTCGAACGCTCGCGATCGCAGAGCCGCCGTCGCCCACCACGATGACCTCGAACCCGGCGTTGTCCAGGTAGTCGCGCACCACGCGCGCGATCTCGATCTCGTCCTCGACCACCAACACGGTCGTCATGACACCCCTCCGGCGCCGCTAGCCTGCCGACGCGAGCGGGCGGTGGCAACCGCCACCGCCCGCGTTGCCGGCGATCCGCTCGGGTCAGACCGTCGGCGGCCCGGTGCTCTCCTGGTCGCTCACCTGGTCGTGCTGGCGGCGGTGCCAGTCCCGCGCCCGGTCCTCGAACCGGGCCCGGCCCTCCTCCGACCATGGCCCGTAGCCGGGGCCGTGATCGTGGCCCCATCCGCGCGGACCCCGAAAGGCCCGGCTCAGCAGGAAGATCGTCCCGAAGATGAACAGCGGGAACAGGAAGAATCCGAACGGGAAGAACCCCCATCCGTGCCCGTACCCGCCGACCACCTGGACGACCTCGCTCGAGTCGGCGGCGCGACGGATGCCCTCGTCGACGCCGGCGTTGTAGGCGCCGACCGCGATCCCGATCACCGCCAAGACCACGAGGATCGACGCCGCGATCGCCCATCCGCGTCGCATCTGTTGCCTCCTTTCGACGCTTCCGTCCTTCTTGGACCCCATCCTGCGGGCCGTGTATGAAGGACCCGTGAAGGCCGGCGGGAGGGTTCGTGCATCCGCCGACGAGTGCCCGGAGACGCCGAAAAGGCCGGGCTCGTAGCGGCGAGCCCGGCCTTCTCGGTTTCGCGTGCTCGGGCGCCTACCCGTTCGGTGGACGCTTGGGCAGGTGGGGCTTGACCGGCGGGTCCTCGGCCCCGACCTTGGCCGCGAGCACACGACCCGCCATCGCCTCGAGCCTCTGCTCGTCCCAGCCCACGTATGCAGGTTGCTTCAGGGTGCCCGAGGGCTTGGCCGTCATGACCACCTCGGGCTGGATGACCAACGGCTGGTAGAGCGCGCGGCCCGCCATCGCCTCGAGCTTCTGTGCGTCCCACGCGGGCGGCTCCTCGGCGCGGTAGCGCTCCGCGAGTGCGCGACCCTGCATCGCCTGGAGCTTCTGGGCGTCCCAGACCTGCGAGCCTACCGGGGTCGCCACGGCGGCCGAACCGTCGTCGACGGCCTTGGTGATCACGGTGCCTGCGAAGATCCCGATGCCCAGCGCGACGATGATCGCGATCGCGATCGCTCCGTTGAGCGATCCGCGGACCGGTGGTGACTCGACCCTGACGCTCATGTCGCACCTCCTCCCTGAACCTGTCGCGATCGTGCTCCGGGAGGGTGCTCGGCGCGGTGGCCGCCGCTACCGACGGTGGGTGACCTCCGTCACGAGGGGGAGACGTCGGCGTCGGGTCGCGTGACCTCGGCGACATCGGCGCCGAGGAACCGGACGAGGTCCGAGCCGGAAAGATGCAGGTTCACCCCGTGGCCGCCGCCGCCGATCGCCACGCGATCGAGGTCGGGGATGCCCGCCTCGGCGATCACCGGCCACGGTGACGCCGATCCGAAGGGTGTGATCGTTCCCCGCTCGTAGCCGGTGGCGGCCTTCGCCTCCTCGGCGTCGGGCAGGGACAGCCGGCTCACGCCCAGGTGAGCCCGCAGCTTCGGCCAGTCGATCTGGCGTCCGCCCGGCACCAGGACGAACATGTAGTCGTTCGCGCCGCGCCGAACCACGATCGTCCGCAACAGCTGGCCGAGCGCGATGCCTTGGAACCCGGCACTCTCCTCGGCCGAACGCGCGCGCTGGGTCCGCTTGACCTCGAAGGCGAGCTCCGAGCCTTCGAGCGCACGGAGCGCCGGCGTGTCGGCGTCCATCGGGCCGCGAGCCTACCGGTCAGCGCTCGACGCCGGCGAGCAGCAGGTCGACGACGTAGGTCGCGAACGACGGCCGGACGAACAGTCTGGTGTCGGAGGCGCGCTCCTGCAGCAGCACCTGCGCCCCTCCGAACAGCGTCTGCGCGCACCGGCCCGCGGTCCACGAACGCGGATCCAGGTCGATCGGGCAGGCGGACGACAGGAGCTCGAGCCGGCTCGCGCCGGCGAGCTCGATCACGACGCGGTTCGACGAGACGTCCACCACCGAGTGGTGCCCGCCGGCCAGCCGGCTCTCGAGCTCGGCGACGAGGGGCTCCGCCTCGCCCGGAGCGGCCACCACGAGCCACTCGTCCGGCCCGATCCACAGGACCTCGCCCTCGCGCACGAGCGACCACGTGTTCGGCTGGGGCGGGAAGCCCGCGGGCGCATCGGACGCCCGAACGTCCAACTGCGTGGGGAACGCGATCTCCACGCCGCCGGCCAGCGCGAGGTCGGCCGAGCGTCCGGCGAGCGCGGTCCGGGCCATCACGGTCGCACCTCAGCCATCGCGTCGAACCCCCTCCGGGTCGTAGGGCGCCGGCGAGGTCACCTCGCAGGCGACGGTCCGCTCGCGCAGCGGGGCGAACACCGTTCGCCCGTGCATCAGGTGACCGCCCTCCAGCATCGCGAGCGCGAACGGCCGCCCGAGCGCCGGGCTCCGGTAGGACGAGGTGATGTGGCCGGCGAGGGGCATCGGGGTCTCGGCCGTCTCGTCGAGGACCAGCTGTGCGCCCTCGGGGAGGATCTCCTGCGGGAACAGCCCGACCAGATGCTTGCGGTCCGAACGCACGAGGTCGGAGCGTCGGAGCGAACGCTTGCCGATGAAGTCCCCCTTGGAAGGGTTCACGATCCAATCCATGCCGAGGTCGGCCGGGCTCACGCTGCCGTCCGTGTCCTGGCCGACGATCACGTAGCCCTTCTCGGCCCGGAGCACGTGCATCGCCTCGGTCCCGTACGGCTCGATGCCGAACGCCTGGCCCGCGGCCATGACGGCGTCCCACACGAGTGGTCCATGCCAGCCGGCCACGTGCAGCTCGAACGCGAGCTCGCCCGAGAAGCTCACCCGCGCGATGCGTCCCGAGACGCCCGCCACCTGCCCGTCACGGAACGTCATGAACGGGAACGCCTCGCGCGAAAGATCGACGTCGGTCCCCACGGCGTCGACCACGTCCCGAGCTCGGGGACCGTTGATGGCGACGACCGCCCACTGCTCGGTGACGCTCGTGCAGTAGACCCGCAGGTCGGGCCACTCGGTCTGCAGCCACTCCTCGAACCGGTCGAGCACGACCGCGGCGTTGCCGGTCGTCGTGGTCACCAGGTAGCGGTCCTCGGCCAGCCGCATGGCGACCCCGTCGTCCAACACCATGCCGTCGAGCCCGAGCATGAGGCCGTAGCGCATACTCCCCGCGGCCAGGTTCGACATCCGGTTCGTATACATGCGATCCAGGAACGCGGGCGCGTCCGGCCCGATCACCTCGATCTTGCCGAGCGTCGAGGCGTCCATCGCCCCGACGTCGTTCCGAACGGCGAGGCACTCGCGCTCGACGGCCTCCTCCATCGACTCGCCGGAGCGCGGGAAGAAGCGTGGCCGCTTCCACTGTCCCACGTCCTCGAACACGGCCCCCCGCTCGACATGCCGGGCGTGGATCGGCGTCGTTCGGATCGGGTCGAACAGCTCGCCCCGGAAGGGGCCGGCCAGGGTCGCGTAGGGGACCGGCATCACCGGCGGGCGAGCGTTCGAGGGTCCCTGCCACCCCGGCGACTCGCCGATCAGCGCGTTCACGACCTCGGCGGTGACGACGCCGCTCGTACGTCCCTGGTCGATCGCGGTCCCGATGTAGGTGGCGCGCTTCACGTGCTCGACAGAGCGCAGCCCACCGTCGACCGCGTTCGCGATGTCGGCGACCGTCTGGTCGCGCTGGAAATCGACGAAGTGCCGCGTGGTGTCATCGCTCGGGACGAACCAGTACGGCGAGTCGTTGAACACCTCGCCGGTGGCCGCGCCGACCACGGTGAGCCACGGCGGCCCCTCGGTCGGGACGAAGGCATGCGCCTCCTCGTCGTACCGGACGCCGCCACCGATCGCGCGCCACAGCGCGAGGTTCGGGTCCCAGCCGCCCGAGACCAGGAGCGCGTCGCACTCGACGGTGCGGCGTTCGCCGCCGGGCCCAACCAGATGCACGGCCTCGAGCCGCTGCTCGCCGTCGGTGCTCGAAACGACCCATCCGTTGAGGACCTCGGCGTCTCTGGCGAGCCCCAGGTCGGGCTCGGTCCCGATCGATCCGACGTCCACGATCGCGGGGACCTCGACGCCGTTCGAGGCGAGGACCGACGCGGGTCCGTACGAACCTCCGCGGGCCGTGAACAGGACCGCGCGAGAGCCCGGGAGCACTCCGTACTCGAGCGGGTAGGACCAGGACGCCGCGTGGCTCAGCATCACGCCGGGCCGGTCGTTGTCGGCGAACGCGATCGAGCGCTCGAAGGCGCCGGTTGCGAGGATCACGCGCCCCGCCCGGACATGCCAGAGCCGGTCCCGATCGCCCGCGCGCTCGAGCACGGTGACGTAGCCCTCGTCATACAGACCGAGCGCCGTCGCACGTGTCAGGTAGGTGACTTCCTCCGCGACGAAGTCGCCCCCGGCGCCCTCCTCGATCGTCGGACGCTGCTCGACGAGCATCACGCGTTCGCCGTCGGCGGCCGCGTCGCGAGCCGGGTAGAAGCCGTCGTGCCCGCTCCCGATGATCAGGAGCTCGACGTGCGCATGCCGGTGTTCCGCGCGTCGCGCGGGCGAAGCATCGGCGCGAAGGCGCCCGACGCCGGGGCGACTCGCGACCACCATGCCGTCGACGGCGTCCACCATCGTGGCCGCGACGATCGGCTCGAACCACGGCTCCGAGATCTCGACGAGGGCGTTCGGCTCCTCGGGTCCGGCCGAGAACACGCCGCGCGGCCGGCCGAGGATCGGGCTACGGAACCCGCCAACGACGTCGTTGGCCAGGAGCGCGCTCGCGATCGTGTCCCCCTCGAACGCGCGAACCTCGTTCCCGTCGAACGTGAACGAGATCGGCTTCGAGCGATCGATCCGGCGACCCTGCGACGGCAGTCGACGGGCGGTCACGACCCCGCACCCTCGCCCGGTGGGCCCGTGCTCACGAACCGGTACGTCGCGGTATCCCGGACCGCGTCGAGCCACCGTCGGCAGCCGTGCACGTGATACCAGCGTTCGGCGAACGCGCCCTTGGGGTTGTCCCGCATGAACAGGAAGTCGGCCCACTCCCCATCGGACAGCGCCTCGGGATCGGCCGGATACGCGATCCCGGCCTGCCCGCCGTAGTGGAACTCGATCTCGTCGCGCGGGCCGCACCAGGGACAGGGGATCAGCAGCACGTCAGGCGTCGCCCTCGTCGAACGACTTCACGAGCCGCTTGGGCGCCGTCATCCGCCACGCCTCGATCAGCAGCTCCTCGAGTTCGCCCGCGTCCACCGTCCGGTACCGGACGCCGACCCACCCGCTCTTGCCCACGTACGGCGGAACGAAGAACGTGTCCGGATCCATCGCGGTGAGCGCGCGCTGCTCGTCGTGCGTGGATTTCACCCAGACCGCCCGCCGCTCGTCGGCGAACATCGCGAAGATCTTGTTGCGGACCCGGAACGTCGGTTCCTCCCAGGTCAGGCGCTCCTGGACCTCCGGGAGCGAGAGCGCGAGTCGCTTCACCGTCCGCGCCTGCATCAGTGCGCGACCCCGGCTGCGCCGTGCTCGTCGATCAGGGCGCCCGAGACGAACCGATCGAGCGAGTACGGCCGGGCGAGCGGGCCCGGCTCGCCGTTCGCGATCAGGTCCGCGAACACCCACCCCGAACCCGGCGTCGCCTTGAAGCCCCCGGTGCCCCAGCCACAGTTCACGAACAGGTTCTCGATGGGCGTGCGCGACAGGATCGGTGAGGCGTCGGGGCACACGTCGACAATGCCGCCCCACGTCCGGAGGAGGGCGGCGTTGGCGAAGACCGGGAACAGCTCGATCGCGGCCGCCAGCTGATGCTCGATCACGTGGAACGACCCGCGCTGGCCGTAGCCGTTGTACGCGTCGATGCCTGCCCCCATCACGAGCTCACCCTTGTCGGCCTGCGACACGTACACGTGCACGGCGTTCGACATCACG
>Ga0126377_10003155_pt1 | contig 11588 bp, 10 predicted proteins | sample PanSoiMetPlot_22_FD_92647 | JGI IMG/M metagenome (GOLD analysis project Ga0126377, IMG submission 92647) | Tropical forest soil microbial communities from Panama - MetaG Plot_22 | ecosystem: Environmental > Terrestrial > Soil > Tropical forest > Bulk soil | place: Panama | collected 2016-02-17
AGCTCGGAGATCGTGTCGAGCGAGGCGTTCGGCCGCTACGTCGCGCAGATCTGGAGCGATCTGCGCGAGGAGGCGAGTCGCGGGATGCACGACGACGAAACGCTGCGCAAGGGCGGGGAGCGGTCATGACCGCCGCCGCCATGGCAAGGGGACGGTTCGTTCCCTTCGCACTCGGCCTCGGGACGTTGGCGGCGTTCTTCGTCGCGGTCGAGGTGTTGATCCGCCTCAACGCCATCAACCGGTACATCGTGCCGATGCCCTCGCAGATCGCGCTGGCGTTCGAGCGCGTGATCCTGGAAGAGGACATCGTCGCGCGCTTCTGGCTCACCTTCAAGGAAGCGATGATGGCGGGCCTGATGATTGCGGTCGTCGGCATCTCGATCGGCGTCCTGTTCTACCGCTTCGGCCTGCTGCGCCGCGCCTGCGAGACCTGGGTGGCCGCCATGGCTTCAGCGCCGACCGTGCTGATGTATCCGCTATTCCTGGTGATCTTCGGCCGTAGTATGTGGACCATCATCATGATGGGCTTCGTCGCCGGCCTGCCGCCGGTGATCCTCAAGACCATCGAAGGCTTCGCCGGAACGCGCCGGGTGCTGCTTAATGTCGGCAGGAGCTTTAAGCTCACGCCGGTCCAGCAGTTCGTGAAGATCCTCTTTCCGGCAGCGCTGCCGACCATCTTCGTCGGCGTGCGGCTCGGGTTGATCTTCACCCTGATCAACATCGTCGGCGTCGAGTTCCTCATCAATTTCGGCGGTCTCGGTCAGCTCATCAACGATCTCGCCGAGCGCTACGACCTGCCGGGAACCTATGCGGCGATCTGCTTCGTCATCCTGGTCAGCGTCTGCTTCTTCGTCTTCACCGAACGGGTTGAGAAATGGCTGAGACCGGTCGATTGAGAACAGCGGCGGCACCGGCCGCGCTAGGCGATCCGGTAACGCAATTGCGGATCGTCATCGTGCTGACGCTGCTGGTGACGTGGGAGCTGCTCGCCCGATCGGGGCTGCTCTACCGCGACGTCGTGCCGTCGCTGCTCGCGATCGGCGGCGCGATGTACAAGCTCCTGTCCAGCCCCGACTACTATTATCACCTCGGCGTGACGGCGAGCGAGATCGGCACCGGGCTCGCCATCGGTGGCATCACCGGCCTCGTGGTCGGGATCGTGCTCGGCGTCAACCGCTTCCTTAGCCGGACCTACGAGTCGTTTCTCTATTATCTCGGCCCGACGCCCAAGATCATCTTCTTCCCGATCATGATCATGTGGTTCGGCGTCGGGCCGGGATCGAAGATCGCAATGGGCACGCTGTCGTGTTTCTTCCCCATCGCGCTGTCCGCCGCTGCCGGCATGCGCCAGATTGACAAGGTACTGATCCGCGTCGGCCGGAGCTTCCGCGCCAACAGCTGGCAGATGGCGACGAAGATCTACCTCCCGGCCATGCGTCATCCGACCATCAACGGCGTGCGGCTCGGGCTCGGCGTCGCCATCATCGGCACTTTGCTGGCCGAGACCAAGCTGTCAAACCGCGGCGTCGGCTTCCTCATCATCCAGGCCTATAGCCTGTTCGACATGCCGCGCATGTACGCCATGCTCATCGTGCTGTTTGTGCTTGCCATTGGCGCCAACGCGCTGGTCGGCCGGCTCGGCGGCCTCGATTCCCTGAAACGAGCCTGAACAGCAAAAGCAACAAAGCACGGAAGGTCGACCGACATGACAAGCATCGCCCCCCTCGCCTTTGCCGCTGCCGCCGCAGTCATGGCATCGGCCGCGCCGGCCGCGGCCGTGGACCAGCTCAAGCTCACGATCGGGCAGCGCGGCAACTGGGACACCGCGGTGACCCAGCTCGGCAGTAAGGCCGGCATCTTCAAGAAGCACGATATCGAGCTCGATATGATCTACACGTCCGGCAGCGGCGAGACCCTCCAGCCGGTGATCGCCGGCAGGGCTGACGCCGGCCTCGCTGTCGGCACGCTGGGCGCGATCGGCGCCTATGCCAAGGGCGCGCCGGTGCGTATCATCGCGGCGCAGGCGACCGGCGCCGCCGACTATTGGTACGCCAAGACGTCCGCGCCGATCAAAACGCTCAAGGACACGGCCGGCAAAACCATCGCCTTCTCGACGCGTGGCTCCTCGACCGACAGCATCGTGCGTGCTTTCACCAAGGAATTTAGCCTGACCGCCAAGCCGACGCCGACCGGCAATCCGTCGGCGACCTTGACCGCGGTGATGACCGATCAGGTCGACGTCGGCTGGGCGTCGCCGCCATTCGGGCTCAAGGAGATCGAAGAAGGCAAGATCCGCATCATCGCCAAGGCGACTGACGCCACGCTGGTGCGCGGCCAGACCATCCGCACCATTGTCGCCAACGCACGGACGCTGCAGGACAAGAAGGAGGTGTTCGCCCGCTTCATGCAGGCCTATCGCGAGTCGATCGACTACATGTACAGCAGCAATCCGCAGGTCATCAAAGACTACGCGGAATTCGTCGGCGTGTCGGAGGCGACCGCGCGCAAGGTGCGCGACGAATTCTTCCCGAAATCCCTGCTGCAGCCCGACGAGATCAAGGGTCTCGACAGCATGCTGCCGGAAGCAGTCGAGCTGAAATTCATCGCGGAGCCGTTGACCAAGGAGCAGCTCGCCGAGCTGATCCAGATCCAGAAGCCGGCGAAGCACTGAGGCATCCGCGGTCTATTCGAGAACGTGGGTACTCGCTCACCGTGGGCTCCGCCTCACCTCGCCGGGGAAAAGGTCGACCTCCGCGCAAAGCGAGGACGTCGGATGAGGGCAGTAGGCCGATCGGGCATCGCCACCGTGCTCGGAACATCGTTGGCAGCCAACATGAGACGATCATATCGGAGGTCACGCCATGTCCGTCACAACCCAGCTGAAGACAACCACCGCACACTCGCTCACCTTGCCGAGCCATCGCGACTGCTACTACGGCGGCCAATGGGCCAAGCCGAAATCGGGGCGCTATGTCAACACGATCAACCCGGGCACCGGCGAGTCGCTCGGGCCCGTCGCAGACGGCTCTGCCGCCGATGTCGATGCGGCGGTCGATGCGGCAAAGCGCGCCTTCGAGGACTGGCGCGGTGTGCTGCCGCTCGAACGCGCCAGGTTGCTCAAGCGCATCGCTGCGATCCTGCGCGACCATGCCGAGGAACTCGCCATGATCGACGCCGCCGATTGCGGCAATCCGGTCAAGGAAATGGTGAGCGACGCCAATATCGCCGCGGCGCAGACCGAGTTCTTCGCCGGCCTCGTCACCGAGATGAAGGGCAACTCGATCCCGATGGGCCCCGACGTCGTCAATTTCTCGGTGCGCGAACCGCGCGGCGTGGTCGGCCGCATCATTCCATTCAACCATCCCTTCATGTTCTGCGCCGGCAAGTCGGCGGCGCCGCTCGCCGCCGGCAACACTGTAGTGATCAAGCCGCCCGATCAGGCGCCCCTCTCCTCGCTCCGCCTGTTCGAACTGATCGAGGGCGTCCTGCCGCCTGGCGTGTTCAACGTCGTGCCTGGTGGCAAGGAGGTTGGCGCGGCGCTCGCCGCCCACAGCGACGTCGCCATGATCGCGCTGATCGGCAGCGTACCGACCGGCCGCGCGGTGATGCGCGCCGCCTCAGCCACGGTGAAGCCGGTCATGCTCGAACTGGGCGGTAAGAACGCGCTGATCGCCTATCCCGACGCCGACCCCGATGAGGTCGCCGCTGGCGTAATCGGCGGCATGAACTTCACCTGGTGCGGCCAGTCGTGCGGCTCGACCAGCCGCGCCTTCATCCATGAGACAACCTACGACGCCGTAATCGCGCGGGTGAAGGAACGCATCAAGGTGTTCAAGCCCGGAATTCCCACCGACCACGCGACGACCATGGGCGCCATCGTCTCCAAGGTCCAGTTCGACCGCGTGATGAGCTACATCGCATCCGCGAAAGAGGAAGGCGCGCAGCTCATCGTCGGCGGCGGTCCGCCCGCCGACCCGGCGCTCGCTAAGGGATTCTATATTGAGCCGACGGTGTTTGCCGTGACCGACAAGAACCGTATCGCGCGCGAGGAAATATTCGGCCCGGTGCTCTCGGTGTTCAAATGGAGCGACGAGGCGAAGATGCTGCAAACGGTGAATTCGGTCGAATACGGCCTCACCGCCTCGATCTGGAGCAACGATCTCAACACAGCGCATCGCACCGCCATGGCGGTGCAGTCCGGCTTCGTGTGGATCAACGAGGTCAGCAAGCACTTCCTCGGCGCGCCGTTCGGCGGATTCAAGCAGTCCGGCATCGGCCGCGAGGAATGTATCGAGGAAATGCTCGCCTTCACGCAGGAGAAGAACATTCACGTGCGACTGAAGGCGGCGAAGAAGTAACGACCCGTTGTCTCGGTCTCACAATTTGAAGCTCTCGTGCGTCGACGGATGAAATAGCTCTTCGGGCTTGACGAGCCGCGGCGACAGTCCCTGCGCGTGGTGATGGCGCAGGAATGCTTCGAGCGTCTTGCGGTTTGGCTCGAGGCCGTAGGCCCAGAAATCGTGGCCCATCAATTCGCGTGCCGCCTTGAGCTGCTCCTCGACGAACGGCAGCGTGACCTTGGTCGCCGACGTGTCGCTGAGCGCAATGAGCGCCGCCGCCTTCGACTGCTCGAACGCCTTGAACACCGCCGCCGGCAGGAACGGATGTTTCTCGACCAGAGTGCGACGGATGCCGATCAGGTGCATGATCGGAAAGATGCCGGTGCGTTTGAAATAGTCCTTGGCCGCGGCGGCGGGATCGCGGAACAGCCAGCCGACATGCGGGTGACCGCGCTCGATGAAGGCGGGCGGCCGCGGCGCGATGAAGCCGTCGATCTCGCCCTTATCGAGCAGGCCCGAGATCGTCGCGCCGTCGGGCGCGTTGTCGAGCCGCACGCCAACCGGCAATTTGATGCTGATCTTCTCTGGGCGGCCCGCCTGTTCGATGCCGCCGCGGATCCAGTGGATGTCGGATGGCTTGACGCCGAAATCCTCTTCCAGGATCGCGCGCGCCCAGACGTTGGCAGTCAATTGATATTCAGGCACGCCGACTTTCTTGCCCTTGAGGTCCTTGGGCTCCTTGATGCGGTCGGTACGCACATAGATTGAGGTGTGGCGAAATGCCCTGGAGACGAAGGCCGGGACGCCGACGTGGGGTGCCTCGCCGAGCGCCGTCTTGACGGTGAAACTCGACAACGAGAGCTCGCAGATATCGAAATCGTCGGTGCGCAGGGCACGGAAGAAGATCTCCTCCGGCGACAACGTCATGAACACCGGATCGACGCCGTCGATCGCGACTGCGCCGTTGACCAAGGGTCGATTGCGGTCGTAGTCGCCGATCGCGACAGAGAGAGACAGCTTTGCCATGCGCCGATGTTCCCCGAGTGACAGCGTCTTGATAGAGGTCGCGCAAGCGCCTGTGAAGGCCTGAATCGGACATTGCCTGGTTGCGCCACGGCTGATAAATGTCCGCTCCCATCAATCATTTAGAGTGCGCCATGCGTCTTAACCTGGGCTGCGGCCAAAAGAAGATGTCCGGCTGGGTCAATGTCGACAAGTTGCCGTCATGCAATCCCGACGAACTGGTCGATCTCGAGAAGCTGCCCTGGCCATGGCCGGACGATGCCGCGGAAGAGGTCATGCTGTCGCACGTGCTCGAGCAGCTCGGCGCAACGCCCGCGCTCTATCTCGGCGTCATGAAGGAATTGTATCGCGTGTGCCGAGACGGCACCACCGTGACGGTCGTCGCCACTCATCCACGTCACGACATGTTCCTCGACGATCCGATGAACGTGCGCCCAATCACAGTCGACGGTCTCGCCCTGTTCTCGCAGGGCTTCCAGCGCCAATACGAGGCGCGCGGCTTTCCCGGCTCGCCACTTGGCGCCGAGATTGGCGTCGATTTCAATATTCAGGGTGTCAACATGGCGCTCGACGAACCGTGGCATGGTAAGCTGCAACGCGGCGAAATGTCCGAAGCCGACATGAAGAGCGTCGTGCGCGGGCAGAACAACGTCGTATCCGCCATCACCGTGGTGATGAAGGCGATCAAGCCGGCCGGGAAGATCGCGTAAGGTTGGGATTCAGCGCGGCTTGGGGCCGGCTTCCTGCGGGGTGACGTCGAGCACGCGCGCGCGGTTGATGATCTTCACCGCGGCCTTGCAGTTGGTCATGCAGGGCTTGCGGCTCCAGAACGCGCGCTCCGTCCGCTCGCGGTCGTCGTCGTGGAAGCCGGCCTCGTTCGGCATCCTGACCTTGGCGAAGGTCTCCTTGCTCAGCACGAAATTCTCGTCGACCACGTCGTTGAGGAACAGCAGATAGGCGACGACGGCGTAGAGTTCGTGGTTGCCGAGCGACTGCGCATCGCCGAACGGCATGCTGTGCCGCACGTAGTCGAACACGCTCGAGAGGTACGGGAAATAGGAGCCGACGGTCTTCGAGGGATCGTCCGACGCGAGCGAGCCCTTGCCGCCGGCGATCTGCGGCCAGCGCCCTGATCCTTCGCCGAACTCGCCGTGACAGGCGGCGCATTTTGCCATGTAGACCGCTTCGCCGGCCTTGACGGAGCCTCGGCCGTCGGGGAGCCCCTGCCCGTCCGGCCGCACGTCGATATCCCAGCCGGCGATCTCTTCCGCCTTCGCCTCGCGGCCGATGCCGTAGACGCGCCGGCCGGCGCTTGCATCGGCAGCAGGCTTTCGCGTCTGCGCTACGCCGTGCGGCGCGAGGAGGGCAAGCGACAGAAAGACCGCCGCGACGGCAGCGGTGCTACGACACTTCGACATTCTCGACCTCTCCGCTCGGCAGCACATGCCAGGTCTGGATGCCGTTGTTGTGATAGACTGAGTTGACCCCGCGAATTCTGCGCAGGTCCGCCTTGGTGGGCTGCACGTAGCCGGTCTCATCGATCGCGCGCGATTGCAGCAGCAGGTCTTCGCCGTGCCATTCGATCCCGGCATAGAAGCGCACGCACGCCCGGTCGAGAACCAGCCCGTCGATCCTCGCCGCGCGCCAGTTCCTGCCGCCGTCCAACGAGACGTCGACTCGCTGGACCTTGCCGCGGCCGGACCAGGCGAGACCGGTGACGACCAGGAAACCTTTGTGTGCCACCGGCGCCTGCGGCGATGGCGCGGTGATCACCGACTTCGCGTCCATCACGAAGGTGAAGCGGCGCGCCTTTCCATCGGCCAACAAGTCGGTGTATTTCGCTGTCTCCTCGCGCGCCTGCCATGGCTGGTCGCCGACCTTGATGCGGCGCAGCCACTTGACCCACATGTTTCCTTCCCAGCCTGGAACGACCAGCCGCGCCGGGTAGCCCTGCTCCGGGCGCAGCATCTCGCCGTTCATGCGATAGGCGATCACGCAGTCGTCGAGCGCCTTGGCGATCGGGACCGAACGTCCCATGGCGGCGGCATCAGCGCCTTCGGCCAGGATCCATTTGGCAGTGGTCTTCAACCCCGCCTCGGCGAGCAGGATTTTCACCGGCACGCCGGTATATTCGACGCAGTGGATCATGCCGTGGGTGTACTGGCAGCCATCGAGTTGGGCGCCGCGCCACTCCATGCCGGAATTGGCGGCGCATTCGAGAAAGTGGATGCGGTTGACGCGCGGAAAACGTTTCAGGTCGGCGAGCGTCAGCATCAGCGGCTTGCCGACGAGGCCGTGCACGATCAGCCGATAGTCCTCGGGATCGATCTCGGCGATGCCGCCATGGTGGCGCTCGAAGGCGAGCCCGCTCGGCGTGATGATGCCGTCGAGCTCATGCAGCGGCGTGAAGCTCACCGAGGATTCACGGCTCGCGGTCAGCCATTGCACGTCGCGCCGCACGACGTGCTTCTCGAACGTCGACGGCTGGCCATAGGGCCGCGCCGCCACGCCGTCACCGAGGGAGCGGGTCCATGGCGGAACGTTCGGCGGGAGATTGTTCGGATTGGCCGCCAGCTCGCTCCCGTCGGCGCCGACGACGGCGCTACCGCCCAGCGCTGCCGCGCCCTGCAGCAGACGCCGGCGCGACAGCCGGTCCGACGATGGGGGATCGGCCGGATCGGCCATGACATTCCTCCTGCGCGCGATTCTCGCGCCGCGTCATATTCGAGTTTATGAATATATTGGTACGGTGGCAATCAGGCGCCGGCGATCTTCACCGAGGTATTTGGCGCGATGCGCACAACCTTCTTGTCGGCCACATATTTTTCCACCACATCCCAAACCGGCGGGCCCCGCACGCCCTCGTTGACGCTCGCCCAGCCGGCAACCACATAGTCCTTGCCGGCTTCGATCGGCGCGCCGGATTTGAGCTGCGTCAGCGCCGAGATCCGCTGGCCCGCTTGCTTGCCGACGTCGATCGCGTAGCCGAGGCCGCCGCAACGAACCATGTCCCCTCCCTGCTGATAATAGGGATCGCGATTGAACAGGTTGTCGGCGACGTCTTCGAGGATGTCCTTGAGCCGCGCGCCGGTCATGGTGAGGCGATAGACTTGCGGATAGGTCATCGCGGTGGCGTTGTGGATATCCTCGACGGTGATTGGCGCGCCCGGCAGCACGCTGGTGCCCCACCGAAAGCCGGGCGACAGGGCGATCTCGGCGTCGCGCTGCTCGAGGATAGCGGCGCAGATCAGATCGTCGAATGTGCCGTTGAAATTGCCGCGCCGGTAGAGCAGCGATTCACTCCTCCCGACATCACGACGAAGCTCCGCTGTGAACGGCGCGCGGACGTTCTCGATCATCGCCGTCATGTCCTGATCACCCGCTATGGCGTCGGCGAATAGCGGGATCAGCTTGTAGCGGAAGGATTTGATCTCGGCGCCGCGCACGTCGAGGTCGAGCCGCGAGACGAACTTGCCGTGGCTCCCCGAGGCAACGAGCAGCGTCTTGCCGACCTTGACTGGCTGCGGCAGTGCGTCGTGAGTATGCGCGGTGAGGATGACATCGATATCGGCCACGCGTGCGGCGAGCTTGCGGTCGACGTCGAAACCGTTGTGGGAGAGCAGCACGACGAGCTGCGCGCCGTCCTTGCGCGCCTTGGCGACAGTCGCGCGCACGTCGTCCTCGCGGATGCCGAATGACCAGTTGGGCATCATCCAGCGCGGATTGGCAACCGGCGTATAGGGAAAGGCTTGACCGAGGACGGCGACCCGTACCGCGCCCTTCTCGAAGACCTTGTAGGCGTCGAAGGCTGGCTCCTGCCATTCGGTATCGCGTACGTTGAGGGCGAGGAAGGGGAAGCCCAGGTTTCCAATCAGCTCCTTCACCCGCTTCTCGCCGTAGGTGAACTCCCAGTGGCCGGTCATCGCGTCAGGCTTGAGCAGCTTGAAGCAGTCGACCATGTCCTGGCCGAGCGTACGGTAGGCGCCGAGCGAGCCTTGCCAAGTGTCGCCGCCGTCGAGAAACAGCACGCGATCGATGCCGCGTTCGGCGCGCACCGTCTTGATGACGGTGGCGGCGCGGTCGAGCCCGCCGATGCGGCCGTAGGTCTTGGCCAGCGCCTGGAAATCGTCCGCCGTCAGCGCGTAAGCCGCGGCCGAACGTGCGGCGAGACCGAAGCGACCGAGAAATTCCTTGCCGGTGAGATGCGGCGGCTGCCCCCTCGCCTCGCCGACGCCGAGATTGGTCGACGGCTCGCGGAAATAGACCGGCACGAGCTGGCCGTGCACGTCGGCCATGTGCAGCAGCGTGATGTTGCCGAGGCTGTCGAACTTCAGCAGCTCGGCCTGGGTGAGCCGCTGCTGCGCCGCCACCCGGCCAAGACCGCCAAGGCCGTTTGCCGCCGTGATCGCCGCCGCCGCGGCGCCGACCTGAAGGGCTTCGCGACGGCTGATCATGGCAGTGCGCCCCAGCGGCCATCGCTGGCGCAGCGCCGATGAGCACGCTCGTTCGCCATATGCACACTACCTGGTCGGCTACCCTCCCCTGACAGGGAGGGATAGGAACCTCAGTGTCCCGTCCCACGGAACACGAAGCTCAGGGCCGTATTCCCGAGCTCAGTGCCGCATTCGCCGCCTTCAATGCCGTATTCCCGGAACGTTGAGCTTGAGGCCGGCGCTCTGCGCCGCGATATAGAGTTCGAGGTCGCCGTATTCCTTGGCGTCGGGCGGCAGTTCGTCGGCGCGGATATTGACCTGGCACCATTGGAAGCGTTTGCGGATGTCCCACACCGTTTGCAGGCTGGTGCGCCAGGTCGGGAAGTGGTCGAACTGACCCTTCTGCTCGCCGAGCCACTGGCCGCGGATCCATTTGAGGCCGCCGCGGTCGGGCGAATGACAGTCGAGGCAGGAGAAGTTGAGCTGCCCAAGCTTGCGCGCGCTCAGTGCCTTGCCACGCTCGAACGCCTCCTTGGCTGGACCGCTGTCGACATCGACCTTGATCTCGGCGCCGTTGGCGAGGTAGCGCAGATAGACGGCGAGCGCGATGTTCTCCTCGCTCTGCATCAGCCAGGTGTCACCGGTCGTCGCCTTGGCGTGGCGCGTAACGAATTCCTCGACGCTTAGTACCTTGTCGAGCCGCGGCTCCCATTTCGGCATGCCGGCGGCCCAGGTCTTGAACGTCTCGGTCGCCTTGCCGTGGCAGGTCGCGCAAGCAAAACCCGACGCGCTGCGCTTGCGCCACAGCTCTTCGCCCTTCTCGACCGCCCACATGCCGGGGTTGACCATGGCGTCGAGGTTGTCGCGCTTCTCGACCGGCGGCGGGCGTTTGGTCGGATCGTCGACCGCCGCGCGGTACTTTGCTGGCGCCTTGAGCGACTTGAGGAACGCGACGATGTCGCCGATCTCCCTGTCGTCGAATAGGCCGTGCGTGCCCCACGGCGGCATCACCGTATCGGGATTGTAAACGCGGGCATCATAGACGTAGTTGAACAGCCACTCGTCCTCGCGACCGGCATTGCCGATCTCGGAGAGATCAGGCCCGACATTGCCGGGAAGATCGGCGTTGCCCGCCGACCCCATCACATGGCAAGCGAGACACGAGCCGCCACGCGTGCGGTCGGCGACAAGCTTCTGCCCGTTGGCCGCGTCGCCGGTGATCGAGACGTCGAGCTTGCGCGGCTCCTTGGTCGGCGGCGGCGAGGCCAGATTCGCGAGGGTGTTGAACTTGGAGTAGTCGCGCTGCGGCCAGTCGCCATAGCGTTTCCACGGCCGCACCGCCGCGTCGCCGGCGGCGAGTGGCGCCGGTCCCTTGGTCTGCGCGCCGGCCGGCGCGACGGACGACACAGAGGCGACGGCCAGCGCGGCCACCATGACGCCGATGGCGACACTCGCGATGACGCCCGGGTTCATCAAGCTTGCTCCCAAGCAATGTTGACGGTGAGAGGTTCAAAGACGAGCGGCATTCCACACTCAGGCCACGGTGATCTTTTCTTCGGCCGTCGTGACGGTGCCATCGTCGTCGATCCAGGTGAACTTGAACGTGCCACTTTCCTCAACCTTGGCCGCGAACTGCAGATAGGGATTGGCCGCGACCGCCGCCTCCATATCGGCGGAGAACACCGGCTTGCCGTTGAATTCGCAGGCGAACTTGTTGATGATCTTGCGTGGAATGACGTTTCCACTCGGGTCCTTGCGAAGGCCGGTCTCCATCACATGGCTGATCAGCGTC
>Ga0126377_10003156_pt1 | contig 11586 bp, 6 predicted proteins | sample PanSoiMetPlot_22_FD_92647 | JGI IMG/M metagenome (GOLD analysis project Ga0126377, IMG submission 92647) | Tropical forest soil microbial communities from Panama - MetaG Plot_22 | ecosystem: Environmental > Terrestrial > Soil > Tropical forest > Bulk soil | place: Panama | collected 2016-02-17
GAGCTTGCCCGCTGTGTCTCGCCGCGGACGAAGCTGGTGTGTCTGGCGACGCCGCAGAATCCGTCGGGCGTCGCGATCCCGGCCGACGCGATCCGCCGCATCGAGGCCCTCATGGGCGAGACCTGCCCGGAGGCGTATCTCCTGCTCGACGCCACCTACCGCGACGCGGCCTACGGCGACGACCCGGTGGCCGACTCGTACGTCGGGCTGAGCGATCGCATCATCTCGACCGCGTCTCTGTCCAAGTGCCACGGCGCGCCCGGGCTGCGCCTGGGCTGGGCCATCACGCGCGATCCGTCGCTGCGCGACGATCTGGTGGTCGGCAAGTTCAACACGGTCATCTCCTGCTCGCCGGTGGACGAGTTCCTGTCGCGCAAGGTGCTCGAGCAGCGCGACGCCATCCTCGGCGAGCGGCGCCGCCGGCTCGCCGGGGCGGTCGCCGCGGTCGAGCGGTGGGTGGGAGAGAACGGGCGCCTGATCGAGTGGGTGCGGCCCGACGCCGGGGCGCTCTGCTGCGTGCGCCTCCGCCCCGCGCTGTTCGACGACGCCGCGGTCGCCCGCTTCTACCAGGCGCTGTCGGGCGAGGGCGTCCGCGTGGCCACCGGCACCTGGTTCGGCGAGGCGGCCCGGGTCTTCCGCCTCGGCTTCGGCCTGCTCGAGCCGGCCGACCTCGCGGCCGCTCTCGCCGGCGTCTCGTCGGCGCTGCGCGCGGCGGCCCGCGAGGCGGCGTAGAAGTGGCCTGGAAGCTCCCCGGACGTCGACGTCGACGTCGACCTCGTCGTTGACGAAGACGGCGCCGTGGACATGAGCGCCACCATGGACGTTGACCCGGCGTGGTGGCCGCGCGTCGGGCGGACTCGTCAACCTGATCCGACAAGGGTGGCGCTCACGTCCATGGCGCCGTCGAGGTCAACGACGAGGTCAACGTCGACGTCGACGTTGACCCGGCTGGTCTTCATCGCTGCGGCGGGCCTAGAACAGGCCCTCGATGCGGCCGTCGGGGTGGACGCGGATCGACTCGGCGCTCGGCTTCTTGCTGAGGCCCGGCATGGTCATGATCTCGCCCGCCAGGGCGACGACGAAGCCGGCGCCGGCCGACGGATAGACGTCGCGCACGTGGATCTGGAAGCCGCTGGGGCGGCCGAGCTTGGTCGGGTCGTCGCTGAACGAGTACTGCGTCTTGGCCATGCACACCGGCGTCTGGCCCAGGCCCATCTCCTCGCACTGCGCGATCGCCTTGTCGGCCTTGTGGGCGTAGACGACGCCGTCGGCGCCGTAGATCTGGGTCGCCACCGCCTCGATCTTCTGCTTGATGGGCAGCCCGGCGTCGTAGAGCGGCCGGAAGTCGGCCTTGCCGTCGGCCAGCACGGCGAGGATCTCCTGGGCCACGTCGACGCCGCCCTCTCCTCCGCGGGCCCACACATCCGACAGCGCGGCGCGCGCGTCCCAGCCGCGCGCGGCCGACAGCACCGCCTCCTGCTCCTCGACCGAGTCGGACAGGAAGCGGTTGAGCGCCACGACGACCGGCACGCCGAACTTCTGCACGTTCCTGACGTGCGCCTCGAGGTTGACCATGCCGCGCTTGAGCGCGGCCACGTCCGGCACCGCCAGGTCGTCCTTCTTGACCCCGCCGTGCATCTTGAGAGCGCGAATGGTCGCCACCACCACCGCGGCCTCGGGCCGGAGCCCGCCGAAGCGGCACTTGATGTGGAAGAACTTCTCGGCGCCCAGGTCGGCGCCGAAGCCGGCCTCGGTCAGGACGATGTCGCCGAGCGAGAGCGCGAGCCGGGTGGCGGCCAGCGAGTTGCAGCCGTGCGCGATGTTGCCGAACGGGCCGCCGTGCACCAGCGCCGGCCCGCCCTCGAGCGTCTGGACCAGGTTGGGCAGGAGCGCGTCCTTGAGCAGCAGCGTCATCGCGCCGCTGGCCTTGAGGTCGCTCGCGCGGACCGGCTGGCGCTCGCGCGTGAGGCCCACGATGATGCGGCCCAGGCGCGCCTCGAGGTCGGGCAGGTCGCGGGCCAGGCACAGGATGGCCATGATCTCGCTGCCGGGCACGATGACGTAGCGGTCCTCGCGCGACGGCCCGCCGTTCAGCCCGCCCAGGCCGACGACGATCGAGCGGAGCGCGCGGTCGTTCATGTCGATCGTGCGCGGCCAGCTGATGTGGCGCGTGTCGATGCCGAGCGCGTTGCCGTGGTGGATGTGATTGTCGAGCATCGCCGACAGCAGGTTGTGCGCCGACGTGATGGCGTGGAAGTCGCCTGTGAAGTGGAGGTTGATCTCGTCCATCGGCACGATCTGGGCGTAGCCGCCGCCCGCCGCGCCGCCCTTCACGCCGAAGACCGGGCCGAGCGACGGCTCGCGGATCGCGACCACCACCTTCTGGCCGAGCTTGCGCATCGCCTGGGCCAGGCCGATCGTGCAGGTCGACTTCCCCTCTCCCGCCGGCGTCGGGCTGATGCCCGTGACCAGGACCAGGCGGCCCTTCTGGCTGCGCCCCGACACCGCCTCGGGTGCGATCTTGGCCTTGAAGCGGCCGTAGGGGAGGATGTCGTCGGGGCCGAGCCCCAGCTCGGCGGCGACGTCGGCGATCGGGCGGAGCACTGCGGCCTGGGCGATGGCGATGTCGGAGGGTACGGTCATCGAGGCCCGAGTATCTCCCACGCCCCGGCGACGCGCGCGCGCGGGCGCTGGGGAATTGCGCTTGCCGCGGTGCAGCAGGAGCGGTGAACCGACGCTGGCTGTCGCCGAGCCGCAGCGGCAGGTGCGCTCATGTCGCAGCCGGCCGATCGGGATCGCGGCTCTGCGCGCGCCGGTGTCTCGACCTGTGACCGTCACAGGAACGGTGACGAGTGCGTCATTGCGCTCCGCGCCGGCGCGCAACGACGCGAAGGCCGTGGAGCCCGCCGGTCGTCTTGACGGGCGCGGCGGTTGCACTGCGCCCGGCCGGCGCCGTGGCGCGCCGTCAACCAGCAAGGAGTTTGGACATGCCCACTTCGAGAGCCTTTTTTGTCGCCGCTGCCCTCTTCGCGCTCGCGTCGTTCAACCTGGCCGCCTGCGCGGTCGACGAGGGTGACGAGGAGCTCACCGACGATGAGCTCGCCGCCGGCGCTCCGGAGGAGAGCCTGCCGCTCGAGTCGACCGGTCCGGTCGCGACCGCCCTGTCGTGTCCCGGCGGAACCCATCATCACGTCGTCGACTGGCCCGTCACCGGCCTCCGCACCGTTCCCTGCGGCTCCGTCTGGGTCGACATCTCGGGCGGCACCGAGGTCTGCATGGAGAACGCCCCGGCCACCGCATGTGGCGGTCAGGGATGGGCGCGCGTCTTCGTGGGCGGCCAGTGGTGGTGGGCGCGCATGGAGGCGTTCGACGGTCACTGAGAGTGACGGGGCGCCGGCGGGATGGCGGGGGAAGCGTCTCGCCGGCGCCTCGCGCCTCGCGCCCCGTCGCGATCGACCGGTGCGTCGCGCGCGACCGGCGCGAAATGCCCCGCCTTTCCGACGCGCTCGCGCGGGCCTGCACCCGGCCGCCGGGCCGCGAAAGGAATGTGCTCGGGGCGTGAACGAACTCGCCGAGGACGGGCGTTACACTGCCCATCCATGCGCACGCGCGTACCGTTCACCGCACTCGTCGCCGCCTGTCTCGCCACCGCCGCTGTGACGGCCGCCGCCAGCTGCTCGGGAGGAGGGGCCGAGAAGACGCGGGGGGTGCGCGCCGACAAGCAGGGCGGGTCGTCCTCGAGCACGCACCTGCCGCGCATCTGGGTGCTGTCGGTCGGCGTGTCGAAGTACAAGGACGAGAGCCTGTCGCTCGAGTACGCCGATCGCGACGCCACCGCGATCGACACCTTCTTCGCCGGGGACGCCGGCGGGCGCGTGCCGTCCGAGCGTCGCTTCCTCCTGGTCAACGAGAACGCGACGCGCGCCGCCGTGCTGACCGCGCTGACCGATCTCTCCAAGCGCAGCGCGCCCGACGACATGATCGTCCTCTTCCTCGCCATGCACGGCATGCCGGACGCGGGCGGCGACCTCTACTATCTGTCGCACGACACCGACCCCAAGGCCCTGGTCGGCACCGGGCTGCCCCAGCGCGACCTCGAGTACGCCATCTCGCGGGCGCCCGCCCGCCGCGTGGTGCTCCTGGCCGACGCGTGTCACGCCGGCCAGGCCGGGTTCGCCGGCTTCCAGGGCAAGCGCGGCGCGGCGGCGGCCGAGACCAACCGCCTGGTCGGCCAGCTCGCCGAGTCGAAGCCGGGCATCGCGGTCCTCACCGCGGCCAGCGCCACCGAGGCGTCGGCCGAGGGCAAGAAGTGGGGCGGAGGCCACGGCGTCTTCACCCACCACCTGCTGGCCGGCCTGGCCGGCGGCGCCGACGACGACGGCAACGGCTTCATCAGCATCCGCGAGCTGTTCGACTTCACCTACCGCAACGTCTCCAAGGACACCAGCGGCGACCAGCACCCCGAGCTCAAGGGGCGCTTCGACAACGCGATGCCGCTGGCTGTGCTGGCCGGCGCGCACGGCGCCACGCGGGTCGCGGCTCACCACGCCGGCCGCGGCGCGTCCGACGTCGATCCGGATCCCACGATGGCGCTCAAGGCCGTGGAGACCAGCAAGAACTCCGGCGCGCTCGACAAGGCGTGCGACAGGAAGGACAAGGACGCCTGCGCCCGCCTGGGCGCGATGTTCATGACCGGCGACGGCGTCGTGCTCGACCAGCAGAACGGCGGGCGCATGCTGTCGCAGTCGTGCGAGGCGGGCAGCGCGCGCGCCTGCTGCGCCATCGCCGTCCAGCTCTACGACCCCAGCGAGGCCAGCCCCAGGCCGCTGCCCGAGGCCGCCACCTGCGACGCGGCGTGCGACGGCGGCTTCGGCCCCGCCTGCCGCGCCATCGAGCAGATGCGGCGCATCGGCGGGCCGCGCGACAAGGACCCGAAGGCGGCCGCGCGCAGCAAGATGGCCTACGACCTCGATCAGAAGCAGTGCCGCGCGGGAGACGCCGAGGCGTGCCACGGCCTGGCCGAGATGCTGCTCGGCGAGGGGGAGGGCGCGCGGGCCAGGAAGCTGCTCGTGCGCGCATGCGACGCCGGCCTGGCGCGGAGCTGCGAGGCGGCCGCGCGCGCGAGCGGCTCCGGCAGCGAGGCGGCCCGCAAGTTCCTCGAGAAGGGCTGCGAGGCCAGCCACGGGCGCTCCTGCGCCACCATCGCCACGGCCTACTTCGAGAGCGGCAACGCGCCCGACCCGCGGCAGGCCTACGCCTATCATCAGCGCGCGTGCGAGCTGGGCATCACCACGTCGTGTCGCTCGTGCGCCGACCTCGCCCAGTCGGAGGGGCGCGGCGCCTTCGCCATGCCGTGCCTCCAGCGCGGCTGCAACGGCGGAGACGGCGGATCGTGCATGATGATGGGCCAGATGTACGAGAGCGGCGACGGCACGCCGCAGAACACCACGCTGGCGATGGGCATGTACACGCGCGCCTGCGCGATCGGCTACCGCCCGGCCTGCGCGCGCGCCGACGCGCTGCGCGGCCAGGCCGGGCACACGCCCTGAGATCCGCGCGGGCGCGGGCGCGGGCGGAGGCTACTCGGCGGCGGCGAGGCCGAGGACGAGCTTGCCGGTGTTCTCGCCGCGAAACAGCATGAGCAGGGCGTCGGGGAACGACTCGAACCCTCGCACCACCTGCTCGCGCGTCTTGAGCACGCCGGCCGCCATCCAGCCGGCCATCTCGCGCGCCGCCTCGCCGTAGCGCGCGGCGTAGTCGAAGACGACCATGCCGGTCATGCTGGCGCGGTTGACCAGGAGCGACATGTAGTTGGACGGCCCCTTGAACGGCGTGGTGTTGTTGTACTGCGAGACCGCGCCGCACAGGACGACGCGGGCGCCGCGCGCGAGCTGGGTCAGCGCCTGATCGAGGATGAGGCCGCCCACGTTGTCGAAGTAGACGTGGATGCCGTCGGGGCAGTGCGCACGCAGCGCCTTCCTGACGTCCTCGCTCTTGTAGTCGATGGCGCCGTCGAAGCCGAGCTCCTCGACGATGAAGCGGCACTTGTCGGCGCCGCCGGCGATGCCGATGGCCCGGCACCCCACGATCCGCGCGATCTGTCCCACCACGGTGCCGACCGCGCCGGCCGCGCCCGACACCACCACGGTGTCACCCGCCTTCGGCCTCCCGACATCGAGCAGGCCGAAGTAGGCAGTGTACCCGGGGGCGCCCAGTGTCCCGAGATAGACCGGGAGGGGTGCAACGCCGGTGTCGACCTTCTGCACGCCCTTGCCGCTGGAGAGCGAGTACTCCTGCACGCCGAAGAGGCCGGCGACGTGATCGCCGACGGCAAAGTCCGGATGCCTGGAGGCGATGACCCGCCCGGCCGCGCTGGCGCGCATGATGTCGCCGATCGCGACGGGGGGGATGTAGGAGCGGCCCTCGTTCATCCATCCGCGCATGGCGGGGTCGAGCGAGATGTAGTGCACCTGGGCCAGGAATTCGCCCTCGGCCGGCTCGCTCACCGGCTCCTCGACCAGGCTCCAGTCGGTCGGTTTCGGCGTACCGACGGGGCGGGCGGCGAGACGGAACTGACGATTGATGGCTTTCATGGTCGCCTCCTCCCGGCGATTGACATGCTGATCGAGCGAATCCTAGAATCGCGTTGCCTCCGGGGGAACGGGGTCGGGGATGGAATACTCGCAGCTCGCCTACGAGACCCGCGGGCCGGTCACGATCATCACGATCGACCGGCCCGAGGTCCGCAACTGCATCGGCCCGGTCACGCATCGCGAGCTCATCGACGCGTGGACCCGCTTCCGCGACGACGACGGGGCGCTGGTCGCGATCATCACCGGCGCCGGCGACAAGGCATTCTGCTCCGGCGCCGACCTGCGCGCGGTCGCGGAGCTGGTGCCCGGCACGCCGGCCGAGGTCGCGGCCAGCAATCGCGGCGAGCGGCCCGGCTACCTCGGGCCGACCCGGTGGACCGACATCTACAAGCCCATCATCGCCGCGGTCAACGGCGTGGCCTACGCGGGCGGGCTCGAGTGGGCCTGCTTCGCCGACATCCGCATCGCCGAGGCGCACGCGTCGTTCGGCGTGACCTGCCGGCGCTGGAACATCGGGCTGGCCGACGGCGGCACCGTGCGCCTGCCGCGCATCCTCGGCATGGGCCGCGCGCTCGAGCTCATCATCACCGGCCGCGTCATCGACGCCGAGGAGGCGCTGCGCATCGGCCTGGTGAGCGAGGTGGTGCCGCGCGGCCGGTCGCTCGCGCGCGCGCTCGAGCTGGCAGGGCGCATCGCGGCGCTGCCGCAGGAGGCGATCCGCACCGACAAGGAGTCGGTCATGCGCGGGGTCGGGCGCCCGCTGGGCGAGGCGTTCCAGATCGAGGCGGAGTGTTTCAATCGATTGATTGGATCGGTCGACATGGAGGAGGGCCTGCGCCAGTTCCTGGACAGGGACCACCCGGACCGCCGCGCCGGCGAGCCGGTCACGCCGGGGCTGGTGAGGGGCTGAGTCATGACTCGTCGGGGCGAGAGCCTCGCGCCCGGTACGTGCGTCGACGGGCTCACCGTCGAGCTGCTCCTGGGCGAGGGGGGATTCGGGGCGGTCTATCGGGCGGTGGGGCCGGACGGGCGGCCGTGCGCGCTCAAGGTGTCGAACGTCGCGGCCGTCCGCCTGCCGGCCGCGCAGCTGGCCTGGCAGCAGAACGAGGTCGAAGCGCTGACCCGCCTGCGTCACCCCTCGCTGGTGCAGGTCGAGCGCTTCGGCGTGACCGGCGACGGCCGCTTCTACCTGGCCATGGAGCTGGTGCAGGGCACGCGGCTCGACGAGTACGTGCTCGAGCGCGGGCGGCTCGACTGCGCCGAGGCGATCCAGCTGGCCCGCCGCATCGCCGAGGGGCTGGCCCACTGCCACGCCCACGACGTCCTCCACCTCGACCTCAAGCCGCACAACATCATCATCACCGACGCCGCCGCGCCCGACATCAAGATCCTCGACTTCGGGCTGGCGCAGATGCGCGAGGCGGCCGGGCTGGAGGCGGCGCCGCTCGGGGCCGGCACGCTCGGCTACACGCCGCCCGAGCGCTTCGTCGACCGCGCCGGCGCGGCGGCGCCGAGCGCGCGCCAGGACCTGTACTCGCTGGGCGCGATCCTGTTCGAGATGCTGACCGGGCGCCACGTGTTCGACGCGCGCGGGCCGGAGGAGCTCCTGCGCCTGCAGACCTCGCGCGAGGCGCCGTCGGTGCGGGTCCACGAGCCGTCCATCCCCGAGCCGGTGGCCGAGCTGGTGGCCTCGCTGCTGGCGCGCGATCCGGCGGCGCGACTGGCCAGCGCGGCGCAGCTCGGCGCGCGCCTCAAGCAGCTCTACTACGCCACCCTGCGCGGCGGCGAGGCGGCGGCGCAGGCCGCGTCGGAGCCGCGCGGCCCCGAGGAGGCCGCCTTCATCGGCCGCACGGCAGAGCTCGCCGACCTTCAGGGCGAGGCCGACCTGGTCGCCGGCGGGGCGGGGCGCGCGCTGCTCCTGGTCGGCGAGCCCGGCATCGGCAAGAGCCGGCTCCTGTCCGAGGTGCTCGGCTCGCGCATCCGGCGCGACGCGATCGTGACGCACGGCCGCTGCCGCCACATCGGCGAGCTCCTGCCGTACGCGCCGCTGCGCGAGGTGCTGGGCCAGTTCGCCGGCGCGCTCGGGCGCGGGGCCGGCGCCCACCGCGACCTGCTCGCCGAGCTGGCCGGCGTCCTGGCCAGCGAGGCGGCGGTGCTGGCCGCGCTGGCGCCCGAATTCGAGGAGCTGTGTCCGCCCGCGCCGCCGACGGCCGGCGACGACCGCAGCGACCTGTCCGCCTTCCGCCTGGGCGGCCCCGACCGCGTCGCGCGCGCGATCCGGCGCGCGTTCGGCGCGGTCTCCGCCCACGTCATGGTCATCGCCGCGCTCGAGGACCTGCACTGGGCCGACGAGGGCACGCTCGCCGTGCTGCGGGTGCTGCTCGACGAGCCGCCGCCGCCCGGCGTGCTGCTGCTCTGCACCGCGCGGCCGGGCGAGCGCATGCCGTGGGGGCGCGCGCTGCGCGTGCTCGAGGTGTCGCGGCTGGCGCCCGACCACAACGACGCGCTCCTGCTCGCGCTGGTTGGCGGCGGCGGCCCCGAGCTGGCCGCGTCCCTCAAGCTCGCCATCCCGCTCCTGGAGACCGGCAACCCGCTGGTCAACACGCAGGTCATCCGCGATCTCGAGATCGGCGGCCACCTGCGCCACGACGCCGGCGGGCGGCCGCTGCTCGACGGCGACGCGCTGCGCGCCGACTACGCGCCGCCCGACTCGGTCTCGCGCGTGCTCGAGCGCCTGGTCTTGCGGCTCGACGCCGGCCAGCTGGAGATCCTCGGCACGGCCGCCATCATGGGCCGCCACTTCCTCGTCTCCGATCTCTGCGGGCTGGGCCTGTTCGCCGAGGCCGACGTGCGCGCCGCGCTGGCCGAGGCCGCCGTCCTGTGCCTGGCGCGCACCTCGGGCGACGCCGGCGACTCGTGTCACTTCGTGCACGACACGATCCGCGAGCACCTCGAGGGCACCGTGCCGGCGGCGCGGCTGCGCGACATCCACGCCGCCATCGCCGGCCAGCTGGTGCGGCGCGGCGCCGCCCCCGCCGCGCGCGGGCGCCACCTCGAGCATGCCGGCGAGCAGCGCGGCGCGGCCCGCGCCTACCTCGAGGCCGGGCTGGAGGCGAGCCGCCTGCACGATCCGCACGGCGCGCGCCGCCACCTGGCCCGCGCCTTCGACCTCCTCATGGCGCTGCCGTCGGGCGAGCGCGACGCGGCGGAGCTGGTGCAGGTCATGCACGAGCTGGTGCGGGTCGGCTGCGTGCTCGGCAACACGGGAGACACCCTGCAGATCATCGACCGCTGCGCGGCGGCGCTGCCCGAGCGCAGCCCCGAGGCCGAGGTCGCGCTGCACAGCTCCTACGCCCGCCTCTACTACGTGCAGGGCCAGGGGCCGAAGCTGCTGGAGCACAGCCGCGCGGCGCTCTCGACGCTGGAGAACGACGCCCGGCTGCGGCCCTACCAGGTGCTGCCGGCCAACGTGGTCGGGCGCGCCCTGTGCGTCTCGGGCCGCTTCGGCCCGGCCACGCGCATGCTCACCAGGGGCTGCGACCTGGCCCGCGACGAGGGCGAGGTCGTCGAGCTCGCCCACTCCGAGGGCCTGCTGGCGGTCGCGCTCGGCTTCACCGGCGCGTTCGAGCAGGCGCTGGCGCGGGCGGAGTCGAGCACGCGGCTGGCCCGTCGGCTGGGCGATCCCATCCGCATCATCGGCTGCCACGTCTACAACAGCGCGATGGCCGAGAGCCGCTTCGACTGGGAGGGCGGCATCCGCGAGACCACCCAGCTGCTGTCGTTCGCCGAGGAGAACTCGATCGCCGGTCTCTACCTCTACGTCGGCACCGCGATGGCCGGCCGCCACCAGTTCCACATCGGCCACCTCGACCGCGCGCGCGTCCTCCTCACCAACGCCGTCGCCATGTCGCGCGCGCTCGACATCTTCATGCTGCTGGCCTGGACGCACGCCTTCCTGGGCGACGTCTACCTGGTGGCGGGGCGGCTCGAGGACGCCGCCGTCCACTACCGGTCCGGCCTCGAGCTGGCCACCGCGCGCAGCGGCGACGAGTACGCCGCGCCGCTCTGCCTCATCGGCCTCGCCCACCTGGCGGCGCTCGCCGGCGGCCCGCTCGACGAGGTGTGCCGCCCGGCCGACGAGGCGCTGGCCCGCCTGGCCGCGGTCGACAACGCCAGCGCGCGGGTGACCGCCCTGCAGCGTTACGCCGAGTCGCTCGAGATGGTCGGCGAGCCGGCGCGATCCGCGGAGCTGTCCGACGAGCGGGCGGCGCTGGTCGCGCGGCTGGGGCTGGGCCACGTCGACTTCTGGCCGCAGCTGCCGCAGCCGCTGGCGTCGCCGGCCACGTCGCCGCGGGTCTACTGGCGCGACCGGCCGACCCAGCGCGATCGCCCGGCTCGCGGCCAGCAGGTCGCGTTCGGCACGACCGAGCTGGCCGCGCTCGACGACAGCGACCTGGACGGCGCGCGGCGCGGCGGCGAGAGCGCGAGGACCGCCGGCCCGGCGCTCGACGCCGACGCGTCCGACGGCGGCCGCGCCGAGGGCGCGCCGCTGGGTCTCCTCGACGGCCTGTCGACCATCGAGGGATTCGTGCCGCGCTTCTGGCCGCGCCCCGGGCGCGGATCGTGAGGACATGGCCATCGCCCTGAACGATCGCTTCGAGTACACGGGTGCGCCGATCCGCCGGATCAAGCTGCTCGAGCTGCGCAGCGAGCGCATCGACTTCCTCAAGCACGCGATCCTCCCCTGGCACGGGACCGTGCTGATCGCGTCGCTCCTGGCCCAGGAGGGCTACGAGGTGGAGGCGCTGGTCGAGGGCGTGTCGAGCTTCGACGAGGACGACCTCGCCGACTGCGACGCCCTGCTGGTCCATCTCACCGCCGGCAACATCGAGCGCACGGCGCGTGCTGTGAAACGGGTCGTGGCCCGCCGCGACATCCCGGTCATCGGCGGCGGCGGGCTGGGCAAGGTCGTGCCGTCGGCGGTCGCGCCGGC
>Ga0126377_10003158_pt1 | contig 11585 bp, 6 predicted proteins | sample PanSoiMetPlot_22_FD_92647 | JGI IMG/M metagenome (GOLD analysis project Ga0126377, IMG submission 92647) | Tropical forest soil microbial communities from Panama - MetaG Plot_22 | ecosystem: Environmental > Terrestrial > Soil > Tropical forest > Bulk soil | place: Panama | collected 2016-02-17
AACGTTGCCGCCAGCGATTGGCGCAATACGGCAATAGCCTTGCAAGACGCCGACCTCGCTACGAACGATAATCGCGTCGCCATCTTGCAAACCCAGCTTCAGCGCGTCCTCTTTATTCATTAACACGTCGTCGCGGCGAGCGCCGTTGAGCGGGTCGCGGTCGCGGTGGACGATGCTGTTGAACTGCTTGCCGCGCCGCGTCGAGAGCCGCAGCTTGCCATCGTTCGCCGGAGGATCGATTTCAATGACGGAAAATCCGGCGCGGCCATCGGGCGTGGCGAATTTCGGCGTGGTCCGTCCGTTGGCGTCTCGCGTCTCGCACAGGCGTTCGCCGCCCCACTGCGCGTAGTCGCCGGTCTTCCTCAGATTTTGAATGCCGTCGTAGGCAGGCGCGGCGCGGGCGATCTCGTTGCGTATCGCCTGCGCGCCGTCAAAGTGTATCAGATGCGCCGATGCAGGCTTCGCGAATTCGGCGATCCGCATCGGGATCTCCCATTCTGCCTTCGCTTCGCCGATGCGGCGACCGGGAATTTCGGGGCTGAAAAGTATTCGACGTTCGGTCGTGGTTTCGGTCCCGCCGCCGCGTTGTTCATAACGCGTCTGCGCGGGCAGAAGCAAAACCACGTCGTTCGGCTCGACGAACATTTGAGGGCTGAGAACGATGTCCTGATGGATTCGCGTCGGGACGAGTTCAATGGCTTCGCGAACGTAATCCGGTTCTGGCAGCGTCTCGAGAAAATTGCCGCCGCTGATGTAAAACCAATCTATGCGCCCTTCGTACGCCGCTTCAATCATTTCAACCACGTTCAACCCGCGATGCGGCGGGACATCGAACCCCCACGCCGCGCGCATTCGCGCCGCGCCTTCTCCGTTGACTGCGACGCCGCCCGGAAACTGATTGGGCGCGCAGCCCACTTCGGCGCCGCCCTGCACGCCGGAATGGCCGCGGATCGGCATCAATCCCGACTTCGGCTGCCCGATGAATCCACGCGCAAGCGCCAGCGAGACAATCGCGCGCACGTTCGCGACTCCGTCGCAATGCTGCGTGACCCCCATCGACCAAACGAAGACGGCGGTCTTAGCTTCGCCGAGCATTCGCGCGAACCTCAACATTTCATCGCGGCTCGCGCCCGACGAGGCTTCGAGCAGTTCCCAGGAGTAGCCGTGAAGCTCCGCTTTCAATTCATCAAATCCGCTCGTGTGTTGTTTGATGAATGAATCGTTCGCCCACCTCTGTTCGATCAGATGTTTGATCACGCCCGCGATGAACGCCTTGTCGCCTCCGGTGTGAACTTGGAAGAAAGCGTCCGCGATCTTCGTTCCGAACAGCGCGCTCTCCGTGACCGACGGAATCCAGTAGCGCTCCAACCCGGGCTCTCGATAAGGGTTGATGACGGCGACGCGAGCGCCCTTCTGCTTGGCGTAGTAGATGTATTTGGTCGTCACCGGCTGGTTGTTCGGCGTGTTGCTTCCCCAGAAGACGAGCAGGTCGGAGCCGATCCAGTCTTTGTATGAACAGGTCGGAGCCGCCACTCCGATCGCCTGCTTCAATGCCACAGTCGAAGGCGCGTGGCAGATGCGAGCCGAATTATCGACGTTGTTGGTTCCGAAGAAACGCGCGACTTTCTGCGCGACGTAATACGCCTCGTTCGTCAGTCCGCGCGAAGTCAGGTAAAAGGCCATCCGTTGCGGTTGGGTCGCGGCCGCGGACGCCGCCGCGACCTTCAACGCCTCGTCCCACGCGACGCGCGAAAACCCCTTCTCGCCCCGCCGCCGCAGCATCGGATAAGGCAATCGTCCGAGCTCACGCAACTCCGCCGCCGTCATCCGCGCAAGGGCGCCGGCGTCTTCCAAACGCTTAAAATCGAGCGCGGGCATCGTGTTGAGCCGCATCAATTCGAGCCGAACCATGCACAGGTGTACGCCATCCATCGTGAAGTCACGGACGCCGGCCGTGCCCAGCGCGCAGCCGTCGCAAACGCCTCGAGTCAGGATTCGCCATGCGAAAGGGAGTTGATCGCGGTTGCGCCAGATGACCTTCGCCATTTCGAGGTAATGGTTGGGCTTCACCTGACCGATGCCGTTCGGCGCAAGGCCAGCCCAATTCGATCTGTTCCACCTCTTCATTGTGTTGTTATCTTTCTCATTCAGAACACGTGAGGTTGATACAGCGCCGCGGCGCCGTGCCAGCGCCTATGGTATCGCTTTGCGGCGCCCTGTCAATATTGTGTTAAACTAGCGTAGTCAATCCCGAAAATTTATCAACGAGCGCCCGAGTATGAATGCGCAAAAAATAATCGCTGCGGCGGCGCTCTGGTTATTGATGATCGCCGCCAACATCGGCGCGAGCGCGGACGCGCTTAACCTCAGGCTCGACGAAGAAATCACGCCGGCGAGCGCCGAAGTCATCGCGTCGGCCATTGCGCGCGCCGAGCGCGACAATTCATCGGCGTTCATCATCACGCTCAACACGCCTGGCGGATTAGAGAGTTCGATGCGCGAGATCGTCTCGCGGATCGTCCACGCGCGGGTTCCCGTCATTGTCTACGTCGCGCCGAGCGGCGCGCGCGCGGCTTCAGCCGGATTCGTCATACTCATCTCCGCCGACGTTGCGGCGATGGCGCCGGGCACAGAGACCGGCGCGGCCCATCCGGTTCTGATCGGCGGAGGCGAGATGAGCAAGACCATGGAGGAGAAGGTCGTCAACGACGCGGCGGCCTTCGTCCGCAGCCTGGCCGAAAAACGCAACCGCGACCCACAGGCCGCCGAATCGACGATACGCGAAAGCCGCTCGTTTACCGACCGTGAAGCCCTGGATAAACACCTGATCGAGATCGTCGCGCGCGACGAGTGGGACTTGCTCGCGCAATTGAACGGGCGCGCCGTGACGCGCTTCGACGGCAGCCAGAAGGTTCTGCAAACTTCCAACGAAAAACTGGCGCCTTTCATGCCGACCTTCGGGCAGCGACTGCTGATGTGGCTGGCCGACCCGCGCATCGCGTTCGTACTCTTCGCCATCGGCATGCTTTGCGTCTATTTCGAGTTTCAACATCCGGGGCTGATCGCGCCCGGCGTGATCGGCGCGCTGGCGATGGTGCTGGCGCTCTACGGCTTTCATATGCTGCCGATCAATGTGACCGGAGTGCTGCTGATCGCCTTGGCGCTGGCGCTCTTCGTGCTGGAAGCGAAAGTTCAGGGCTTTGGCGTTTTGGGGTTGGGGGGCGTCGTGGCGGCGGTGATCGGCGCGCTCATCTTGATCGACGTTCCGAACCCTGAGATGAGACTGCCGCTCGGCCTCGTACTGGCCGTCGTCATCCCCTTCGCGCTGATCCTGATCCTGATGGTCAGGCTGGCGCTGCGCGCCCGCCAAACCAGAGTAACCACGGGACTGGCCGGGATGATCGGATTGAAGGGACGGGCCGAGACGGCGATCGAGCCTGAAGGCCGCGTCTTCGTGCGCGGCGAGCTGTGGCGGGGGCGGTCACAAACAAAAATAGCGGCGGGCGAGAACGTGCGCGTCGTCGGCGTGGACGGGCTGACGCTCGACGTCGACCCGGCTGAAAGAGACGTCGCCGTTGCGCCCAAGCAGGCTTCCGCAATTGATGAGCGATAAATAGATCTCAAGAAAGTGTTCTTAGCCACGAATGAACGCGAATTTTCACGAATGTAAGAAGCGAAGGATAATTGCAATCAACCGCAGATTCGTGATCATTCGTGGTCATTCGTGGCTAAAACTCTTTTTCTTGAATATTACAGAAAAGGAGAATAGCCATGGAATTCCTGACGCTCCCGGTAGTAGCGGTCGTGATCCTCTTACTCTACTTCTTCAGCGTGCTCAACGTAATCCCGGAATACGAGCGCGGCGTGGTTTTTCGTTTGGGGCGCTTGCTGCCCGTAGCCAAAGGGCCGGGACTGATTCTGGTCTTTCGTCCGATTGATCGCCTGGTGCGCGTCAGTTTGCGAACAGTGGCGATGGACGTGCCGCCGCAGGACGTGATCACCCGCGACAATGTGACGGTATCGGTCAACGCCGTGGTCTACTTCCGCGTGCTGGAGCCGCGCCTCGCCATAAACGAAGTCGAGAATTATCTCTACGCCACTTCGCAATTGGCTCAGACCACGCTGCGTTCCGTGTTGGGCGAGGCCGAGTTGGACGAGTTGTTGTCGGCGCGGGAGAAGTTGAACGTGCGGCTGCAGGAGATACTCGACCGCCACACCGACCAGTGGGGAATCAAAGTTTCGCTCGTCGAAATCAAGGGAGTCGATCTGCCGCAGGAGATGCGGCGCGCGATGTCGCGGCAGGCCGAAGCCGAGCGCGAGAAGCGCGCGAAGATCATCCATGCCGAAGGCGAATACCAGGCCGCTGAGAAGCTGGTCAATGCGGCGAACGCCATCGCCTCAGAACCTGTCGCGTTGCAGTTGCGTTACCTGCAGACGCTGACCGAGATCGGCGTAGAGCGAAACACTACCGTCGTCTTCCCGGTTCCCATCAATCTGTTCGAAGGATTTTTCAAAAGGAGCGGGACTCTGGACGCCGTCGCGTCGAAGGAGCGTGAGCCGGTAGGAGCCGTGTAACGCCTCTGCAGCCGTCGAAGCCGCTGAAAGCGTTCAGACAGGATTGACAGGATATTTCATGATGAAGATGAGCGGGGTCGCTGGCTTGATCGCCAATCCTGATCAATCTTGTAAATCCTGTCTACTTCAACAACTCTTTCAATGACGCGCGAATGCGCTCCTGCGTCTTTTCGCCGAGGCCCCCGACGCTGGTGAGTCCGCCGCCTTCGACGAACTTCGCGAAATCGTCGAGATTGGTGATCTGGAATCGCTGGTAGAGAAGCTGCAAGGTCTTCAAACCTATGCCCTCGACCCTGAGCAGGTCGAGAGTCGTTTCAGGAATCTTCGCCTTGATCTCTTCGTAAGCTTTTAACGCGCCGGTTTCGAGCAGTTCAACGATCTTCTTGCTGATCGCTTCGCCGACGCCGGGCAGTTCGCGCAAACGGGCGACGCCGCCATCCGAGACCATCTCGGCGAGCGGCGTCGTCGTGTCTTCGATCGTCTCCGCGGCCGTGCGGTAGGCGCGGATCTTGAACGGATTGTCTTCGCCGAGTTCCATCAAATCGGCAAGGCGCCGGAAGGCATCGGCGATCTCTCGATTGGTCATCACCCAAACAGCGCCCCGAAAGCGGCTCCAATCAGCGCGATCACGAATGCCACGAAACCGGCGTAGATCATGGCCGAAGAGGATTTCAGCTTATGTGAGACCGCCGCGCAGCCAATCGCGATCAGAATGACCTTCCAAATGTAGAACACATCCACATAGGCGAGTAGAGATTTTACGAACTTCGGCAAGCTTCCGACTCCGAACGTAGTGAGTAACGCGGCAAGATTCGATCCGACGGGGTTGGTCCAATCGAACTCATCAATTGGCTTAATGAACAGGAGAATCACGAAAATCGCCGTAGTGATGATTGAAACGGCAAGCATTGTATAGGTCGTGACCGATACCAGAGGCATATATTTGTTATCTATGCCCATCATCATGCTCACCAGTTTGGCAAGCCCCGCAAACGCGAACACCATCACGACAGCCCATATTGCGACGCCAATCGGGATTACGAACTTCATGGCAGGAGCGAACTTTCTCATGGCCTCCCGCCGTTGCTCAGCCTGTTCTTCGTTGAGCTGGCCGGACGCGATTTGCTGTTGGATTCGATCTTCACTGATCTTGTCCATTGGCATGCGGCTGGAGACAGCGAAAAAGGTAATCGCGCTGAACAGTACAAAAACGATTATTGGCGCTAGCGCGCGGGGCGCTAGCGCCATCTCCGCAAATGTTTCGCCGGGAGAGAAATAAACGCCGATCAGGCGGGAAAAGAAATTCCGTGGCGCGGCTTCCGCGCTCGCGGGTTTTTCGCCGTAGCTCAGTTCAGGATTCATAAGACCTCCTTAAAGGGGTTGGGAGTTTAGACGTTAATCACAAATTACTGACTACTGATTTATCGAGCTTCAATCCGCTACTCACTAGAACCGCGAGGCGAACAAACGTCCGTGAGTGGTATTACAGGCGCGGAGATTGTAGCGCTTGTTCGTTAAGAAAACACGCCAGGAAGTGGCCCGGAGAAACTTCCACGAGTCCCGGTTCTTTGCTTTCGCATCTTTCCATCGCCTGCGGACAGCGCGTGTGAAAGCGGCATCCTCCGGGCGGCGCGATCGGATTGGGAACGTCGCCGCCCAACCTTTGGGCCATTCTCCGCTTCGCGTCAGGATCAGGGACCGGGATCGCCCGGAGCAGCGCCTGCGTGTAGGGATGCAGCGGGTTCGTGTAAATCTCCTGGGCCGGCGCGAGTTCGACGAGCTTGCCAAGGTACATCACGCCGACGCGCGTCGAGATATGTTTTACGACCGCCAGCCCGTGGGAGATGAACAGGTAAGTCAGCCCGAACCGCTCCTGCAAATCCTGCATCAGGTTGACCACCTGAGCCTGCACCGAGACGTCCAGCGCCGAGACCGGTTCATCGGCCACAATGAAGTCCGGATTCAAAGCCAGGGCGCGCGCGATGCCTATCCGTTGTCGCTGCCCGCCGCTGAATTGATGCGGATAGCGATTGGCGTAATCCGGATCGAGACCTACCACTCGGAGCAGTTCGGCTACGCGGTCTTTTCGCTCGCGCCGGTCGCCGACGCGGTGAATTTCGAGCGGCTCGGCGATGATCGAGCCGACCTTCATGCGCGGATTGAGTGACGAATAGGGGTCTTGAAAGATGATTTGCATGCGGCGTCGAGAGAGGCGCATCTCGCCACGCCCCAGCTTCAACAGATCACGCCCGTCAAAACGAATTTCGCCGGACGTGGGTTCGATCAAACGCAGGATGCAGCGGCCCACCGTGGTTTTGCCGCAGCCCGATTCGCCCACCAACCCCAGCGTTTCACCGCGGTTGATCGTGAACGAAACGCCGTCAACGGCGCGAACGACTTGCTTGTTAGGAACTGGAAAATATTTCTTGAGGTCTTTGATTTCAACCAACGGCTGATTTGTCATTTCGATTAGGGTTCTACGCCTCGGATTAAATTACGGTCAGTTTTACTGCGAATATATCTCAAAGACTCGGATGCACCGCGACGAATGGCCCGCGCCCAGATCGATCAAAGGTATTTCGCCCTCCCGGCACTTATCGCGCGCGTGTTCGCATCGCGGCGCGAACCGGCATCCCTGCGGCAGATTCAACGGATTCGGCACGACGCCCTCGATCGTACGCAACCGCCGCTTCTTCTCGACGGCCGATTCGTCGAGTCGCGGGACGGCGCGCAGCAACCCTTCTGTGTAAGGATGTCGCGGGCGGTTGAACAATTGTCGGGACGAGGCCTCTTCGACGATCTTGCCCGCGTACATCACCGCGACACGGTCGGAAGTCTCCGCAACCACTCCGAGGTCGTGAGTTATCAGCAGCAGAGCCAGATTGCGCTTCTCGCGCAACTCGGTCAGCAGTTCCAGAATCTGCGCCTGAATCGTCACGTCGAGCGCCGTCGTCGGCTCGTCGGCGATCAGGAGCTTCGGATCGCAGGCCAGCGCCATAGCGATCATCACGCGCTGCCGCATCCCCCCAGACATTTCGTGCGGGTAGCTTCCGGCGCGGGCTTCCGGCGCGGGGATGGCCACATCGCGCATCCCTTCGATGGCCTGATTCCAGGCCTCCTTCTTTGAAACTTTGCGGTGCAACCGGATGGCTTCGGCGATCTGATCGCCCACGGTGTAGACCGGGTTTAGGGAAGTCATCGGATCTTGAAAGATCATCGCGACGTCGTCCCCGCGAATGGCGCGCATCTCGGCCTCGCTCAGCTTCAGCAAATCGCGCCCTTCAAAAAATATGGCGCCGCCGGCAATGCGTCCGGGCGGCGCGACCAGACGCATGATCGAAAGCGCCGTGACCGATTTGCCGCAGCCCGATTCGCCCACCAGGCTCAAGGTTTCGCCATGTTCGAGCGTAAATGAGACGTCGTCAACCGCGCGAACCTCGCCCCGCCTGGTCGAAAAGAATGTTTTCAGATTGCGGACTTCAAGAAGGCCCATATACAGTGAACAGAATACTATAGATTTCAAGAAAAAGGATTTCAGCCATGAATGAACGCGAATATTCATGAATGCGAGATGAAGGATGGGGAATAAACATAGATCACAGGATCGAGAAAAGGATTAGCGTTCCTTCGTGTTTATTCGTGGCTGAAATTCCGGACTCCTAAAAACGCGAAACACGCGGCGAGACCGAACGATCCTTCGATCTCCTTCCGCGTGTTCAGCGCTCGCAGCGTGTTTCGCGTTTTTAGGACTACATCATTTATTGCTTATCCCTTCTCAGCGGGCTCAGCCGGCTGAGCGGGGTCAGCTTGCGGAGCGAGCTCAGTCGGTCGAGCGGGTTTCTTCCGCTGGAACGTCAGGACGACGGCGCCGAAGCCGAGCAATCCCAACGTCAGCCGCACCCAGGGCAGAGACGCAAACTCCGACAGTTTCGCCCCGATCATTCCGATATCCGCGGCGGTCCGCGGTTTTCTCGGTCGTGGCGGGACGTCGTTGGTCACCGTGTAGAGTTGGCCGTCGCGGAGGTAGAGCCGCTGCATCTCTTCGAGGTTGAACGGGCGCGCGCCGCGGCGATTGAAGACCGCGATCTGGTTGCCCGATTCATCGACCGCGCGATCGCGGTCGATGCCCTTGGAGATGGCCAGCGCCTCGCCCTTGACCTTGTAATTGGCGATAAGCTTCGGCGTGGGTTTCGGAGAGAAGCCGTAAATGTTCGGGTTCTCCTCCGGCGACATCAACTGGACGACTTGCAATCCGTTGACGCCGTCGGCGACGTAGGCGAAGAGCGAGTTCGCCGTCATCCCGACCTTAACGTCGTGAGCGTCGTTGATCTTGCCTCCGCCGTTGAACATCATTTCGAGCTTCGGCTTTTCAGGCTTCTCGATGTCCACGATCGCGAGACCTTCCTTGCCCGCCGCGACGTAGGCGTAGGTGCGGGCCAGGTAGAGGTGATGCGCGTCGGCGAGCGGAAGGAGTGAGCCTTCGACCACGCGCGGCTTTTCAGGCGTCGTGACGTCCACCGCCTTCAAGCCTTCCTCGTCCGTCACGAAGGCGTAACGGAATTGGACCTGGACGGCGCGCGGGTTCTTGAACTCGGTCAACACCGTCACCAGCTGCGGGCCGAGCGGGTTAGTGAGATTGACGATGGCCAGACCCTTGTCGCAGGTGATGTAGGCGTAAACGCCTGCGATGGTGATGCTCGACGCCCCGTTGAGCGCGCCCTCGGGGTTGAAGGCGAGCGCTCGTTTGAGGAAATTGTTCTCCGGATTGCCGTCGAGCAGCGTCACCACGCCCTTCTCCTTGTCGCCGACGACGACCAGCCCTTCGTACTTGTCGCTCACGTAGAGGAACCCGTAGATCAGATGGATCGGCTGTTTGTCGTCGCGGTTTTCGGCCTCCTCGTTTTCAGGCCGCTTCTTGCGCAGCGGGTCGACTGCCAACGTCGAGGGCGAAGCCACGCCGGTCGCGTATTTCGTCTTGACGTAGAACTTCTGTCCGAAAGGCGAGACCGGGGCGGTCGTGATGCGCTCGCTGAAGCCCTTGTTATCGATGTTGGCGATGTCGTAAACGCGGAGGCCGCCCTTGCCGTTGGCGACGTAGGCGTATTCACCGCGCACCTGAATGCCGAGGGCCTCGTTGTGTGTAGTGTGTTCGTAAGCCTCGGCCAGGCGGTCCTGACGCTTGATGTGCGCGGCGTACTCATCGGGGTAAGCCATCTTGTGCAGGCTCGACCCGATGACTGCCTGTGGCTCGTCGCGTTCGGTCACGACCACGGCGTGGATGCCCTCTTTGCCCGCCGCGACCCAGGCGAACCGCCCGATGAAGTTGACGAAATTGGTCCCCTGCATCAGCAACTGCGCCATAGTCGCGTTGTTGTCGTTGGTCTTCGAGACGTGACAATCGGTGCAGACCTTGGTCTCCGATGTGCTGACGGTGTGCGGCACGAAGGTGCTGAACGCGTGTCCGCTGTAACCTTCGGACGAAATCGTCTGCTGCTGCGAATAGAGAAATTCGCGGTTCTGGTTTTGCGACCCGACCAGCACGGCGCAGGTCGAGCGCGTCGGCGCGATGCGGTGGCCCGTAACCGACCCGTCCTTGCCGAGCATGTAGATGTCGTCGCGCAAGGTCTGGTAGTTGTACTGCGTGTAGTTGCGGAGGCTGTCAGTCCCCTCGTTGTGGAGCATCGGCTTCTTGCGGTTGGCGACCATGGGCAGGTGGCAGCCGAAGCAGCTCGTCGTCCACGAGGTGTGGCATGAGTAACAGGTCATATTGCCGTTTGCATGCGCGAGCTTGCTCTCGTCGGCGGCCGAATCGCCCCAGGTCTTGCCGTCGCGCTGCACAGTCTTCGCGAAGGCCGAAGCGTCGTTGTAATCGCCTTTGCCCGGCGTGACGGTGTCGACCGTTTGGACGACGCGCCACCATTTGCCGGGCTCGACCAGCGAGTTCTGCACGATGTCGCCTGGGTTCAGCTTGACGTCCTTGCCGTCGAGCGTCTTGCGCGAGGTCGCCGCAGCGATGCGCTGGAACATCGGCACCTGGCGGCCCTTTTCGTTGCGCGTCTTGATCTTCGTCAGGTCTTTCCCCGTGGTGACGATCTTGCCCCCGAATCGCGCAGTCCCGGCGGACGGGCCCGAAAGAACCAGAGTCGCCGGCTTATCGATAGTGCCGTGGCAATCGATGCAGTCGATCTGAATCGCGGCCCGCGGCTCGTTGTAAAGGTTGCCGTTGCCGTGGACGTCCGTGCTGACGTGGCAATCGGAGCAGTGCATGCCCTTCTTCTGATGCACGTCTTCCAGATGAACCGCTTTTTTGAACTTATCGGGGTCGTCGGGTTTGATCGTCTGACCGTTCCCGGTGAGCATGTTGCCCTTGCGGTCGCTCCTGTAGACGTTGCGGAAGACCCAGCCGTGACCGTGGAAATCGCCGAACTGAGTGCGCTGCGCTTTCGGATTGACGTCAGTCCAGATCCTTTGCAGGAAGCCGGGGTTCTGCCCCCACATCCCGCGCATCGCCGCGCCTTCGGGGTTGCGCTGTTGAATCTTGTCTTTCTGCTCGTCACTCAGGTTGGGCTGTTTTGCGGGATACATCAAGTTGCCGTCGGTCTCGTTATCCCACCAGGTCATGCCGTAATAACTGGTGACCATGTTTCCGCCGGGGTGCATGTGACAGACCATACAATTGCTCGATGGAGCCCCGTTGACCATCTGGTGCTTGATCGGGTGGCCCGACTCGCCCTTCGGAATGGTCGGGTCTTCCGTGACGGTCAGTCCCTGGTTGCCGAATTGCGCGAACTGCCCCGAATGCTTCGGATCGCGGTCATTGGCGTAAACGACGTGGCAGGCCGTGCATCCGGACATTCGGTAATCGCCCGGATTATCGTTCGTGCCGGGGAATGAAAGCAGTGGGTCGAGTAGGCGCGTCTTCTGCAACCCTAGAAAGACCGGATCGGTGCGCAACCGCGTGCCGAAGCCGCGGTCGCTGAGCTTGTCTTCCGGTTTCCCGCCCAACTCGA
>Ga0126377_10003159_pt1 | contig 11585 bp, 8 predicted proteins | sample PanSoiMetPlot_22_FD_92647 | JGI IMG/M metagenome (GOLD analysis project Ga0126377, IMG submission 92647) | Tropical forest soil microbial communities from Panama - MetaG Plot_22 | ecosystem: Environmental > Terrestrial > Soil > Tropical forest > Bulk soil | place: Panama | collected 2016-02-17
AATCAGATCTCGATGATCTTCCAGGATCCGCTGACGTCGCTGAACCCGGTTTATTCGGTCGGATTCCAGATCGGCGAGGCGGTGCTTGCCCACAACGACGTGTCCAAGGCAGCCGCCCGTGACCGGGCGATTGAGCTGCTGGAGCTCGTCGGCATTCCGAATCCGAAGGAACGCGTCGACAATCTGCCGCACGAGATGTCGGGCGGCATGCGTCAGCGCGTCGTCATCGCAATCGCCATGGCGAACAACCCGGACGTGATCATCGCGGACGAGCCGACCACGGCGCTGGATGTGACCGTACAGGCGCAGGTGTTGGAGGCGTTGCAGGCGGCCCGCCGAGCGACCGGCGCCGCGCTCGTGCTCATCACGCACGACCTCGGCGTGATCGCCGGCCAGGCGGACCGCATCTGCGTGATGTACGCCGGCAAGCTGGTCGAGATGGGCACCGTCGACGACGTGTTCTACCGGCCGCGGATGCCTTACGCACTCGGGCTGCTCGGCAGCCTGCCGCGCGTGGACCAGGGTCGGCAGCAACGGCTGGCGCCGATCGTCGGATCGCCACCGTCGCTGGTCAACCTTCCGCCGGGCTGCCCGTTTACGCCGCGGTGCCCGCTCGCGCAGGACATCTGCGACACGATCGAGCCGGATCTGGTGCCCACCGATCGTTCCGACCACCTCGCCGCATGCCACTTCCATGAGAGCCTGATCGGGGTCGACGCGAGCCAGCTCTACCAGCCGACCTCGCTGGACACGGAGGACATGACCGCGGCCGACCTGGACATTGCGCTGGAAGTCGGCGAGCCCGACGCGGAAGCCGCCGGCGCCGAGCGAACCGTCTCCGATGACGAGGCGAGCGAAGGATGACTCAGATGACCGACACGGTTCCGGCGCCCGCCCAGGCGGCGCTCGACAGGCAGCCGGTGGTCGCGGTGCGCGATCTGGTCAAGCATTTCCCGGTGCGGTCGCGCGGCCTGGTCCGCCGCCAGGTGGGCGTGGTGCACGCGGTCTGTGACATCTCGTTCGACCTCTACCAGAACGAGACGCTGAGCCTGGTTGGGGAGTCCGGCTGTGGCAAGACCACCACCGGACGGCTCATGCTCAACCTTGTCCCGGCGACCGCCGGCACGGTGGTCTACCGGGGTAGGGACCTGACGAAGGCAAGCCGAGCAGCGATGCGACCACTCCGGCGCGACCTGCAGATTGTCTTCCAGGACCCGTTCGCGTCGCTGGATCCGCGGATGACGGTGAACGAGATCATCGCCGAACCGCTGCGCATCCACGGGCTGTACGGCGCCGACGGCGCCGGTCGTGCGAAGGTACGCGACCTGCTCCGCCAGGTCGGGCTGAACCCCGAGCACGGCAACCGCTACGCGCACGAGTTCTCCGGTGGGCAGCGCCAACGCATCGGCGTCGCTCGGGCGCTGGCGTTGCAGCCCAAGGTGCTCGTGCTCGACGAGCCGGTGTCGGCGCTCGACGTGTCGATCCAAGCCGGTGTCATCAACCTGCTCGAGGACCTGCAGGACGATCTCGCCCTGTCCTTCCTGTTCATCTCCCACGACCTTTCGGTGGTCCGGCACATCGCAGACCGGATCGCGGTCATGTATCTCGGCCGCATCGTCGAAACGGCACCGGTCGAGGAGCTGTTCCGGCGGGCGTCGCACCCGTACACACAGGCACTCATCTCGGCGATCCCGTTGCCGGACCCGCACAAGGAGCGCGCCCGGCAGCGTGTCATCGTCACCGGCGAGGTGCCGAGTCCGGTCAACCCGCCATCGGGTTGCCGGTTCCGGACCCGGTGCCCGAAGTTTGCGAACCAGCTCAGTGCCGCCGAGCAACAGAGGTGCATCGACGAACTGCCGGCCTTGGATGTCCGCGACATTGGACACCCGACAGCGTGCCACTACGCCGAGGCGATCAAGCTCGTCTAGCTGCCCGCCGTTGTGCGCCATCCGAAGGGCGAAGCCGACTGGGCTTCGCCCTTCGGCGTCCGCGCGTCGCAGCAACCGGGTTCGTTCGTCGACGGAACCGGCATTGACGCGGCTACGTCCGAGGTGTAGTTAGAGGCGTGGTCGAGGGCGGTCGACTACGACGACCGAGGTCGCCCATCAGCTGGGTACGCCGGACCGCGCGGGTGGGGCGACACTGGGCGATCGGCCGCACTTGACTGAGAATCGAAGTGCACTGACTCACCGGGTTCCCGCAATCCGGACAGGAGATGGAATATTGGAGTCCATGAGAGCCCGCGTCCTGGTCGTCGACGATGATCCCGCCCTCGCCGAGATGCTCGGGATCGTGCTGCGGACCGAGGGCTTCGTGCCGGCCTTCGTCTCGGACGGCGAGCGGGCGCTCGCGGCGTTCCGTGAGGTGCGTCCGGACATCGTCCTGCTGGATCTGATGCTGCCGGGTATGAGCGGCATTGACATCTGCCGCGCTATTCGCGCCGAGTCCGGCGTGCCGATCGTGATGTTGACCGCGAAGACCGACACCGTCGACGTGGTGCTCGGGCTTGAATCCGGCGCGGACGACTATGTGGTCAAGCCGTTCAAGCCGAAGGAGCTCATCGCCCGGATGCGCGCACGGCTGCGCCGCGGCGAGGATGCGCCGCCCGAGCTGCTGACCATCGGCCCGTTCGGCAGCCAGATCACCATCGACGTGCCGGCGCATCTGGTGTCACGCAACGGCTATGAGGTCAAGCTCACGCCGCTGGAGTTCGATCTGCTCGTCGCGCTGGCCCGAAAGCCCCGCCAGGTATTCACCCGGGAAGTGTTGCTCGAGCAAGTGTGGGGCTACCGGCACGCCGCCGACACCCGGCTCGTCAACGTCCACGTACAGCGGCTGCGTGCCAAGATCGAGGCGGATCCGGAGCGTCCGGAGATCATCTTGACCGTTCGTGGGGTCGGGTACAAAGCGGGCACGAGCTAGGCTCGTCGGCAGCGATGCCGAAGCCAGGTGTGTCACTCCCCCTGATGCGGCTGCGCGAGCGCACCTGGTCCGGCGTTCGACGCGGCCCGATGCGGCACGTCCTGCGCAGCGGTACGACGGTGGGCACCGCGGTACGAAGCCGGTGGCGCCGGTCCATTCAGTTGCGCATGGTGACCTACACGGTCGTCGCGTCCTCGATCCTCGTCGCGCTGTTCGGCGTCTTCGTGGTGACCCGGACCACAAACAGCCTCGTACACGCGAAGCTGGTCAGCGCGAAGGACCAGATTCAGAGCGGCGCAGCGACCGCGAAGAGCTACCTCGACCAGCTCGGCCAGCACGACGAGTCCACCGCAAGCGTGACGATGTTGTTGATCGTGGACAACCTGTCGCAGGGTGGTCCGGGCGGACCGGTACCGGTCGTCCTGCTGTATCCGCCGGCTGGACTCACGACGGTCGCACCGGCGAACTCGTCGTCGACGGTGCCGATCGCCGCGCTCAATGCCGCGCTCGTCGATCTCCGGGAGACCGTCGGTACGAGCCACCTTGCTCACCAGTTCGTCTCATGTGCGGTCGTCAACGGCCGACCGCAGCCCTGCCTCGCCGTCGGCATCCCGGTGTCGAGCGCGCGCGCCGGCGTCTTCCAGCTCTACTACCTGTTCCCGCTGACGGCCGAGGAGACCGCGGCAACAGTCACCCGCAACACCGTTCTGGTGATCGGTGCCGCGCTCGTCCTCACCCTCGCGATCATGGCGTGGTTTGTCACGCAGATGGTGGTCCGCCCCGTCCGCCTCGCCGCCCGCACCGCACAGCGACTCTCGGCCGGACTGCTCGACCAGCGCATGGAGGTGCGCGGCGAGGATGATCTCGCACTGCTCGGCGCCGCGTTCAACCAGATGGCGGTGAACCTGCAGCGCCAGATCGTCCGGCTTGAGGACATGTCACGCCTTCAACGGCGCTTCACCTCCGACGTCTCGCACGAGTTGCGTACGCCGCTCACGACCGTACGGATGGCTGCCGACCTGCTCTATTCGAATCGCGACGACCTGACCCCGGTGATGGCGCGCAGCACCGAACTGCTCTACGCCGAGCTGGACCGCTTCGACGAGCTCATGACGGACCTGCTGGAGATCAGCCGCTACGACGCCGGCTTCGCGGTGCTGGACGCGGAGCCGACCGATCTCGTGCCGACCGTGGGTCGCGTCATACGAGGCCTCGCGCCGCTCGCCGAGCACGCCGGCGTGGCCGTGGAGGTACGGGTTCCCGACGTACCAGTGATCGCCGAGGTCGACCCGCGCCGTGCCGAACGCGTGCTGCGCAACCTGGTCGGCAACGCGATCGAACACAGCGAGGGCCGTCCCGTGGAGGTCACGCTCGGCATCGACGAGCACGCGGTCGCGGTCACCGTGCGGGATCACGGCATCGGTCTCAAGCCCGGCGAGGAAAAGCTCGTGTTCAACAGGTTCTGGCGCGCGGACCCGTCGCGGGCCCGCCAGACCGGTGGCACCGGGCTCGGGCTTTCGATCAGCCTCGAGGACGCCCGGTTGCACGGCGGTTGGCTGGAGGCGTGGGGTGCGCCCGGCCGTGGCGCGCAGTTCCGGCTCACGCTGCCGGTGCGTGCCGGAGCGCGGTTGCTCGCTTCGCCGTTGCCACTGGTACCGCGGGATGCCGACGTGGCGACGGCGGTGGCGTTGCCGACTGCGGCGAGCACTTCCGTGGTCGCAACGGAGCGATCCGGCAACACGACCGTCACCGTCGCCGCTACGAACAGTGCAACGGTGCGCTCGGACGACCGGACCGTCACCGTTGCCACCACGAGCAGCGCGGCCGACGATCCGACGACGGAAATTGTCGGTCCAGGCGGCGACGCTGCCGGGGAGCGTCCGCCGGTCGACGCCGACGCGGCGGTCACCACCGAAACCCTCAACGACATGGTTGTCGTCGACGTCGGCGCGGACGACGTGCCGGGCACGATCGACGACGCAGCCGACGTGGTGTCGATACACCGGAGCGCCGGCCGTGGTTAGGCGAACGATTGGATGGCTGGTCGCCACCGGCGTCGTACTGATCGGTGTCGCATCGGCCTGTGGCGTGCCGTCGTCGGGCCAGCCCGTCGCGGATCGGGCGATCTCAGCGGACCGCGCCGGCGGCGGCCTGGGCGACGTTGTCACTCCGCCGGGGCCGGGCGACGAAGCAGCGAGGACGCCGACCGGCTTGGTCGACACCTACCTGAGTGCGACCGCTGCCGCTACGAATGCGGACGATCAGCTCGCCGCCGCGCGTGCATTCATGTTGCCGCGCGTCGCATCCGACTGGAAGCCGAACGGGCCGGTGACCGTGGTCCGGCGCATCGGCGACTACACGGACAACATCACCGCGCCGGCCACCGACGAGATCACCGGCACGTTCCAGATCGTCGGCCTGTTCAGCGTTGATTCCGGCGAGCTGGGACCGCCGCAGTCGTCGCAGACCCAGATCAAGTTGACGTTCGAGACGGGTACGAATCCGGACGACGCCAAGAACGCCGACATCCGTTCGCCGGGAACGCTGCGGCTGACCGAGGTGCCACCGACGATGTTCATGTCCGAACAGGCGTTCCAGGCGTGGTTCCGGCCGCACCCGATCTACTTCTGGGACAACAGCAAGTCCGCCCTGATCCCAGATCAGCGATACCTCTCGACGGTTTTGTCGCCGACCGTACAAGCCACCAAGATTGTCAATTGGGTGCTCGCCGGCCCGTCGGACTTGATCCAGGGAGCGACCGGCTCGATCGTGCCCGCCGGCACGAGCCTCGTGGATCCAACGGTCACGGTGGACAAGAACACGTTCGTGGTGAACCTGAGCCCGAGCGCGCACGCTCTCGCGAACCCGTCACCGCTTGCCTTCCAATTGCGCTGGTCGCTCGGTGTGCTGCTCGCCAACCCGTCGGGCGGCGTGGTGCCGAGCCCGGTGGAGATCGAGATCGACGGACAGCGACAGGTCGTGTCGTCCGGCAACGACTATCGCGAGCGCGTGGATAACCTCGCGCCGTCCGGTGCGACCGGCCAGGCCGCGACGTTCGCGATCGCGAACGGCAAGGTCGTCGAGATCAGCGCCGACACCTCCGCGAAGGTCACCACCGAGCTGGCGACCCGGGACCAGGCACGCGTCCTGAACAGCCCACGAAACTCCGACGTGGTGCTCGGCGCGGTAAACAATTCCGAGTCGGCCGCCGCGATCGTCCGAGTCGACGCCAGCGGCACGCAGTCGCTGTGGATCCGCCGGACCGAGGGCCACCCCACCAGTGAGTTCACTCTGGTGAAGGGCCTGCCGTCCGGAACCATGAGCCGCCCGCAGTTTGTCGTGCAACCACACGACGGCGTGGTGGTCGCCGTGGACGGGCAGCCGTATCTCGTCGACCAGTCGGATCACGTCCACGAGATCGGCCTGCCGAGCGGCATTGACGGCCTCACGTCGTTCTCGGTCGCGGCCGACGGGCACCGGATCGCGTTCGTCTCCGGCGGCAACCTCTATCTGTCGGTGATCCCTAATAGCAACGCGCCAACGATGACCCCGCCGCGACTCGTCCAGCTTGGGTACCTCAACGAGGAGGCGTCCATCCACACCGTAACCGCGGTCGCGTGGAGCTCCGTCGACCAGCTCATCGTGGCCGGGACGGACAAGTCTCGCGCGGAAGTGGCGGAGATCTTCATCGACGGCTCACTCGAGCCAACGCCGTACACGCAGGACTACGGTGCGCTGACCATCTCGCAAGTGCTGGCCCACTCGTACAACGGGCTACAGGACTCGTTCTTCGACGACGTGATGCTGCAGACGAACCACGGTGCGTTTGCCGGCCGCTACGTTCGACTGCCGCTCCAGCTTGGGCCGGCGAACAAGGCGACGCCGCTGAGCGCGCCGTTCTTCCAGGACTGAGCGGCGACGAACGAGGACTGAGGCTGTGACGAACGGCACGTGGAAGTGACGGCTGCCACCGGCGGGATGTTCTCCGTGCTCGCGGATCTCGTACTGCCGTCGAGATGTGCCGGCTGCGACATGGCACCCGGGTCGGCCGGCGTGTGCGAGACGTGCGCGGCGGCGCTCACCGCTCTCGTCCCGTACGAGACCGTGCCCACGCCGTGCCCGGCCGGCCTGCCGCCGTGTGTGACGCTCGGGGCGTACGAGGGACCGCTGCGCCGGCTCGTCCTCGCGTACAAGGACGGTGGACGGCATCGGCTGGCCCGGCCGCTCGCCGGGCCACTCGCGCGCGGCGTCGCCACGTGCGCCCGGTTGCTCGGCCGCGATCACGGCGCGCCCATCGTGCTCGTACCGGTGCCGAGCAGCGCCGCGGCCGCGCGTGGCCGCAACGGCGACCACATGCGTCGCCTCGGGCGGCGGGTGGTGGGCTCCCTCGATCGCTCCGGCTGGCCCGCGGCCCTGGCCCGACCGGTCACCGCACGGCCGCGGCCGGACTCCGCTCACCTGTCCGCGCTCGACCGCGCGGCGCTGGCCACCGACGCGTTCCAGATCAGGAGCAGTACGGCGGATCGCGTGGCGGTGGCAGCTGCCGCTGGGGCGTGCGTGATCGTGATCGACGATGTGCTTACCACCGGGGCAACGTTGGCCTCGCTGACCACTCGGCTCGCGAGCGCCGGAGTGGCCGTCCAGGGCGCCGTGACACTGGCCGCGACGGTGCGTCGCATCACGCCCGCGAGTCCGGCCGTTCCGAGTTGATCGAGCGATCGCCGGCGGATAATTGAGACGTCGGCGCCGATCCCGGTGCCGACGGCGAATCGACTGCGAAACCGATCGCGGAACCGACGGCGAAACCGGCGGAACCGACCGAAGAACCGACGGCGGAACCGACCGAAGAACTGACGGCCGAACCGACCACGCCACTCGCCCGGGGGTGCATGTCCGTTGCGACGAAATTCGCTACCGGGCGTGACTCACGGTCTTTCGGCGGCTACCGTCGAAGGCCACCGCAAAATCGCCCCGGTGCACGACGCGACCCCGTCCGGGTCTTGGCGAACCGGCAAGACCCAGACCCAGGTAGTGCCGTCGTGATCGGCATACGAGGGGGGAGAAGCCGCCATGAATCGGCCGGCGCGGGGGGCGAGCGAGTAAGCATCCGGACCGGCCAGTCGACTGCTTGAGACATTCGGGCGGCTACCGACCGTCATCGATGTCGTAGCCGCACCCAGATCAGACTGGGGGAGGTCACGCGTGGACATCGTCGTGAAGGGCCGCAACGTGGACGTGCCGGCGCGCTATCGGCAGCACGTCGCGGAGAAGTTGCACAAGGTCGAGCGTTACGACGGCAAGATCATTCGAGTCGACGTCGAGCTATTCCACGAACGGAATCCGCGGCAGTCAGGCACCTGCCAGCGCGTCGAGATTACCTGTGCGTCTCGCGGACCCGTGGTCCGCGCCGAAGCCTCCTCCGGCGACTTCTACAGCGCCCTTGACCTCGCGATGACCAAGCTCGACGCACGATTGCGCCGCTTCGCCGACCGTCGCCGCGTGCACCGCGGTCGGCGTGCACCGGTCTCCGTCGCGGCCGCGACATCCGGCCTTGACGTCGCGAGTGACGACCTGGTCGCGGCCACCGTGGCCGCCCAGACCGCGGCCGCTGCGACGGCCCATGCCCGGGCCGCCGCGTCCACCAACGGCAGCGCGCCGGAGGGGCACGTCACGCAGGGGTACGCGCCCTTCGACGACACTCCGACCGACGAGTTCGACGACCAACCGTGGCACATCGTGCGTGAGAAGGAACACGCGACGGAACCGATGACTGTGGACGACGCGCTGTTCCAGATGGAGATGGTCGGGCACGACTTCTTCCTGTTCATGGACAAGGAATCCGGCCGGCCGAGCGTCGTCTATCGGCGAAAGGCGTACGACTACGGCGTCATCGCCTTAGCCAGCTGAGGACGGGCTGAGCCTTTCCCGGGAGGCATCGGATTGCGATGATCGGTGAGTGCCGAAGTCGCTGACCGTGCCCGCCAACACTGGTGCGCCACCGCACGACCGGCACATTGCGTTCAGTCGCTCAGACATTGTGATTTTGGCGGGCAGCGCCACCGCGCTGGCACTCGCGGCGATCGTGTTCTACGCCGGGCTCAACGAGGTGCTGTCCTTCGGATGCTCGGCGGTTGCCATCGCATTGCTCGCGTCGCTGGTCGGCCGCAGCGTCGACCGGCTCGGTGACCGGCTCGGCGCGGGCGCCACCGGTGTGCTGCAGAGTGCGCTCGGCAACCTTCCGGAGTTGTTCATCGCCTTCTTCGCGCTGCGTGCCGGCCTGCTGACCGTCGTACAGTCCGCGATCATCGGGTCCATCCTCGCGAACCTGCTGCTGGTGCTCGGTCTTGCGTTCCTGGTGGGCGGCTTGAGGCACGGCACGCAACGGTTCGACCATGGCCGCGCGCGCACGACGTGCGTGCTCCTCGCGCTGGCCACCGCGGCGCTCGTGTTGCCTAGCCTGGCCGCGCAGTTGCATTCGCCGGCCGGCGGTCACGAGACGGCGTTGTCGGTAGCCGTCGCGGTTGTCCTGCTCGTCGTGTTCGCGCTGTCGTTGCCGGCTTCGCTGCGTAACCAGGCCGCTCGCGACCAGCCAGATCCGCGCGGCGTCGTCGCGGTCACCGCCAGCGCCGGCGGCTCGCGCGCCGTCGACGCAGACCGATTCAGTGGTACGGCAACCGGGAACCCGAAGTCGTCGGCCGAGCCTGCGCGGTCGCATAGCGACGGTCACTGGCCCATCTGGCTCGCCGTTGCGATGCTCGCCGCGGCGGGCGTCGCCGCGGGCTTCGTCTCGGACTGGTTCGTCGACGCGCTGCAGCCCGCCATCGACGCGTTGCACGTGTCGCCGGCGTTCGCTGGCCTTGTCATCGTTGCCATCGCTAGTAACGCGGTGGAAAACGTGGTGGGCATTCAGCTGGCGTCCCGCAACCAGGCGGACTATGCCGTCTCGATCATCATCAACAGCCCGCTGCAGATCGCATTGGTGCTCGCGCCCGCGCTGGTGCTGCTGAGCTTCCTCACCGCCACGACGCTGACGCTGGTCTTCGCGCCGTTGCTCGTGGTGTCGGTGGTGGTGGCCGTCGTGATCACGTCGCTGATCGTCTTCGACGGCGAGTCGAACTGGCTCGAGGGCACGATCCTGATCGGGCTCTACGCGATCATCGCGGCGTTGTTCTGGTGGGGCTGACGACGCGGTCACCCGGCAGCATCGCCCATGGGATGTTGTCGACGCGGGTCGACCCAGCCGAGGGCAGCCGGCCGCGCTCGTAGCCCTCCCGTTGGAAGCCAGCACGCTCCAGTGTGCGTTGCGACGCGATGTTGTCCGGTGCGGTACCGGCGGCGAGCCTGGCCAATCCGGCGGTGTCGAACGCCCAGTCCGAGATCAGGCGTGCCGCCCTTGTCGCGAAGTGCCGCCCACGCCACTCGCGCACCAGGCTGTAGCCGATCAACCCCTGCCCGGTCGGTGCCTCGCGGAACAGTCCGATGTCGCCGGCGAACGCACCGGTGATCGCGTCCCGGATCGCACACTCGGCCCGCTCGCCGATGAGCCATTTGTACGGCGCCGTCGCGCACCGCTGCGCCACCGACTCGGGAGTCGGCGCGCGGCTTGCCACCGTCGTCGCGACCACTTCGGGCAGGCTCGCGAGCGCGTACATGGCGTCCGCGTCCGACTCGTCGACCGGCGTCAGACGGATCACGCCGTCGGTAAGGGATCCGTCCGGCAGGTCCGGCAACGCGCGCGGCGCCGGCACGCCGGAGTCGCTGGCCAGCCGTACCCACACGATCATGTCGGTCCAGCCACCGCGATCGAGGGCGGCGGCTCGGCGTACCCCCTCATGGGTGAAGCCGGCGCCCAGCGCGACCCGCATGCTCGCCGCGTTGGCCGGGCAAGTGAGCAGCTCGATGCGGCCGAAGCCTTGGGCGAACGCCCAGTCGGCGAGGGTACGGGTGGCGTCCGTCGCGACGCCGCGACCGCGCGCCCAGGGCGCGACCCAATAGCCGATGCTGGTCGCGTGCCCATCTGCCGTTGGCACACCCAGCCCGACCGACCCGGCGATCCGATCGTCGCCGGTCAGCGTGACGGCGAATCCGGCCTGGCCGGCGGCCCATCCACTGGGAATCTGATTGGTGATCCAATCGCGGGCGTCGTCGGGGGTGTAGGGCTGTGGCAGCCGGCCGAGGAAGCGCTGGGTCTGCAGGTCGTTGCAGGCGTCCACGACCCCGTCGATGTCGTCAAGGGTCAGATCCCGAAGCGTCACGGTGCGACCGGGAATCGGGCCACGCGGAAGCGTTCGCATCGCTAGACGGCGTCCGCGCGCGGGGTGGGCGGGTTCAGCGGGGGCATGGCCACATGCTGCCCCACCGGTGGGACCGCGGGCGACCCCGCCCTTTTCAGCGCGGCGCCACCGCGGCCGGGGACGAGCCTCGGCGATGTGGAGCCACATCGCGGTGCGTGAAACACTTGGTTAGGCCGTCCGGACCGCGGCCCTGCCGGCCCGGACGTCCGTTTCGTCACGATGCGGGTGACCTGGCGGCCGTGGCCGACGGGTTCGGCGTGGTGCCGCCTACGATTGGGCCGGCAGATAGGTGAGGGAGCGCATTTCCGTGGCCATGATTGAGAAGCTTCTCCGTGCCGGAGAAGGTCGATTGCTTCGTCGTCTCGAGGC
>Ga0126377_10003160_pt1 | contig 11581 bp, 20 predicted proteins | sample PanSoiMetPlot_22_FD_92647 | JGI IMG/M metagenome (GOLD analysis project Ga0126377, IMG submission 92647) | Tropical forest soil microbial communities from Panama - MetaG Plot_22 | ecosystem: Environmental > Terrestrial > Soil > Tropical forest > Bulk soil | place: Panama | collected 2016-02-17
CCTTCAGCCAGCAGGCACCACGAACTGCGACAGCCACATGCCGAGCACAAGCATCGCGAACGCGAGCGCAATGCACAGCACGACGCGCAGCCACCGCACCATCACCCTCCACCGAATTGCGGGATCGCATCACCATCAAGCGGCATCTCCGGTACGCGCACACGAGCGCTGATCACCTCGGCGCCCGGCCACAGCTCTTTCGCCTTCACGCACACGGGAAACGCCACGATCAACCGCGCGATCTCCTCCAGCGTCCACAGCTCGATCTGCCGGCCGTTCTGATGCACGTGCCGTGCCTCGGCTCCGGTTCGCACAATGCCCACCACGCGCCCGTCATCGAGCTGGACCTCCCACACCAAGGGGTGCAGCTCGAACGCACCACCGGCCTCCGCTGCGCGACTGAGAGCCCTCCAGGCGTTGATCATGCGCTGCCCTTCGCGCCGCACGTCCTCGATGTCGCCGTGATGGATCGCGGTATTGAGATGATCCACCTGTCGATCAAATCTGACACGCAGGTCAGCATCGACCACCAGCCGCAAGCGACCGACGCCCCACCGTCGCTCCATCTCGCCGCGCACATGCTCGACGCCGTCGATGATCCCCTGACCCTCCTGTGAAAAATACGGGACGCGCATCCATGGCGGATTGAACACGGCGCCGGCCTTCGGTGCGCTGAGCCGCATCATGCCGGCCGCCCTCGCTCGTGGAGCATGCTGCAGTACCGCTGGTACCGACGCATCGCCAGCATCCAGGCGCAATTCAACCGGCACAGCGTCGGACTGCCTGGGCGTGCGTCGAGCTGCTCAAGCGCATCCTCGACATCGCTCAGCGCCTCGCACAGAGCCCGACAGCTGTAGGCAAAATTTTTCGGCAAGGGGAACTCGGTCACCCGCCACATCTCATCCAACGTGATCTCGTGCTCGCACATCATCGGAGGTTCCCGCCGTTCGCCGCTGTGTCAGATTTACGACCATACTGCGCTCGCGTGTTCCAGAGTCAATTGACAAAGTGAGTTCCACGGCATTGGACCGTGGTCCAATGTTCCATCGCCGTTGCGACGTTCTGAATGGTCGTGCGACGTTGCGACGTTGCGACGAGCGTTCCCTATAGGGAACGTCGCGTCGCAAAACGTGCGACAACGTGCGCTGATCTGCGACGCATGATGTCGCGCAATGTCGCGTCACGAGCATCATGAGTTCCACTCGCACATGAAGGCGTGAGCCCAGTCCTGGCGGTAGTCGCAATGGCAACAGACCCAGCCGCGACGGGTGGCGACGAGCGTGCGATCACCACCGCCGTCGTGACCCGGGCAGGTGAACTCATGCACGACGCCGGCATGCTGGAACCTGTTGAGCGCATCGACCTGGGCGGCGGTCCACGGTGCCACAATACGGTCAGGCGCCATCATCATCTCCTTCGTTGACCACCTCGTAGAACTCGCGCATGTGGCGCGTGATGGGATCGACCTTGTGCTCGCGTCGCAGTGCTCCGCTCTTCTCCCATCGCTTGAGCATCATCTTGACGCGCGCCTTTGCGCTGATGTCGTTGAGGTCGAGCCCGAGCGTCCTGGCGACCGAGATACCAGCCCAGTTGTTCGCCTTGGGATTGACCAGCCACGCACCGCTGCGCAGCTCCCACAGCGCGCGGTCGGTGTCCTGACCGGTCATGCCCTCGAACACGTCGGGCAGCTTCCACTGGAACACGACCGCCACGTTGTCGCCGCCGGTGCCGAGCGGGCCGTTGCCGAGCAGCTCGCCGCGCAGCTCGAACCAGTCCGCCTTCTCAGGCGGCACCGCCATGTTGAGCTTGCCGTTCTCCAGGCGGAAATGCCGACGCCGGTTTTTCACACCGACACGGTTCGCCTCGTCCTGCGTCATTGTGTTGATCACGCGACCCGAGCGCGCGGCAAACATCAGCGCACTGGCGCCGCGCGCATCCTCTGTCGTCACCTCCTGGCCGTTGGTCTTGCGGCTGTGGTGCGCCACCATCGTCGCCAGCTTGGCGCGCTCGCTGATGCCGTCGAGCGCTTTGACCAGCGCATCCATTGCCACGTTGTCGTTCTCCGCTGCGGTGTGGATCGCCACCAGCGGATCGAGGATGAGCACATCGACCGCGCCGCGCAGCATGGGGATCAAATGCTCGACCAGCTCGCTGTTGACTTGCGTGGTGCGGCCGGCGCTGACCAACAGCTTGAGCGGCATGTCGCGGCCCGACGCCATGAACAGTCGGTGACCCAGGTCGTCAGGCGTGAGCCCGTAAGCCTTTATCGCGGCCACGACACGCCGCATCATTTCCTCGCGCGGGTCCTCGCCGTTCCACATGAACACACCGAGCGGGCGCGACGGCGTGATGCCGAGCAGCGGCTTGCCCGTCACCATGGCGAGCGCCTCGACCGTGAGCAGGCTGCTCTTGCCCGCCGCGCCGGGCGCCACCGTGCAGCTCGTGTAGCCTCGGATGTAGTCGGTGCCGTACAGCCAGTCGCGCATGGCCAGCTCTCTCGGATCGCACCAGCGCAGCTCGAACCGCACCAGCTCCAACTTGATTTCTGTACGATTGTTGTTGGCGGCGGGCGGCGGCGTCGTAACCTGAAAGGTTTCGGGTTCCGGGTTGCGTGTCTTGTGACTGGCGACCGCTGCATCGAGATCGCGCATCGAGCTGATGTCGCCACGATGGAAACGCTGCAGCGCTGCATGCACCTTGCTGAGCATCTCGTCCTGGCCGCGCGTGACTTTGCCCGGCACCTCGATGGCGGCGTGCTCCTCGTATTGCGGCCACGCCATCTGATACAGCTCGCGCGGCGTCGGCGCGCAGCCGTTCTCACCGATGAACTGACGCAGGCACGCGAGCACCGTGTCGCGCATGTAGTGCTCGCGACCATCGATGATCTTGCCGCCGAGCCCGAGCGAATTGACCGCCTGGTTCTCGGTTGCATGCAGGATCTTGCCGCAACCGGAACGAGTCGAAACCAGGCTGTCGTCCTGGCCGGCGACGAACGCGTCGCAATGCTCGCGCAGCTGCTCGATGGTGTAGCGCGGCAGCGGCTCACGCACGTTCTCAAGGAACGTCGGCTCCAGCACGCGCCCCTCCTTCACCGGCTGCGCGAGCGAGCCTGCAAGCCGCATCACGCGCGACGGGTTCGTCACTGTGGTGTCGCCGTCGTACTTCGCCGCCATCGCACGCTGCAGCTCAGACCACGTCTGCAGCGACAGGCACGGTGTGTCGAGCAGCCACCAGCATTGCATGCGCTTGTGCGGCGTGAGCCCGGTGACGACGCAGAACGATGGCGGCGTGTCGCCCCACAGCTGCTCTGCATTCTCGGCACGGCCGGGCAGATCGAGGTCAACGACCACGGCCGGCGCCGCGATCACGTCGCGATCCTTGGCGCGAGCGAACGGCGCAGTGTGAGCATCGCGCACGCAAGCGCCGATGTAGGTGTTATAGCCGCGTCCGTTCTGCAGCAGCGCTTCGCCCGCGAGGCGGTCCAGCTCGTCCACGCGCGACAGCAGCGCCTTGTTGGGTGCCGGGCAACCGAACGCGATCTCGGCCAAGCCCACGCCGCCGCAGCTGTCGAACAGCAGGTGCAGATGCCGCAGCATCGTATCGAAGTCGGCCTTCATGCGAACACCACGAGCAGCGCCATCGCGACAGCGATGCACATGCACCAGAGCACGACGCGCTCTTCATCGGTCATGCGACGCGCTCCAGCTTCCATCCGCGACGGGCGCAGTACTCGATCAGGTGCGAGAGCGGCCAGCCTTCCATGTACTTCACAATCGGCGCCGCCTTCACGACGCGGTCGCTCACCTCGGCCAGCTCGATGCCGGCGACAAAGTCAGGCGCGGTGATCTCGTACAGCGGTCTCATGGTTTCTCGTCGCGTAGCGTGCGTATGCGGTGGCGCGTGCGAGCGCCTGCTCAGCGATCAGCTGAATGCCTGGGTCAGCGCGGCCGGCGTTGCGCGGCAGGATGAACGGCCGATGCGGATAGCCGGTCGCGCGCAGCGCCGCCTCTCTGGCGATTGCTTCTCTGATCTTGTCGAGCCCGATGAGGTGATCGTCCTGGCGCACGGCGACGCGCGCGTAGACGAAAGCGCGAGCGTAGGCTGCGTTGCCGACCTTTTTGATGTGATCCTGCGGGCTGATGGTGTCGGGCATGTTCGCCTCCGAAAAGAGGAGAGCACCCATGCGAGATGCTCTCCCAAGTCTGGCGTCCTCGGCGGCGGTCAACGGGCCAGGGTATGCGGGAGCATATGATGACCAACCGCCGCCAAGCTCGATCAGCCGAAATCATTCTCCGAGATCGGCACGACGTTCTGCGGTCGCGTTGCGTTGTTCTCTGGCCGCAGCTGCTGCGGCGGGGGCACGGCGGCCGAGCTGGTGGACGGCGGCGACATCTTCATGCCGGCGCCGGGCGCAGCTGCGCTGCCGTCAGTGTTGAACGGCAGATCGGCGGGACGATTGACCCAGCGCTCGATGCGCAGCACGGGCGAGTAGTTGGTCGAGGTCGTCTGCCCGCTGCCGGTCTTGATCGCCTTCACGCCGGTCATCGCGACCACGGGCAGCATGCCCGGGTTGCCCTTCACGCCTTCAAGGTACGCATCGTGCAGCTCGCTCACCGCTTTGATCACGGCCTTTGCAGTCGAGCCGAACTCACGCACATCGCCGCCGGCCGCCTTCGCCAGCTTGATGTGCATGCGAAAGCCTTCCTTCCATTTCTCGCCGGGCGGCTGCGCAGGCTTCGATGCGCCGAGCGGCACGAGCACGAATGCTGGCTGCGTGAAATCGATCCAGCCGGTCATGATCGAGGTGAAGTCGAACACCGCGTTGAACACGTCGGTGATGTCCACCGGGACGCTGTCCCACTCGCCGTCCGCGTTGATGCGATCCACACGCGTCCAGCGACCGGCGCGAGCGTCGTACTGCACGCGCGGCAGGAAGTCGCCGCCTTTCGTTTCGGTGTTGATGTTGAGTGCCATCTGCTTTCCTTTCACTCGCTGTGTGCGTTGTTGTCGTTGTCGTTGGCCGGCTTTTTCCTGGCAGCGCTCGCAGCTGCGGCCTTGCGCAGCACGTCGGTAAACGCCAGGACGTTGTCCTTGAACGTGTCGAGCGACTGCGCGATCTCGTCCTGCTTCATCTCGCGCGAAAGCATGTGGACGCCCGCGATCATCTCCAGCACCTCCAGCACGGCGTCGGCGTCACCACCGAGCAGATGCGTGGCGGTGTCGAGCTGCACGTGCGTGGCGTGCGCAATGACCTGCAGATGCTGCGCGAGCTGCTCGTCACTCAGCCTCAGGCGCGCTGCCGTTCTCATTGTCAGAAACCCCAAATGCCGAGCGCGGCCTGCCGCGCACGTGTGTCGTTGAACATGAAGTGCTCGTAGTCGGGACACACCAGCCCGGCCAGCTCGCGCTTGTCGTTGCTGAGCGACAGGAACCGCTGCAGGATGAGTGCGATCTGCACGAGCGCATCGCGATGCAGGCGCGTGTCGGGCACTGCGCACAGTGCGCCTCTCTTGTCGGTCAGATAGGCGAGCCAAGCGCCGTAGTTGTCGTTGACGCTGTGCTTGTAGAACGACACCTGTCGCGCGTGCGTCAGCTTTGCTGTGACGTTGTCGGCGTCGTCGGTCGGCGGCATGCGCAGCGTCGCCTTCAGATCAACAATGACGCCGATGTCGTCGTACTGCAGATCGAAGTAGCCGATGATCGGAACGCTGAGCCCCTCGGGCTGGTGCTTGATCAGACCCTGCGTGTGTGTCGGCACGCCGTGCGGGCGCAGGTGCGTGAGCCCCTGGCGGACCATGCCGGGGATCGCGTCGCCCCACTTGCCGGCGCGCGGGTCGTTGTCGTTGGCAGCGCTGAACTTGGCGCCGCGCAGCTCGCTCGTGAACGTGTCCTGCGCGACCTTCACGCACTCGTCTGGCTCCATCTTCGGATAGAGCAGCCCAGCGACGACGCCCGCCTCGACAGCCTTGCCGCCAATCATCGGTGCAGCGACGCCGCGCTTGTGTCCGAGCAGCTTCTCCATCACCCACATCGCCGGGCTTTCCGAAAACGTGTTGAGCTGCGACGGCGAGAGATGCTCGATGCCGAACTTGGTGAAAGGGTTATTCATCGTCGGTCTTTCTGCGCGGCGTGCAGCGCCAGATGATGTTGTTGCAGCGGGTTGCCGGGTTGAAGTGACGCCGCCCGCTGTCCTCGATCAGCCCGGCATCGACCAGCTCGCGGCGGCGCGTGCTGAGGCTGCGATACTCGCCTTCGCCCCACGTCCTGCGGAACGCTGCGATCATCTCGGTGTCGGTCATCTCGCCGTGCTGCTGGTACAGCGTGAGCACGCGATTGCGCAGCGTCGGCAGCTGGTCTGCGATGACCTGGGCGCCTTCGTGCATCGTGTCAGGGCCGTCATTGCGATAGGCGCCGATGGGGCTCAGCGTGCTGAGCTTGTCTGTCACGTCGTCGGTCATTGGTTCATCGCGTCGAGGGAAGCCTCGATCCCATGCAGGCGCAGCTCCAGCAGGCGCAGCTGTCCGAGCAGCAGCACACCCAGGTCGTTCGTGTCGGAGAGCTGCGCGCCGCGCTTCGCGACTTTGTCGAGCCACGCGTCGAGCTGATCATCGACACAGCGCTGCAGCTCGTGCGGATCAAATTCATACGAGGTCATGTTTCTTCTCCTTACTGTCCAGGCCGCAGGCTTTGCGCACGACCGAGCACGCCTCCGCGACGCGTCCGGTGTTGACCAAGAAAAGGCTTGCCAGTGTTTCCTGCGCGAGACCCTCGATCTCGTGGAAGTAGGCGACGCGCAGCTTGTCGCGCGGTGTCAGGTCTCGCGGCGGCGTTTGATGTCCACGCTTCTCAACCATGGTTCACCTGCCCTGGCGGTTGCTTGTCGTGTTCGATTTCGAGCTGCAGCTCCGCGAGCACGCGCCACGCTGCCTTGGCCATGTGCCGCACGCCGTCGCTGTCGCGTCTGCCGGCGTCGAGGATGTGGCGCAGGGCGGCGTCGAGCTGGTCGTTGCTCTTGCCGCGCGCCCAGTGCAGCTCACCGAGCTGGTGCTGGTCGTTGCCGGCGCGGCTGCAGTCGGCCACTGCAGCGAGTGCGTCGGGGAAGTACTTGAACAGCCCGCGATAGAGCGGGACTGCTTTGCGTTCCTGCGCGTCAGTGGGCAGCGACATCACGCCAGCCGTTGGCGCGAATGCCGCGCGTGTAGACGAGAAAGTTGTCGGGGTTGATGCCGGCGTGGTGGCAGACGGTGTCGAGATCGAACGAGCGCCGGCACAAATATCCGCGCGCTCGCAGGCGTGCCTTCTGCAGCCGGTAGCGCTCGTTGCCCGAATAGCCTGCAAGCGCTGTGTCGCTGATCATCGCATCGACAATGGCTTGGTTGAGCACCGCGAGCCACAGACGCTGCTCGCCGCACAGGCACGGCGCCTCCTTCGCTGACGACTCCTCTTCCGTTTCGTCGGGAGCTTCGCTCGCGACGACAGCCGAAATGTTGATCATGGTGTGTTGCCTCAGCTTGCCTTCAGCAGCTCGATGAAGTCAGCGAGCCGCAACATGATCAGCGGTTCGCTGCGGTCGTCACGCATGCAGACCGCCCAGGCGTTCTGCATGTAGCCGTAGTAGGTGCTGCAGCCGTTTGCGCGTCGCTTGCATTCGATCTTGCGCTTCGTGCCGCGCACCGAGCAGATGATGTCTCCCTCGAACGAGCCGCCGAGCACGGCGCCCGACAGCGGCACCTTCTCAGCCTCGATGCCGCCGAGCTGGAGCAGCTCGCGCACCTCGCGCTCGAACCGCGCGCCCTTTTCCTTCGACCGATTAGGCACGGCGCGCGTTTCCGGTGCGACCGATGCTGTGATGGTACGGGCACCACGACGCATAGAACGCCGGCTGTCCGCAGATCAGCGTGTCGGCGGCGTCGGGCTCACCGGTGATCCAGCGGCACTGAAAGTCTCCCGCATCGCTCAGGCGCACGTTGAGCGGCGGGTACATCGTGGCGAGCTGGTGTGCGTGAGATGACGGTGCCTGCGGCGGCAGCGGATCGCGCACCGGACGGTGTCTGCGCCGCATCGGCCGCAGCTCCGAGAAGCCGAGCTTGGTGATCTTGGTCTGCGCCGCGCTGCGACTGATGCCGAGCCGCCGACCGATGATGCTCTGTGTGTAGCCGCGCACGACCAGCTCGCGCAGCACTTCGATTTTGTTTCGATCCCAAGGTGCCACGGCCTACCTCCTGCCAGCGGCGATCCCCGACTGGAGGGTGCGACCACGCGTGCATTGTCGCGCTACGCGTGGTCGCCCCATGCTCTGGCTGGTCGCGGGGATGAGGACTTTTGCCAGAGGGTTCCTACTTACCGCTGTTATTCGTGTTGGTGTCGCAGTAAGGTGCTAGGAACTCGACTAAGTGCATGCTCCGTCAAGCCTATGATTTTTGTCAACTACAAATGAACACGTAGGACCGGCGGTAAGGTTTCGTAGGATCGCTTAAGCATGCGTAGCGATCCGCTGCATTCCTTGTGATATATTACAGGTGGGTCGGAAGATGCCGAAACAAAGCGTAAGACGACAACGAGCGAAAGCGGTGAGGGTGGTCAAAAAATTTCGAACCACCATCGCCGGGCTTCGTTATCGTCTGAAGGAAGCGCGTGAAGGCGCCGACATGTCGCAAAGCGATGTGGCGCGGCTGCTTGATTGTTCGCGCTCTGCTGTCTTTGCGTGGGAGGACGGCACTAACGAACCGACAGCTCAGCGACTACGTCAGCTAGCACAGCTCTATCGCGTTTCGCACGAGTATCTAGCGAACGGTGATGATGCCGTGACCCGCGATGTCGTGTTGCTAATGCCTGAAAAAATCGCTGATCCAGCGCAGCGTGATGAATGCGCTAGACTGATGACGAAAGTTAAAAGAGCGCAGCTCTGGCTCTTAGAGACCGACATGATGGCGGGGCTAAATTTTAGAGCGAACGACATTCTTGTTGTTGAGCCCGCGCGCGAAGCTACATTGAACGACATCGTAATCGCGGACTACCAAGACAAGGGAGCGTTGATCAGAATTTTTTTCCGGCCATATTTGTACGCTCTTCCACTGCGCTCGCAGCCGGCGCCGCTCATTGTTGACGGCAGAAAAATTACCATTATCGGCATCGTGCGCGAGACGCTAAGCCGGCCTTGAGCTGCGGCTCTAGCGCCCTCTCGGCCGGGCTCCTGCTGCCCTAGGGGCAGGGAACCCAAAAAATATGCGAAAACAGGGGTCGAGAACCGGCTAGACCGGGGGTCCAGTTTTGGTGTACATTTGGCCTGGGTTGGCACCCACCGGGCCAGCCCTGTCAGTGGAAAGGAGGACAGCACCAATGATCAACAGCCGGCTCCTCTCAGGGGATGAGGCGGCTGCGTACTGCGGAGTGTCACCTCGAACGTTCTTCCGATACATCGCTCAAGGTCTCCTCCCGCAGAAACTTCACGGCACACTCAAGTGGGACCGGAATGCAATCGATGCAGCGATTGACCGGCTCAGCAACATCAACCAAGCGAAAGGCACTCAAGATGAAGACGCACTTCAACAATGGGCACGCCAACACCAACAGCGCGGCGGCCAACCTCGTCCTCGACAGCGACGCGGCAGCTAACTTCGTCAGCCCTGCTGGCGTTCATGCGATCAAGAAGCCTCTCACGAGCGGCATGGTCGCGATCTACCTGCGCCACCGTAAGACCAACACGAAGCTGCCCGGCGTTCCGGGCGGCGCAGACTTCGAAGCGTTGCGCCAGCAGCTCGACGTGCAAGTCGGCAAGCCGCGCATCACGCGCAACACGCTCGCCGGCCTTCGCGAGGCTCATGTGATCTCGCCTGAGTACGACACCAAGGTGACCTCGGACAGTCAGCGCAGGAATAACGCGCGCGTGTTCAAGGCATTCTTGGCGGCGACGGCGCTCGATGCGGACGGCAAGTCCCTCGGCACTTTCGGTGAACTGCCGGCGACCAAAGACGCGCTGCTGTCCGACAGCTTCTACAACGCAGTAATGACGTATCAGTCGCAGCTCGTGGCCGCGCGCAAGGCAATCGGCAAGAACATGCGCGAGGTCGATGCTCACATGACCGCGATCTACGCGCTGCTCAACTGGGCGACCGAAAAGCGGAAGGTGCCCGGTCTGCCGTCGAACCCTCTCGGCAAGTATACGAAGCTGTACAAGTCGGGTCGCAACGACGCGATCTTCACCGACCAGCAGATCGCTGCGTGGCTGCGCGAGGCGGGCAAGGACAACTACAAGGGCCGCGATCTGCAGCTCGTCTTCCTGCTTGCGATCACCATCGGGCAGCGCGCCAGCGATCTGCGTTACCTGCAGTGGAGCGACTACACCGTCATCAACGGTCGCCGTGGCTTCGCGGTGTATCCGCTCAAGACGCAGGGACACGAGGGCAACCGCAAGGTCTTCGTGCCGGTGCTCGACTGGGTTGGCGACATCCTCGACGGCATGCGCGGCGCACCGCACGAGAAGGTGCTCACGTTGCGCGGCAAGGCTTGGACCGGGCGCACGCTGTCCTACTACTTCGGCAACGTGACGCGCGCTGCGATGGTCGAGGGCCAGGACGAGCCGGGCTTGGTCGCAACGGTCGAGGGCAAGAACGCGAAGGGTCAGCGCGTGTTCAAGCACTTCGCCCTGCACATGCACGACCTGCGCGGCACCGCGATCACCAAGATGGCGGAAGCCGGTTGCCGTGATCGGCAGATCGCCGCCATCACCGGTCACTCGGTCGAGCACGTGTCGCGCATCCTCGATCAGTACGCTGCCAACACCGCCGAGCTGGCGATTGGTGCGATTGATCGCCTCGCGACCACGCCGAGCATGCAGAAGCTCAAGCAGCACCTGTCGCACCTCGCGCCGGTCGCGCCGCTGCCGCAGCTCACGCATCGGCCCGAGCTGCCCGAGCTGGGCGTCGTGCGGCTGCAGGCTGCTGAGTGAGGTGGGGCACATGATCAGCACCACCACCATCGAGAAGGGGGCGCGCGCACAGCGCGTCCTCATTCTCATGCCGTGCAGCGGCAAGAAACTGGGCTACGCGCATCAGGCGTTCCAGCTCTACCAGGGGCCGATGTGGCGCACACTCGCCAACCACATCGGCTGGCTGAACTGGCGCAACGTGTTCGTGCTCTCTGGCAAGTATGGCTTCATCGGTGCGATGGAGCACATCCAGCCGTATGAGGCGCGGCTCACGAAGGAGAACGCCGACCGGCTGATCGCGCGTGGCGTCCACATGGTCAATGATCACCATGGCGAGCTGGGTCCGCGCGACGGCGCCGGCCCGCCGGCTGCTGAGGTGATCCGGCCCTACGCGCACAAGGATCAGCCGCCGTACACGTGCGTGATCAACGCGGGTGCCGGCGACTATCGTCGCGTGTTCGATGCCTTCATCCCGCAGCTCCAGGCGGCCGGCATCATCGCGTCCGACGCCATGGTCCATCGCCTGTCTGGCGGGATCGGTCAGCAGCGCAAGCAGCTCGCCGCCGCGCTGCGTCTGGCGGGAGGTGTGTGATGATCGCACAGCGATATGGGAGCCCCGCCGAGAGCCAGCGCTATCTGCGCTGGCACCTCCTC
>Ga0126377_10003161_pt1 | contig 11579 bp, 10 predicted proteins | sample PanSoiMetPlot_22_FD_92647 | JGI IMG/M metagenome (GOLD analysis project Ga0126377, IMG submission 92647) | Tropical forest soil microbial communities from Panama - MetaG Plot_22 | ecosystem: Environmental > Terrestrial > Soil > Tropical forest > Bulk soil | place: Panama | collected 2016-02-17
AACGGCATGACGCGCATTTTCAGCGTCGGCCAGACACTGAAGGTCAGCTACGCGCCCGCGCGCGACGGCTCGCACACCGGTCGTGTGGTGACATTCACGTTCCAGGATGGTCGGACCGTGACGATGTACCACGAGGATCCGAACAACCCGAACGACCTCTAATTCAATGAGTCAACTAAATAGATTTGGCATCGCCGCCGCGCTTGCGGCGGCGATGACCGTTGTGTCCCTGGCCGCGCAGGCACCGGCTCAGGCTCCTCAGCAGAACGTCCCGACGCCGCGCACGGCGAACGGCCATCCCGATCTCTCCGGCATGTGGGGCGGTGGCGGCGGTGGCGGCGGCGCCGCGAAGCCCGATGAGAAAGGGAATCTCACCGTGCTGCAGCGCGGTCGTCCCTGCTCACAGGCGCAGGTCGATTCCGGTCAGTGTGCGCCTGGCGTCAACTTCGAACGCGATTCCGGCGTCACGCAGCGCATGGGTCCCGAAATTCCGATGTACAAGCCGGAATTCTGGGAGCGCGTCCAGTACCTCGATCGCAACGGCACGCAGGAGGATCCCGAGTTCCACTGCAAACCGGGCGGCGTGCCGCGCATGGGAGCGCCGGCGAAAATCGTGCAGACGCCGACGGAGCTGATCTTCCTTTACGCCCAGGGCAATCAGTTCCGCGTCATTCCGATTGACGGCCGTCCGCACGACCCGATCAAGTCCCAGGACACCACCTGGTACGGCGATGCGGTCGGCAAGTGGGAAGGCGACACGATGGTCATCGACATCGTCGGCTTCAACGACGAGAGCTGGATCGAATGGCCTGGCTGGTTCCACAGCAACAATATGCACGTCACCGAAAAGCTGACGCGCACGGGCAACACGCTGCGGTGGGAAGCGATTGTCGAGGATCCCGACGTGCTGACCGAGCCGTACCACGTTCGCACGCGCACGCTGCGGCTGAATCCGGATGCGAAGGCGACGCTCACCGAGGATCTGCCGTGCGAGGAGCGCGACAGCCAGCACATGGTGACGCACGAGCGAGGATAAGTTCGAACGTCGAGGTTTGATCCGACGTAGAGGCGGACCTTCAGGTCCGCCTTTTTTTTGCCGTTCAAAGGTATAGATAAAGGGTAGCGATGGAAGAGTTCCTGTTACGACTGCAGGAAAGCGACTTCGGAGTGTGGGTGTCCTCAGCCCCGACGATCTTTGCGTATCCGACGATCCTGATGCTGCATACCGTTGGACTCGCGATGATCGTCGGACCTGCCTGGGTCCTGGACGTGCGGCTGCTCGGCTACGGCGCCCGGCTGCCGGTCGAAGCGCTTCGCGGCGCATTTCGAATCATGTGGATCGGCTTCTTCATCAACGCGTCGACCGGTATCGCGCTCTTCATTTCCGAAGCCGACGACAAAGGCCTGAAGTGGATTTTCTGGGTCAAGCTGCTGACGATTGCGCTCGCGCTCGTCGTCACGACACGTCTGCGTCGTGCCGTGTTCGGCAATGGGGTGGCATCCGACGTCGCGACGCCGAAGGCGCGCAACCTCGCGAAGGCATCGCTCTTCCTGTGGCTCGGCGCTATCACCGCAGGTCGGCTCATGGCCTATATCAAATGAACAATCCCGCACGATGGAGCAACACCAATGTTTTTAAGTTTCGCGAGTTGGCTTCATAAGACTCCGATCTCCCTTGCCTTTCAGAATCAGGTCGCGTGGCTGTGGCCGACCTGCGAGACGATCCATTTCGCGGGGCTCGCGCTGCTGCTCGGCGTGGCTGGCATGTTCGATTTTCGACTGCTTGGTTTCATGAAGCGCGTGCCGATCAGCGTCGTCAAAGACTTCATGCCGTGGGCGCTCGTCGGCTTCACGCTGAACCTGCTGACCGGGATGATCTTCGTCATCTCCCAGCCCGCGCAGTACTTCGGCAACCCGACCTGGTGGGTGAAGGTCGCATTTCTGATCGTTGCCGGCGCTAACGCTTTGATCTTCGAAACCGCGTATGGACGCCGTGCCGCCGCCATTCCGGTCGGGGAGGACACGCCGATGCCGCTCAAGATCATCGCCGGTGTGTCGCTGATTTCGTGGCTCGGGGTTCTGGTCGCAGGGCGATTCCTGCCGTTTGTGGGAGCTGGGGTCGGCGCGGGACTCTGACCAGGCGAGACGGGCTGGAAGGGCTGGACTGGCGGGAAGGAGGCTGGAGGGGTGTATTTCCCGTCCTGCCCCTCCAGCCCATCTCGCCCATCTCGCCCATTGATTTACACTCTCCCGGATCCATTTCCTCGGGGGTCGATATGACGCATGTCGTCGCGCGACTTGGTGCGGCGTTCGCGGGTGCCGCCCTCATGTAGGGCGGGCCTTTACGGCCCGCCTGATGGAGCTTCTATGAGATTGGTTCGTATCAGCATTGCGTTCGCGGTCGCCGCGGCCGTGTCCCTGGTTTCACTTCACGCGCAGTACGGCGCGCCGGCGCAGGGCGGCCGCGGCGCTGGTGCCGCGCAGGCGCAGCAGAACGTGCCGACGCCGCGTACCGCGGATGGGCATCCCGATCTGTCGGGATTCTGGGCCGGCGGTGGCGGCGGTGGCCAGGGCCAGCCGCGTCCCGATGAAAAAGGGAATCTCGTGCAGCTGACACGCGGACGGCCGTGCCATCAGACGCAAATCGATGCCGGCGAATGCGCGCCGGGCGTCAATGCGGAACGCGACGCGGGACTCAATCAGCGCCCCGCCAATCAGCCGATGTACAAGCCGGAGTTCTGGGAGCGGGTGCAGTACCTCGATCGCGAGGGGATCAAGGAAGATCCGACGTTTCACTGCAAGCCGGCCGGCGTTCCGCGGATGGGACCGCCCGCAAAGATTGTCCAGACGGGAACGGAGCTGATCTTCCTGTATCAGCAGGGGAACACCTTCCGCGTGATCCCGATCGATGGCCGTCCGCACGATCCGATCAAGTCGCAGGACACGACGTGGTATGGCGACGCGGTGGGCAAGTGGGAAGGCGACACGATGGTGATCGACATCGTGGGGTTCAACGACGAGAGCTGGCTCGGCTGGCCGGGATGGCTGCACAGCAACAACATGCACGTCATCGAGAGGTACACGCGCACCGGCAACACACTTCGATGGGAAGCGGTCATCGAGGACCGCGACACGTTGCTCGAGCCGTTCCGCATGGACGCGCGGACGCTGCGGCTCAATCCGGATCCGAAGGCCTCGTTCATCGAGGACCTTCCGTGCGAGGAACGCGACGCACAGCACATCGTCACGCACGAAAGAGGATAGTTCGAATCATCCTGGCCTCCGTGCCTTAAACGTTTGCATCAAGTACCGGAGAGACGGCGCCAGGATGACCGCGCCGACGGCAAGGCCCAGCACCAGCAAACGCAGCGTGACAGGGGGCGCGGCCGCGTCGCGGATCGTGAGTGTCGGCGGAATCAGATAGGGGTACTGTGCAATCAACCACCCCCAGAGAATCAGGCTGACCTGTGCCGCGGCTGCGAGGCGCGCGACCCGGTAACGACGTAGCCATAATGCCGCTATCGCCCCGATGGCTGCGAACGCAGTGGCGGCTTGAATCAGCAGCGCGCCAACGACGCCGATCGCCACGCGCGGTGCGGCGGAGTGGGCAAGTACCAGCGCCACGGCCGCACACAGGAACACGGCGCCGGCGGCGGCGAGCCCGCGAATCCGGAAATCGTCCCGCAGTTCCTCGTCCTGCGCATCGACGGTGAGATACGTCGCTGCCAGGAACGCGAACAGCGCGACCGCGAAGAAGCCGACGGCAGCGGGGAACGCGGCTGCCCACGGCCTGACAAATACCTCACTGAACGTGGCTGCGCCGCCAATCTTTTCCGCGGCATCTGCAACGGCGCCCGTTGCCATCGATCCGATGATGCTGCCGAGCAGAAGCGGCGTAATGGCGCTGGCAATCGCGAACGCGACGCCCCAGCGGGTCTGGCCGTACGGCCCGTAGCTGCGAAAGACGAAGGCGGACCCGCGCAGCACGATGCCGATCAGCATGATGGTGAGCGGAATGTGCATCACAGTCCCCAGGATGCTGAACGCCGCGGGGAAACCCGTGAACAGCACGACCACGACGACGATCAGCCAGACGTGGTTGGCCTCCCATATGGGCGCGATCGAATCGACGATCAACTCCCGCTGCCGCTCGCGGCGTACGCCTGTGGCGAACAGGTCCCAAACGCCGCCGCCGAAGTCCGCGCCTCCGGTCAGCACGTACGCGTTCAGCGCCACGGCAAGGACGCCCGCGATGATCTCCGGCAGTCCGATCACGTCGTCTCCCGCACAAGCGACGCGATCGAGATCGCGACCACTGCCGCGAGGCCCAGGTAGATCAGCGTGAACACGATCATCGGCACGGCAAGCCCGGGCATCGGCGTTACGGCCTCGCCAGTACGCATGATGCCGCCAATGATCCACGGCTGCCGCCCGACTTCGGTGACCACCCAGCCGGCTTCGGTCGCGATGAAGCCGGCTGGCGTGAGGAGAGCGAGCGCAGCCAGCAGGCGGCGATGGTCGGCAATCTCGCGCCTGCGCAGCGTCGTGACGGCCGCCCACGCGCAGACGAGTGCCATCAGCGTTCCGAGTATCACCATCAGCTGAAACGCGACGTGCACAGGCGCGATCGGTGGCCACACGTCGCGTGGAAACGCGGCTAGTCCTTGGACTTCGGCATCGGGGTCACGAAACGCGAGCAGCGATAGCGCTCGTGGAATCTCGATGCCGACCAGGTGCAGCGGCGCCCCGCGCTGCGTGTCGAGCAGTGACTCCATCGCCGCGAGCTTCACCGGCTGCCACCGCGCGACCGCTCGGGCGCTCGTATCTCCGGAAATCGGCTGCAGCAGAGCGGCTGGAATCCCGACGGTCAGTGCGACCATCATCGCGTGACGGTGGAAAAGGGCTGTGTTTCGCGGACCTGAAGGGTCCGCGCCGCGCTGCTTCAGCAGGACCGCGGCGTGAATCCCTGCGACGGCCAAGCCCGTCGACGCATATGCCGCCAGCAGCATGTGCACGACCTGCTGGAACGTGGACGGATTGCGCATGGCCGCGAGCGGATCGACCGTGGTGAACCGGCCGGCATCGACAGTCACGCCGGCGGGCGTGTTCATCCACGCATTGACGATGACCACGAACAACGCGGAGGCCGCGCCGCTGACGGCAACAATCAGTCCGGCGGACACGTGCGCGCGTGGCGACACGCGTTTCCAGCCGTAGAGATACACGCCGAGGAAGATAGCTTCGGTGAAGAATGCGAACCCTTCGAGCGCAAACGGAATTCCTATGACCGGACCCGCGAGCCGCATGAAGGACGGCCAGAGAAGCCCGAGCTCGAACGAGAGGACGGTGCCGGAGACGGCGCCGACGGCGAAGAGGATTGCGGTGCCTTTGGCCCATCGACGGGCCAGCTGGAGGTAGATGGCATCACCCGTGCGGCGCCAGCGCCACTCCGCCAGCACCATCAGCAACGGCATGGCGATGCCGATTTCCGCGAAGATGATGTGGAAGCCGAGCGAGAGCGCCATTTGCGCTCTCGCGGCCATGAGATCTGAAATCGACATGGGCGGACGTGAACATCCGCTAGGCGGACCTGAAGGTCCGCCTCTACACTATCGGGTCGCCGTGTTCGCCGCCGATACCGGCAGCGCCTGCCACGTTCCCGTCATCGGCTGCTGCTCGATCCCCGGCTTCGACCAGTCGCACACGCCTGTCGGGAACATCTGCTTGAGCCGAGCGAGTTCGTCCGTTGTGAACGTCACCTTGTAGTCGGACGCGGCGATCGACTTGAGCTGACACTTGATGATGTCGGCCGCGAGTGGACTCCCCGCGACACCGCGCGGGAACGAATTGGCCGGATAGAGTTCGTTGCACTTGCCGGAGTTCGGCATCTGGCGCTCGACGATCCGCTGCGGATGCTCGTCGCGCGTCCAGCAGGCGTCGACGAAATCAGCCGGCTTCGCGCGGCGCAGCTTCACCAGCTTTGAATCCTTCGACGTGTCGTCCGCGATCTTCGTGAGCCACTCATCCATCTGCGCCAGTCCCTGCCTGAGCACGGGCGCCTTCAACGAATCGCCCCACCGCCGATCGTCGGTCAGCATCACCTGGTTGTCGGTATAGCCGTTCGCCTTTTGCAGTCGCTCGCGCATCGAAAACGAGTGATAACGAAGATGAATGTTCCCACCCTGAACGTCGTCGAGGTACGCGCGGTAGTCGAGGATCGGCGTCGTCGCGAGGCCGCCTCCGCCCCACGTCATGCGTCCCATCCGATACGCAGTGCGAACCGCTGTGAGATCCGTGGCCGTGCGCGTCGGAACGATCTTGCCGTCGTTGTCGTAGCCGCCAATCTTCGCGTTGAGATCGAGGAACTGTTCCTTCGTGATGGCTCCAGCGTTCAACGCGCCAAGCCCGTATTGGATCCCGACGTTATCCAGCGGGCGCCGCGCGAAGCCGGTTTTCGGATCGCGTCCCCAGACGTTTACCGCGTGATCGTACACGTCACAGCGCGCGCCTGTCGGGTTCTTCACGGCGTCGAAACGTAGCGCCTCTGGCAATGAACAGTACTCGCCGACGGTGATGCGGCCTGGGTTCAAGCTATTGGTCTTGAGCGTCGCGAGCTGACCGAGGCCGGCAATCTGCCGCTGTTGTTCGTCGGTAAACGTGACAGAGCCCGCGAGCTTGTCGAAGTAGTTCGCCAGCAGCCGCGCATCGCTGATCATTGCGACCGTGCCGAACTCCATATCCGGGAAGCTGCGCTGCACGATCAGACCGTCGAGCAAACCTGGATAGCCGTCGCCGATCTGATGCTGCTGATACGTGGCACCGGATCCACCAAAGCCGGCGGTCCATTTCGGCGCGCCGTACGCCTCGATGAAATGCTCCTTCGTCATCATCATCGTCTCGATGGCGAGCAGCTCCGAACAGTCGTTACCGAAGACATTCAGCGAGTTCGACGCGACGGCGTAGCCCTGCTGCAGCATCACCTCGTCATCGACGCCGCCCGTCCCGGTGCCCTGTTTGTACCAGCCGCCAGCGCATCCGCCGCCGAACGTGTACATCAGCCGGCCGTTCCATCCTGACGGCTTCGTCATGAAATCGGGCTGTGCGTCCTTTGCGGGGTTGAACAGCATCGCGATTTCGTAGACGCCGCGATTAATCGTGCCAGTCTCGACGCGGACGATAAACGGCGCCTGCACGCCGAGTGAGGTGGTGACCATTGCCACGTCGGGCGGAATCGTTTTCGGATCCGGAAGCGGTTTGAAGGTGTTGTCGCTGCCACGACCGCGCCCTGCCGGCGCGGCGGGAGATGTTGACTTGTACACGTAGTCGACGCGCGTCGCGATCGAGCAGTCGGCGTCCCGTGCCTTGCCAGCCGTGCCGCCAGACATCAAGTTGAACTTCTCGGTTTCGCAGATGAACGGCGTTTCGTGTGGACCAGAGATCACCGGCCCGGCACCGGGATGGTTGACGACCGTGACCTTCGCGGTCGCTTTGCCAGCCGTCGCCACCAACGCATTGCTGCCCTCGTTCAGCCCTTTGACGAGCGCCGTCATCGTGCGGCCGGTCGCGTCTGCGCGGAGTGCGCTCGTGACGTCGGTGCCGTTCAGCGTCAGCCGCACTTGGGACGCCTGCGTGCCTGCAGGAAGCGCAACGCGGACGAGCACGTCGCCACCGCTCACGAATTCAGGCCGCGGGTTCGACACGGCTCGAATCTGCAGCCCCTGGGCCATCGCAATGGACGACAAGGCCAGGACGATTGCAGGAGCAATCATCAAAGGCAAACGCATGTTCCTTCTCCTCACGTGGGGCGGGTCCCGCGGAGCACGATAACGAGGCGACGCGGACCCGCCGACCCTTATGCCGTTGTCAGCGCGCGTTCGGTTAGCAGTCCCGTGAAATCGCGGATGTTCGAAACCTGCTCGATGCGCTCGATGCGTTCGAGGATGGCGTCGAGTCGCTCAGGCGGCAGCACCAACGATCCACACTCCGTGAACTTGTCACGCAGTTCGTCGCGGGTGAACGGCCGCTCGGGACCGCCGCGATACGGCCCTGATTCCTGCGTCAGGACGCGTCCATCCTCCAGCTCCACTTCGACAATGCTGAGCATCCGCACGAAGCCCTGGTTCTCGATCTCCTGATCGAACATCGTCTCGACGCGTCGCATCATCGCCTGCACCGGCGCACTTCGCACGAACTCGTCGCTGAACTCGTTGACGCCGGCCTTGCGGCGCAGCGCGACGGCCGACAGCATGAACGGCGGACAGAACTTTGCTTCCAGCTCGGTGTTCGCAATCTTGTACCGCAGCGGATTCAGAATGTTCGATCCGGCACGCAGGCGAACCTTCTTGATCTGCTCCGGCTTGATGTCGTGCTTGGTGACGAGCGTCAACATCGCATCCATCGTCGGATGCCCGAGGCAGCCGCACGGATACGGCTTGATTGACACGCCGGGGCTGACGATCGTCCACGGGTTCCCCAGAACACCGACGATCCGCTCGGCGTCGAAGCCTCCACCGGTGACCTTGAAGAACCCCCACTGGCCGTCGAGGGCATCCGCGCCCGCGGTGAATCCCTTGGCCGCCAGTTCTGCCGCTGTCACGCCATTGAAGGCGGCACGGCCGACGTGCAGCGGTTTCGTCATCGTGCCGAAGCTGACCCGGATGCCAGCCGACATGCTGGCGGTAATGCCAATCGCATGCGCGAGCTGAGTGCGATCGAGCTTCAGCAGTTTCGCCGTTGCGGCTGCGGCGCCGAAGGCGCCGATGGTGCCCGAGGTGTGAAAGCCCTGTTTATAGTGCGTTGGATAGATCGCATCGGCGATCTTGCACTCCACCTCGAATCCAATCAGGAACGCTTCGATCACGGTGCGGCCGGAGGCGCCGAGCCGCTCCCCGATGGCGAGCGATGCCGCAAGAGGCGGAATCGTCGGATGTGTGAGCAATCCGAAGATGCGATCCGCAGCCGTAGACAGCTGCGTGTCATCGTAGTCGTGCGCGTGGCCGCTGGTCGCATTGACGAGCGCGGCGGAGGCCGCACGCGTCTGAAAACTATCGCGTCCCAGCGTCGTCGATTCGGCTCGGCTGCCGTCTTCGCGTACGTGCGCGCGCAGGATGTCGCTCGCAGATGTTGTGGAGCCGGCGAGGATGACGCCGATGCCGTCCGCGATGCAGCGGCGTCCGATGTCGAGGGCATCGGATGGAATGTCTGCAAACGATGTTGACGCGATGAAGTCGACGACGGCGCTCGTGGCGCGGGCCTGATCACTCATACGCGGCAATCTTCGCATAGTTGCGGTACAGTCACGAACCGCGGAGACGCGGAGAACACGGAGGACCCAAAGGTTTTCTCCGTGCGCTTCGTGCCTCCGTGGTTCGTAACTTTGATCTTCGGGATTCGATGCGTCCACTGACGGGTATTACGGTAGTCGCCGTCGAGCAGGCGGTAGCCGCACCGTTCGCGAGCCGGCAGCTCGCCGATCTCGGCGCTCGTGTCATTAAGATCGAACGTCCCGGCGTTGGCGATTTCGCCCGCAGCTACGATGCGACGGTCAATGGCATGTCGAGCCACTTCGTCTGGCTGAATCGCTCGAAAGAGTCGCTCACGCTCGACCTGAAGCGCAGTGAAGCGGTCGACGTGCTGCGGAAACTCCTCGCGCGCGCAGATGTCTTCATCCACAACCTGGCGCCGGGTGCGATGGCGCGCCTTGGCCTCGCAACGGTGGATGTCCGCCGTGAGCACCCGCAGCTCGTCGTGTGTGAAGTGTCCGGCTACGGCTCGGACGGCCCCTATCGTGAGAAGAAAGCGTACGACCTGCTCGTCCAGAGCGAGGCCGGCGTGTTGTCCGTGACCGGGACCGACGAGGAGCCGGCCAAGGTCGGCATCTCGGTCGCGGATATCTCCGCCGGCATGTACGCGTTCTCCGGCGTCCTGGCGGCGCTGCTTCGCCGCGCGAAGACAGGAAAGGGATCGGCACTCGAGATCTCACTGTTCGACTCGCTGGCGGAATGGATGTCGTATCCGATGTATTACGCGTACGGTGGCACGCCGCCGCCACGCAGCGGCGCGCGCCACGCCGTTATCGCGCCGTACGGACCTTATACGGCGGGCGATGGAAACGTCGTCTACCTGGGGCTGCAGAACGAACGCGAGTGGGCACGGTTTTGCGCACAGGTGATCGGCCGCCCTGAAATCGCAACGGATGCACGCTTCTCTTCCAATCCACGTCGAGTCGAGCACCGCGACGAGCTCGATGCGGCAATTACGCACGCGTTCAGTGGTCTGACCGCGAAGCAGGTGATCGAGCGGCTGGAGGCGGCGCAGATTGCCAACGCTCGCATGAATACCGTCCAGGAACTGATCGCGCATCCACAGCTTGCGAGCCGCGGCCGCTGGCGCGAGGTCGATTCGTCGGCGGGTCCCGTGCGCATGCTGAAGCCGCCCCTCAACTTTGACGGCATGGAGGCTCCCATGGGGCCCATTCCCTCGGTTGGGGAGCACACCGATGCCATCCTCGGTGAGCTCGGCATCGCGTCCGAGACGGTCGCGGATTGGCGCGCTCGCGGTATCGTGTAAAGCCGCGCGGACTTTTGGGAGCGGCGCGGACCTTTGAGGTCCGCGAGGAGATCCATGGCTATTAAAGAAGGTTGGACAGGTCGGGTTTACGAAGACTTCGAGGTCGGCGACATCTACCAGCATCCCCTCGGGCGGACGGTCTTGCCGGTCGACAACAGCTGGTTCACGCTGCTGACGCAGAACACCAATCCAATCCACTTCGATCGTGCCTACTCCGCGCAGACCGAGTTCGGCCAGCCGCTGGTCGATTCCACCTTCACGCTCGCACTGGTCACCGGACAATCCGTGATCGATCTATCGATCAACGTCATGGCGAACCTCGGGTGGGATGAAGTGCGCCTGCCGAATCCGTTGTTCGAAGGCGAGACGGTCTACTCGCGGAGCGAAGTGCTCGACAAGCGCGAATCGAAATCGCGACCGAACGTCGGGATCGTGAAGGTGAAGACCACCGGCTTCACCGAAACCGGCAAGGTGGTGATCGAGTTTCTCCGCACATTCATGGTCTACAAGCGGGGCCATGTCCCGCCGCGCGCGAAGATCCCGGAGCCGAAGACCAGTGGATGATCGTAGAGGCGGACCCTTAGGTCCGCCTTCCACCGTCCGCGAGATCGATGTCTCCGTGCTGCGCGATGCGGTGGCGCGGCTGATCGTCGAGGCCAACTACAACATTCCCGCTGACATCCTGCAGGCGCTGCGTGACGCGGTCGATCGCGAAGAGTCGCCGCTCGGCCGGCGAACGCTGGAACAGCTTGTTCGCAATTACGAAGTGGCCGCCGCGGAAAGGCGGCCTGTCTGTCAGGACAGTGGTGTTGCGGTGGTGATGCTCGAAGTCGGTCAGGACGTGCACTGGACCGGCGGCAGCATGCAGGAGGCTGTCTACGATGGTGTCCGCGAAGGGACGCGAGCCGGCTATCTGCGCTGGTCGGTGACGGGCGACCCGACGCGCATGCTCAAGATCTCTGGGGAGGAAACGCCGGCGGTGATTCACGTCGACCTCATGCCGGGCTCCG
>Ga0126377_10003162_pt1 | contig 11577 bp, 7 predicted proteins | sample PanSoiMetPlot_22_FD_92647 | JGI IMG/M metagenome (GOLD analysis project Ga0126377, IMG submission 92647) | Tropical forest soil microbial communities from Panama - MetaG Plot_22 | ecosystem: Environmental > Terrestrial > Soil > Tropical forest > Bulk soil | place: Panama | collected 2016-02-17
AAAAGAAAGGCACATCCCGCACCATGAAGACAAAACTCATGCGCACTGTTGCTACTTTTCTGGTCATTATTTGTTCTCTGTCGCCGCTATGGGCCACCTGTGGCGGCGGTGGAGGCGGTGGTCCTGGAGGAATGAATGGGGGCGGTCGTAGTGGTGGACCAGAGCCTGAGGTTTACAAGGTACCGTGGAAGGCATGGTCGCCAAAAGATCCGGCTTCAAAGGGGCTCGTATTGTATTGGTTCCCGCTCTCGAATGAGGAGCTAACTAAGTCGAGCCTGCGTGCGTCGCGCATCCTGACCTTGTATTCATCGCAATGTGTTTCGATGCAGGTTGCGGACGCTCGCTTCCCCGAACTGCAGAAAGTGGTGGGTGACTCAAAACCTCCATTGGCAGTGCTCGCTACTCCTGATGGCGCTCCTATCAAGAAAGTGGAGGGCACAAATGGAAAACTCAAAGTGGACGTGGTCGAGAAAGCTGTCGATGGAGAAATGAAACAGCGTGAAGCGGCGCTCGACGAACAACTGAAGGGCGGCAAAGAAAAGGCTAAGGCCGGCGACAAAGACGGCGCCGTCGCCATGCTGCGTCCGGTGGCGGATCAAAAGTGCCTCTTCCCGAAGAAAGCGAAAGACGCGGTCAAGGAACTAAAGAAACTGGGCGTTGATGAAATTGGCAGCATCCCTGACTCACCAAACTTCGATCGAGCAGTGGGTGCACGCATCTTGGCGACCATGCAGGCGGGGCTGCGAGCGGAAATTGCCGAACGTTACGTGACTGCAGAAAAACTCTACACCCGCGCTCATCTGATGGATCCCGCTGACCCAACCCCGTTGCGCTACCTCGGTGAGGTCTATCGCCACCACATCGGCGATTGGGCCAAGGCGCGAACTGTGTTTGAAACCATTCTCAACGGCCAATCGGATCCACTGTCGCGAGCGGTCGCGCTTCACGGACTGGGCAAGATGACCATTCACGACGGTGAGTTCAAGAAGGGCCTGTCGTTGATGGAACAGTCGGTCGCAGAATTCCCGATTGCCTTGGCCTATCGCAACCTTGCCGTCTACTGGAACTCCGAGGGCGATTTGGTCAAAGGCAACGAATACACCCAGAAATCCCTAGCGCTCGATCCCAAGGACCCATACAACCTCGTCTTTGCGGCTGTGTTTATGGCCGCATCGGGACATGGCGACGAGGCTTTGAAGATTGCTCGCGCCAACAAGAACCTGCTGCCGGCTTCATACAATCTGGCAGCCATCTACGCTCAAACAGGACACAAGCGTGAGGCCCTGGCTCTCTTGCAACGACACTTCTTCCGCTATGAGCGCTATCAGGCTGTGCGCGCCAAAGAAATGATGGAAGCAAGAGTGGATGCCGTGTTCGATTCGGTGCGCGGCGATTCTCAGTTCATGGCTCTTACCAGCGGCGCGGACGGGAAACTGCCGATGCCGATGCGCGACATGAAGGGAACACAAAACCAGAACCGTTAGCTTCACTAGCAATAGCAATAGCGAACCCGGAGCGGCTGCGACGGGTAACTACGGTCAACTTGCCGAAAGTGAATATCTTTAAGTTGACCGTAGCTACCCGTCGCTACCGCTCCGGGTTCTCTATTTGGTATTCTGCGCGTCTCTCAAGCTCCATTTGACTCCGGTCACTTGCACACGACTATGAAAACAAAATATCTCCGCTACTGGAGCGTAACGCTCTGTATCGTCTCTCTCCTGGCTTCCCCATTTGCGTTAGGACAGCAGTCACCAAAGTTTGATTTGTCCGTCGACAGCATTATGCGTGGCCCCCGACTGGTTGGTTATCCACCCGCAAGTGTCTTTTGGTCACAGGACAGCCAGCGCGTCTACTTCCGTTGGAAACAGGCGGATGAACCGCGCTTGAAGGAGATGAGTTTGTACGTAGTCAATCGTGATGGGACCGGGCTACGACGCTTGTCAGAAGAGGAAGCGCGCCAGGCACCTCCGGCGAACGGGGAGTTGTCGAAGGATAAGTCGCTTACCGTCTACACTGATGAAGGCAACATTTTTATCTACGATCACCTGAAGGGCGAGCGCCGCCAGGTAATCCGCACCGTCGACGCCGAAACCAACCCGCACTTCACCCTCGATCAAAAACACATCTATTTCACGCGCCAGAACAATCTCTACGTAATGGCCCTCGACGGTGGCTCGTTAGAACAGATTACCGATATTCGCAGCGGCGGAGGGGCTGGTCCAACTGGCGCAGGCGCGAGTGGCGGAGGTTCTCAGCGACAAGGCGCCAGCAGTGAAACTCAACAACGCGGTACGGATAATCAGGAGTACTTGAAGAAGGAAGAACGGGGCTTAATCGAAGCGGTCAAGGAGAAAGCTGAGCAACGCGAGGAACAAGACGCGAAAAGGAAGCAGCGGGAGACGCGCAAGCCTTTTAACATACCGGCAGGTCAGAACCTCACCAATCTAGCACTATCACCCGACGGTAAATATGTCGTTGCTTCAATCAACGAACCCACTGTCAACGCCAAGAATACCATCGTGCCCAACTTCGTCACCGAGTCGGGCTATACGGAAGACATCAACGGCCGCATGAAGGCCGGTGACCCCCAGGGTAGAACTCGCCTGGTGATCATCAACAGCGAAACCGGCGAAACGAAGAATGTCGATCACGGTCAACGACAACCACTAAAGCCTGCACCACAGACCACTGAACAACCGCAGAAGGACACTGCAGCGGAACAGACAGAGCGTCAGCCACGGCCAGCCCAACCAAAAGATCGCGACATCCAACTCTTTCAACCGCAGTGGTCTGATGATGGCAAGAATGCTGTGCTGATGGCTCGCTCCGGGGATAACAAAGATCGCTGGGTGATGTTGCTGGAGCTCAACACTGGAAAGACCAAGATTCTGGCCACGGTGCACGACGACGCTTGGGTGGGCGGTCCGGGCAGTTTCACCCTTGGCTGGTTACCTGACAACAACCACATCTATTTCGAATCGGAGCGCGACGGCTACGCGCACCTGTATTCGGTGTCGATTCAAGGGGGTGAGCCGACGCAGTTGACGTCCGGGCAGTTTGAAGTTTCGGATGTGCGGCTTTCCAAAGATAAGGCGAAGTTTTACTTCGCCTCGAGTGAAGGTAGTCCGTTCGAACGGCATCTGTATTCCATGCCGATCGCTGGCGGGGCGCGGACGCGACTGACTACTATGCCGGGTAACAATCAAGTTGACATCAGTCCTGATGAAACCACGTTCGCCGACATTCGTTCGTACAGCAACAAGCCACCCGAGCTATATTTGCAACCAAGCAATCCAGCTCCAGGCCAGGAGAAACAGGTAACCACTTCACCAACGCCGGAGTTCTTCACTCACGACTGGATTGACCCGCGGATCGTCAGTTTCAAAGCGCGCGACGGCGCCACGGTGTACGGGCGAATGTACGTTCCCTCCAATTGGAAACGTGGTGGTCCAGCAGTCTTCTTTGTTCACGGCGCCGGCTATCTGCAAAACGTGCATCGTTGGTGGAGCTCCTATTACCGCGAGTACATGTTCAACCACTTGTTGATGGAGCGCGGTTTTCTGGTCCTTGACATCGACTATCGTGGCAGCGCCGGATACGGGCGCGACTGGCGCACCGGGATTTATCGCTACATGGGTGGCAAGGATCTCAGCGATCACGTTGATGCGGTTAACTACCTGGTGAAGGAACAGGGAGTCGATCCAAAACGTGTGGGGCTATACGGCGGTAGTTATGGTGGCTTCATTACTTTGATGGCGATGTTTACCGAACCTGACGTCTTTGCTGCAGGTGCCGCCTTACGTCCGGTGACTGATTGGGCCCACTACGCCAACGGTTACACAGCGAACATTCTCAACCTACCGCAAAACGATACGGAGGCTTATCGCCGCAGTTCACCTATCTATTTTGCTAACGGTTTGAAGGGCGCCTTGTTGATCTGTCATGGCATGGTTGATACGAATGTGAACTTCCAGGATTCGGTACGTTTGGTGGAAAAACTGATCGAGTTACGGAAGGAGAATTGGGAGGTCGCTCCGTACCCAGTCGAGGATCACGGCTTTGAACGGGAAGCGAGCTGGGCTGATGAATATAAGCGCATCTTGAAGTTATTCGTCGAGAATCTGAAACCGGGCAATGGCGTGATGCGAACATCAAGCAAAGCAACCTCGCAAACGCCCAAGAGGAGATCCGCGTCAACCAACGGACAATAAGTAAAGCAATCGGTGTAATCTGCGTAATCTGTGGATAAGCATTTTCTAACAATTGTTCTCGGCGTCCTGACACTGTTGCTCCCCCAGCTCGCGCGCGACCCGCGTTATCCGGCGCATTGGTGGACGCCAGTGTCCGAGGCGGGAAAACCAGACTGGGAAATACTCCCGCAGGAGGCTGGGCCAGGCGAAGTGATTCTTTCCAAGCGGAATGAATTGGGTCTGCTTTCCAACTTCGCCGCCACACCCTTCAACTTTCGCGGCAAGCGCTACGCCAGTCTTGAAGGCTTTTGGCAGATGATGTTGTACCCAGAAGGTGCCAACGACTCACGAACAAGAGCACCGACTATTGAATGGAAATACACACGCGAGCAGGTTGCTCAGATGACGGCCTTCGACGCCAAAGCCGCGGGGACACTTGCTGAAGAAAACATGAGACGCATGGGTATCACCTGGGCCACCTTCGAAGGCAAGAAATTTCAATACCGCTCACCAACGCCAGGCGAACATTATCGCCTGATTGTCGCTGCTACCTGGGAGAAAGTGAAACAGAATGCGGCGGTAAAGAAAGTGTTATTAGCTACCGGCGACCTGGTACTCAAGCCGGACCACCAGGGTGAACCTAATGCACCACCCGAGTGGCGCTACTACGAAATACTGACTGAGATCCGAAAAGACTTGCAGCAGCAGGCTGCTCACTAATCTTGCCGTATTTGCTTAGAATGCCCGGATGCCGCTCTATCAACTTTCAGCGGAGACCACTACTACTTGACCCAAAACAACTCCTCCTCGACTCCCGATCAAATTCACAACTATCGCATCTGGCAAGTAATCGTCGCCTCGGCCGTCGGCACGATGATCGAGTGGTACGACTTCTACATCTTTGGCAGCCTCGCGATCATCATCTCTCCCCTCTTTTATCCGAAGGGTAACAACACGCTAGCCTTGATCGCCTATCTTTCGACCTTCGCGGTCGGCTTCGTCGTCAGACCGCTGGGCGCACTATTCTTTGGCCGCATTGGCGACTTGGTGGGACGCAAGTACGCCTTCCTGGTGACCTTACTCATCATGGGTGGCGCCACAGCCGGGATTGGATTCCTGCCCACCTACAGCACCATCGGTGTGGCGGCGCCAATCATTCTCCTGGTGATCCGGGTGCTGCAAGGCCTGGCGCTCGGCGGGGAATATGGAGGCGCCGCCGTATACGTTGCCGAACATGTGCCCGATCACCGGCGCGGTTTCTACACCAGCTTCATTCAAATAACCGCCACGCTCGGGTTATTTGCATCGCTCATCGTGGTGCTGTCAGTACAAAACTCAATGAGCAAGGAGGCTTTCAGCGCCTGGGGCTGGCGCATTCCGTTCATCATTTCCCTATTCCTCGTAGGCATCTCGCTCTACATCCGCTTGCGCATGAGAGAGTCGCCGATCTTCAGTCAAATCAAGAGTGCCGGCATGACCTCGAGCCGGCCTTTGGTGGAAGCGTTCACCAAGTGGGAAAACTTGAAGCGGGTCCTGATCTCACTCTTCGGCGCCACTGCCGGACAAGGTGTTGTCTGGTATACCGGTCAATTCTATGCGCTGTTCTATCTCCAAACTGTGTTGAAGGTGAATTTAGTTTCAGCAAATTACATTGTCGCCATTGCGCTTCTTTTTGGCATGCCCCTTTTTGTACTGATGGGGGCGCTCTCAGACCGACTGGGACGCAAGTGGATCATGATGCTGGGGTGTCTGCTCGCGGCACTTTCTTATCTTCCGATCTATCAAGCGATGCAGCGGGCCGCTGGTTCAAACGTAGTTACAGCCGTGTCTACGCGGAACGAGACCACCGGCGCCATCAGTCTCACTCCGCAGACCATGATTGACGGGAAATTATCAGCTGCGAAAGAGGTGTTGCCTTACGAAGGATTCAGTTCCCTGCTTAGTAGTCCGATTGCCTGGAAACTCATTCTGCTGGTGTTTGTCCAGGTGATCTTCGTAACTCTGGTCTACGGACCAATCGCTGCTTACTTAGTCGAGGCATTTCCCGCGAAGATCAGGTACACGTCACTCTCACTTCCCTATCACATTGGCAATGGGATCTTTGGCGGCTTACTGCCTTTGATTGGTCTTTTCGTGGTCGAGCAAACGGGAAACATCTACGCCGGGCTGTACTATCCCATCATCGTTGCCTCGATCACCTTCGTGGTGGGTTCACTGTTTTTGCGGGAGACGAAGCATGTTTTGATCTGGGATGAAGTGCAGCCGCGTTAGGGCGTGGGGGTTTTGGTCTTTGGTCTTCGGTCTTCGGCCTTTGGGTTTGTCTTTCTTTGGTCTGCGGATCTCACCTCCAAAGACCGAAGGCCAAAGACCAAAGATCAATTTCGATTTAACCGTCGGGAAAAGGACCCAACCCTTCCTACTTTGGCTGCTTGTAGATCACTCCATTCTTCATCACAAATACAGTCTTCTCCGTGACGTGAATGTCTTTCAGCGGATCACCGGGAACGGCCACGATATCGGCCCACTTACCCGCCGTCAGCGAACCGAGATGCTTGTCCCAGCCGAGTAGCCTTGCCCCGTTGAGCGTGCCAGCCGTGAGCGCATCCATGTTGCTCATACCGCCCCACTCAACCAGCAACGCAAACTCGTGCGCGTTGGTGCCGTGCACAATCACACCAGCGTCAGTGCCCAACGCTATCTGCACTTTGTTCGCCACTGCCAGCTTGATCGCGTTACGGATAGCCGCGCCGGCTGCTAACGCCTTCTCTGCCCGCAGTCCTTTTAGCACACCGGCCTTGGCTGCTTTTTCCACGGCCTCACCCGCTGACATTGTCGGCACCAGGAACGTGCCCCGCTCCTTCATCAAACGCGCGCCTTCTTCGTCGAGAAAAGATCCATGTTCTATTGAAGAGACTCCGGCGCGCACTGCTAACTTGATGCCTTCAGTACCATGAGCATGCGCCGCCACTTTGCGATCCAGTTTGTTAGCCTCTTCCACCAACGCTTTTAGTTCTTCAAAACTGTATTGCGTTGCGCCAACCGCATCACCTTCGGAAAGCACCCCACCGGTCGCACAGGTCTTGATCACATCGGCGCCGTACTTGACCTGGTAGCGCACCGCTGCGCGAATCTGTTCCGGGCCATCAGCGACGCCCTCGGCAATTCCTGGGTCCAGCAGTCCAGGCCGAAAACCATTCGCGTCACAGTGCCCGCCCCTGATGCCGATAGCATGACCCGCAGTTTCCATTCTGGGACCTGGATACCAGCCCTCGTTAATTGCCTTGCGCAGGGCCATGTCGTCAAAACGCCCGGAAGCGCCGACGTTACGCACACTGGTGAAACCCGCCAGCAAAGTTTCGCGCGCGTTTGCCACACTGAGGATGGCGGCAAAGGACTCAAAATCCCTGACCGCTGACATGTCAGCTTCAGGATCGCCCAGCACTCTCCCGACGAGATGGGTGTGCGCATCGATGAAACCGGGTAGTAGCGTGACGTCGCCGAGATCGATTACCTGGGCATTCGCTGGAACGCTAACCGAACCCGCGCTACCAAGCGCAGTAATTGTGTTGTCAGTAACGACAACGATGGCGTTGTTGATCGGAGCAGCACCCGTGCCATCGATCAAGCGGGCGGCTTTCAGGACTACGATGCCCTTCCCCACCGGCGGTTCAGGGCGCACCAGGCGGCTGGGTGTTTGCGGCAAAACGGTGCTGTAGTTCAAGGCAATAAGAATCAGGACAGAGGGCGCAATCTTATAGATTCGCATGTTGACTCCGGACGAGTGGTTGTGGGTTGCTGACAAAATGCGTCCGGCATTCTAGAAGAAATTCCCGCCCACTCCAACTTTGGGGCTCTTCTCTGCGTAATCTCCGCGTGGCGCAGCGAGCATTCATTGGACCAATACTAACCTTTGATCATTCGGGCGATATTGTTAGAATCAGCGCCGCCACATTCATGCCGTCAAAACCCTCCCGCGAACTAACTAAGTGCCTGCTGCACTTCGATCCGGCCATCCGGAAATTAACCCTGGCCTTACGGGCGCTGGTCATCGAAGAATTGGCACCGTGTTATGAAAATATCTACGATGCCTACAATGCACTCGCGCTTGGTTACGGCACCAGTGATCGCTTGCGAGATGGCATTTGCCATGTTGCGGTTTACGCGAAACACGTCAACCTCGGCTTCAATGAGGGAAGCAGTCTTAGCGATCCGCAAAGACTGTTTCGCGGTACCGGCAAACGCATTCGGCACATTACGATCAAAAGCTTAGAAGATGTGAAACAGCCCGCGTTGCGTGAGTATCTGCGCCGGGCGCGAAAACATGCCGGCCACGAGGTGCGGAGAGCCCAATCAGCAAAAGTAGTCTCGACGCTAAAGGCCACCTATCCAGTGAGACGGCGACCGGATGGAATTCATCGATCCTGACTTTCTCGGGCCGTCACTCAACAAATGCCTCGGGTCTGTGCTCCGCCGTCGCACAAGGCCGGCTTGACCGCAATGAAGGTTACGATCGCACCTACGCCTACGCCAGCTAGTATCAACCAGGTCTTGGTTGACCAACCTTTCGAGGCCTTCTTGATTTCGCTGACGTCCGCGTAGGCCACCGTTTTTGAGACACCTGACTGGGCATCAGTAAGAGTAAATGAGTCCTGGGCCACGGCGGTGATATAACCCTTCAATTTAGTTTTGTCCCGGAGTTTCACCTCTACGCGCTTATCAGGGTTCACACCCAAATGGGTAGCCGTGGTCCTGGCCTTCTGGGCCGCCGAAACTTCCGTTGCACTTTGGGCCCTGGTGGGTGTGGGAAGGTAGAGGTTCAAGACAACCAACAGTAACGCGAGCAATAACGAAACAGGTTTTTTAGGCAAATCGAGTTTCCTCCAGATGAGTTTTGCACTTGGAGTGGGCAATAACCGTTCCGCGGGACCACGTTCTATGAGTGTTAGCAAAACTTCTGGAAATTAATCCCAACCCCGGATGGTTGCTTTGGGAGTGATGCAAGAAAAATGCTCCTAAAGATGTAAATGAGCGGTGCCTGGTCCAAGAGTCTGGCTAAGCTCGTGAATAAACAGAAGCTGACCACTGGAAAATAAATGGACATCAATCGACGCCTCTTCAATCAACTCCTGGTGCTATCAACAGGCGCGCTCTTTGTCAGACATCTTGGTGCTCAATCACAACTACGGGTAAATGGCGCTCGCCTGTTAACTCACATCAATGGCCTGGCGGAGTTTGGTAAGAACCCGCAAGGCGGCGTCAGTCGCGTGGCCTACAGCGACTTCGATCGCCAGGGACGAGAGTATGTGCAAGGGCTCATGCGGGCAGCAAAACTAGATACAAGCATCGACGCGGCCGGCAACATCATCGGTCGACGCCCGGGCAGCAGCAGTCTGCCTCCCTTACTTATTGGCTCGCACGTCGACAGCGTTCCGGAGGGCGGCAATTACGACGGCGTAGTTGGTTCGCTCGGGGCAATTGAAGTGGCGCAAACGCTGGCGGAGAACAACATCACACTGAAACATCCACTCGAGGTCGTAATTTTTCAAAACGAAGAGGGTGGCTTAATCGGCAGCCGGGCCATGGATGGTGAATTGACCGAAAAAGAACTGGACCTGGTAAGTCGCAGCGGCAAGACGATTCGCGAAGGCATCAAGTTCATCGGCGGGGATCCCACTAAACTGTCCTCGGTAAAACGGAAAAAGGGAGACATCAGCGCTTATCTCGAGCTGCATATCGAGCAGGGTGGGACTCTCGAAGCTGAGCAGGTGGATATCGGCGTCGTCGAAGGTATCGTAGGCATCAACTGGTGGGACGTGACCATCGAAGGCTTTGCCAATCACGCCGGCACCACAGCCATGAGCAATCGTCAGGACGCACTATTGGCGGGCGCCAAGTTCATCGAAGCGGTGAATAGGATGGTGACGAGCGTGCCAGGACGGCAAGTGGGGACCGTGGGCCGAATACAGGCATGGCCAGGCGCACCGAATGTGATTCCCGGCAAGGTTATTCTGAGCCTTGAATTGCGGGATCTTGATGCGGCCAAGATTCAAATGCTTTACGAAAAGATTGTCGCCGAGGCGCAACAGATTGCCGCGGCGAGCAAAACGAAATTCGACTTCAAAGAAATCAACGTCAACATTCCTGGACCAACGGACGCCAAGGTCCGCTCGCTAATTGTTGAAGCTGCGCGGGACTTGCACCTCAGCAGCAAATTAATGCCTTCTGGTGCCGGTCACGACGCGCAGGACATGGCGCGGATTTGTCCGGTCGGCATGATCTTCATTCCCAGCGTTGCCGGCATCAGCCACAGCCCGCGCGAGTTCTCCAAACCAGCGGATATCGCTAACGGCGCCAATGTCTTGCTGCACACGCTGCTGAAACTAGACGTACATCCGCAGATTACGCAGATTACGCCGATTAGTTACAACGGAAGTTAAGTTGAGTAAGAGGGCTTTCAGCAAAACAGCCGTGAGATCCGCTCACGGCTGCTATATATATCAAAACTCTCTGTGTAATCTGTGGATGGATCTCACTTACACTTGCTGTAGCCGCAATCCCTACAGAAATCACAGCCACTCGCATGTTCGAGCTGGCCATGGCATTCCGGGCAGATGCCAATCATGTTCGACATGATCGCACCCGTCACACCCTCTGCCGGGCTCGTAGCTGTATGTTGCTTGCCAATAGCGCGAGCTGAGTCAGGGTTGCCGGTCAGGCGGCGGTTAGTGATCATCACGCACTCCGCGACAGCCTGTTCCGGTGAGGTTAATAGTCGTTCGTTGAACCAGACCGCGTGAGTACCGGTAACCTTATTCAAACTGTAGGCCACTTCCGCTGCGTCAAATCCGCCCCGCAACATCTTCGAGGCCAGCAGGCCCACGCCGCCACTGATAGGACCAGTGGCAAACACTTCCTGGATCATCTTGCCATCGTGATTCACCGTGACATAGAGATTCTGACCATCAAAGGGAATCTGCCAGGTCGCTCCCTTCAACTCTCGCGGCCGCTCGATGCGAATCGCAGTCACTGCCGGTGCCTTGATGACTTCCGAGTGTTCGCGGGCAATCGCTTCCTGGCGCGCAGACGCGTCGTCAGCAGCAGCTGCTTCAGCAGCACTTACCGCCTCGTTAATTGGTTCCACCACCGCTTCCGGATTACAGGCAACCTCGCCCTTGGGCTCTTCTGCTTTCATTGAAGTGAGCACCTGATTCTCGCGTGAACCATCACGATAATAGCTGACAGCCTTGCAACCAAGCGCGCGACCAAGGCGATAAAGCGCGTCAACCGATTCCACCGTGTCGTTGACTGCGCCGTTGCAGGTCTTCGACACACTGTTATCGACGTTGCGCTGAGCAGCCGCGAGCACATGAACGTGCTGCTCAGCGCT
>Ga0126377_10003164_pt1 | contig 11575 bp, 10 predicted proteins | sample PanSoiMetPlot_22_FD_92647 | JGI IMG/M metagenome (GOLD analysis project Ga0126377, IMG submission 92647) | Tropical forest soil microbial communities from Panama - MetaG Plot_22 | ecosystem: Environmental > Terrestrial > Soil > Tropical forest > Bulk soil | place: Panama | collected 2016-02-17
AGCTTGCCAGACGACGCGCCCATTCCGCCTACCGACATCGAGACCATCGAGGTCCTCTTAACCGGGATCCGGATGGCCGCGCGCGACACCAACCTCTATACCTTCGAGCGGCCCGACCGCGGTCCGCTCCCTGCCGCCGAGCCGGGCGCCCATATTGGCGTGATCCTGCCTAACGGCATCGAGCGCCAATATTCGCTGGTACACGCCGCACCCGATCTCACCGAATACACCGTCGGCGTGAAGCGCGACGCCAACAGCCGCGGCGGCTCGCTCTATATGCACGATCAGCTCAGGGTCGGCATGCGCCTGTCCATCATTCCGCCGCGAAATAATTTTCCGCTGAAGGATGATGCCGCGCTTGTCGTGCTGCTCGCCGGCGGCATCGGGATCACACCGATCTACTGCATGGTGAAGAAGCTCGTCGCGCTGAAGCGGCCGTTCGAGCTGCACTATTCTTCCCGTTCCCGCGCGGACGCCGCGTTCTTAGACGAGCTCACGCAGCACAAGCAGGTGCGTTTCCACTTCGACGATGAAGCGGCAGGGAAGTTTCTCCCCGTCGCCGACATCGTCGCCAAGGCACCAACGAACGCGCATCTCTATTGTTGCGGACCGGGACCGATGCTGGCGGCGTTCGAAGCGGCGACCGCTGCCTGGCCGCCGGCGCAGATCCATGTCGAATATTTCACGCCGAAGTTCACGGCCGCGCAGGAAGGCGGCTTCATCGTCGAACTCGCGCGCTCCAAGCGGGAGCTGGTGATTCCGCCGGGCAAGTCGATCCTTCAAGCCGTGCGCGAGGCCGGCATTCAGGTGCCGCACTCCTGCGAGGAAGGCGTTTGCGGAGCCTGTGAGACGCGAGTCATCTCCGGCATTCCCGATCATCGCGACTCGATTTTGACCGAGCAGGAGCGCAAGGAGAGCGCCACCATGATGATCTGCTGCTCCGGCTCGAAATCGCCGCGGCTCGTCCTCGATATCTGAATCTACTCACCTCCTGGGGGCTATTTGAATGTCAAATCTGAAACTGACGATTGCGACTACCGATTACGATCATTTCCGAGATTTCCGCTTGGGCTTCGTCAAGGCGGAGGGCATCGATCACACCTGGCTCAATCTTGGCCATCACGAATGCTTCGCGCGCTTCACCGCGAACCGCGAATTCGATCTTTCCGAGCTGTCGTTCGCCAAATTCTCCACCCAGGTGACGCGCAAGGACAGCGACATCATCGGGCTTCCCGTCATCTGCTCGCGGCTGTTCCGCTTCTCGTCGTTCTACGTGAACAAGAAGAGCAAGATCAAAACCGTGAAGGACCTGAAGGGCAAAAAGATCGGCTCGCCGGAATGGGCGCACTCCGCGGCGGTCTATATGCGCGGCTGGATGCACAACGAAATGGGCGTGAAGCTTACCGACGTGCACTGGTATCAGGCCGGCGCCAATTCGCCGGGGCGCGAGGAAAAAGTCGAGCTCAACCTGCCAAAGGGGCTGAAGCTCACGCGCGTGTCCGACAAGTCGCTGAGCGAGCTGTTGGCCGCAAACGAGATCGATTGCGCTATCATCGCGCGGCCCCCCAACTGCTTCCTCGAAGGCCATCCCGACGTCGTGCGTCTCTTCCCGAACTACCTCGAGATGGAAGAGGAATATTACGAGCGCACCAAGGTGTGGCCGATCATGCACATCATCGCGATGCGCAAATCCGTTCTCGAAGACAATCCATGGGTGGCGCGCAACGTCTACAACGCGTTCTTGGAATCGAAGCGCCGCAGCATCGAGCGCATCTTGGATCCGGCCGTGTCGCGCTATCCGGTGCCATGGCTGACGACGTACGCGCGCAAGATGCGCGACATGTTCGGCGGCGACCTCTTCCCCTACGGAATCGAGGAAAACCGCCCTACCTGGGAGCAGATGATGCTCTACACCTATCAGCAGGGCATCGCGCATCGCCAAGCCAAGCCCGAGGATATCTTCCCCAAGGGCATCATGACGAAAGTCATCATCTGAGCGGGGCAGCCGGCATGCGGATCGGAGTTCTGCGTTATCCGGTACGCACCACCGACGGCATGGCCCATTACGAGCTGGTGTTCTTGAATGCGCTGAGCGAGGTGAAAAAACGCGTTGCCGTGGAATTCGTCTCTTTGGTTACGCCTCAGCACGATTTCATGTCGCTCGCGCTGGCGGGTGGACTGAACTATCGCGGACTCAAGATCGAGGCGCTGCACGAAGCAGCGCTTTATCAGGAGGCGCCGGAATTCTATCTCGGGCAACCTCCTCCGCCGGCAGGGCCCGAGCTCAATCCCGATTCATTCTATTACGATCGCAACACCGCCGAAGCTTACCGGAAAGCGGGGATAGATCTCGCGCTTCAGCTCGGGCCTCACGCGTATCCGTTCGTCGCGCGCACGCCTTTCGTCATGCCGATCTACGATCTCAATCACCGGCTGCAGCCGGAATTTCCCGAGGTCAGCGCGAGCGGCGAGTTCAACCGGCGCGAATATCTCTACATCAACACCTGCCGCTACGCGACGTTCGTGCTGGTCGATTCGGAAGCCGGCAAGGAAGACGTCCTGCGCCTCTACGGAAAGTATATCGACGAGGAGCGCATCCGCATTCTTCCCTATTATCCGCTGCCGACGGCGACCTCGCTCCCGAGCGCTGAGGAACTCGAGCGCGTAGCGGCAAAGTACCGCTTGCCCAAGCGCTATTTCTTCTATCCTGCGCAGTTCTGGCGCCACAAAAATCATGCCGCCATTTTGCATGCGGTAAAGCTGATTGCGCAGCAGAGCGGCGAGACTGTTCCCGTAGTCTTCTGCGGCAGCTACGCGGATTATTTCCGCGCACAGAATTTCAACGAAATCAGGGCGCTCGCCAAGCAGCTCGGCATCGCCGCAAACATCTTCTACCTCGGCATGGTGCCCAATGAGGACATAGGCCCGCTGTACACGCTCTCCTCAGGGCTGGTGATGCCGACTTTCTTCGGTCCGACGAACATTCCACCGCTGGAAGCGTGGTCCTATGGCCGGCCGGTCATCACCTCGAACATCCGCGGCATCAAGGAACAGGCCGGTGACGGCGCGCTCCTAGTCGACCCTCGCTCGCCGCAGGAACTCGCGCACGCGATGCTGCGCCTCTGGCAGGACGAGGCCTTGGGGCGCGACCTTGCGGCGCGCGGCAAGCAACGGATCGCCGCGTATAGCTGGGAATCCTTCGTGGATCGCGTCGAGGCGATTATCGCAGAAGCATGCGAGCGCGTGGCCGCAGGCAGAACGCCGCGCTTTCCCGTTGCCGACGCCTGATGCAATTTGTCCCGCGCCCGCGATAGTATTAAAGACGCGCATCGCGAGGAGCCGGTATTGCAGAATCTTGTGAGCCTGTCGGCGTTCCCGAAGTCCGGCGTGACCTATTTGAGCTTTCTCCTGTTCTACAGCCTCTTTCCCGACAACTGCGACGTTCACGAGATCGAGCGGAAATACGTCATCGACATCCATGCCTATCCGAACGCGCAATTTGCCGACCCGAGCGGTCCGCGGCTCATCAAGTCGCATTTGCCCTATGTTCCGGCGTTACCGCTGATCCGTTCCACAAACCGCGCGATCTACCTCATCCGAAATCCGCTCGACGTCATGGCTTCGGCCTGGGATTTCGACGCTTTGACCTCCGGCGACGAGCGCGCAACACAGACAGCGGCGTTCCGCGCCTATGCGCGACGCTGGGTTGAGAGCGGAGGCGATGCTTTCCCAGGCTGCGGCACGTGGATGCAGCATGTGCGCTCCTGGCTGACGCAAGCCGCGATCCCGGTCCATCTTGTGCGCTACGAAGATCTGGTCGACCGGCCAGAGGCCGAGCTCGCGTCCATTCTCACCTTTCTCGGCTTTCAAATCCCGGAAGCGCGGAGCAGTTTCGCCATTGAAAAAAGCTCGATGAAGGCAATGGCTGCGCTCGAAGAAAAGGAAGTGGGCGCACGCCGCGACGGCATTTTCTTCCGCGACAGCCTCGCCAAGGGTTATGCTCTCGGACGCCGCTTCATCAACAAGGGCTATCGCGACAGCTATAGGCTCCTGCTGACGGACGAGGAGCGGACCGTAGCGGATCGGACCTTCGGCAGCGAGCTGAAGCGGTATTACGGGGCGCGGGCATGATCGAACGGATCGAAGCAGACGGAGTTGAGCTCGCCATCATTCTGCGCGCCAGCTTCAATGAAAAAGGCACGCACTTCTTCACGCCGCAACATTTCTCGCAGCAGCTCGGCTGCATGAGGCATCCGAAGGGACACGTCATCGAGGCGCATGTGCACAATCCGGTTTCGCGTGCCGTGCGGTATACGCAGGAAGCGCTGTTCTTGCGGCGCGGCCGGCTGCGCGTCGATTTCTATCGCAGCGATGGGCGCTATTGCGAAAGCCGCGAGCTGAGTGCGGGCGACGTCATTCTTCTCGTTTCGGGCGGTCACGGCTTCGAAGTGCTCGAAGAGATCGAGATGGTTGAGGTCAAGCAGGGCCCCTACCTCGGCGATTCCGATAAAACGCGGATCAAGGGCATCTCGGCCGCGGAAGTGAAGATCCGCAAGCCCGCGAAATCTTCGCCGTGATTCCGGTTTCCGAACCTCTTCTCGACGAACGCGCGCTGGCTTATGTCGAAGAGGCCGTGAAGTCGGGCTGGATCTCTTCTCACGGACGCTTCATTGATGAGTTCGAGCGCCGCTGGGCGGAATTCTGCGGTGTCGCGCACGGCGTCGCCGTGACGAACGGCACGGCGGCGCTCCAAGCAGCTATGGAGGCGCTCGAGCTCGAGCCGGGGTCGGAAGTGATCCTGCCGACCTTCACGATCATCTCCTGTGTCGCCGCAGTGCTGCGGGCCGGATTGAAGCCGGTGCTGGTGGACTGCGAGCCTGAGACGTGGTGCCTCGACGTCAACGAAGCGGCGGGCAAGACCAGCGATAAGACGCGCGCGATCATGCCGGTCCACATCTATGGCCACATGGCCGATATGGATTTGGTGATGAAGCTCGCGGAGCGGCACGGGCTCGCGGTGATTGAAGACGCGGCGGAGGCCCATGGTGCCGAATTTAGCGGCAAACGCGCGGGCAGCTTCGGCGTCATGGCCTGCTTCAGCTTCTACGCGAACAAGATCGTCAGCACCGGCGAAGGCGGCATGGTCGTGACCAATGACGCCAAGCTCGCTGAGCGGCTGCGCAGCCTGCGCAATCTGTCGTTTCGCGAAGACCGCCGCTTCTGGCACACGGAGCTAGGTCACAATTTCCGCATGACCAATGTGCAGGCGGCCATCGGATTGGCCCAGACCGAACGTGTCGCCGAGCACGTGGCGCGCAAGCGCAGCATCGCGGCTCGCTACAATGAGCGTCTGAAGGGACTCGATGGTCTCATTCTTCCGGTCGAACGGCCCGGTTGCAAAAACGTCTACTGGGTGTACGCGGTCGTGTTGAAGGACGCGGTTTCGTTCGATGCCGCGGAACTGGCTGCGCGCCTGAAGGCATACGGCGTCGACACTCGGCCCTTTTTCACTGGCATGCATGAGCAGCCCGTGTTCGCCGAGAGAGGTCTCTTCGCGGGCGAGCGTTATCCCGTCACCGAACGCATCAGCCGGCGCGGGCTATATCTGCCGTCGGGCCTTCCGTTGCGGGATCATGACATCGATTTCGTCTGCGACGCGGTGCGGCGCTCCCTCGCATGAGCGAGGTTTTCGGCGAAAACTATGCCGGGATTTACGATGCGCTCTATGGCGCCAAGGACTACGCGGGCGAAGCCGATCTCATCGAGAAGCTGCTGAAGCGCCACGGGACGGGAACTCGGCGCGTGCTCGACCTTGGCTGCGGCACGGGCAATCACGCCTTTCCGCTGGCAAAGCGCGGTTACACTCTCGTTGGGGTCGACCGTTCCTCCGCCATGCTGGATCAGGCGCGCACCAAAGCGGTGGTTGAGACAGCACAAGGCGCACCCATTCCTGAATTCATTCACGGCGATCTCTGCCGTATCGACTTGGGCGAGCGCTTCGATGCGGTGCTGATGATGTTCACGGTGCTCGGCTATCAGTGCGAAGACGCTGATCTCGCCGCCTCGCTCCAGGCGGTGCGTCGGCATCTTGAGCCCGGCGGCCTCTTCATCTTCGATGTGTGGAACGGTCCCGCCGTGCTGGCGCAGGGGCTCGAGGATCGGGTGGCGCGAGCGATGCAGGGATCAGCCAAGATCACGCGAAAGACTCGCGCATGGCTCGAGGCCGGGAAAAATATTTGCCATGTCCGTTTCGACATCGAGCGGCAAGACGGTCAGGGCGAGCCCTTCACATGGCAGGAAGACCACATCGTGCGGTACTTCTTCCCCGATGAGCTCGCCCGGCTCCTCAAGAACGCCGATCTGCGGCTGCTTGATCTCGAGCGCTTTCCCGACGGCGAAGGGCCCGCCGACGAGGGTGCGTGGAACGTCATCGGCATTGCGCGCGCGGGCATGGAAGCGGCGGCTTAGGCCATGACTCAAACCGGTATCGCTGTTGCGACGTCCATCCCACCGACGCTGGCGCGAAAAGATGCCGGGCGCGATGCCGATCGCGAATATCAGCGGCTGTGCCTTTCGTCCTGGCTCGAGTGCGGCTTCCGCGTGATGTCCATCAATGCCGCAGATGAGATCGCCGCACTCGCCGGGCGCTATCCCGAAATCACGTTTATCGAAAGCATGAAGGCGGTACATCCGGGGAGTGGGGGTAAGACTCCCTACATCGCTGATTTGCTCGATGCGCTCATCGCGGCGCGCGAACCCGTCCTTGGCATCATCAACAGCGACATCGTGTTCGAGCCTTCATCGGCCTGGCGTGAGCAGTTGCCGAAGCTAGTGAACAGCGCGGTCGTCACCGGCCAGCGCCATGACGCGACGTCGCTGGCGAAGGGTACCTTCCGCAAATATTATTGGGGCTTCGACTATTTCTTTTTCGATCGCGACGCTGCGCAAAGGCTCGCTACGAGCGCTGCGGATTTCGCCATGGGGCTCGCGTGGTGGGATTACTGGCTGCCGGCGAGCGCGAGCATGAACGGGCGCGACGTGGTCGTGCTCGACCGACCGACGGTCGCGCATCTGGTCCATAAGGAGCCATACCTCGACACCGGCTGGCGGCGGATGGGCTTCGAATTTGCGCGCTTCATCGAGCGCGAAGCACGCGCGCGCAGCGAAGCCGTGCCGCCAAGCATTGGCGCGTTGTTGCCCTCGTGCAGACAGCTCGCCGGGATTCCTGTCGATAGTCCGCCAAGTCACGAGATCGATCTCAAGATCAGCCAGATGGCGCTCGACTATATTCCACAGCTGACCCGTAGCGCCCTCACCTTCGATCGCGGCCAGCCAACACCCCAAGCCGAGGCGAACAAAGATCAGCTCACGCCCACAATTGTGTTCCAGCGATTCGAGGAACGCCTTTGGGCCGGGCAGACGCTCGAGCACGCCAAACGGCTCGAGGTCGAGGGCAGGCCGCACGAGGCAGTATCTGAGTTTCGCGCCGCGCTGGAGAAAACGCCGGAGGATTTCGATGTCTTGGCGGCAATCGGAGAATATCTGTTAAGACAGCGAAACTTCGGGGCCGCGATCGAGCTTTTCAAGAAAGCCGCCGAGCAGCAGCCGGACTCATGCCGCCTGCTGAACGTGCTCGCCGCCGCTTTGCGCGCGAGCAACCGCTACGACGAAGCGATTGACTGCCTTGAACATGCGCTTCATGTGGAGCCCGACGATGAGGCGAGCGTGTGCAATCTGGCGCTGACACTGAATGAGGCGGGGCGGCGCAACGAAGCGATCCGCCGTCTCGAGGCCGCGCTGAAAAAATCACCCGATTTCGCCGATGCGTCGGCGCTACTCGCGCGGCTGCGCGGCCGCTGACTTCAAGACGTAGCTCACGCCGGCTACTGGTTCGTGCTTCACGACATAACTTCCGCTCGGCGAAGAGAGCGCCAGCGCAATCTCATAGTTTGGCGCGAGGGCCTGCACGACGTCGTGAATGTTCAGGAACGTGATCGGATAGCGCACCGTGCGGTTTGGTACGCCAGGCGGCATCGGACCGAGTCCGTTGTCGGACAGCTGCGAGACTTGCACGGCAACGAGTCTCCTGCCCTGCCAGAGCGGAAAACGCGCGAGCAGCACCAAGGGTGCGCCCAGCGCGGCGAGCTGCTGAAGCACGTCCTCGGGACGCGGCACATATTGGAGCGCGCCGGACACATGCACGAGGTCGATGCCGCCGAGCGCCGCCGAGGCGGAGGCGATATCGGTGTGAAAATCGAGCCGGCCGTCGGGAAACGACGCCGCGCGGTCCGCCATCGTGTGCGTTTCGACAACGGCCCAGCGCAGCGGAAGTCCCAACATCCGCTTGGCGAAGTGATAATGGAAGCCGCAGCCTCCTCCGAAATCGAGCACGCGCAACGGCCGACCTGCAACGAGATTCGCCGTCATGCTGACGGCGATGAGCGTATTCAAAGCCTGCTCGGGTGCAAAGGCATTGCGGGCGAGCTCGTCAATGACCGCCGTTGTCTTGTGCGCGATGACGTCCGCGAGCACGCGATCATCGTAACCGGCGCCGCAGGTCGCCAACGCGGCGGCAAAGTCGGGATAAATTTCGTCGATACCGGACATTGGCTCCTGTCGCAGATGGCAGACCAAACGTTGGCGCTCCAGGATAGAAGCGTCATAAGCGTGCGCGCGTCAAACGGGGGCCGCCTAAACGTATTGCGCGATACCGCGTCAATGCGGCAAAGCTAGGTCACGGGGGAGTCGCGCGAATTGCCGTTCATGAGCAACCTGAACCTTTATCTCATTGCCATCACGATCTGGGGCTCGACGTGGCTGGCGATCACGTTTCAGCTCGGCGTGGTGCCGCCCGCGGTGTCGATCGTCTGGCGCTTCGCGCTGTCCGCGGCGATGTTGCTCGCCTATGCGAGATGGAAAAAGCTGAATTTGCGCTTCTCCGCGCGCGAGCATTTCTGGATCGCCGTGCAAGGCGTCTTCATGTTCGGGATGAGCTATGTTTGTGTCTACATCGCGGAACAGCATTTGGCCTCCGGACTTGTGGCGGTGGCATTTTCCATCATCGTGTTCTGGAACATCGTTCTGGTGCGGCTGTTCTTCGGCACGCCGATCAATCTCGTTGCGCTCTTGGCAGCCACGCTTGGCGTCGGCGGCATCGCCTTGGTGTTCCTGCCGGAATTGACGAGTTTCTCGACCGCACGCGAAGGCGTTCTTGGACTTGGGCTCTCGATCATCGGCACGCTGATTGCGTCGCTAGGGAGCATGGCGGCGACGCGAAATCAGGCGCACGGACTGCCCACGGTACAGGTGAACGGCTTCGCCATGCTGTACGGTGCGATTTCTGTTGCGGTTTACGCGTTGCTCACCGGCGACTCGTTCACCTTCGATTGGTCCGGCGCCTACGTCGCCTCGCTGCTCTATCTCGCGCTGTTCGGCTCGGTGCTGGCGTTCGGCGCCTATCTCACGCTGATGCGGCGAATCGGCGCGGAACGCGCCGGCTATGCTGGAGTCGCGGTGCCGATCGTGGCGCTGTTTCTATCCACCGTGGTCGAGAATCTGCGCTGGCAGGCGCCGATGATCGCGGGCGTGGCGCTCTGCCTTGCCGGAAACGTGCTGATGCTCAAGGGCAGCGGGACGCGGGCGCAAGTCGCGGCCGAAGAGCTGCCCCGCGCTTAAGCGGCTAGCGCTGCCTGCACGGCGCGCTTGGCCATGACGCCGATAAGATGGGCGCGATAGTCGGCGGCTGCGTGAATGCTGCTGGTCAAACCCGCAGGGTCGATCCTGACGCTGGCCAGCGCTTCCGGCGCGAAGGATCTCTGGAGCGCCGCCTCCATCGCCGGAACGCGGAAAACGCCGTTCGAGCCGGCACCGGTAACGGCAACACGTGGGCCCGTGGCGGTATCGGCGACTGCAACGCCAACGAGCGCATAACGCGAGGCGTGGTTGGGGAATTTGGCGTAGGCAAATCGCTTAGGCACCGGAAAAACGATCTCGGTCAGAATCTCCGTCTCGTCGAGAGCAGTGGTGAACAAGCCCTGGAAGAAGACGTCGGCGGCGATGCTGCGCCGGTTGGTCTTCAGCATTGCGTTGAGGGCAAGCACGGCAGCAGGAAAATCCGCGCCGGGATCGTTGTTCGCAAGCGAGCCGCCGATGGTACCGCGGTTGCGCACCTGCGGATCGCCGATACCTTCGGCGAGCTGAGCCAGCCCGGGAATGGCAGAGGCCACTTCCGATGACGCGGCAATTTCGCCGTGGGTTGCGGTGGCGCCGATCAAAAGGCTATCGCCCTTGCGCGCGATCGTATTGAGGCCAGCAATGGCGCCGAGCTCGATCAGGCAGGAGGGATGATTGAGTCTCAGCTTCATCGCCGGGATGAGCGTCTGCCCGCCCGCGAGCAGCTTCGCACCGTGGATGGATTTCAGCGCGAGCTCAGCCTCGGCGAGAGTCGTCGGGCGGCGATAATCGAAGGCGTACATGGCTGTCCTCCCCTATTCCGCCGCGAGCTTATGCGACGCTGAGCGAACCGCGCGCCACACGGCCTGCGGATTGGCCGGCATGGCGATGTTCTCGTGGCCGAGCGCGCTGGTGATCGCGTTGATGAGCGCGGCTGGAGACGCAATTGCGCCCGCCTCGCCGCAGCCTTTCACGCCCAATGGATTGGACGGACAGGGCGTGTTCGTCATGGTGACGTTGAACGACGGCAGATCGTGCGCTCGCGGCATGCAGTAATCCATGAAGCTCGTTGTGACGAGCTGACCGTCGCTGTCATAAACCGCGCCCTCAAGCATGGCTTGGCCGATGCCTTGCGCGACGCCGCCATGCACCTGGCCTTCGACGATCATCGGGTTGATGACGTTGCCGAAGTCGTCGACGGCGCTCCAGCGCTCGATCGTCGTCAACCCGGTGTCCGGATCGATCTCGACTTCGGCGATGTGCACGCCGCTCGGGAAGGTGAAATTGGTGGGATCGTAGAAGGAGGTCTCTTTCAAACCGGGCTCGATTTCCGAGCTGTCGAATTTGTGTGCGACATAGGCCTGAAGCGCGACCTCATGCCAGGCCATCGACTTGTTGGTACCGCGAGCGGAGAACACGCCGTCTTTGAACTCGACGGTGTTCTCGGACACTTCCATCACACGAGAAGCGATCTTTGTTGCCTTCGCGACGACTTTGTCGAGTGCTTTGACGATCGCCGACAGGCCGACTGCGGCCGAGCGCGAACCGTAGGTTCCCATGCCGAACTGCACCTTGTCGGTATCGCCATGGACAATGGAGATCTGCTCCATCGGAATGCCCAGGCGCTGCGACACGACTTGCGCGAAGGTGGTCTCGTGGCCCTGACCGTGGGCGTGCGAGCCGGTCAGCACTTCGACGGTACCAACCGGATTGACGCGGATCTCGGCTGACTCCCAGAGGCCGACGCCCGCGCCGAGCGAGCCGACCGCTTTCGACGGCGCAATGCCGCAGGCTTCGATATAAGCGGAGAAGCCGATGCCGCGCAGCTTGCCGTTCTTCGCACTCTTCTCCCTGCGCGCGGTGAAGCCGGCATAGTCAGCGAGCTCCAGGGCCGCCTTCATGC
>Ga0126377_10003165_pt1 | contig 11573 bp, 17 predicted proteins | sample PanSoiMetPlot_22_FD_92647 | JGI IMG/M metagenome (GOLD analysis project Ga0126377, IMG submission 92647) | Tropical forest soil microbial communities from Panama - MetaG Plot_22 | ecosystem: Environmental > Terrestrial > Soil > Tropical forest > Bulk soil | place: Panama | collected 2016-02-17
AATGCAGAATGGACTCGAAGAACCGGCGCAGCAGCCCAAAGACCACACGATTCAATTGACTGCGCGCCCCCCGCGGCAGGACGAAGGTGGAGAGCGCCGAGGAGAGCGTGAGGATGACGGTCATCAGCCCAGCGAGGAAGACAAGGGTACGAATGACAGAATCCATCGCTCAGATTATACTCGCACGGCTTTTTAACATGAAATTCCTAAAGGGTGAGAGTGATCGTATAGCATCCTTCAGATTGAGTAAAGAGCACCGGTATAGGTGTTGGAGAAGATGCAATATTTGCAATCGGCATGGATGTTTCCATTGTCGTGATTCCACCCGGTACAACTTGAGTGGTTGCCTGACTTTCGGGCAGATCCGTAATACACTTGCCGAAACTTTTCGACTCTGTTCGTCTTCTGATCATCCAAGCACCTTTTCAGCAGGGAGTCGGTGAAGTGGACAATTTTCGGCAAGGTTGATATATTGCACCATATGAACCTTCAAGTGGTTGGCGCCGGTCTGCCGCGGACAGGTACACAGTCACTCAAGCTTGCCTTTGAACATCTGCTCCATGGACGCTGTTATCACATGAGTGTGATACCGGGGCACCCATTCGATCTTGGCCCCGACTGGTCTCTCGCGCTGGCAGGTGGAAGGCCAGACTGGAATGAAATGCTCCATGATTTTGTCGCCGCCGTGGATTGGCCCGCCTCGCTGTTTTGGCGCGAGTTATGGGAGGCGCATCCGGATGCGTTGATACTCCTCTCGTTGCGCGAGAACGCCGAGACCTGGTGGCAAAGCCTGGATGCGACGGTTCTATCCGTCGCGCGTAAAGCACTCGCACCTGATTGGAAGGAAGGTCGCGGCCTCCTTGATCTGTTGGAACGCTTCACTGGTGCAAAGAACTGGGATAACCCCGCATTGTTGATGGAGTTTTACGATCGGCACAATGAGGAAGTCAGGAGGACAATCCCTGCGCAGCGTTTATTGGAGTGGCAGGCGAAGGATGGCTGGCAACCAATCTGTCAGCGGCTGGGCCTGCCGGTACCTGATATGGACTTCCCCTGGGTGAACCGCCGCAGTGAATGGGGTTAACCATGCGAGCCGCCTTTGCCTTGCTCGCTGACAGGGAAACTCATAATTTCGTGCGGAAAATTGCCTGGCAGTTCCACCAGAAATATCACAGCGGAACGCGGCATGCCTCCCTGCCACCGCATATTTCGCTCAAGCAGCCATTTCATATTTCAGACCTCACTGCGTTGGAGGCGTACATGGACGAGCTGGCAAAATCTATCACGCCGTTTGAGGTGAGATTGACCGAACTGCAGATTGTACCGATCTCTTTCAGCGGCACGGACTATGGCCTGCTGTGGATCGACGTGGAAGAAACAGGAACATTGCGCGGTCTGCATAACCGTCTCAACGAGGAGTTGAATCAGCGCTTCGGGAATACAGCTGCGGACTTCGATGGCGAGGCCTATCACTTCCATATGACTGTGATGATGGGAGGGCAAACTTTCGACGTTTATCAAAAGTTCCTGAGCGAAATCACCGAGCGGAGGGTAAATATTCGGTTTATCGTCAGAGAGTTGGCGATGTTCGTCTACGATGATGTGCCCGGGCCAGATAGCGAGTATCTTTGCTACAAGATATTATCAGTCCGTCAGTGAATCAACCTTATTGACTATTGAGCAGAAAGGAGTCTCTCATGTGGACCGATACCCCAGAAGGAAATCAACTCATCGGAGAAATTTCAAAAGAACTCGTGTCACAGCTTGCGCCGGAAGAGTTGGAGATGTTTGATGAATTATTTCAGGCACATTTTGAGAATCAGGGAACTTCAGCCGGGGATGATGAACCACTGGGCTTTGGCGGTGACTTGCTTGTGGCAATGACGCCGCTGGTTGCAATTGTAGTGGAGTCGGTCACACGATTCATCAGCGAAGAAGTGATCAAGGCAACCAGGGAGGAGAGTTCTGCGCTGATCGCCCAAAAGGTCAAAGCGATCCTCAATCCGGTGAAGGAAAAGAAGGGCGCATTGCCAGCGTTAACGAAGGAGCAATTGGAAACTGTCAGAAAACTGGTTCGTAAGGAAGCACTGCGAGGTGGGATGAATACCAAGAAAGCCGACGATCTGGCTCTTCTGATCACGGCACGCATGGCAATGGCAGACTAAAGAATATGGTGGAAAAAACGCCAAACGAATCGCCTCCCCCGCCTGCAACCCTACGTTTAAACCTGCTGGCATTCCCCACCGAAACGAATGCCTTATTTGCCCTGCTCGTGCTGGCGGCTGTGATGCTGGCCGTGCAGTTGAGCTATCTTATTTATTTGATTCCATTTCCAAATGCGGCGGCATTTAGCCTGGAAACAGACGTAGAAACCTTATTACAGGGTAAGGCCTTCGCACAGACCATGCGGACAATGTTGATCGGGTTGGGTATCCCAGCCTTTCTGATCAGTCTTATTTTGGGCGCGGCCTATTGGACATATCGTGGACATCCGAGGCGTGTGCGACGCGTCCGAAGGCTGGAACAGCTACAGGCGAGGGATGAACCGATTCAAAAGTCGGTGGAGGCTGAGGCAATACGCATTGGTATCCAGCCGCCTTATCCGGTTGTAGAAATGCCGCGTGGGAACACAGGAACCAGCGGACAGGTATTTGGGTTTCAAAGGAATTATATGATTCGCCTGGATGGCGGCTTGCGCATCTGGCGCCGCATTCGACCCGGGCGATTTCGCGCCATCGTTTTGCATGAATTAGCACATATTACCAACGGCGATGTGTGGCGTTCCTACTTTGCCGAGGCATTGTGGAAAGCCATGATCATACTGAGTATTGCTCCGGTAATGCTAAATTTGTTCTATAGCTTCGGGTTAGGATTGATCGCCACATTTCAGGGTAGTGGCATTTTAGACACGATCGCAGCCCTGTTTAACCGCCTGCCTTTCGTCCTTAGTCTAACTTTGCAAACAGTCCTGTTACTGGGAGTCATTGGCACAATCAGAGCGCGTCTTTTGCAGAAGCGTGAAGTGTATGCCGATTGGCAGGCAGCTGTGTGGGGGTCAGCAGACTCGTTGAAGGATATTTTTCAGGAGGGTGCTGAAAAGGAAAAGAAGCCATCTGACCTGTATATGTTTCGCCTTCACCCTACCTCCACCGAACGATTGGAGATTCTAAATCGACCCGGGCATTTGTTTCAATTATCCTGGTACCTGCCATTCATCGTGGGATTTTTGCTGGCCCTCGTGATGGGAGGTATCACTCTTTTAGTACCGCGTATCTATCTGCTGGTATTGGAACCTCTGCGGGTGGCGCGATTAGGTCTGGTTGAAAATAGTCTACTGTTCTGGGTGGTGAGAGGGGCATGGTTTTCCGTCTTGATTGCCACTACGATGCTGATGATTGCACCCATCGCCTGGCTGATCTCAGGGGTGCTGGGTTCTCAACTGCGAAAGCAAATCGCGGCAAATCTGGTGGAAGGAAAACGTGGATGGTTGGAATATCTTAAATTGAGCATTCCAGCCATCTCGTTGATCGCGGGCCTCGAAGCTGGCTTTTGGGTAACGCCGTTCAGCATCTTTATACCCAACAGCCTGGCAGAGTTTATCGTGGATATTCTGATGATTGGCGTTATGACCGTTTTGGCCTGGCTGTTTCTCGTCTACAGCCGTTTCATCACACTTCGGTTATTTGCCTCCTATACCGGAGTCAAGCTCTCCAGGGCGCGGACTCTCATAAGCGGTTTCTTCATCAACGCATGGATTTTTATCTGCTTTATACCCGGGCTGTTTTTTGATCGTATCCTGATCTCGCACGCGGCAAGCCCCGATCTTTCAGTCTTCCTGATCGGCTTTGGCATCTGGCTGACCGTAGCAATGGCTTTCGGAGTCATGATGATTGTGCTAAGTTGGGGAATCATCAAGTTGTTGACTATTATTCACGCGCCGCGCTGCCAGAATTGTGGTCAGATTACGCGGCGGGCTGTTCCAGCCATCGCGACATGCGAGTATTGTGGACATCTCGTGGGAAAGTGGCTATATGTGCAGGAAGAGAACTAGTGTATATTGAACTTTAGATGATAGACAGCCAAAGCCATGGTTTGGCACACCTTTGCTGATGCGGCTCGGACTTGTGCACTAAGTCCGGGCCGCAACCGTTTAGAAGGCTTCGGTCTTGCAGCGAGAGGAATTTTCCTGTATGCTATATTCCATCAAAGATGGAGGCGACATGGGAATTTTATGTGAACTGGATACAACCAGGAGAACTGTTTTCATCGTGTGGGATGGAATCGTGACACCAGAAGATTGGTATCGGAACGTTCACGAGTTGTTGGCAAAACCTGAGCTTCCATCCATTCAGCGCATCATCGTGGATTCACACACCGTTACCAATAGCTCTGACATTGGCGACACGGAAATCGAAATCGTGACTGGGCTGCTTCAGACACAAATCAAGACCATGATCAACAAGAGCATGGCAGTATATGCTGATAACATGTTCGGCAGAGCAAAAAAAGCCGAAACTGCAATCTCACGCCTAGGGATTGCTATTGTAGTGTTCAATCGGCTGGACACGGCTTGTACCTTCCTGGGCATTCAGCCGGAAAAGACACGGGAAATGTTGGAAGGGTTGCGCCTGAAATTGCGAGAGCAAGAAGACCAATTCTGATTTTTTGTTAACAGACTTCCGATGGACAAAGCTGATCTGTCACTTTATAAGATTGCCATCGTCTTGATTATATATCCACAAAAAAGGAAACTATAAAATGAACAAGCTTACAAAATATCGCCGTTTCATCATCAATTTGATTGGCATCTTGCCCTTGATCCTATCCCTGGGAACCAGCCAGGTAGCCTTTGCCGCTACGTCCACATCGAATATATCCATCACCCTCGTTGCAGATCAAAGCAGGCAAAAAGGAGGAGAGACGATCACCTATACAGCTACAATGACTAATCTTGGACCAGACGATGCTTTCTTTGTCGATGTGGGCTTCGGCCTACCGGACCAACTCAGGCTTGCCTCCATGACTTGTGATAAAGGAATCAGCCCGGATACGCCCTTTTGTGAGTATTCAAGCCTGAAAGCTGGCGAGACCGTGGTCTCAACCCTGGTTGCAAAGCCAAACCCAGGTGCGCAAAAGGGCAACGCACAGCTTACGACGACTGCCAGCGTCTTTTTCGAAGTAGATTGCACATTTGACCCGAATTGTACGTTTGACCCGGATTTGAGTAATAATTCGGCTTCGGTTAATATAAAGTTGACCGGCAAGTAGGCGCATCCCTGAGATAGAAGTCATTCAAATCTTTTAGCCGATAACAGCCGCAGACTCCACTCAATAAGCTGGGATATAAATAGCACTTGACTGGTTGTGCCAAAATCCAAAAGGCACGCCAGTCAAGTTCGTTTTTCTTACCGCATCAGCTTATCCTTGTCCAATTGAGCATTTTCTTGTATGCTTGACCCAACTCAGGGATCTTCGGCATGCCCCTTACACCCCAAGATTTCGTCAGCAAGTGGAAGCGCGTGACGACATGCGAGAAGCAGACTTATGCGGAATATTTCCCTGATCACAAGAAACTCGATCAAGCCGTCTTTGCCGCTTATGGCTGCAAGTCCGATTTGAGTGATGAGGAGATATTGGAGAAATTACTGGCATTGAATTTGGAGAGGAGTCAACCTAAGTGACAGTCACCTTGAAGGTGACTGTCACTTTTTGCTCGTGCTGAATTTTATCAATACTGTCAAAAATATAAACTTGCCAAAGTAGAAAATGGGTACAATCGAGTTATGCAATTGTTTATGTTTTACGACAACCAAGACTAACATGCCCTACATCATCGCATATGTTCCACAGGGCATCATCACCGCCAAAGTTCAAGGTCAATTGACTATGGTAATTGTCCGGGATTTGACGCGTGATGTGTTGCAACTGGCAAAAGAAAGGGATTGCCAGCGGGTACTAAATGACTTGCGAGAAGCCAAGTTGAAACTCTCGATGGCTGATGTATTTATTCTTCCAAAGCTGTTCTCTGAAAGTGCCTCAACGCTAGGCGTACAGATACTCAAATTGAAACGTGCCGTGGTCGTATCGAACGGCGAGACGCTCTCGCATTTCTTTGAAACCGTCTCAAGAAACCGAATCCATAATGTGAGAATATTCTATGATCATGAATCCGCCCGACAGTAGTTGCTTGATAGTTGACATAGAAACGCCATATCCTTCCTGCATATTGAAGCTGTCTTCGCCGTCCACGATTGGAAATCCGATTTGATGGATGAGGAGATTCTGGAGAAGTTACTGTCCCTGAATTTGGAGAAGGGTAGGATCAATGAAATTGAACATTGAAGCAACTGATTAAAATCGAACATCATCAACCTTGACCCTCCAGTTACTGGAGGGTGTATATTAATTGAGAGTATTTACCATGAAAATACAAGTGTTTGCTCGGCTGACGGGCTTATCCATCAAAACCCTCCGCTACTATGAGTCGATTGGCATCCTCTCTGCTCCAGAGCGTACCGCCAATGGGTATCGCCAATACGGCGAACAACACGTGGCGCGGGCGCGCTTTGTTGCCGGGGCGCGTTCTCTGGATCTATCCCTGGATGAAATTAGAGAGATTCTGGCCATGCAAGATCGCAGAGAAGCGCCATGCCGAACATTGCTCAATCTGATCGAGCAAAAAGCCCAGGCGATTGAAGAACGCATTCAACTCCTCAGACAAATGGAATCCGACCTGAGAGCGCTTCATGAACTTGGGCTTACCTTCCCAACCGATGACATCGACGGCAAGAATTGCATCTGTCATCTAGTGAGCGAACATTCGCAGGTGAGTGTCGGTAACTGAGTCCGTTCCATGGAAGTAGCCACCATCTCATCGCTAAAAAAGATTTACCAAGCATCCCCGGAACACGTCCTGCTTCTCGCGGCTCTTTCGCCCACCTGAGAGCCTTGTCTGCGCGGTGCACAGTTGGTGCAGCAAATCTTTGAAGAGAATGAGTCGAAAACACTGTACGGAGCCATCATTTGGACGCCCATGCTGGAAACAGATAATTATACGGCAGCTAATACGCGTGAAACTATCTTTTCAGACCCGCGCCTCCAGCAATTGTGGGATCAAGATCGGATGTTGGGGCAATACCTTTCGCAGACTCTGAAGCTCACCGAGCCAATCGCCTGGGATGTGTATCTTCTTTACCCGCCTCATCATACCTGGGATATGACGTTTCCGCCTATGCCTACCTTTTGGATGCACCAACTCAATGAAGAACCGACATTGTTTCTTGATCCACTCCGCTTGAAACAATCTGTGCAGGATCTACTGGAAAGGTCAATTATTCAATGACTGAATCATGCGGTTGTCCACCCGAAGCTGGAAATATCGATTGCGGTTTGCCTGTTCAAGGTTTTCAACGCCCTGCCCGTACGGTGACTGCTTGCCCTGAATGTGGCAAATTTGGCAAGCCTGTAGAAGGACAAACTGTGAAAGCGCTGGTATCTGTAAGTTTGCGTACAGTTCAAGATGTGCAGTATCTATTTTGTCGAACACAAATCTGCCCGGTGGTGTATTTCTCAGCAGATAGCAGGCAAACTTTTACAATTGAACAGGTTCGTGAGAGGGTCTATCAAAAAGAGCCAGAGGCGCCGGATGTATTCGTTTGTTATTGCTTTTGCTACCCAATTGGCAGTTTACGTATCGCTCTGCCGGAAGATCGCGATGTCATTGTCGATAACATCAACACCGGCATTAACTCTGGGCAATGTGCCTGTGACTTGCGAAATCCACAAGGCTCCTGTTGTTTGGGCAATGTGCGCGGTATGATTAAGCAGTTGGCAAAGCCAACCTTTGTACAAAGAGCATCCAATGAATAAACCTTTATCCAGGCGCAGCGCACTCGCAATTGTCATTCTGCTGGCAATCGTGTTGCTGATCGTCGATTACAAAACTCGACCTCGGCTCGTACCAGGACAAGCACCGCTGGCAGATATCTCCAATATCCAGATCTTGCAGACACGGTTCAATCAGGATATTGGGAAGACGCGTCTCATTCTTCTCGCCTCTCCTACCTGAGCGGAATGTCTTGCTGGCATCCGTTGGACGCAGAATCAATTATTAGCGCAATATCCCTCTGCCAAGTTGCGCATCTATGTTGTTTGGTTGCCGATGCTATTGGGAGACTCGCGCGACAAATGGAATGGAACTACGATGCCTGATCAGCGCGCAGTGCATTTTTGGGATGGAGAACACATCATTGGGCAGTGGTTTGCCAAAGCGATTGACGGTTATGATGGCATCGCCTGGGATGCGTATTATCTCTATGGTCCCGATGCAACCTGGAATTCTGTTCCCTCGCCCTTAAGAGGTTCAGGGGGAACCATTTATGGTGAACGCGAACGGCTAAAAACCCAAATACAAACATTGCTGAATAACTAAGTTTAAAAGCGATGATATACTCTAGCCTTGTGAACATATATCTGTGCAAAATTCCTTACACCTGACCGCTTCGAGGAAGAGCGATGGTTCCTGGTTTGGGACATTCCTGCTCTCCCTCGCTCCTCTAGCACGCGCCCCACCCATCTGTCATCAGTAACTTTCTCTGATAGCAGTTCCTCTTGTGGAATCTGCTGATTATCGTTTCCATTAAACACAAGAAAGAAAGGCTACTGATGAACCAACAACTACCAGATCTGCACATGCACGTTGAGGTGATGGGGTGTCCTACCATCTGCCAGCATTGTTGGGCGGTGGGTCGTCCCTATCAAGCTATGCCCCTGGAGGAAATCTCCTGGGTGTTACGTGAAGTACGCCGCTTCTGCGATGCTAACAATCTCACAGTCGATGGCTACCCTATGCACGAAGTTGCAGCTCATCCCCAAGCTGCACAAATCATGACGCTCTTTCACGATCTCTGGGGTGTTGTGGAGGAACCGGTTCCCACAACAGGAGTTCCGCTCTCAACACGCCCCGATTCGCGTGAGTTCTTGGAGATTCTGCATTCTTTAGGAACCTCCACGTTGTGGTTTGCCTTTCATGGGGCTGATGAAATCCATGATCGAGCCGTCCTGCGCGAAGGTACATATCGCGAGAGCCTGCACGCGGTCAAGTTCGCCCGCGAGGCGGGGATGAAGGCTGGCTGTAATCTCTTTTTGACCAAAGAAAATATCTACCAGTTTGACCAAATCATCACAGACTTACAATCGGTTGGCGTGCAGGAGATCATCCCTGAAATTTATAGCTTTGTGCCCAATGCACGCGGACGCTACAGCGAGTCACTGCGCCCGGAATGGCAGGATGTCGAGCCGCTCGTCAAGAAGTTGGATACAATCCCGGAGACAGCCTTCTGGCGGCGCTTCTGGTACGAACTGCCTGATAAACATATCGAGTCGTGGTATGTCCGCCAAGCATTGGAGGGAACCTGGCTTGCTGAGCTAACCCATTGGTTGATCTATCTGGTCTGTCGTCCCAATCTAGATGTGTATCGCGGCCTGGCAGGTCTGTACACCCAGTGTTATGGCAATCTGCGAGATGACGATGCAGATACAGTGCTCAGCCGCGCGGTAGCCGATGGACCAGCATCCCAGGACGAACTCTGGTTTGCGCCAGAGCAATTACTGCCCGTCCAGGAACTGGCAGCGCGCTTCGGCAATCCACACAGCCAACGCATCCATAAGCATGCTGTTTCCATTCGCCATTGGTGGTTGGAGTGTGCTCGTAAAGTAGATTCGAATAAGGGATGATTTGATCATGGCATCAACGATATAGTACACGGTGGCTAATGAACATTTTGAAAACTGGATAACGTAGGTCACTGAAGAAATTATAGCATTCCAAATAAGCAGATAGTAAAATGAAACTATGTTCTGAGTTTACCCTGCGCTCATACAACTCAATGAAGTAGTCTTTGTGATATATGGCTGGGAGTTCGATTTGAGTGATGAGGAGATATTGGAGAAGTTACTGTCCCTGGCTCCCTCCGTTACAGTTCGGGAGTGCATGCTTCGCACAAATTTGGAGAGAAGTAAGTAGAATATCATTGAATTGAATCCGCCCAAGGAGGAGTCATGCCGAATCAGACCTTGACCTACAGGCTTGCCCGTCGCGACGATCTCGAAACACTCAAGGCATTAATGGACGCGGCAATCTCAGAACTGCAGAAACCGTTTCTGGATGAAAGCCAGATTGCCTCAAGTCGAGCGATTATGGGGTTGGATACTCAGCTGATCGATGATGGAACATATTTCATTGTTGAAGTGGATGGACAATTAGCTGGCTGCGGCGGATGGAGCCGCCGTGCCACCCTCTATGGGGGAGACCAGACGCCAGGGCGCAGTCCCGCTCTCCTTGACCCGGCGAAAGACGCCGTGCGAATCCGCGCCATGTACACCCATCCAAATCATACACGAAAAGGCGTGGGACGATTTATCATCTCACTCTGCGAAGAAGCAGCGAGAGCTGAAGGTTTTACAAGGATGGAACTGGTGGCAACCCTGGCCGGCGAACCTCTCTATCGCGCTTGTGGCTATGTACCCTATGAGCACCTGGTTGATGATCGCGGTGGTGCCGGAGTTCCGCTCTTACGAATGAATAAGACATTGTGACGAGACCCGACCATTAGCTGCCTAGCAAGACCCCTTCGGGGAGCATCCTACCTGGCTTGATCTGGCACACAAGAAATTCGATGAGGCAGTCTTTGCGGCGTATGGCTGGAAGAGTCATTTGTCCGAAGAAGAGATATTGGAGAAATTGCTCTCCCTGGCTCCCTCCGTTACACTTCGGGAGTGCTACGCAAATTTGGAGAGAGGGAAGTAGAATTACCCAATCCTCCCTATTATTTGTACAGCGGACGTTCTCTAACGCCTGTTCAAAAGCAGCTCACCTTCTGCAGATTTAGAATTTTATGAACCGAAGAAAGGAAGGATTTCCTCATGCCAGGTGCACATACACACGATATGATCACACTGATCAGCGGAGCAGCGCTGGCGCCATTGGCTTACTACGCTGTAGAACACATCACTCATTCTGTCGATATAGCGCGTACCGACACCATATTGTTGGTCGGAGCACACTTACTTTCCGGGATGATGTTCTCACCTGATCTCGATATTGACTCAGCCATTGATAATCGTTGGGGTATCTTCCGCTGGATTTGGGAACCCTATATGTTGGTTGTGCCGCACCGCAGTAAATTGCTCAGCCATGGCTTGATCATCCCTCCCCTGTTACGCATCCTATACTTCTTTGCAGTAACCTTCCTGGTGTTCACAGGTGTTTCTTGGGTACTGGGTCGTTTGGGCATTATCATACCCAATTATTATATGCAAGTCATTCACTATCTAACCTCACTTGCCCATACTCGATCACGCGAGGTGGAAGTCTTCTTGCTGGGGTTTATCACAGGCAGCGCCGCTCATACCTTCGCAGACTTTGGTATCGTAGGCGCCTTTACGAGCGCTCCGCATCATCAGCATTGGCACCCACATCATCATCATTGGACTGGGCAGCGCAGATAATCAACTTCCTGCTTTGTACTGATGCGTGCATTTGCTACTACTCTGATGTACGCCGCCTAATATTG
>Ga0126377_10003166_pt1 | contig 11573 bp, 8 predicted proteins | sample PanSoiMetPlot_22_FD_92647 | JGI IMG/M metagenome (GOLD analysis project Ga0126377, IMG submission 92647) | Tropical forest soil microbial communities from Panama - MetaG Plot_22 | ecosystem: Environmental > Terrestrial > Soil > Tropical forest > Bulk soil | place: Panama | collected 2016-02-17
GCCGAGGCGGCGCTGATCCAGGCCAGGGCGGGCGAAACCCTCACCCGCCTCGACGTGCAAAGCGCTGTCGCGACGGCGTTTCTGGGCGTCGTCGCGGCGCAGCGGGCTGTTAGTGCCACGCAGGCGGATCTCGAACGCAGAAACGTCCTTCTCCGGTCGGTGCAGGTGCTCGTCGACAATCAGCTCCGTCCCGGCGCCGATCAGTCACGGGTCGAAGCCGAGCGAGCTGCTGCGCAGACCCGTCTGATTCAGGCGCAACAGAGCCTGGCGATCGCGCAGGCTACGTTGCATCGCGTGCTTGGATCAACAACGGGAGCGATCACCATCGCCGCCGACGCGTTAACGGCACGCGTCCCTGCGGGTGATATCACACCCACTGCTGCGGCGACGCACCCGTTGGCACAGGTGCGCCAAGCGTCGGTCGACCAGGCACACGCGCAGGAGGAGGTGCTCGCTCGTACTGACCTGCCGCGAGTGTTCGTGCAATCGAGCGTGTTTGCGCGAGGGAGCGGCGTCAGTCCGAACGGTGTCTTCGACGGCGGGTTCGACGGGCTTGGTCTGCAACGGGCGAACTGGGCCGCAGGCGTGGAGATCCTGTTTCCGAACGTCTTCGATTTTTCGAGCCTGCGCGCACGCAAGGCCGCAGCCGCTGCCACCGCGCGCGCCAGCACTGCGCTCTACGACGAGGCCCTCCTCACCGTCACGAGTCAGCAGCAGACTGCTGCCGCGATCCTTCAAGCGGCACGGGCGATCGCGGCAAATACGCCGATTCAGCTCGCTGCCGCCGAACAAAGCGAGCGGCAGGCTCGCGCGCGCTACGATGCCGGGCTCACGACCATCGTCGAAATCGCCGATGCGCAAAGCCTGCTCGCGGAGGCCGAAGTTCAGGACCAGCTCGCCCGTGTTGACGTCTGGCGGGCGCTTCTCGCCTCTGCGGTCGCGCAAGGCGATCTCAACCCGTTCCTCACCATCCTCAGGCAACCCTAGGGAGCTCGCTCATGTGGCTCATTCGCGCCGCGCTGCGTCGTCCGATCGCCGTGCTCGTCGCGGTGATCGCCGTAGCGCTGACCGCCGTGTTCGCCGTCAGCCGCATGCGGATTGACATCTTCCCGGATCTCAACCTCCCCGTCATTTACGTCGCGCAGCCGTACGGCGGCATGAGTCCGGATCAGATGGAGGGGTACATCACCTACTACTACGAGTACCACTTCCTCTACATCAACGGCATCGAGAGCGTCGAGTCGAAATCCATCCAGAACACCGCGCTGTTGAAGCTCAATTTCCATCCCGGCACCGATATGGCGGAGGCGATGGCGCAGGTGATCGGCTACGTGAACCGCGCGCGCGCGTTCATGCCACCCGGGACTGTCGGCCCTTTCGTGATGCGGTTCGACGCCGGCACGGTCCCGGTTGGATATCTCGTGTTTGCGAGCGAGAGCCGGAGCCTCGGCGAAATCCAGGATCTCGCGCTGAATCGCGTGCGCCCGCAATTCGCGACGTTGGAAGGTCTGACATCGCCGCCGCCGTTTGGCGGCAGTCAGCGCACGATGGTGATCCGGGTCGATCCCGATCGGCTGCGTTCGTACGGGATGGCGCCCGAGGAGGTGATTCGAGCCGTCAGCACCGGCAACGCCATCATGCCGTCGGGGAGCGTCAACATCGGCGACTACACGCGCATTTCGCCGGTCAACTCGGTCGTGTCCAACATCGACGATCTTCTCGAGCTGCCGATTCGCACCGGTGCCGGTCCGACCGTGTTGATGCGGGACATCGGCTCGGTGAGTGACAGCACGGATATTCCAACTGCCTATGCGCTGGTCAACGGACGACGAGCCGTCTATATCCCGGTGACGAAGCGGCCGAGCGCGTCAACCCTCGCCGTGGTCCGTGACGTCAAGGCCAACCTCGGCCGTTTTCAGGCGCTGGTGCCCGACGACATCAAGGTCACCTACGAGCTCGATCAATCCGGCAACGTGTCCGGTGCGCTTCAGTCGGTACTACGCGAAGCCATTCTTGGTGCCCTCCTGACTGGCATCATGGTGTTCCTGTTCCTGCGCGAATGGCGAAGCTCGCTGATCGTCATCCTGACGATTCCATTCGCCCTCGTAACGGCGGTGGTCGCGCTGTGGGCCGCCGGCCAGACGATCAACATCATGACGCTCGGCGGCCTCGCGCTCGCCGTCGGCATTCTGGTCGACGAGGGGACGGTCGCGGTTGAAAACATCCATACGCATCTCGCCCGAGGGACGCCGATCGCCCGCGGTGTCCTCGACGCCAGCGGCGAAGTCGTCGTGCCGCGGCTGCTCGCGATGCTCGCGGTGGTCGCCGTCTTCGTGCCCTCATTCTTCATGACCGGTGTGTCGCAATCGTTGTTCGTGCCGTTGTCGCTGGCTGTGGGTTTCGCGATGATTGCGTCCTTTCTGCTCTCGAGCTCTCTCGTGCCTGTGCTGTCGGTATGGCTGCTCGGGAGGCGTCACCACGCATCGACTAGTGGAGCGCAGACGGAGGACTGGGTCGATCGGCTGCGAGACCGTCTGACGCGGGCACTACGTCGCGTGGCGAGCGTCCGCGCGCCGCTCGTTGCCGTCTACGCGATCGTGACGATTGCGATCGTTTCAGTGGTCGGGTTGCGGCTCGGCCGCGAAATCTTCCCGTTCGGTGGCGCGCACCAGTTCCAGCTGCGGTTCTACGCTCCGGCTGGCACGAAGTTCGAGCGCACCGAGCGCGTCGCGGCCGATGTCCTCGACGAGATCCACAAGACCGCGGGTCCAGGGCACGTCGACATCACGCTCGGCTACGTCGGCGTTCAGCCCTCGTCGTATCCGATCAACACGATCTTCCTGTGGACCGGCGGCTCGCACGAAGGCGTGCTGCAGGTGGCGCTCAAGCCTGCTGCTCCTCTCGACGTGAACGCGTTTCAGGAAGAACTCCGCCATCGGTTCGCGGAACGCTTTCCAGACGTCCAGTTTTCGTTCGAGCCCGGAGACATCGTCGGTCGGATCATGAACTTTGGCGCGCCCACGCCGGTGCAGGTCGCGGTGATGGGTCCGGATTTCGCGGCTACGCGCACCTTCGCGGCCAAGGTGCGTGACCAGCTGACGCAGATTCCGACACTTCGCGATCTGCATGTCGAGCAGGCGCTGCAGTACCCAGGCATCAACGTCAATATCGATCGCGAGCTGGCGGGACAACTGGGGGTCACCGTCAGCCAAGTCGGCCAGTCGTTCGCCGCCGCCACCTCGTCGAGTCGATTCGTTGCACCGAACTACTGGGCCGATCCGAGAACCGGCATTGCGTTTCAGGTGCAAGTACAGGTGCCGCAGCCGCGAATGCGAAGTCTCGAGGACCTGCGGGTCATGCCGGTGACGGCCGGTGGTTCGTCCTATCCGTTGCTTGGCGACGTCGCCCGGATCGAAAACAGCACGATCGTCGGTGAATACGATCGTTTCAATGGACAGCGGATGGTCACGATGTCAGCGAACGCCTTCGGCGAAGATCTTGGCCGGATCGCGAATCGAGTCGATCAGGCGATCGCGCGCGCCGGTACGCCGCCGCGCGGTGCGACGGTTGCCGTGCGGGGACAGATCGCGCCGATGCGCGAAACGCTCAGGAACAGTGCTGCCGGTCTGATTGTCGCGGTTGTCGTGATCTTCTTGCTGCTCGCAGCCAATTTCCAATCTCTCCGGCTCGCGTTCGTCGTCGTCTCCACCGTCCCGGCCGTGTTGACGGGCGTGGTGTTGATGCTGGCGCTGACGCGGACCACGATCAACGTTCAGTCGTTCATGGGCGGCATCATGGCCATCGGCATCGCCGTCGCGAATGCGATTCTCCTGGTGACCTTCGCCGAGCAGACCCGCCGGCATGGCGGAGCCGAGCTAGCGCCGGCGATTGACGCCGCGCGAGCGCGGATGCGGCCGGTGTTGATGACGAGCGCTGCCATGATCGCCGGCATGATCCCGATGGCCCTGGCGTTCGGCGAAGGCGCCGAAGCCACGGCTCCGCTCGGGCGGGCCGTCATTGGCGGACTGGCTGCGGCAACCGTCGCCACGTTGTTCGTCTTGCCGTCGGTGTACTCGATGGTCCAGCAATCAGTCAGCACGAGGTCCGCCTCGCTGGATCCCGACGATCCAGAGAGTGCCTACCACGCTTAGAAACATGGATAAGAACCATTCGAGATCTCGTGACTGCTGGCGCCGACGACCGCTCGCATGCCTCCTGCTCGCGATTGGTCTCGCCGGGTGCGGCGGTCGCGGCGCGGCCCAGGCCGAGAAGTCCGCTCCGCCGCCTGGTCCTCAGTCCATCGACGTCGTCCGGGTCGTTCAGCAGCCCACGAATGTGCTGCTCGAGATGCCGGGCCAGCTCGATCCGTACGAGACCGTTGCCGTGTACCCGAAGGTCACCGGGTTCGTCAGACGCATTCGCGTCGACCGGGGATCGCGCGTGCGGAACGGTGAACTGATGGCCGAGCTCGAGGCGCCGGAGCTGGTTGCGCAGCGTGCCGAGGCGCAGTCGAAGCTGCAGGCGGCCGAAGCACAGCTTGCCGGCGCCCGCGCCAAGGCCGACGCCGACACGAGCACCTTCGAACGACTGAAGGCTGCATCGGCCACGCCCGGAGTGGTTGCCGGAAACGATGTCATGGTGGCGCAAAAGGCCGTCGAAGCCGATCAGAGTCAAGTGACAGCCGCACAGCAGACAGCCGAAGCCGCACGGCAAGCAGTGCGATCGATTACACAGCTGGAAGGCTACCTGCGGGTGACGGCGCCGTTCGACGGCGTCGTGACCGAGCGCAACGTACATCCGGGCACGCTCGTCGGTCCAAACAGCGGTCCAGCCGCGACGACTCCGATGCTGCGTGTCGTGCACAGCGATCGGCTGCGCCTCGTCGTGCCGGTGCCCGAAGCGTACACCGCCGACGTGCGTCGGGGAGGAACGATCGCGTTTACCGTACCCGCGTATCCAGGCGAGACGTTTTCCGGCGCGGTCGCTCGCATCGCTCAGGCGGTTGACGTCAAGACGCGTACGATGGCCGTCGAACTGGATGTCATGAACACGGACGGGCGGCTCGCGCCCGGCACGTTCTGTCAGGTGCAGTGGCCCGTGCATCGACGGACGCCGTCGTTGTTCGTGCCCGCCGGCAGCGTCGGCAGCACGACGGACCGGACGTTCGTGATTCGGATTCGCAACGGCAAGACGGAGTGGGTCGATGTCAAAACCGGACTCGCCTCCGGTCCGCTGGTGGAGGTCTTTGGTGACCTGCAGGCCGGCGACGAAGTGGCGGTTCGCGGGACAGACGAAGTCAAGCCGGGAACCGACGTCCAAGCCAGGGAAACGAAGCCGGCCAGTTCCTAGCTCAACCCCTCATCGCCTCAGCGCGACCGCACACCACACGCACGAAAGTCATCCGAACAAGCACCCAGCGTCTGGGCGCGCGCTGTGGGTGCTTCCACCCAGCATGGGCAAACCTTTGCTCCGAATCTACAATGAGCGGTGGCTCCGCGACCGTCTCGTTGCAAAGAGCACCATGTACTTTCTACAGATACACCATCGGTTGGCGGACAGGAGATGAAGGCGACGGAGGCACTCGACAAGGGCCGGGAAGCGTTCGACCGGCGGGCGTGGGTGGAGGCTTACACGCAGTTGTCGGCTGCCGATCGGAATGCCGCACTCGAGCCTGACAACCTCGAGCGGCTCGCCACGGCCGCCTTTCTTATCGGCAGGGATGTCGAAAGCACTGATGTCTGGGCGCGTGCCCACCAACAATTCCTGAACCACGGCCACATCGAGCGAGCCGTTCGATGCGCGTTCTGGGTGGGCTTCAGGCTCCTGAACAGCGGCGAGCACGCCCGCGGTCGTGGCTGGATTGCGCGCGCTCGCCGGCTTCTCGATGACGGCCCGCATGATTGTGTTGAGCAGGGCTACTTACTGTTGCCGGCCGCGCTCGAGTGCATTGACAGGGGAGACCACACGCGCGCGGTCGCGACATTCGCACGTGCAGAAGAGGTAGGCCACCGGTTTGCCGAACGAGACCTCATGGCTCTCGCGCGTCATGGTCGAGGACGGTCGCTGATCAGGAGGGGAGACATTGACGAAGGCGTGAGCCTGCTGGATGAAGCCATGGTCGCTGTCGAGATGGGTGAGGTCTCTCCGCTCGTTGCAGGAGACGTGTGCTGCAGCGTGATCGCGGGCTGTCTGGAACTATGGGATCTGGGCCGGGCGCGGCAGTGGACAACACAGATGACTCACTGGTGTGAAGCACAGCCCGACCTTATTGCGTACAGCGGGCAATGTTTATTACGGCGCGCCGAGATCCTGGAGCTGCGCGGGGCCTGGCCTGATGCAGTCGAGGCCGTGCAACAGGCTCGAGAGCGATGCCTGCGAGGTCCAGACAAGTCCTCGAGCGGAGCGGCGTGCTACCGGCAGGCCGAGCTCCACCGCCTCCGCGGCGAGTCCCCCAAGGCCGAAGAGGCGTACCGCGAAGCGAGTCGTGGTGGATACAAGCCCCAGCCCGGACTGGCGCTCTTGCGGTTGTCACAAGGCCAGCCTGACACCGCCGCATCCGCGATTCGGCTCGCCGTCGACGAGGCCCAGGAGCGCCGGACCCGATCGAGATTGTTGCCCGCGTACGTCGAGATCATGCTTGCGGTCCACGATGTGGCGGTTGCCCGCGTCGCCGCTGACGAGTTGACGGAGATGGCCGCGGCGTTCGACGCCCCGGCGCTGCGTGCCTTTGCCGGCCAGGCTCACGGCGAGGTACTGCTGGCCGAAGGTGAGGCAAAGGCTGCCCTCTCGGCGCTACGTGGAGCGTGGATGATCTGGCAGCAGATCGACGCCCCATACAATGCCGCGCGCGTGCGTGTTCTCATCGGGCTGGCCTGCCGCGAGCTCGGGGACGCGGATGCTGCCGAAATGGAGCTGGATGCCGCGCGAACGATCTTCCAGCAGCTCGGCGCCGTTCCCGATCTTGCCCACGCTGAAGCGCTCTCTCACGTGGCGTCACCGAAAGGGACAGGCGGCCTGAGCGCGCGAGAGGCGCAAGTGCTCCGCCTTGTCGCGGCCGGCACGTCCAATCGCAGCATCGCGACCGAGCTGTTCATCAGCGAGAGGACCGTCGAACGGCACGTCAGCAACATCTTCATCAAGCTTGACGTGTCGTCGCGAGCCGCTGCGACAGCCTATGCATACGAGCACGACCTCCTCTGAGCGATTCTGCACGGAACACGTTCGCAAACCGGCGGTCCGTTCATTACCGTGAAGGCTGGAACGCCTCGCACGAAACGTTGGGATGCCAGTTCACAAACGCGCCGTTGGGATTGTCCTTCCAGGCCCAGACGTGGAGGGCGTAGAGCGACTGAGCTCCGAACCGGTTCGGTCCTTCGAGCAGGTGGAACAGTTGACCCATCAGCTGCGGCGCCGCGGCGTGGGTTGCATCCCAGATCTGCGCGGGCACGACGTACTCGGCGCCAATCAGCTTCAGCCGCCCGCTCGGCAGCGGTTCATAGATGATCGCCTCCGGGCGAGTGGGATCCAAGTCGCCGTCGGCAAGCAGCGACACGTTCACATAGTGAAGGCCCATCGCTCCGAAGTCGGGGCCACTGACACATCCAAATTGGAGAGCGTAGCCCTCGGCTTCGGCCGCGGCGACGTCTGTGAATCGCTCGGTCGCTTGGCGGGCCACATGGACGAGCGGACCGGTGTGGTCGCGGTGCGCGGCCTGTGAGCGTTGATCCTGGGCCCGCGCGAGCGAAGGACCGAGAGTCATGCAGAAAAAACCACCAATGATGGCAAGTCCGAAATGTGTCGTCGCTCTCCCGATGCCCATCGTCGACGCTCCTTGTCAGTGATGCGGCCGTCTCGAGCCGCGCAGAATATCGGACCCATTGATCAGTGCCGGCGATTTGCACGGGGCAGCTTCCGCGCAACCTCGCGGCCGACGCGCTGGCCGGCCGCCCAACCGTCTTCTACCGCGCGGACGAAGTGGATCCCTCCATAGACGCGCGACAGGCCTGCCTCGCGCGCCGCCTGATCGAAGCTTCTGAAGTGCCGGGCGACACCGGGAAGCGTGGTGCTTGTCACATCAAACGCGACTGAGTCGCCCAGATGCTTCGTCAAGACCTCGGCGGCGGCGGCCGACGTCATGGCCGCTGCCGATGGATAGTCGGGAATCGGCGGAATGAAAAACCTCAGCGGCTCGCCGGGTGGCGTCGACAGTAGCGGCAGCCATTCCGGATCCGCGCTCGTCTCGCGGTTGTCGTCTTCGTCGGCGCGACGGATCGCGGTGTAGGGACGCCAGAAACGGAACTCGTACTTCGCGGCAAAGCAGGCGATCTCCGCATCGGCGAGCGCAAAGTTCAGGAGCGCCAAAATGCGAGCCGTACGCCATGGGTTTGCCGGTACGCGCTGCAGCACGGTCGCGGCGATGTCATTCCAGATACCGAACGGCTCAAACCAGAAGAACGCCGTATTTGTCTGGTCGGGCGTCCTCGCTGAATTGTGAAGGCTGCCGTACGCCTCGAGGAAGTTCAGGTCGTTGGCGTAGCGCTTACTGCCTAACGGATCGGGGCCTTTCAGCCGATGCCGCTCGACGTCGATGACAAACGGCGCAACGCGCCCCCAACCAGGGAAGAGAGCAAGGGGCCCGAACGGCGGCGCATCGAATGGCGGTGTGAAAGCGTAGTCACCGGGCTGGCCCGTGGGCGTATACACCGGCTCGGTGATCGGGCCCTGTTGCGGCGGCCACGGGCCGGCGACGATACCGTCGGGTAACCGCCGGTCGAGGCTCGCGCGAGCTGCCTGTTGGCCAAGCAGCACGCCCTGGTCTTTGGCCGGCCCATCTGGCACGTCTGCCAAGACAGCGGCGTACTCCTGCTCGATGCGCTGCACCTCGTCGAATGTCAACGCGAGCATTACTTCGCGGGCGGCGCTGGCGACGGCTGTGTCAACGGAGGCGCCTGGGTACGAGAGATCGGCGGCGTACGGTTCGTAGCGGCGCTCGATCCCGTTCACGGCATCGTGAATGGCGGCGTGCAGGATGGCCATCGCGCGCGAATCCAGAATCGGGCCGATGTGGGCCGGAAATATCTCATTGGCGATTCGGTTCCAACGGATGACGGGGTCGCGATGTCTTTGTTCATCATGAGAGGCATCCGTCGATGCGCCGCTCACGAGACCGATGGCAATCCACAGCAGAAGCGTTCCAGTTGTCGGAACAGTGATGTGCTTTCGCATGGCGATCGACTGTGCAACGGACGTCGCGTCAGCCGCTTCCGCGAAACCACGCAAGTTGTGAGGATTATGGAAATGAGTAATTTCCGACGGACCTACAAGGCACTACGGCGCGGCCTACCTGCCAAGGGAAGGCGAAGGGATATCACGGGCGGCCATCAAGCGTCATGTAGTACTCCATCAGATCCAGCGGCGGCGGCGTATGCCCCATCGCGCGCAGAAACCCCGAGACCTGGCCCCGATGGTGCGTCCCGTGATTGACCACGTGGAGCACGATCTGCCACACCGGTTTTGTGTAGGGATTGCCCCGCATGTCTTCAAAAGAGATCATCTTTTCTGCCACGTCGTCATCGCTGATATCGCGCATCCAGAGCTTCCAGCGTTGGTGGAGCGCGGGCCATTCGGTCTGGAGCAGTATGAGATCGCGATCCTCCGGATCGACGAAGGTGGCCCTGGGCGCGCCCAGCACGTGCGACAACCACATGCGATCCCCGGCATAGATGTGCGCCAAGGTGTGGAGCACGCATTTGTCGGCAGTCTGGAAATCGCGCGTCAGTTCCTCTGGTGAAAGCGTGGCGGCGACACCCAACAGGCGTTGAGTGGCCCAGGCGGAGTAATCGAGCTGCAATCGGAGCGTGCCCACTGAGACAGGCATGGGATCATTATGTGCCGCAAGCGTCGCTCCAGGGCTCGCGATACGGAGTGTTTCGAACTGTGCCACGCGCTTTCCTGTTCCTCGCACGCGATGGGGTCTCCGGCGCCACGCTCTGATCGTTTTGAGATCCACGAGCGCCGTGACAAAATCTTCGTCGCAAGGCCGTGGGACCACGATGACCGCTGGCGCCAACCCATTGACCGGTCACGCCACGCGTCCTCCACAGGCGGCGCCGCCGTCGACGCCGGCCATCCAGGTTCGTGCGTGGGTGGATGCGCTGGAGGGACTTGGTTATGACACTGCCGGTCTGCTCGAGGCCGTTGGACTCGGGCCCGCGGATCTCCTCGATCCTGACAGCGCGATTCCATGCGCGACGTGCGGCGCTTTCATCGAGCGTGCGCAGCGGACGCGCCCACTCAGGAACTTCTGGAGTCGGCTCGGGGCCGCGACGCCAGGCACAGCCTTCCCGCTCTTGGACTACCTGGTCAGCACGACGAACGACGTGGGGAACGCGATCAAGCAGATGTCTCGATACCTCCGTCTTGTCGCCGCTCCCGTCACGATTGATATCAGGGAAGACGAGGATCCGATCCGTGCCGTGTACCTGATGGAACCGTGGGCCCCGGCAGCGAGCGTCGAATACGCGCTGGCCTTTCACGCCCGACGGCTTCAAGAGGAGGCTGAGAAGGGTGCGACGTTTGCGTACGCGAGCGTCACGCACCAGCCGGACGATGTCGGGGAGGTTGAGTGCCTTCTCGAATGTCCGGTTCGGGCCGGCCAGTCCTGGGCAGGTTTCGCGCTGACTCGAGACGCCTGGCGAACGCCGTTACGACGTCGCGATCCGGTGCTGCGCGCCTTGCTCGAGACCCACGCGAACGCCGCCTTGTCGCGCAGCCGGCAGGCGGACAGCGTCACCCTCGACGTGCGCCGCGCTCTTGCCGCACGCCTCTCACGAGGCCAGACCGATATCGAGACCGTGGCACGTGAGCTCGGGACGTCCGTTCGCACGCTGCAGCGGCGTCTCTCGGCGACAGGTCTCTCGTATCAAGACCTCCTCGACACCGTTCGCCGTGAGACCGCTGAGAGCCGCATTGGAGATACATCGCTTTCGATCGGGGAAGTCGCCTACCTCGTAGGGTTTTCGGAACCTGCTGCGTTTCACCGCGCGTTCAAGCGATGGACCGGCATCACTCCGCAGGCGTTCCGGCATCGCCTGCGCGTGAGCACGCCTCACTAGGCGCTGCGACGTCGGCGGGCCAGAGCGAGCCCGCCGAAGGCCGTGGCGAGCAGTCCCAGCACGAACGCCGCCGCTCCACCGACGACCCCGTTACCAGTGCCGGGACCACCGTTGGCTACCGCCAGATTCAGCCCACCATTGATCGCGGCCACGAGGCCCACCGCCAGGGCCACGACAGCCCCGAGTGGCCCGGACGCCGTCCCGAAACAGCTGACCGGACGAGCCAGCGCCACCCCACCGATAACCAGGCCGACCAGTGCCAGCACAACAGCTGTGGTAGCCCAGAGACGCCGGGGCGTCAGGCCGTACACGGTAATGGCAGCTGGCTCGGAAACGTGCGCAGCGATCAGCACGGCGTGCACAAGCCCAGCGAACGCGACGACTCCAGCCACGGCGGCGAGAACAATAGCGAAGGATCGTTTCATAGGTGCCTTCCGTCTCCGTTGGTGAGACGGAATA
>Ga0126377_10003167_pt1 | contig 11573 bp, 8 predicted proteins | sample PanSoiMetPlot_22_FD_92647 | JGI IMG/M metagenome (GOLD analysis project Ga0126377, IMG submission 92647) | Tropical forest soil microbial communities from Panama - MetaG Plot_22 | ecosystem: Environmental > Terrestrial > Soil > Tropical forest > Bulk soil | place: Panama | collected 2016-02-17
AATAGCGATACCCTTTTTCCAGCCTCAGTGAATCGAGCACTTTGTATCCGCCTACTTCCATACCAAAGCCTTTGCCCGCACGACGCAACAGATCCCAGACCATCGAAGCACGATGATTCGGGACATACAATTCCCAGCCCAGTTCACCGACATAACTGACGCGCTGTGCCCACACGCGGACTCCGTTGATCGTGATGAACTTCGCTGTCAGATACGGAAACACCTCATTCGTGACTGAATCAGGCGTCACCTTCGAGAGAACGCTTCTGGCTTTCGGCCCCCATAGCGCGAGACAGGCCCAATCGGTTGTGATGTCCCGCAGAGTCACATCCTCCCCATCCTGCATCTTCATCTGCAACCAGGCCAGGTCATTGCCGATAAAACCGGAACCGGTGATGACCCAAAACTTATCCTTGCCAAGCCGTGATACTGTGACATCCGCTTCAACACCGCCGCGCGTATTGAGGAATTGGGTATAGGTTGCGCGACCAACGGGTTTATCCACGTTCGAGTCAGTTACACGTTGCAGCAACTTCAACGCGTCGTGGCCGGTCACTTCGATTTTGCCGAACGAGGTCAGGTCGAAGAGCGTGGCGCGCTCGCGAGTAGCTTTATGCTCCTCGCCCACGCGGTCAAAGTACGGAGGTTTATTCCAGCCCCACTCCTTTTGATCTGCACCGGCCCGACGCCACTTCTTGGCTGGTTCAAAATACAGCACACGTTCCCAGCCATATTTTTCACCAAACACCGCGCCCAACTCCTGGGTGCGATGATAGACGGGGCTCACCCGATGCGGGCGCGCCCACTCGTTCTCATCGTTCGGGAAACGAATTGCATAATAATATTTCACGCTCTCGCGCGTGCGTTCAGCGGCATATTGCGGATCGGTGAAATAATTTCCGAAACGCGTCGCGCGATACGCATACACATCCATCGGTGCTTCACCTTCGATAATCCATTCGGCCATCAGCTTGCCCATACCGCCCGCCCCGCCGTAGCCGTTCAACGATATGCCCGCCAGCATCCACATGCCATGCACACCGGGGATAGGTCCAAGCATGGGCTGACAATCGGGCGTATACGCGCCAGGATGACAGGTGATATCAATGATGCCTGCGTCCTTCAAGAATGGGATGCGGCGGATCGCGCCTTCAAGCAACATTTCAAAGCGACCATAATCTGGTGGTAGGGTCGTGTTGCTATGTTCCCATGGCGTGCCATCGATCCAGCGCGCCAACGGATTCGGTTCATATCCGCCGATTACGAGTCCGCCCTGTTCTTCGCGCATATAAACTAAATTATCCGGGTCGCGCAAACAAGGCGTGTTCTTCGGGAATTCATGTCCCGGCACTGCCTTCACCGTAACATGCTGATGATCCACCGGAGTCGTTGGCAGAGTCACACCCACCATCGCAGCCAGACGAGGCGCCCACATCCCCGCCGCGTTGATCACGAGATTCGTTTTGATCACACCCTTATCCGTAATGACCGCCTGTATTTCGCCTTTCGGTGAAAGCTCAATGCCCGTTACTCGCGTGTTGATATTGACATCTACACCCATTTCTTTGATGAGCCGCGCCATCGAAGTTGTTGTGTCATACGGGGAAAGATGCCCATCACGCGGCAGATAGATCGCACCGTAGAGTTCCTTTTTGCTGATCTGCGGCATGACTTTGACCGCTTCAGCCGGAGAAATTATAGCTACATCCATGCCAATGGCTTTCGCCCGACTCACGCTTCGCTCCAACTCTTTGAGCTGCTCCCTGCTCGAGGCGACTCTCAAACTGCCAACATGATGAAACAAACCGAGCTCACTGTACAACTCGATGGAATATTTACGAAACTGCATCATCGTCTTGGATGTGGCAAACTGCGTCACCACGCCCGCCGCATGGGACGACTCTCCGCTGGCAATGTCACCCTTTTCCAAAAGGACAATATCCCGCTTCCCCATTTTGAATAAGTGATATGCGACGTTCACCCCGTAAATTCCCCCGCCGATGATTACAATTTCTGCATGTGATTTCATCCGTTTACCTCGAGTTGCCGTTGGTTGAATAGCCGCGAAGGAGCATATCGAAACCAACGAGTTATCTGGAAAAATAGACTTTCTTGAAATGGCATGGTCTCGATACGTCCCGCGAATTACGCGCCGGACTACTCGACCACCAGAGTTTTTTATTTCTGTACGTTTCTCACCCACCCTTCAAACTCATTCGAATCCATTTTTTCCACGGCGCGGCCCCAACGCTCGATGGCCCAGCCCCAGAAGTCGAAGTCGATGGTGGAGATCTTCGCCTGGATCGCCGCCCACAAGCCCCAGCCCACATCGGACATGATCATGTTCAATTTCATGCGGGCAATCATATTGGGCATTGCCTCGCCAAAATACGCCGCGCAGACTTCGGCTATCTGGTCGTCATTGAATTGCATCTCCTGGCAGGTGTTACCCAACTCAAAGGTTGGATCATTATTGCCGCTGTATTCGTAGTCAATCAACCAGAGTTGTTTGCCGTCGTCGATGTAGTTTTCGGCGAGCAGATCGTTATTGCAGGGAACAGTATCAAGCGGATTCACGAGCATCGCTTTTTCGATGCGCTCAATGATCGGGAGCCGATCCAAATATCCGTCAGGAATTTTGATATCACGATCACGGCACAGGCTGAGATAATATTCCGTGAGGCGGAACATGTTGAACTCCAACAGGAAACGTGGGCCGGCGTGGAGGCGCCTGATGGCTTGTGCCATGCGGGTTGGCATGCCCGGTTGATTCAACGAATCCTTCGACATGGTTCTGCCATTCAGAAATTCGATCACCATTACATTATATTCCGGCAGGTAATAAAAAATTTTGGGTGCAACACCCGCCTCCGAGGCGGCTTTGGTGTTGTGATATTCGTTATTCCGGTCGATGGCGAGCAATTCTGTGCTGGCTCCCGGCACGCGGACAAAGTATGGCGTGTCATCCACTTCGACTTTGAAGTTAGAGTTGGTCAGACCGCCTGATAACGGAGTGATTACGATATTCTTTCCCGACCAATCTGGAATTTTCTTTGTGACCTCGTTGATAACCGACATGGCGACCTCAAAGCATATAGACTCGTGAACACGAAAACTTGTGCTCACGTATCCATTCGTTTACCTATCTATGTATTTTTCGTTTCCTTTCTTCACGCTGTTCCAAGCACCAGCACTGCCTCTTTGGAACACATGACCTGCTCCTTCGAGCCAATCGCCGGCAGATCCAGAAACGGATTGTTGAACGTATCCATGTTGAACTTGGTGTTGCCGATTTTGACCTGGATACGGACAACCGAACCCAGGAATGTGATATTTTCGATGAGACAGTCCACCACGTTGTCTTTCAGGGGCTCCGCGGCAAAACTGAAACGCTCAGGGCGAATAGAAATGCGGACCTTATCGCCGCGCCGGCGATTTACCATCTCGGCGTCGGCTGTCCTGAATTGAACGCCATCCACACTAAGGAGGCCATTAGTGGGATCAAGCACCTCGGCATCGGCATTATTCAACGAGCCGACGAAATTTGCTACGAACTGGGTCTTGGGGAAATTGTAAATTTCAAATGGCGTACCTACCTGCTCGGCCTTGCCCTCGTACATGACTACGATGCGGTCGGAGATGGAGAGCGCCTCCTCCTGATCGTGAGTGACAAAGATGGCTGTGATGCCCAGTCGTTTCTGGATGGCACGAATCTCGGCTCGCAGGGAGACGCGAATCTTTGCATCCAACGCGGAGAGCGGCTCATCGAGTAAAAGCACTTGTGGGCGATTCGCCAGTGCCCGCGCCAGGGCCACACGTTGTTGCTGTCCACCTGACAATTGGTATGGATATTTATCGGCGTGCTTTTCAAGGTTGATCAGGCTGAGCATTTCATCCACACGTTGCTTGATGGCTGATTCAGGTTCTTTGTGGATACGCAGCCCAAACCCGATGTTTTGCGAAACAGTCATGTTTGGAAATAAGGCATAGGCTTGAAAGATCATACCTACGTTGCGTTGATTGGGCGCTTTGTCTGTTATATCCACGCCACCGAGAGTGATCATGCCAGAGGTGGGAATTTCGAACCCCGCGACTACGCGCAGCGTGGTTGTCTTACCGCAACCGGATGGACCAAGGAAGGAGACAAACTCACCTTTTTCAATATCAAGGTTGAAGTTCTCAACTGCATAGGAATCACCAAATTGCTTCGAGATATTTGATAGAGTCAAGTATGCCATAACGTTCTCGCTTTAACGTGCACTGGAGGTCTGCCCTTGACCGCCAGTTACCAATTGAATAATTCCCATTGAAGCCCAAATCATCAAAAAACTGGCAAACGAAAGAGCAGCTGGTTCGTATGCTCGGTGTTGCCCTAAAAGCCATAAATATGGGCTAAAAGTTTGTACATACAAAACGGTGGAAATGGTCACTTCGCCAACGACAATTGCAAATGTCAGCAAAGCGCCACTTAGCAACGACCCGCGCAAATTAGGCAAAATGACTCGGGTGATGATCGTAAACCAATTCGCTCCAAGACTCTGTGCGGCTTCCGTCAATGTGAGGACATCGACAGTGCGCATACCAGTATCTATAGAACGATACATAAGAGGTAATGCTAAAACTGTATATCCCATTACAACTACAAAGTTTGTGCCAAAGCGTGTATTGAGGATGGCACCGGTCAATGCAACATCAGTAAAAGGGATTTTGATCGGAGCACCATAAACAGTATTCAATCCATGAGCCAATACAATGGCTGGTATCACGATAGATAATATTGTAATGTACTCAATAACCCGCCGGGCTTCGGGAAGCCGCAAACGTATCCAATATGCCGCTGGCACAATGACAAGAATACTGACAAAAATTGTAATGACAGCCAATACGTTTGAATATATGAAGGTCTTCAAAAATTCTGGGGCAGCAAAAGCCTTTTGATATGCCAACAAACTGATTTTGTCTCTCTCCATACGCAGAGAAAAATCTAGCGTTGCATACAAGGGCAATATAAAATACAACGCACCGAGGAAAAACCAAATCCAACTCCAAAAAGAAAATCCGCGGCGGTCGCCTGTACGACGGGTAATGTGATAGCGAGAAAGGTTCATTTCAACCACCTTTCCGACCTTGATTGTAACCAAATGTAACCCAATGTTGAAATAGCCATAATAATGATCATTCCCATTGACATAGCGTAACCAAGACTGGGATTATGCAGTACATCTCCTTGGATCTGTGCTCTGAGTTGAATAGTTATCAAAGGAAGGCTACCACCGGTTAAAGCATAGGCAGTCGCGTACGCGCCAAAGGCATTAGCGAACAACAAAAACATGGTCCCTAAAATTGAAGGCAACAATACCGGCAATGCAATGTTCCACCAATATTGAAGTGTTGTTGCTCCTAAAATCTCGGCTGCTTCGCGCCATTCCCTTTTCAAAGCATCTAAAGCAGGAGCCATAATCAAGACCATCAACGGAAATTGAAAATACATGTAGGCCAGACTCAAACCCATAAAACTGTATAAATTAAATCCTGCATCATAAATATTAATGCCCAATAGATTCTTTAATACAGCAGTAATAAATCCCGTTCGACCAAGTGTGGCAACAAATGCAAAAGCCAATGGCACGCCTGCAAAGTTGGATGCAACGGCTGAAAAAGTAATTAATCCTGACCGCAAAAATCTAGGAAGTCCACCCACTGTAACAGAATAGGCCAGTAAAAACCCGAAAATGCCTCCACCTAAGGCAGTTACAGCGCTAACTTGAATGCTCAGTTTATAAGCCCTCACCACTGTTGGGTTTTCAAACAACTCGGCCAGATTCGAAAATGTAAAATGACCGGTTTGGTCAAAGAAAGCATCCACCATCAGCTTTGCCGATGGCCAAATCAGAAAGAAAAATGCAAATAGAAGGAACGGCACCACGCCCGCCCACTTATGAAAATAAGCAGCCACTGAAATTCTTTGAGGATGACTGGAAACATTTGCCATGTTTTACTACCTCAAATCCTTGATTTTGTGATGAGACCCCGCCATCATGGCAGGGTCTCATCGTGATACGAAATCGAATTAACTTACGGGGCGGCTTGAACATCGGCGCCAACGACACTATCCCAATTCTGGGTGATGACATCTTTGGCGGCGTTCAATTGATCCAGTGTTGGGAATACGGCTCCGGAAACATCGGGGAGCTTCGCAGCCAGGTCGGCAGGAATGACACCGCGGGTACGCATATCGGCTTCGCGAATCGGGTGGCAGTAACCCTGCATCCACAGCAACTGCCCTTCATCTGAATAGAGGAAATCCATCCATAGCTTGGCATTGTCGAGGTTCGGGGCATAAGCGCTGATCGCCTGCACATACACACCAGCGAAACGGCCGCTGGCCGGAACCACCACCTCGGCCTTCGGATTGCCAGCGAATGAGTCCAATGCGGCAAGGGCATTGTAGTCCCAGGTGATGCGAACCGGCGTCTCACCCTTGGCTACCAGGCCATTGTTCGAAATCAATGGGACAAGGTTACCCGCCTGATTCAGCTTGGCAAAGTAATCCAGACCGGGTTTAGCATCATCCAATGAACCGCCATTTGCCAGCGCTGCGGCATACACGGTCTGGATAGCCTGATTGGACGTGCGCGGGTCGCCGGACAGGGCGACCTGACCATTGTATTTCGGATCAAGCAGGTCTGCCCAATCCTTCGGAACATCAGGCTGGACGTCGGTATTGACGAGGAAGGAAAGAACACCGTAGTAATCGCCGTACCAGTAGCCATCAGGGTCCTTGGCATCGGCCGGAATGGAATCCCAGGTGGGGACTTTATAGGGCTGAATCAACGCCTCATCCTTGGATGACTTCCCGAAAGCAAAACCAACATCAATAACATCAGGTGCCTGCGGACCTTTGTTGTCCTTATTGGCTTTAATGGCTTCGACTTCATCGCCTGAGCCGGCATCCGGGTTCAACTCATTGACCGTAATGCCAGAGTACTTGGCCTTGAAAGCATCAATCACTCCGCCATAATTACACCAATCATGAGGCAGGGCAATTACGTTCAACTGGCCCGATGCAGCTTTGGGGCCGCAGGCAGCGAGCAACATGCTGGCCAGCGCCACAACCGAAACCAGGTGGAATAAATACTTGCGGGTCTTCATTCTCTTCTCTCCTTTTGATATGAATACTTGTAGAGGGCACACGCCCTCCATCAATCCGATTATATACCGAACATCTCAAACTTTGTTAATCAGATGTAAAGAATAGATTAACTCAGTGCCTCCAATTGGACTACTCAGGCGGAATTTCCTTGAAGGCATATTCGACGTTGATGCCTCTGGATTTCTGCGAGTTCTTGGCAACGAAATACCAGACTGCTGAAACCACGATGATGCCAAAGGCAATGATCTGCGCCCACAAGCCCGATGGGAAGTTTTCAAAATTCCAATTGCCCAACACACCCAATTGCGGGGCAAAGAGGAATGCCAGCACCATCAGGATGCCAATTATGCCGCCGAGAATTCCAAGCACAGTGACCATTGGAGTATCGCCCAGTTTGTATTGTGCGCCGGGTGAGGAATCATACAATTCCCTTGCACGATATGGCAACAATGCTCCGGCAAGACAAGTGACCACGAACACATAGCCGCAACCGAAGGTCACTCCAAGCGTCAGCCCGACCCAGCCAGGGACAAGGTTATATGCCAGAATAACGGGAATGCTGGCAAGGAAATAGGCGAGATGCGAATTAAATGGGGTGTGACGTTTTTCATCCACTTTGCTGAACCACTCGGGGAGCAACCGGTCAAGTGACATGGCAACCATCACGCGGGTCATACCGATGTAGCAATTGCAGACGATCTGGAAACCGTTAAGCAGGTAACCGATCCCGATGATCAACACCACCAGCGGACTCGCTGCTAACGCGACCGCCACAATGGGAGGCCAAAGATTGAACCCAGCGATATTCGCCTCAGGGATCAACGACCAATATCCGGCTCCGGCCACAGTCAAAAATTCAGGTGGAGCGACGCGTTGAAGTCCAACGGCAAGCAGGGCCAGCAGCAGGCCAGTTGCAATCAGCGAACCGACCATGATGAAAGTCTGTGATTGGAAGCTGCGCGCATCCTTGATCTCGCCATTCTGCTGGGCGGAGTATGTGGCCCATTGTAACGAGGTCCAGGCGATGGGTGCGATCAGAAGTGTCGCCATCAGGTTGAAGGGCGGGTTGAGGTCGATGCCTGCGGTTTTGACCGCGTCCACTGCTGTTTGATAGAAGTTCGCGTTACCACCGGATGCCACTGCAAACGCGTTCAATCGGTTTACAAAGTCGGCGGCAGGTGTGGTGAAGAGGACGATGAAGACAGTCGCAAACGCAAGCAGGGTTCCCCACCACATCACATGTTGGAAACGAACATAGTTTTTGAAACCACTCACCAACAGCCACATCGAAAGCGCGGCGTTAAGAATGCTGACGATGATGATGCCGTTGGCTGTCGTGAAGAATACACCCCAGCTCGAGAAGGTTGCATTCTGCATCGTCGCACCAAGCCCTAGGAAAAGTGGTGCAAATCCGAGATATGAAACGAGCCAACCCGAGAGGGCGACCCATTGGAGAATCCAAATCACGAAACCGGACATCACAACGGTGAACGCAACCCCACCACCAAATACGCGGCTTTGGAATACGTAATCACCGCCCGAACGTGGCAACGCAGTGGACAGCCACACATAGACGTAAGCGATAGGGATCTCAACCACCATCGCCAGTAGAATGCCCCACACGAGTCGACCACCGGGCAATGCGCCCGGAGCCCACAGATATGTCCACGGGAAGATCAGGCCCATCGTCAAAATATTGTAGACGAAGGCAGAATACGGGGACATCACGCGTACAAGTCCCGAGGCTTTTCGGGTAAAGACTTCTGGTTTTGCCGTCATAGTTTTTCTCTCCTCTTTTTGAGAAATATTACGGATCAATTCAATGCTGCGAACTTCTCGCATATTTCAAAACGATACACGATGGATCAATTCGAATCAATATCTCACTCCTTTCTCGATCAGCCGCTTGTCATCTGATAGCCCTGTACCTCGCCGCCCACAAATGTGACAATGCATCCGCGCAGCACACCTTCTGCATACTCACTGCCAGGATTGATACAGGTGGTGCGCCCGATCTTTGCCACAGATTGCGACTCATGGATATGCCCATGCAATCCTAGCATGGGTTTATATTTTTCAATAGCCGTACGGACAGCTATGCTTCCCGCCCCGTGCATAACGACCTGCCCGCCTTGCAGGATTTGCTCAGGCGGATCCTTGGTCCAGTCCAGCATCGGGCATGTGTCCAGCGTCGAATCTTTTGGTGGATCGTGAAAATTGAATATGGCCTTTTGCATGTCGGGGACTTTCGCTGCCATCTCTTCGATCATGTTGCCAAGTTCTTCTTCTGAAACCTCACGCGGCGTATTCCAGGGCGTTGGCGTACTCAAGCCGACTGAGATCATCGAATGCTCTTCATCCACGTGAACCATCTCATTTTCGACTGCGAAAAACGACTTAGTACCTTCACGTTTCATTGCATCCAGCACTTCCCATTCATCATCGTTCCCGCCTGTGACATAACACTTAATGCCAGTGCCGTTCAAACGTTCCTCAGCCAGATTCACCCAGTTGCTCAATTTCTGTTTTGCCAACTCGTTGAACAACGTGCTGACCGCCTTTGCATCAAGCTGAACATTACGAAACTCATCCTCTTCCATCACCTTATAATAAAACCCCAAAATATCCAGTCTGCCCATCAGCGATTTCAATTCCTCTTCCGTCGAAAGATGCTCCACACGTCCCTGCAGGGTGGCGCGATAATTTCCATTTGACTCTTTGATAATGGGAATCATCAACTTGCCCTGAATGTCACCGCCCATCACAAGCACATTGACATCGTAGAATTTCCCTGCATTAATGAATTTTCGAAATGTCCGTTCGGAGCCATGCAGGTCTGTTGCGAAAAACAAACGAGTGACTTCCTTCTTCGGCTTCCTTGAAAAGAAAGACATGCAGAATCCTTTTGGCGAAAAGGGTGAAATGTCCTTGATTCAAAACACAAAGAGACGCATGAAGTTGCGCCGGGGTAATTCGTGTCAACTGGACAACTTGGAGGCGGGAGATTGGCACTTTCCCTATTTGGTTATAAAATCTAACGGCAGATGCAACACACTTCGTTGAGGAGATTTGTATGCCAGACAGTTCCATCGGGATGGGCGAACAGGATCGAACGGAACGCGAGAAATTTGAAAATGAGTTGAAGCGAATCATCCAGGCCAGCGGAGAGACAGGTGTTTTGATGCGTGTCATCGGTTCGCTGGCCTTTCAAATGCACTGTCCGAATTTCGGATACATCCAAGCTGCGCTGGGACGTGCCTACACCGATATTGACTTCGCTGCATATTCAAAGCAAAGCAAACATATTCAGGAATTGATGATCAGCCTGGGCTACGTGGAGAACCGTGAAGTCTTCATTGTTTCGGAGGGAGAACGGGCGATCTTTGACAAACCGGAAGCTGGTCTGCATGTGGACATCTTTTACGAAAAACTGGACTTTTGTCACACTATTTATTGGGAAGGCCGTCTCGAAGCCGACTCTCCCACTATTCCCCTTACGGAACTTCTGCTCGAAAAAATGCAGATTGTGAAGATCAATGAGAAGGATGTCATCGACACCATTATGTTATTGCTGGAACATCCACTCGGCGATGAGGATCGCGAGACCATCAATGTCAAACGCACCGCCGTGTTGTGCGCCAACGACTGGGGGCTATGGCGAACCACCACAATGAATCTGGATAAGGTACGGCAACTGGCACAGAACTATGAACAATTAACCGACAGGCAAAAGACAAAGGTCACTACACAAGTGAATGATATTCTGGCACGATTGGAACAGGAACCCAAGCCACTGGCTTGGCGCTTGCGCGCCCGCGTCGGCGACCGGGTCAAATGGTATAAAGACGTGGATGAAGTTCAATAAGAAGGAGAAATATCATGGCGAAACTCATACGCGACATCATGCACAAGGGATTGATTACCTGTCTGCCAGAGACACCACTGGGGCAGGTCGCCGTGTTGCTTACCCAGCACCATGTTCATGCACTGCTTGTTGCCAATCTCAGCGGAGATCCATTGGGCGTGATATCCGATTTCGATCTGCTGGCGGGTGAGTGGCTTTCGACAGATCAGACTGCGCTGGCAACGATGAAAGGCCTGACAGCCGGCAATCTCATGACATCTCCAGTCGATACCATTGCAGCCGACATGTCATTAACGGACGCGGCACGGATTATGCTCGAAAAACAGGTGCATCGCTTGATGGTCTCCGATAAGAACAAGCCGCTCGGTGTGGTCTCAATCTCCGACCTGGTTGCCAATATCGCCACACAGATGGAAGCCAAACGGGAAAAGGTCAGTGATGTGATGTCTGATGCTTTTCTGGTATGTCGAAATAAAACACCGATCATTTCTGCAGCACAGACCCTGACCCGCACACACTGGCGTTCGGTGATCATCGTAAATGAAAAAGGTAAGC
>Ga0126377_10003168_pt1 | contig 11571 bp, 11 predicted proteins | sample PanSoiMetPlot_22_FD_92647 | JGI IMG/M metagenome (GOLD analysis project Ga0126377, IMG submission 92647) | Tropical forest soil microbial communities from Panama - MetaG Plot_22 | ecosystem: Environmental > Terrestrial > Soil > Tropical forest > Bulk soil | place: Panama | collected 2016-02-17
GCCCATGGACAGCGGGAGATGGCGATGCGCGCAGCGGTCCGCGAACGCGACCGGCGCACCGTCCTCGGTGCGGAAGAAGACGACCGGCTCGCCCAAAATCATGCGCGCGAACGGCTTGCGGCCGATCTCGTCGGCGGATGCCGCCACATACCAGTAATTGCGCAGGAACATGGCGTCCCCTCCCCGCAGGCCCGGCTGCGCGAACCCGCGTCCGTCGCACTATAGCATGTCCTTGATGGCGCGGATGAGCCGGCGATCGACGCTGATCATCTCGCCGTCGGGCGGCAGCGCCAATGCGACACGCTCCTCGCGCGAGACCGTTCGCCCCTGCAGGATCACGCGTCCGTCGGCGGTGAGATAGATCGACGACGCGGCGTTCGCGGCGTCATCGGTGTCCCCTTGCCAGACCAGCTCGACCCGAAATTTCACGGCGCCGTCCCTCTTGCGCGTCAGCTCATGCGACATTTCGATTTTTGACCAAAATCCGGTTTGGTCCTAGCGTCGCAGAAACAAAAAACACGTCTCGCAAAACACGTCCGGGAGGAGCTCATGTTCGGCCTGATGGCGCGCGCCGCGCCCGTGCTCGCCCTGATGCTTGCAACTGCATCCGCCCGCGCCGACGACGTCGCCGATTTCTACCGCGGCCGCAACGTCGAGCTCTATGTCGGCTACTCGACCGGCGGCGGCTACGACATCTATGCGCGCATGCTGGCGCGCCACATGGGCCGGTTCATTCCCGGCAATCCCACATTGGTGCCCAAGAACATGGAGGGCGCCGGCAGCCTGCGGCTCGCCAACTGGCTCGCCAATGCGGCGCCGCGCGACGGCAGCGTGTTCGGCACCATCGGCCGCGGCACCGCGTTCGATCCGGTGCTCGGCCAGCCGGGCGCGCAGTTCACGGCGAGCGAGCTCTCCTGGCTCGGCAGCATGAACCAGGAGGTCAGCATCTGCGCGGCCTGGCACGATTCGGGCATCGCGACGTTCCAGGACCTGCAGTCGAAGGAGCTGCTGGTCGGCGCGGTCAGCAACAACGACGACACCGGGCAGTTCGCGCGCGTGATCAATGCGGTGCTCGGAGCCAAGCTCAAGATCGTCGCCGGCTATCCGGGCGGCAACGACGTGGTGCTCGCGATGGAGCGCGGCGAGGTGAAGGGGCGCTGCGGCTGGTCGTGGTCGAGCGTGCTCGCCGCCCACATGGCGTGGTGGAAGGAGAAGAAGATCAACATCCTGGTCCAGCTCGCGCTGGCCAAGCATCCCGATCTGCCGGACGTGCCGCTGGTCACCGATCTCGCCAAAACCGACGCGCAGCGGCAGATGCTGCGCATGATCTTCGCCCGCCAGGTCATGGGCCGGCCGTTCGTCGCCCCGCCCGGCGTGCCGAAGGAGCGCGTCGACGCGCTGCGCAAGGCGTTCATGGACACGATGGCGGACAAGGACTTCCGCGCCGACAGCGAGAAGGCGAAGCTCGAGATCAACCCGGTGCCGGGTGACCAGGTCGAGGCGCTGGTGAAGGAGATCTATGCGACGCCGCCCGAGGTCGCGAAGCAGGCCGCGGCGGCGCTGAAGTGATCCGACCGAACCCGTGCGAGCGTTGCAGCGCGACGGTTACGCACAGGGAGCCGCGAGCTGGAAGCGCAGATGCTTCTCCCCCATTCCGGCCGACCAGAGCATGGGCGGCGCCGGCGTTGACGGACTGGTTCCGCGATCCGGCCGGGGAGCAGACCGGCCAGCATCGGATTTGATGATTTTCTGCAACCGTGCAACGGCCGATGCCGTCCTGCGGCGTCGCCTCTGCGTGGATGCCCGGTGGAGGCGAACGGCTGCGCAAGGATCATCCGGCGGCGTCGCGCAGGCGGTATCATCCGCCTCGGGCGGGGCCGGATCGGCCTGCAGGCGGGCCACCTCGCGGCGAAGCTCGCGCGCGACCCGTCGCCCGACGGAGGTGGACATGGTTCCGGGACGCAGCTGCCGCTCCAGCCATTCGACCGTCCCGGCATCGGCCGCGACCCCGTGCCGTTCGCGGCCGGCGGCAAATTTGCTGATTGCCGAGACGAGCCACTGCACCCAGGCCTGGTCGGCACGCCCGAGCCTGGCGTTGAGGCCGATCAGAGCCTCCGCTTCCTCGCGCGTGGTGATCCCGGCGGGCAGGCAGTCCCGCTGCAGACGGCGGACGTCGCCGAACGTGATATGGCTTCGGGCGCCCGTGTTGGTGACGAAATTCTGAAGGCTTGTGTCGTTCACGTTCACACACCTGCGTTTTCACGGATCTGCTTTGCGGCAAATTGCGCCCTTCCACTTACTCGATCGCTAACCGTCATTCTCAACGCGCGTTCAGGTAAACGACTCTCTACGCCTTGTTTGCCCGCAATCGCGATGGCCCGCGGCCCGCGACCACGGCGTGGTTGTAAATTTTTGATTGAACGGCCTGCGGCGCGGACTGCGCCACATGCTTACGAGATCATTGCGGGGGTTCCCGGTCGAGCGGCACGCGGGTGGTGTCGTTGAACCGGTGGATCAGCTTCTCAAGCAGTGCGAGAAACTGCGCACGCTCGGCCGGCGTGAAGGCCGACAGCACGCGCGTCTGGGCGCGCTGGGCGGGCTCCGCAAGACGCTCCAGCATGCGTTCGCCCGCGCGCGTGAGCGTCAGGTTGGTGCGGCGGCGGTCGCGCGTGCCGACGGTACGGCCGACGAGGCCGGCCTGCTCGAGCTTCTTGATCACCATGCCGGTGGTCGAGCGATCGAGGCCGAGCAGGCGCGCGACCGAGATCTGGTCGATGCCGGGCCGGTGCTTGAGCGCGAACAGGATGCCGTATTGCCGGTTGGTGATGCCGAGTTCGCCGGTTTCCTCGAGGAAGAGCGAGACCGCAATCTGGTGCGCGCGGCGAATCATGAACCCGGGCCGCCGGTAGAGGTCTTCGAGCATCACGTCGCGCAGGGTCAATTCCCCTTCCATGCCGCGGCACGGCGGCTGCCGCGAAAGCGGCGCTCCACCACAATCCCTGCGATAGGGACCGTATGGTTTTGGTCCAAACTATATCAGTCCCAACCATATCCGGATATCCCACCCGAAATAAAACGGCGCCGGCCATGCGGCCGGCGCCGTTCCCGATCTGCACCTATGCGGCTTACTGCCACGCGCGATTGTCGACGGTGTTTTCGTATGTCGCGCCCGGCGGTACCAAGCCCCAGCCAACGGTCCACTGGTAGTTGTCGTTGAAGCGCTCGCGTGTATAGGGCGCCGGCGGAGCATTGAGGATGCGCCACAGCCTGAGATCCGAAGGATCGACGGCGCCGCCCGCCTCCGCGACCAGATAGTGCGCGTATTTGCCCGGGTCGCGGTTGATCGTCTCGGCGGCACGCGCCTCGGCACGAAACATCTTGGCGAGCGTCGGCCCGTCGAGCTCCTCGCCGGCCGCCTCGCTGCGGGTCGAGCGCGACTCGATGAGGATGCGGCCCCCCATCTTCTCGGCAACGCTGATCCACGGCTCCTGCAGGCTCACGGCCTTGACCTTGCCCTCCTTGAGGGCGTCGAGCCGCTGTTTGTGGGTGCCCGCATTGGTGATCTTGATCTCGTCGCGCTTGATGAAGCCTTCCATCATCTTCAACATGGTGAAGTGCGAGCCGTTGAACCGGCTCACCGCGATCGGCACGTTCTTGAGCTGCTCGGGCTCGTAAATGCCGGTTTTCGGATCGGTGACGATCGCGAAGGTCGACATCGCGGAGCCGAGCGCCACGATCTTGGCGGTGCGGTGGCCCTGCTCCACATTGGTCTCCACCGCGCGCTTCATGATGCCCCACTCGCACATGCGGAACTGGTCGCATTTGCCCTGGTCGTAGAGCGCCTCCATGGTGCGCGAGAAGATGTTGTCCTTCAGCGCGCGGTCGTCGGAGTCGGACTGGCCGCTGCCGGGCGTGGTCAGCACCGTGACGTCGAGGCCTTCGTCGCGGAAATACCCCTCGTCGCGTGCTACCAGGAGTGGCAGGTCGTGTATCGCGTTCATCATCGAGGCGGTGACTTTTTGCAGTTCGGCCATAGGTGATCCCTCTCGTTCAGGTTGTTATTGCAGCACCAACTGGGCGCCAACGTGGCATCGAGTCTAGCAATCATCAGACGTCTGTCAAATCTCGCGGCCCACCTGCGGCGCGGCTGCATCTTGCGATTCGTCGTGTTTGCACAGTAAAGTTCATACGTTGTTGCAAGGGTGGTGCTGTCGATGCGGTCGGCGCTGAGCGGCGGAGGCGTGCGGCGAGCGGTCGCGCTGATCGCCGCTTACGCATTGGCGCTGCAGACCATTTTCGCCAGCGCCCTGGCGCCGCAAATTCCCTCCCTTACCGATCCCGTCGACATCATCTGTCATCATGATGCCGACGGCGCCGGTGGCGCCCAGAAGGATCAGGATACGCGCCACCCCGGCCGCGGGCCGGGCGATCACTGCACGGCCTGCGCGGTCGTCCTCGCGGCCTTGCCGGCGCCGTCCACCGACGTGCATACCGTCGAGCCGGCACGCGACGCGACGGTTCTGCGGCCGGCTCCCGTCCTGCGAACCGCCGACATCGGCTCCTCTCCGCACAAACCGCGTGGCCCTCCAGCAACCGTCTGAGCGACGCATCGGCGCGGCAGCCGCCGCGCCTCCTCGGTTGTTGCTGGAGACATCGCCATGCCTCGTCTGTGCGCGGTCGCGCCCGCCGCGCTGATCGCTTTCCTTTTGGTCCTGCCGACGCGGGCAGCCGCCCAGACTGCGGTCGTCGCGCTGCCGGAAGTCCAGGTCGAGGTGGCCGCGGCGCCGGCCGGCAGCCCGCTTGCTCCGCCGCCCCCATCCGTCGCGGCGCGGCCGGCCGGCCAGCCGATCACCACGCTCGACCGCGACCGATTCAAGAACGCGCCCGCCTTCTCGATCGGCGACGTGCTGCAGGACAGCCCGGGCGTTTCGGTCAAGCAGGGCAACGGCCCGCGCGACGTCGGCATCTCGATCCGCGGTTCCAACGCGCGCAACGGTTTCGGCATCCGCAACATCGTGGTGCAGGAGGACGGCTTCCCGGTGACGCAGCCGGACGGCCTGTCGCGCACCGACATCACCGACCCGCACGCCTACAAGGGCATCGACGTCTACCGCGGGCCCTCCTCGGCCCTGTTCGGCAACTACGCGACCGGCGGCGCGATCAATTTCCGCACCCGCGCGGGCGCCGACATCAATGGATTCGAATATGGCCTCGAGGGCGGGTCCTTCGGCTACCTCAACAATTATTTCGCCTTGGGCCGCAACAGCGGACCGTTCGACTACGCACTGTTCGGCAGCGACGTGCGCGGCGACGGCTTCACCGCCAACAGCCGCTTCAACACCCAGACCGTGAACGGCCTCGCCAGCTACCAGGCGACGCCGGATGATCTCTTCACCTTCAAGGTCATCGACAACCACCTCGACGCCCGCCTGCCGATCCGCCTGTCGCTGAACCAGTTCCAGCAGAATCCGTTCCAGCGCGGCTGCACGGTTGCGGCCGGGGCGGCGCCGGGCTGCGCCACCGTGAACCTGCTCGCCAACGGGTTCTCGGCGCCGAGCGTCCCGCAGACCGCCGAGCAGGCCGGGCTCAACCGCAATGACCGGCGCACCATCGGCGGCGTGCGCTGGGAGCACAGCTTCGACAAGGACACCACCTGGCGCACCCAGGCCGTGTTCGACGACAAGAACATCAACCAGCCGACCGGTGCGACCAGCGCGGTCGGCGACAGCCTGGCCGTCAACCTGATGAGCGATGTGACCCGGCACGGCGGGCTGTTCGGACTCGACGCCACCCATTTTGGCCAGGTCTTCTACAACAGCCAGGTCCTCAACAATTCGACCTACAACGTGGCGCCCGGCGGCAATGCCACGCTCGGCCGGCTGGTGTCCGCCTATTCGGGCGGCCACCACACCCACACCGGCGCGCGCCTACGCGAAGAGATCCGGATCGACCCGCACTGGACCGCCCTCCTCGGCCTCGGCGTCGAGTACACCAGCATCACGGCGCTCAACGAGAATTTCAGCTACACGCCAGCCGGCAACATCGCGGCGATCACGCCGATCGGGGTCGACCGCCGCTTCCTCAATACCGCCGAGGAGGCCGGGCTGCTCTATCGCCCCAGCCGCGACTGGCAGTTCCGCGGCCGCATCGCCACCGCCTATGGGACGCCGCAGATCGGCAATCTCCTGGTGACCCCGCAGGGCGTGCCGGGCAACAACACGCAACTGCAGGCGCAGAGCAATCTCGGCTTCGACATCGGCGCCGACTGGACGCCGCTCGACACGCTGCTGTTCAGCGTCACCGGATTCTACGAGTTCTTTCGCAACGAGCTCGTGACGCAATCGCCCGGCGCCGGCCTGCAGAACTTCACGTTCAACGCGCCCGCCTCCGAGCACCGCGGCATCGAGCTCGCTGCCGACTGGCGGCCGGCGCCGGGCTGGCGGATCGTCGGCGCCTACACCTACAACAACCAGATCTACACCGACTATGTGGAGCAGCTCAGCGCCGGCGCGCTGACGGCGAGCTTCAACCGCGCCGGCAACAGGATTCCCGGCGTCTCGCCCAACGAGCTCACCGCGCGCATCGGCTACGACCATCCGCTCGGCCCGTGGAAAGGGCTCGGCGGCTTCGTCGAGTTCCAGTGGAAGGACGCCTACTTCATCGACAACGCCAATCTGGTGAAGGCGCCGGCTTACGACATCGTCAATCTCAACGTCCACTACGTGACCGAGCTTGCCGGCGATTATTTCAAGGGCCTCACCGTATTCGCCGAGATCAGGAACGTGTTCGACAAGACCTACGTGGCGTCCGCCAACAACGTCGCCGATTCGATCAGCGCGCTGAACGGCCTGCAGAACCCGGCGGGCACGGTCGCGGCGGCCGGCGGCTCGATCTACGCGGGCGCGCCGCGCACCTTCATCGCCGGCCTGCGGCTGGCCTTCCGATGAGCCGAGAACACGACAAGACGCAAGGACTGGAAAAATGATGCTGCGACAGATCACGATGGCTTCGCTCGCGCTGCTCGGGCTCACATCCGCCCAGGCCCAGATGGCGCACGACCACGCCGGCCACGCCGGCGCATCCTGCGGCGAGCCGACCCTCGCCTGCGCCACCGCTGCGACGCCGGCGTTTGGACCGGACGGCGCGCTGTGGCTCGCCTGGGCGGCCGGCGGGCGGATCTCGGTGGCGAAGTCGACCGATCTCGGCCGCACCTTCGCGGCGCCGGTCACGGTCAACCCGGAGCCGGTGCGGCTCGACAGCGGTCCCGACGAGCGACCGAAGATCGTGGTGGATGCCCGCGGGCACATCTTCGTCGCCTACGCGATCTTCAAGGACAGCGCCTTCAACGGGCAGGCCTTCCATTCGCGCTCCGACGACGGCGGCGTGACCTTCGCGCCCCCGCGGGCGATCACGACGGATGCGGAAAGCCAGCGGTTCGAGGCGCTCGCCCTCGATGCGGACGGCGCGCTGTTCGCGGCCTGGCTCGACAAGCGCAACCGGGCCCCGGCCCGGCAGAAGGGCGAGACCTATGTGGGCGCGGCGCTCGCCTTCGCGTGGTCGAACGACGGCGGCGCCACCTTCGCCGAGGCGCGCATCGCCCACGACAACACCTGCGAATGCTGCCGGCTCGGCGTCGCGTTTGCGGGGCCGGGGCGGCCGGTGGTGCTGTTTCGCAACGTGTTCGGCGGCACCGTGCGCGACCACGCCGTCACCACATTCGCGGATCCGATGACGCCCGGACCTGTCCATCGCGTCAGCGTCGACGACTGGGCGATCGATGCCTGTCCGCATCACGGCCCGGGCCTCGCGGTGGCGCCGGACGGCGGCTATCACGTCGCCTGGTTCACGGCCGGCCGCGCGCGGCGCGGCCTGTTCTATGCCCATTCGTACGACGGCGGCCGCACCTTCTCGGATCCCATGCCGATCGGGCGGGCCGAGCGCAATCCGTCGCGGCCCGCCGTGCTGGCGGCCGGCGGCGCCGTCTGGCTGGCGTGGAAGGAGTTCGACGGCGAACAGACCACCGTCGACGTCATGGTGTCGCGCGACGGCGGGCGAAGCTTTGGCGCCCCGCAGGTGGTGGCGCGCACCGGCAACGCATCGGACCATCCGCTGCTGATCGCCAACGGCGAGCGCGTCTTCCTGTCGTGGCAGACCCGCGCCGACGGTTTTCGATTGATCCCGCTGGAGGGCAAGTCAGGAAACAAGTCAGGAAACAAGTCATGAAACGAGTCATGAAACAAGTCGTGAGCAAGTCGCTGGTGGCGACACTCACGTTCGCCGTCGCGGTGTCGACGTCGGCGTCCACGCCGGCGAACTCGGGCAGCGAGCTGCGGCCATTCGTGCGCGGAAGCTGGCAGCAGATCCGGGCCGGCCGCGCCGGGCAGCCGGTCGTGGTCCATTTCTGGGGCGTGACCTGCGGGCCGTGCCGCGTCGAGATGCCGGGCTGGGGCAAGCTGCTCAAGGAGCGGCCCGACCTCGATCTCGTGCTGATCAATGCCGATCTGGTGCCGAACGATCCGCAATCGGTGACCGCGATGCTCACCAGGACCGGCCTCGCGGGCGCCGATAACTGGATCTTCGCCGACGATTTCGTCGAACGGCTGCGCTACGAGATCGACCCGCGCTGGCAGGGTGAGATCCCCTTGACCTACCTGATCGGCCGTGACGGAAAGCTGACCGCGATCGAGGGCGTTGCCGACCCGGCGAAAATCCGTGCCTGGCTCGACCAGCAAGGGGCCGCGCCGAAGTGACGATGCGGGCGCCCGCCCTGATCCCTTGCGAAGCGTCGGCCGCGTGCTACACCACGCCGCAGATGTCCCCGCGGTCCGGTTGTCGCCACGCATGAACATCCTCCTTCTCGGCTCGGGCGGGCGCGAGCACGCGCTGGCCTGGAAAATCACCGCAAGTCCGCTGGTCGAGCGCCTCTTTTGCGCGCCCGGCAATGCCGGCATCGCACAGGAAGCCGAATGCGTCGCGCTCGACATCACCGACCACCGGGCCGTGATCGCGTTCTGCCGGGAGAAGCACGTCGATCTCGTGGTGGTCGGCCCTGAGGCGCCGCTGGTGGCCGGCATCGTCGACGATCTGGAGGCGGCCGGCCTCAAGGCGTTCGGCCCCAGCCGGACGGCTGCGCAGCTCGAAGGGTCCAAGGGCTTCACCAAGGACCTGTGTCGCGCCCACAATATTCCGACCGCCGCCTACGAACGCTTCACGGCGGCCGAACCCGCCAAGGCCTATGTGCGGGCGCGCGGCGCGCCGCTCGTGGTCAAGGCCGACGGGCTCGCGGCCGGCAAGGGCGTGGTGGTGGCAGCGACCGTTGCGGAGGCGGAAGCCGCGATCGACATGATCTGCGGCGAGTCGCAGCTTGGCTCCGAGCTCGTCGTCGAGGAATTCCTCACCGGCGAGGAGGCGAGCTTCTTCGTGCTGAGCGACGGCGAGACCGCGCTGCCGCTCGCCACCGCGCAGGACCACAAGCGGGTGCTCGACGGCGACCAGGGTCCCAATACGGGCGGCATGGGCGCCTACTCCCCTGCCCCGGTGATGACGCCGCAGATGACCGCACGCGCGCTCGACGAGATCGTCCGGCCGACCATCCGCGCCATGAAGCAGATGGGCGCGCCCTACCGCGGCGTGCTGTACGCAGGCCTGATGATCACGGCCGAGGGGCCGAAGCTGATCGAGTACAATGTGCGTTTCGGCGATCCCGAATGCCAGGTGCTGATGCTGCGGCTGATGTCGGACCTCGTGCCGGCGCTGGTCGCGACCCATGACGGCATGCTCAGGACCTTCGATCTGCGCTGGTACGACGACGTCGCGCTGACGGTCGTGATGGCGGCCAAGGGCTATCCGGGCGCCTACCAGAAGGGCTCGCTGATCGAAGGACTCGACGAGGCCGCGCAGGTCGACGGCGTCGAGATCTTCCATGCCGGCACCAGGGCGGACGGGGGGCGCGTGCTCGCCAATGGCGGGCGCGTCCTCAACGTCTCGGCGCTCGGCAAGACCGTCGGCGACGCGCAGGCGCGCGCCTACCGGGCGATCGAGCGGATCCGGTGGCCGGACGGCTTCTGCCGCCGCGACATCGGTTGGCAGGCGGTGAAGCGGGAACAGGAGAAGGCGTAGCCGTTCCGTCAAATTTCGAACGCGCGGCATCGTCGTCGTGGGGCTCCATGAGGGCCACGCAGACAGCCCGACATCCGACGCTTCTGACCCTGCAGCAGACCTGGGTCACGTTACCAACGCACCGGACCTGTGTCGCAGCGGACATGGTCATTGTAAGCCGCTGACGTATCAGATTGCTGCATATGGGCAGACCTGCATACAATCCGCGTCTGCAACGGTGCGGCACTATTCCACCTTTGTGAGAACTTCAATGCACCCTCGGACCAAAGCAACATTAGAAGAGGCGGAACAGGCGCAATGGTTTAGTTGCGTCGGCGTTCGCGACACCAAAGTGGCGGAGGTGCTTTCTTCGTGGGAGGAAGCGATTGAAAGCTGCAGTTCCTACGCGTGGGAGGACCTTTGTCTGGAGGCTACCAATCAATATCGCGAGCGGTTGATCGAGCGATCGCGAGAGCGCTTCAGGCAGTGGAACGACATCGTGCGTGCGGTGAAGCCATTCGCCGAATCTCTGGCACGGCAGAAGACCGCCGGTGTCCTCGCCGAGTTCAAGCTGCCAAAGAGATTTTCTGACTGCGTTTGTTGGGACATGCTGCACCTGCTCATGGAAAGCGAATATGCGGATGTCTATCCTCCGGGTTTCTACGGAGCACAGGCTTTTTGGTACGTGAAGGGGCATTTTCCGTGTGGCTGGAGAGACGGCCGATTTCCCAAAGGTAAGTTGGTGATCTATTGACGGGCCAGAGCAGGGCCGTTCCTGCGGGTTCGCTCGAAGTCGGCACCCCAAGCAAATTGTGGGCCTCAGTTGGCACTCTTCGGTTTTTCCGTGTGCGTTTGAAACAGCCGAAGAAAATTGCTTTGCAGAGAACCGCTCGCACCGGACGTGAGTTGGCGGTGCCCATCGATGCCATGATGGATGATAGAGTTGAGCCTCGGATTATTTGCCGGTTTGGTTGCTTGTATCAATTCGAGGGAAAACGCGCGAGCCCGTTCAAGGTCGAAGCGAAGCACGTCTTGAAGGGCGGAAATGATAAGGGCGTGAGTCGCGGCCTGGTTTAGCCCCTTTAGCCTTCCGTACACATAAGCAATTCCGAAGAAAAATGCGCCGCAAATCTCTCGATCGGCCTCGCTAAGCGTTGAGAGCTCGACCTCGCAGATACGGAGCACGTCGTTGCCGTACTTTGCCATTTGGGCCCGGTCAGATGGTGGCGAAGCGCTCATGGCCGTGCGGTGTCGCGTGAGGGGTTGTAATGACAATCGGGATACGAGTGAGATTCTCGTGGGCGTCAGTCGAAAATTGTTCGTCCGTGTCGACCACTCCCATTTGACGTCGAGTTTCACCGGCGACAGCGGCGGTGGGTGCTCCCCAGCAAATTCGCTTTGAAAAAGGTCGCATTGCCGAGACTTTCGGTGACGTTATCGCGACGATTAAACGTGAGTTCGGCGCGATCTGAA
>Ga0126377_10003169_pt1 | contig 11570 bp, 10 predicted proteins | sample PanSoiMetPlot_22_FD_92647 | JGI IMG/M metagenome (GOLD analysis project Ga0126377, IMG submission 92647) | Tropical forest soil microbial communities from Panama - MetaG Plot_22 | ecosystem: Environmental > Terrestrial > Soil > Tropical forest > Bulk soil | place: Panama | collected 2016-02-17
CGTTACTCACCCGGACGCCACTCTACTCATCCCCGAAGGAACTTTCGCGTTCGACTTGCATGTGTTAGGCACGCCGCCAGCGTTGATTCTGAGCCAGGATCAAACTCTCAGAGTAAAATCCTTTGTCATTTGTCATTCGGTTTCGATCGAATGACCTTTCAAAAATTGGTCTTTCAAGACTATATTCTCTTAAGGTCTCGACGTAATAACGCTCTATCTAGTTTTCAAATATCGCTTAAACTTGATGTAGTGATTGCTATCAAGGTTCTGTCTGCGTCTGCAGGCAAAAGCAAATTATATACAGGTGGTGACCGTTGTCAATACTTTTTTGATGTCAGGCTGAACTAAATTGATATAATCAAGCGCGCCGATCAGCCTTCCGCCAAGCTCTCTCCCACCCGTCGCAATTTCATCGTTGATGAGAGGCTCGGCTGTTCAGGGATGCGTCCAGCCATGATGACAATCATCTCGCCTTGGCTAACCAACCCTTTCTGTATCATAGCCTGATCAGCGCGTTCGAGCAATTCCGAACCTCGCCCATCAAAACTGAGCATATAAGGCTCGATGCCCCATACTACGGCCAGAGCGGAATAAGTGCGCGCGTGCGGCGTGAAGGCGACGATGCGCTGTTCCGGGCGGAGCGCCGCCAGGTGACGAGCCATCGCGCCGGATTTGCTGAAAACGACGATCAGTCTCGAGCGCAACTCAGTGGCGGCATATATCGCGGCTTCGGCAATGGCCCTTCCTTCAGCTCCAGTTTGCCGTCCGTGGATCAATTCGCGCGAGCGGTTTCCCTGTCCACAATTTGCTTCGGTAAAACCAATTATCCGCGCCATCATTTCGACCGCCTGGGTCGGATAATTGCCCACGGCGGTCTCGGCTGAAAGCATTACCGCATCGGTCCCATCGAGAATCGCATTGGCCACGTCGGAAGCTTCGGCGCGCGTCGGGCGGGGCTCGCGCGTCATTGATTCGAGCATCTGTGTCGCGGTAATGACGATTTTTTCCGCGGCGTTGGCTCTGGAAATTATTCGCTTCTGATGAAAGGGCACGCTCTCGACCGTTGTTTCGACGCCCAAGTCGCCGCGCGCGACCATGACTCCGTCGCAGGCGTCAATAATATTGTCAAGGTCGTCGAGCGCTTCGCGCTTCTCGATCTTCGCGATCAAAGGCGCGTCTCCGCCCAAAAATTCGATTAACGTCTTCGCGCCTATGCAGTCGCGCGCGCTGCGGACGAACGACAACGCCACATAATCGACCTTTTGTCGCAATCCGAAGCTCAGATCGGCGCGGTCTTTTTCGGTCAGGGACGGCGCGGAAAGCTTCGCTCCTGGAACGTTGATGCCCTGGTGTTCACCAAGCTCTCCCCCGTTGATCACGCGGCATATCACATCGCCCTGTGCGACCTGCTCGACATGTAGTTCGATCATTCCGTCAGCCAACAAAATCCGGTCGCCGACCTTTACGTCTTGCGGCAGGTGGGTATAGCCGGTCGAAATCACCGAGGAGTCGCCAATCACATCACGCGTTGTTATCGTCAATTCCTGGCCTTCCTGCAAATTGACCGCCTTGTGGTCTCTCAGCAAACCTGTGCGGATTTTGGGACCGCAAAGGTCGAGCAGAATGGCTATGGGTGTGCCGAGTTCGGCCGCTATCGCGCGGACTGTTTGAATCGTTTCGGCATGACTCTCTTGCGCGCCGTGCGACATGTTGACGCGCGCCACGTTCATCCCGGCTAGAATCAAATCGCGCAATCGGTCGGGCGCGCGCGAGGCCGGGCCTAGCGTCGCAACAATCTTCGCTTTCTTGATCATCCCTGCTTGGTCTTTCGCGACGCGGGACGGCTACTGGCCTTGCTGCCCGGTTTAACCGTGGGCATTTTCGCCAATTGAGCCTCGATCGCGGCGCGCATCTCTTTGCCGGTCTTTTCGTACCACCCGATCCGGCGCATGACCATCTTGCCGTCCGGCCCGAACAGAATCATCTGTGGCACGCCATGATCGTGGCTGTCCACGTAATAAGCGATGATTTCGGGGATTATGAAACCCACCTGGTATTCGATCTTCGCCAGTGAGACGTAGGCCTTCACGGTTTCGACTTCATCCTTATTCTCTTTATTGTCAGTGGCGAGGCCGAGCACGGTAAAGCCCCGATCGCGGTATTGGTTGTAAAGCTCGACGATGTGCGGGGCGTGATCCTGGCAGTGGGGACATGTCGAACGGAACATGTCAATCAAGACCACTTTCCCACGCAAGCTGGAGAGTTTGAGCTGTTTTTGCTCCCCGGCAGCCGGCGCGGCGGCGCCGGGCATGAGGTCAATGACCATTTCCGGGGTGTCACCGGAACCGTCAGGCATCGGCAGCTCGGGGACGTCCTCGACGCCAAGTCGCGGGGTCGCCGCGACCGACAGCAGAAGGACACAGCTTGCAGCGAAAGCGCGAATCAACAGGCTGACTGTGAAAAACGGCTTAAGACTGTTTGACATGGGAACGGCTCCTCGTTAAATCGCATGGGGGCCCGCTTTTAGGGGGCGGCCGCCTAAAGGCGGGACTCCATGCTCGTTTTCATCGTTTCAGGGCGTCGCAATGCGACATGACCAGAAGGAATATTGAAATATTTCTCAGATGGAGCGAACGACATTATCTCGGCGACAATTGCATACTCACTACTTGCTCGAGAGCATTGATTCCGCGCTGCGGGTCTTCTCCGATGAAGTGATCGACAACGCGCCCGTCGCGCGAGATGACGAAGAGTTGCGGAATAGGAGGCGCGCCGGTCCGATCCTCTGTGCCGCTTAAAAATGCGGACGAAATCTGCGGGTCATCATACCCGATTGTGTAATCCGCGCCGGCCTTTTTTAGAAATTCCAAGACCTTCGCCTGATCGGCCTGTTCATCGGAGGTTATGCCGACAACCTCAAGGCCTTTGTCCCGATATTTCCTACTCAACTCGGCCAATTTCGGTACTTGCCTGACACAGGGCGGGCAGTAAGTCGCCCAGAAATCCACGACTAGAACTTTGCCTTGAAAGTCGGAGAGTTTAAACGCCCCGCCATCCAGTTTCTTGATTTCCACATCGCTGGCCATTTTTGCGCGCTCTGAGAGCGTTAGGCCATCGATAGCTCGGGGTGGCGCAGCCGAGTTGCAGGCCGCTGTGAACGCCGCGCCGATCATAAGAATCGAGCTGAAATATGAAGTGGCCAGCCTCTTAAACATGGTTTTGTTCATCGGAATTCACCTCGTGGTCGAAGTCGGTTGTGACATCATCAGGAGTCTCACTCATCGGCACGCGGTATTCTTCGGCGGCCCAGCGGCCGAGGTCAATCATCTTGCAACGTTCGGAGCAGAAAGGCTTCCAGGGGTTGTCCTCCCAATTTGTCTCTCGACGGCACTGCGGGCATCGTCGAATTGTCGCGTTACTCATCAGTCTCCGAAAATTTTTCGCGGTCGAACTTCTGGATAAGGAAGCTAATGATACAGAATTTTGCGGTAAAGGCGAAAGAGGGTTTGCTGAAGACCTCTCTCCGGGAAATTGCGGGCGTCTCCATTCCCCCACGCCTTATGATTCCAACAGGCCCAGCGGCCCAGTCAACGTACGATAGCCACTGCTGTGCCACTCATCAAGCTCCTTCGCCCGCAAAATCGGGAACGGATGTGTGCGATAAGCGGTGATCAGCGCTTTGTAGGCTTTGTTCAAAGTGGAGACGTCCGCAGATTCGTATTCGCGAATCTGCCGGAGGAACTCCTTCTTGTCCATCTCGGAATAGAGCTTGCTCGCGCCCCCCGCCAATTTCATAAAAGTGCGAATGCACGGATCGATATCCTGCACGCAGAGTAATCCGGCGCGATCCGCGGTCAATTCCGCCTTCCTGTACCAATCGTGCAGCGCGATTACCAGACTCTGTCCGATCAGCGCGCCGACGCCGAGAGTGCTCTGCCCGATGATCGCTATGATGTCGGCGATGTTGCGCGCAATGATGGTGTAAAGCACATGGCCAGCTTTGATGTGTCCGAGCTCATGCGCAATGATGAAGAAACGCTCCTCGTCATCGAGCATATCGATCAGCCCGGAGGTGAGAACGATGAAGGGACGAGTGTGGCCGTAGGTGTAGGCGTTGGGCGTTGGGTCCAGCGCCACGTACATTTCAGGCTCTTCGACGCCGATTATTTTGCTGCCCCAGCCGAGCGCGCGATACAGCCGGGAGAATTGCCGCGCTGTCACACGCACATTCGACGCGGTGTTCTGTAAATAGAATACGCGCTCAAGCCCATATTCCATGATCTTGGCGACGACCAGATTGAGACCGGGGACCGATTTGAGCGCTTCTGTCGCCGTGGCGTCCCAAGGGTGTTGAAAATCTTTCGCCTCCAGGCTGGGAAATGTGCGCAGCCTCTTCTTCTTCGTTTCGTTCATCTTGGCTCCTTGAGGGTCAAATCAGAACAGCCAAGAGTGGGACATGCTTCAGTGTGTCCGCCCAAATTCATGCCACGGACAGACTGAAGCATGTCCCACTCTTGGCTCCCCGGAGGCTAAAGTAACACGAGTGGGCGCAAGAATGACAGTTTTCTCGCCCGGCGACTCAACCGATCTTTTCACCATTCAATTCTTGAATGTCAGCGCTGTAATCGGATGAACGCGGAGGGGAGATCGCCGGCAACTGAGCCGGGCCGGACACGCCGGTAGACGCAAGAAATTCGGCGCCGTTAGAGGACGGGAAAACGGGACTTGACGGCGGCTCTTGAGAAGAAAGAATCACTTCGGTCGTCGGTTGTCTCGGGGTCGAGATTCTCGCCTCGGAAGGAATCCCGAGGGAAGAAGCCCCTAATGACGGTATCCCCATGGAGGGGATCCCGAGAGACGGAATTCCGCTATAGGCGGCCCTCGATGCGCCAGTTTTGTAATAGAAACCGAAAAGGTCCGGCCGATTGAAATGGCCTGTGACATCGAGCGTCAAACTCTCTTCGCGGATGCGTTCGAGATTGATCCTGGCGAGGATGATCACTTCGGAACAGAAAGTAGGGCCCGCCACATAATGTCCATCCGGGCCGATCACGCAACTTCCCCCGTCGAGGATAAATTCATTGTCATCGTCAGCGAGGCCACCCTTAATTTCGAAATCGCGGGGCAGATCGTTGCGACGCATAATTCCCCCCGCCGCGACCACGAAGCACCGCCCTTCAAAGGCGTAATGCCGGCTGGCGATCTGGTACATCTCCTTGACCGAAGGCCAGAGCGATACGTGAATATCTTCGCCGGCGACGTGCAGCGCCTGCCGCGCGAGCGGCATCCAGTGCTCCCAACAGATCAATCCGCCGATGCGACCGGCCGGGGTTTCAACCACACGCAAGCCGGCGCCGTCGCCCTGCGCCCAGATCAACCGCTCGGTGAAAGTGGGAATGAGCTTACGGTGGACGTTGAGCATTTCTCCGGTCGGCCCGAATGTCAAAATCGAGTTAAAAAGCGTGCCGCGGCCGGGACCTTCGTTCACGCGCTCGTGAATCCCAATGACCAATGTCAAATTGTGCCTTCGCGCAGCATCGCCCAGGGCCTCCGTTTCGCGGCTCGGCACGGCGACGCTGTTCTCGATCAACTGAGCGTAGAGTCGTTTCGTCGGCTCATGATCCCACACCGCGATATCGCGGCAGACGTCCAACCATGCGGGATAACCGGGTAGCCACGATTCGGGAAAAACCACCAATTGCGCGCGCCTCTTGGCCGCTTCAGCGATCAAATCAATCGCGCGCCTTAGACTGCGCTCCAAATCCAGATAGTATGGCGCAGCTTGAACTGCGGCCACGACAGCGGTAGATGACGTTATGGATGTAGGCATAATTGTTCTTCGCCTGTTCTTCTACTTTTATATTGGGAGATTGGGAGCTGTTGCAAGAAGAATGCGCGCTTAGTGAGGAACACCGGATGTATTTTACCGATTTAGGGCACAGGGAACGGCTATTGAATATCACTCTAGCTCGATTTTCGCAACATTGAATTCACGTCGCACCAAAACGTCTATCGGCGCCTACCGATTGGTATGGGCCGAAGACTTCCCTTCACGCAATGAGAGTTCGATCTCGTCTCGTCTGGGCGCATAAAACCTAAAGAACACTTGGTCTTACTGCTTTCGGAGGTCGCCGGGGGTCGTCGTGGCATAGGGGTTGTTTTATCGTTTAGCGTCAATGCAAAGAGTGACGAAAGGTTGATAATTCAAGATGCTGACGGGAGAAGCCGAGGGAGGTCGCGCTTAAAACGGGACGGCCTCTTCGTGACGAGAGTGGTTACAACCGCAGTTGTTTTGACAATTGCGATGCCGATGATTTTAACGCTTCATTGAGATCGGCGCGCTGTAGGAAAGCAAGGGGGTATTTCGGAGCCGCAGATAGTCTGCGTGACTTTGAAATTTTCCAAGGCGCGTCCGTACTTTTTCCCATCAACCGCTCGCAGGTTGAAAGGGGAAAATAAACGCCGCGTGACGAACGTAAAGGGGGCTGAAAGGATTTCTTTCAGCGTTCGTCATGCGGCGTTTTTACTTTTTATCCAGCCGTAAATCAAACCACGCAACATGGGACTCCGTTACAGTACCTCGCAAGCAATCGCGCGGTACTGTAACAATCTTTATCTGACGCTGAAATCCATCCATTGCTCCGCGTGGGCGAACTTCTTCTTTACCAAACCGTCCGTGACAATCAAATGGAGCAGATAGTCTCCCGGTGGAAAATCTTTCAACTGCAGTCGCCCGACATAATCGAATCGCTTCGGATTCACGCCAGGCGAAAATTCCAGAGAGCGCGGCGGGAGTCGATAAGCCGGTTTGCCGTCGCGGTAGATTTCGGCTTGCACGGTAATTTGCGGCATCCCGGTCTTCTTGTCGATGGTGGCGTTGTAGACGGCCACGCCATATTGAACCAACCCTGAGCGCGGAAATTTTCTGACGTATGGCGTTGCTTGCAGATCGCCGGGCTGCGAACTTTTGTCTGCGTCTTTTTCGGCGCGCTCCGGCGAGGCGCTGTCGGCCCCGGTCGTGACGACGCCCGCGTCCGAATTATTCGAAGTCGCGCCGGCGACAGTTTTCGGCTTCGTCATCACCAATCCGGAAAGCGCCAGGTGGTTCTTATTCAGGTCGGGCAGTCGAATGAATTGGCTGGCCGAGCCTGTGCGGCCCGACTCGCCGTCTCTGAGCACGGCGCGGAATTGATAAGCTCCGGGCTTTTTGAGCTGAAAATCGGCGCGATAGGCCAGGCCCTCGGCCAGGACCTCGCGGTATCGCTTATCATCGAAATTGAGAACAAGGCGATGCGCGGTCAGGTCAGCCGTTATCCCTTCTTCATCAAAAGCGAACGCGGCCAGGTCGAGGTTGAGTCGCTTTTGTCCGTCGGGGCCGTCTTTGAATGTAAGCTTCGAGCAATCGATATGGAATAGCGCGCGAACAATAGGGCCTTCCTTGGAAGAGTTGAAGAAGTAAGGGGTCATCCGCAGCGATAGATCGCGCGTCCCCATCGGGGCGAGCAGAGCTGAAAGAATCTGTTGTCCTCTAGCATTGGGCCCGTTGAGCGCATTTGGGGTCGCGGGCGTCGCGTTTTCGCGCTCGCTATCACTAACGCCGAAGAAACCGGAGCGCGTGCGCACACTCAAACCTGGGCGGTTGACCTTGACCTTGATTGAATGCCGGCGCCGGTCGAATTTTTCGTTTTCGGGATCGAATCCGAGAAGGTAGTAGCTTTGTTGATCGTAAAGCGCCTCTTCGATGCCGATATTCAGATCGTTCGTGTTGACCACGGTGAATCCGCCGGTCTCCCGCGACACATAGTTCAGCCCTTCGAGAGCCTCCTGCGCGGTCTGCAGCGCGTCGGAATGCGCGGTTTCGCTGGGACGCCCCGCAACGTCGGCGCCGGGCATAAATGGCTGCAATCCCTTTGCGTCTATCGAGTAGATGACGACGCTCGAACGGTTGGCCAGTTCGACCAGATTCTGGAGGCTTTGCAGCAGCTGCTGGGTTGTATTGTCGTTATTGGTTTTGCTGTTGATGCGAAAACCGTCGGAGAGCAGGATCACGCTCTTTCGGCCGGGGAAGTCTCGGAGGCCGCGGACGACGAAACTCGTCGCGCCGAGCGTGCCGGTCGTGAAGCTGGTCTCCTGGAACTCTGCGAAGCTGTCGGCCACGGCCTGTTGCTCGGCCTGTTGCTCAGCCTGCGTATCGTCCATCTGGTCGGCGCCGCTGGTATCGGCGAAGCTTGGCATCATGTCGCGGCTGAGCGGGTTCCACACCAATTTCTCGATGGCGGTGTAAAGGACGCGCTTGTCGCTGGTGAACTGTTCCAGCATGCCCAGCCCGGAGCCGGTGCAGATGATGGCGACTAGATCGCCGTCCTGCATCTGCTCGCTGACGAATTTCTTGAGCGTCTCGCGCGCGAGCGCCATGCTCGAAGGCGAAAGCCCCATATCATCCACGATAAAAGCGATGGTTCGCCGCACCTCTTCCGGCGCAATCTGTCGCGTCGGCATCGATTCTGGCGCGACGACAATGTCGTCCTTCTTCTTAGCCGTAGGCTCACGCTTCAAGGCCGGCAGGGTGATGTGAGAGAAGTGGGTCAACTGTTGTTTTTTTCCATCCACCAGCAGTTCGAAATCGCCTTCGGTCAAATCCTCGACGTGTTTGCCTTTTTTGTCGGTGACGACGGCGTCCACTTGCACAAGCTGAGTAGTGATGCGCACTACTCCCTGTCCCTGCTGCGCGGCGGGCGGCGATTGCGGCGCCGAATCCTGTCGCTTGTCGGTTAGGGCCTGCTGGGCGAACATGGGCGCCAGATAGCTTACGCCCAACACACCAAGAAGAATAAAAATGATTGGACGCTGAAATCTGGGCATGGGCATCCGGGTCACGATGGGAAGTCAATTTCCCATCTTCCATTCGCCATTTTAAGTTTGCCATTCGTCATTGGCCGCAGCCGCGCTGCGACCGGCGATTGCGAATGACAAACTTAAAATGGCGAATGGAAGATGATGAACGGTTACTCCTCTAAAATGTTTTCGTCAGCGATTACTTCGCTCTCTTAGCCGTGAACTCCTGTCCTGGTTGGTCTCCCCCTTGTCTACTGCGGGTCATCTTGATCTCGTCTCCAGAGACTTTCCCTTTGTAGAGAAGCGTAACGTCGTTTCCATTGAAACTGATTTTGACAGTGAAAGAAATCTCGTCTCCGCTGATCTTGCCATCGGAGATTGGATTGTCCCCCCCCTGCATTCCCGACACAGTTCCAGTCAACTTGTCACCTTCCACCTTGAAGTTGAAGGTCGTTTCGCGGGTTTGGCCATTACGTCCAGGAACCTGAGCGGTCCATTTACCATTCACATCCGCCGCCCAAGCCAGCGACAAGGCGGCAAATACGAAACATACGGAGAGAAACACAGTTCTCTTCTTCATTGAATTTTCTCCTTGTTAAAAGTTCCATCCGAATGGAGGAATTTTTGGGGATGGCGGAGGTCTAATGACGACTCCCCGCAAAACTCGAACACCAACTTTAAGACGTTTGGCCGTCGTAATTTGTCACAGAATTTGGCGTTAGAACTGTATCCGAATAGTTCGCCTTCACTTTGAACGCGGTGGCGTGGCGCCTGGAGCGGCGCCGCCCGGTCGCTATAGCTTCCAGGTATTGCGCCAAAACAAAAACGCGAAGCGGACGAAGGAAAGGAGGAGGAAACTTCGTCGCTTCGCGTCTCTGTTCAACACAGCAGTCATCGCTGACTGCCAGTTTAAAATTCACGTTCAGCCTTAGCGGCGTGAGCGAATCGGAACTTTGATCACCTGGCCGGCGCGCAATTTCGTCGACGCGCTGAGCCGGTTGAGAGTGGAGATGTCGCGGACCGAGACGTTGTAGCGCCCGGCGATGTCACCGAGCGATTCGCCCCGCTTGACTCTGTAAGTGACCACCTTTACCGCGCCGCCGGCGCTCGGCGCCATCGCGGCCGAGCCTTTGGCGTTGGCGAGAACGACATTACGCACGCCACTGTTCGAAGGAATGACCACTTTCAGTCCTGGTTTGATAACCCCGCCATTGACCTGCTCGATCGCGGCCGCTGAGACTCCTGTCTTGCGGCTGAGCGTTTCGAACGAGTCGCTGGCTTGGGCGGTCAACATGCGCCAACTGGAGCGCTTATCGGGCGGGATGCGCAGCAAGGCGGTTTGCAAGGCGCGGCCTTTGCCGGGCGGGACGCGCAGCAGATGATCGACGCCTGGAGGCGTCACGGCGCGCTTCAGGTCGGGATTGAGCGCGAGCAGCATGTCGTAGGGCGTGTCGGTCGCGTCCGAAACCAGCCGCAGATCGAGCATGTTGTTGACCTTGACATGATCGTATTTCAGCGGCGGCTCGGGTTTGACAGAGAATCCGTACTTTTCAGGGTTCTTGGCGATGAGGATCACCGCCAGGATGTTCGGTACATAATTCCGGGTCTCCTGCGGGATCAAACCGCGCGAATAGATCTCCCAGAAATCCGCGTAACCCGACCGGGCGATCGCTGAATCGATGCGGCCCTCGCCGGAGTTGTAAGCCGCCATCGCCAGTTCCCAATTGCCGTCATAACGGTCGGCCAACCATTTCAGGTAGCGAGCTGACGCGCGCGTAGCCTTTTCAAAGCTCGAACGCTCATCGACGTAATAGTCCTGTCGCAGTCCGTATCGGGAGCCGGTGTCCGGAATGAATTGCCATAGACCCACCGCCGCGGCCCACGAACGGGCGACCGGCGACCAGGCGCTCTCAACCTGGCCCAGCCAGGCGATGTCTTGCGGTACGCCCTCTTCCTTGAAAATCTTCTGCGACATCTCCAGGAAGCGGCCCGAGCGTCGCAGGCCCTGCTCCATCGTATCGCGTCCACGGCCCAGATAGTAATTGATGAAACTCTGGATCAGGGCGTTCGGCCTGAACTGGAAATCGAGCTTCGCCGCCGCGACCACTGTCTGCACCTGATCTTCGGTGACACCTTTCGTCTCATCTTCGGTCAGACTGAGTTTCGTAAGTTCGTCAAGAGGTGAAGGCTCATAGGCCTGTTGACCAAACCCGCGATCTGATCCCTGTTTATCTTCAGACTTGTTCGCCGAGCCTGACTGCGGCGAGTTGTCGCCTTTATTTTGAGCGACGTCCGAAGCCGGCGGCGCGCCCGGCCCTGCCATCAATGTCATCTGCCGTTGAAAAATGCGTTCGACCAGGTTCTGGTAATGTTGATTCAACCGAGGATCGCTGCGAACGTCAATGCCGGCTTCGAGCACGGTGTCAACCGCTTTGTCATATTCGCGGCGGGCTTTGTCGAAATTCCCGTCCTTGAAACTGGCTTCGGCGGCCTGGAAATAGCTGTTTGAGCGCTCGATCACTCGTTGAATTTCCAGACTGCGATGCGACTGTTCGGCGGTTATGTCGGTGTTGGCGCCACGCCCTTGAGCGTAAACAGGCGAAGTATGAAGAAAGTAGATCAGGGTAACCGTGAGGCATCCGGTTAAGAGGCTAGCCGAAAAAACAACGCGCGAGGCATGGGCTAGCCTACTTCTATGGGATTCAAGCATTCTTCCTCCGAAGTTTTCATTCCAG
>Ga0126377_10003170_pt1 | contig 11569 bp, 14 predicted proteins | sample PanSoiMetPlot_22_FD_92647 | JGI IMG/M metagenome (GOLD analysis project Ga0126377, IMG submission 92647) | Tropical forest soil microbial communities from Panama - MetaG Plot_22 | ecosystem: Environmental > Terrestrial > Soil > Tropical forest > Bulk soil | place: Panama | collected 2016-02-17
GCGGATCCACGCCATTCAGCTTGGCCGTCGTGATCAGCGTCGCCATGATCGCGGCGCGGTCGGCACCACGTTCGGAGCCGGCGAAGAGCCACGACTTCCGCCCGAGTGCAAATCCGCGTAGCGCCCGTTTCGCCGCGTTGTTCGTCAGGCACGCCCTGCCATCATCGATGAACTGGGCAAATCGATCCCAGCGCCGCAGCATGTAGTCGATCGGTTCGGCGACCGAGGACGAAGAGCGCTTGCGCTGCACCACGTGCGTTAACTCGCCTAAACCATAGTGCGTTCGCCATGGAGTCGACGTTCTCCTGGTTGTGGATCAAGGAGTATGCGTGGTACTAGCCTGCCTGAAATGGTTCGAGGGCTCGAAGGACACCGGCAAGGACAACCAAGGTTCGATGCCCGTCTCAGGTGACGCGTGGTCGTTATTTCGGGCAGGCCGCTAGCCTAGCGGGGACGGGGCACCCCTTGTCAGGGAGCTTCCCTCAGCGAGCGACGATGATCGTGGTACCGTTAGAGGTTTTCTGCTTTCGGCCGTGGTCGGTATCCCGATCGTAAGCATCGCTCAGCCGCTGGATCCGCTCGGTTTCCTGTACGAGCTTGTCCTCGATCGTCGATCGTTGTTCGGCGAGCAGGACCGTAAAGGTGCCCCGCGCCTCGCGACGGAAAATCGCAATGTGGCCCTGCTCATGCTCCAGCAGGGCGCGGTAGAACCGATCCCACTCGCGGCGCTCGGCCTCCGGCCGATGCCCGTAGTTCGGCCAGACGGGCATCTCGATGGTCAGCATGAAGGTCAGGTCAACCTCGGTGATCCGGTCGTCCGCGAATTTGTATGAGAGTTTCGTCTCGAAATTCGCCGCGCCGACCTCCTCGTTGGCGGCCCTGTGCGCAAGATCGCGCAGGGTTTGGTCATTCAGGCGCTTCGTGGGAGTTGCTTGCACGTCGCCTTTCGGAACGATGTACAGCGGCATTGCGGATACCCCGAGAGGAATGACATCAGGCGGCCGCACAGATGGCAATTCTGTGGCGTAAGTGTCACACAACACGAAAAAAGTAGCTTGAACGAACAAACGCGCGATTACGCCGCCGGAACCGGGAGACCCGCCCAAGCTGTTCTCCTGCTTTCCTTTTTTACGTCGGGAGCCTTCCGCGGGTCGTCGTGCCGGACATTGCGCGCAAACCCTCGATCTACTTGCCGACGGTGCCGCCACGGGTATTAGTATTATCTGAGCGCGAATTGGGGCAGTGCGAGGCGGGGTGATGTCACCGGTCGCAAGCGATTTCCATGCGCAGTTGAATTTCACCCGCGGAAAAGCCCGTGGTCGCGCCCTACTTCTCGCCACTACGGCGCTGGCGGGAGGGATGTTCAGTGCTTTGCAGCCAAGGAGTGCTTTCGGGCTATGCTCGACGGATCTATCTGTTGATACAGTCCTTTTTGCCTGTAACCAGAATACGACGACTTCCAACACAAGGAATGAGAACCCCAACACGTATGTCAGTGGTACTGATGCCCGTTGGCAAAGCTTTGCTTTTCACCTGAGCGGCTCGGTCGGCGGTGGCGTCGTAGTCGATGGTTTTGGCTTGCGGCTAGAGGTTCGCTCACCGATAGAGGGCGATGGAACGCCAAGCCCGCACACGCTGTCGATGACGAACAACGGGACTGTGACCCTGAACCAACCCGAGGCGTCCACCGGGAGCAGCAGCTTTGGCCCCGGCGCACTCGAACTCAACGGCGATGGTGGTTCCGTCAATTACAGTGGCAATGGAACAATTACAAATCTGAACCCGTCTGGGCCCGGTACCGGTCTGCTGGCCACTAATACGGGGTCGGGAACTATCAACATCAACGCTGGCGGCGCGATTACTGCTGCTACCAACGGAATAGTGGCTCAGGGGCAAACGGGTGCTGTTTCCATCACCAATGCGGGCCCAATTCTAGCTGGGCAGAACGGGATTGCCGTGCTGCCTGGGTCGCCCGGATTTGCAGCCGCTGGCGGTATTGTGGCGCAATCAACCGGTGGCGCAATCACCGTTAATAATAGCGGCGATATTTCTGCTACAACTTCAGGATATAGTGGCTTGATGCTCATCTCTCCGAGCGGAGCGATGTCAGTCACAAATTCAGGTAGCGTGAACGCAGCGTTATTCGGCATCGTCACCACGAGCGTATTAACGGATCCGACTGTCGGGAGCAGCACAATTTCGAATAGTGGCGTGATTTCGGCCGGGGACGTGGGCATTCGCGCAGTAACTCTAAACAGCCCGACCTCTATTACAAATTCAGCCGCGATTCTCACTACTAACACGAATAGCGTCGGGATTTTTGCCGGTGACCCGAGCGTTTCTGTATCTCCTCGTACCGGTTCGATTAGCATTTCTAGCAGCGGCACGATCCGATCTGAATCTGCCGGTAGCATCGCGGTTTCCGCGAACTCGACCGACGCTCCAATTACAATCGCAAACTCTGGAGCAATGCTAGGTGCTTTGGCCGGCATCTCAACGAGCAACGTGAATGGATCGACAACGATCGCTCTCACGGACGGGCAGGTCGCGGCCACAACGGGATCCGCGATCATCGCAAATTCCACCGCTGGTATTATCACCATCAATAATCAAGGGAACTTGTCCAGCCCCGGTAGCGCGACCAGTCCGATAATCTCGGCTACGAGCACCATCGGAGCCATAGGAATCACCAACAATGCCGGTGGCGTGATCAAATCGATTGCGAACTCCCCGAGCGATTTGGCCATCTCCACGTCCGGTGGCCCCGCAACGGTTAACAATGCCGGCACCTTGACGGGCCGGCTCTCGTTGGAGGGCTCGAGCAACGCGGTCAGCAACGCGGGAATGTGGTCGACGAGTGGTGCCAGCACGGTAGGCGGCGTTTTCAACAACCTGGCTGGGGGCGCGTCCCTCACCAGTGGCACGACCAGCATCAATGGCTTGTCGAGCCTCACCAATGCCGGGACCTTGACCACGGCGGGGTTTACGACTTTCAGCGGCGCTTTCAGCGTTACCAACTCGGGGACGTTCAGCGCAAACGGCGCGACGAGCTTCAGCGGTTTGTCCAGTGCCCTGGATGCCGGATTTCTAAACAGCGGCACATTCCTTGCGAACGGCACGACCAACTTCGGCGGTGGCAATTTCAGCAACACCGGGGTCGTCGACTTGGCGAACGGGTCGGCCTTCAATAACATTGCGACCTTCCAGAATTTCGGGACAGTTCGCACCCCAAGCGCCGGAACGACCGCCTCGATCGGTGTTAGCGCGACGACCTTTGTCAACACCAGCACTGGCGCTATAAACCTGCAGAACGGCTTCGCCGGAGACCGGCTTACTATTGTTGGAAATTACGCCGGTGTTCCAGGCAGTAAGCTGCTTTTGGATTTTGCCACCCAAACCGGCACAGCCGACCAGCTCCTGATCACGGGGAATGCGAGCGGTTCGACGGCTGTGTCGGTCTTGAACCTGACGCCGCTTGCTCCCTTCACGACCTCGCCGAACATCGTGCAGGTCAATGGCACGGTTGCCCCAAATACGTTCACGCTCGGCACGTTGCAGAATTTCGGCGCCCTCGATGTGGTCCTCGTTCCTGGCACCGGCAACGTCCCTGGTTCGTTCGCATTGTCTCTCGGCGCGGTTCCCAGCGTGTCGGGTTTGTCGGGCCTGGTCGCGCTCCAGGGGGCGCAGACGCTGGCGTTTCAATCCAACTCGGCGGTTCTCGATCAGGTCTGGGAAGTGCACGAGCTCCTGCGGCGGGGAAGCCCGGTGGGCGTTCCGCTCGGCTATGCCGATGAGGATCCCCGGGGAGCCTATGCGGCATCTCTGCCGAAGGTGGTGAAGGCGCCCCCGATGGCGGCTCCCGCCGCGGCGCCACCGCCTGCAGCACGGGTGGCGACATGGGGGCGAGTTTACGGAGACGTCGAGCAGCGTGACAACAATCTCGCGAGCTTTACCTTCGCCGGCCTCCCGTTTACGCGGGACTTGAGCTACAATCAGCGGGGCGGTGGCCTGCTCGCCGGTGCCGACGTGGTGGTCAGCAACCTGACCTCTGCGGCAGATGCTCTGATCATCGGGCCGTTCGGCGGCTACACAACGGCGAGTGTCGACTTCAAGAATGCCGCCGTAAAGCAGAATTTCTCGGGTGGCACGGTCGGCGCCAAGGCGACCTACGTCAATGGTGGGTTCTTCGCCGATGCGATCGTCAAGGCAGATTTCCTGTCGCTGGATATCGATGCAGTGACGCTGGCGCAGACGTCGGATGTGACCAACCTGTCGGTTCTGGGCAATATCGGCTACAAGTTCGATCTAAACCGTGGCTTCTACGTCGAACCTACTGCAGGGATCGAGTTCGTGCGGACCGACTTTTCCGATTCACCGCTGCTGACGGCGAACACCATACCCTTGGTTGATGGGCATGCCACGCGGGTGCGCGCGGGCGCGCGGTTCGGGACCGAGTGGGTGACCAACAACATTCGAATCGAGCCGAGCGTGCTCCCGCTCGTCTATGTCGTGGTCGATGCGTCCGGTGCGGAAACCTTCACACCGGGCGGTCCCGGCGCGATCACGTTCCCGAGCGATGAGGGCAAGGTGTTCGGGGAGATCCAGGCCTCGGTCAATTTCTTCGACCTGGGGAGCGGATGGTCCGGCTTCGTCCGCGGCGACGTGCGGTTCGGAGAGGACCTGATCGGAGGCAGCGGCAAGGCTGGCATACGCTATCAATGGTAATTCAGCGTTCGCCTCCACCAAAGACTGCTACCCTGAGATCACATCCGTATCAAAGCGCGTAATGCCTGAACTTCACTCCACCTGTACGCGAGGAGCTGACGCTCCAGCGCTCCAGCTCTTGCAGCAGGGTCAAAAACTTCAGAGTACCGGATCGCCTCTTTAGCCCGTGGCTGAGCGAGCGAAGTTGATGGATCCAGGAGGATAGTACAGCAACAAAAAAGCGCCTGCGCGAAAATCATCCATCTGGTCATTTGGTCCTCAAGCAGCGCAGCGGTTGGCTTGTCCTTTAGATAGCTCTGGGCTCTATTTCGTTCAAGAGACCGGGCCCCCTGCACGGCAACAAACTCCATAATCGGGCACGCCGCCGCTACGGCTCCCGGGTCGAGCCATTGATGCTAAGTAGCCGTCACTTGGCGATGGAGCCCTAGGGCAGCCGCTCAGAGGCCGCCGGCAAGCCTCGAAATGGTCGCTTGGCTTACGCCGTAGCTCCGGGCGAGATCGGCCTGCGTAGCGCCTTCCTGGAGTCGCTGGCGAGCCTCCTCGCGGTGGTGGGCAGTCAGAGCCAGCCGGCCGCCCAAAACGCACTCCACGAGCCCTGGCGCGCGTCCGGCCGTCACTCTTGCGGGCGAGGATCAGCTCGAACTCGGCAAGCCCACCCAGCACCGTTAGCATCAATCGGCCGTGCGGTGTCGTGGTGTCGGCCCAGGGTAACCCTCGGGTGAAGGCCGCGGGTTCGCGGCTTCTGGCGTGCTTGCCAGCGGGCTCCCGTGACCACTTTTTGGCAAGGGTATCGACTTCCGCAGTGAGCCGCTCGGCCTCGTCGGCGTCGGGGTCGAAGTCGTCGCCAATCCATTCTGTGAGTTCGGCGTGGCGTTCGTGCGTGGGGTCCTTGATGGCTTCGAGGAGTTCGGCATAGCCCCAGGGGGCCGCCGCAGTCCTCTGGAGGGCAGCGGCCGCTTACCTCGATCAGACGCGGATAGAGCACACCCGGCTCGGGATCGGCCAGGCGCTCGACCTTGATCGTGTGCTCCCAGCCGTCGCCGAAGTCATAAAGATACACGAGCTTTTTGGTACCGATGTCTTCGAGGATATCACCGAGCCGAGCCTTGCGCGCATCGAAAAAGTCGCCGGCCCCCCAGTCCGCATCTGGATACGGCGTGCTCCAGCCGGCGTCGCCCGCGCGGAGCTCGTAGAGATGACTGTTGGTCCAGCCCATGGCGGCTTGGATGACAAGGTGCAGCCGGTCGAGCCGGATGTCGAACGCTACCTCGACGCGACGCAGGACCGTGGGCTTGACTGCGTCGAGCGTGATCTTGAGGCGGGCGATAGTGTCGGCACTCATGCCGCCACTTTACGACGCTCTCTCTCGGCGGCCCAGTTCCACGGCAGAAGCTCGTCGAGCCTGTGGATGGCTTGCTCGTTGATGCGGGCGAGTACGTCGGCGAGCCAGACCTGCGGGTCGACGGCGTTGAGCTTGGCAGTCTGGATCAGCTGTACATCAGGGCCGCTCGCTTGCCGCCGCGGTCGAAGCCGGCAAACAGCCATGCCTTGCGACCGAGGGCGATGCCGGCAGCTCGCGCTCGGCGGCGTTGTTGGTCAGGCAAATCCGTCCGTCGGCGAGGAAGCGGGTGAAGCTTTCCCAGCGCTTGAGCATGTAGTCCATCGCCTTGGCCACCTCGGAGTGCCGCGACAGCCTGGCGCGTTTCCTGTCGCATCCAGGCTTCAAGGTCGGCGACGAGCGGCGCGACCCGGGCGCTGCGAACGGCAAGGCGTTCGTCGGCAGACAGGCCATTGATCTCGCGCTCGACATCGAAGATCGCGTCGATGCGCTTCACTGCTTCGAAGGCGAGCGGCGCGAGCACAGGCAGCTTGCCGCGCGCCTTGGCGGTAACATCGGCGAGCACGAAGAACTTGCGCCGGCTGCGCGCCCAGCAGGCGGCCTCCGTGATCGGCCCTCCCTTGCGGCCGGCCCCGTAGAGCCGGTTGAACCCCGCGTAGGCATCGGCCTGGAGGATGCCGGCAAAGTCGTGCAGATGGCGCTCGGGTGCTCGCCCGTGCGATCGCGCGAATAGAAGAACACTGCCGCCGGCGGATCACCACCGCCAAACGGACGATCGTCGCGCACGTAGACCCATAGTCGGCCCTTGCCAGCAAACACATGGCTCCGGATGAGATCGTAGAGCGGGCGCAATAGCGCGGTGCAGCCGCCAACCTGGTCAGCGAGCGTGGACAGGCTCAAGTCGACGACTTCGCGGGCATAGCGCTCGGATTGCCGATTGAGCGGCTGATGCTGTCCGTACTTCTCGAACAGGATCATCGCCAACAAACTCGGTCCGGCGAAGCCGCGCGGCAGAACGTGGAACGGCGCGGGGGCCTGCGAGATCTTCTCACAGTCCCGGCAGGTGAACTTCTCGCGCACGTATTGCACGACCTTCCATTGCCGCGGCACCGACTCCAGCGTCTCGGTCACGTCCTCACCAACCTTGGCAACCCTGGTCGAGCCGCAGCAGGCGCAGGCGGTCGGCCCCGGCACGATCACCCGCTCGCGCGGCAGATGCGCCGGGAACGGCTGGCGCGCCGGCTTGCGGCGGGTGAAGGCCTGCACCACCATGGTCTGCGCCGCTGCCTTCTCGGCCGCGACCTCATCCTCAGCGGCGGCAGCCTCAAGTTCCTCGAGCTGGAGCTCGATTTGGTCGAGCAGCCGCGCCTTGCGCTCGCTGCGCAGACCGTAGGTCTCCCGCCGCATCTTCGCGATGGCAAGCCGCGGATAGGCGATCAAAGCCGCCGCGCTCGAGGCCTCGGCGCGCATCCGCGCAATCTCGGCGTCGCGGGCGCGAACCAAGCGCTTCAACGTCTCGACATCGTCGGGAAGAGAATCACCCTCGCTCATCGTCACTGATGGAATCACAACACGCTGCTCTTGTGAGCCGGCAATCGTGCGATGATTCACAATGCCGCAATCAGCCGGCTGCTTGCGGTCGCCACGTGCGCTGTGGCATCCGCCAATCGATGCCTTCCAGCAAATAGCCAAGCTGCGCCGGCGTGATCGTTACCGTCCCGTCAGCCGGAGATGGCCAGATGAAGCGGCCACGTTCCAGTCGCTTCGCAAACAGGCACATACCCTCGCCGTCATGCCACAGCACCTTGATCAACCCGCCGCGCTGGCCGCGGAACACGAACAAATGCCCGCCGTGCGGATCACGCTTGAGCTTCTCCTGAACCAGAAGTGCCAGCCCATCAAAGCCCTTGCGCATGTCGGTGTGGCCGCTCGCCAGCCACACCCGCGCCCCGCTCGGGAGCGGAATCATCATCGCCGCTCGATCGCGCCGATCACCCGCGCCAGGGCGCTGGCATCGACAGTCTCGTCCACGATGATCCGGGCACCGGATGCCAGCACAATCTCCATCCGGCCCGTCGCAACCGCCGCGGTGAGCGGCTGGCTGCCCGCCGCTCGATCACACGCAATCACCGCCCCTGCAAACGTGACGGTGCCCGCCTCGCTGCCCAAGCCGCCTGCGCGCGCCAAGCGCCGCCAATTGAACAGCTGGGCCGGCGACAATCCATGCCGTCGTGCCGTCGCCGAGACCTGCCGCGGACCCGCTTCGCTCGCCGCAACGATCCGCCGCTTCGCCTCCACCGACCAACGGCGCCGCGCCCCAGTCTGGATCACATCAAGCCGCGACACCTGCGACATAGTCGTATCATCAGTCATACGACTATGTCTTCGGGCCAGCCTCCATCAGCGCAAGACGGCCTCTACCGGAGGCTTACCTTGAAGCCAGCGCCAGCCTTGGCGACGCGATCAAGGATGTTGAGCAGATCGCGCGTCGAGCGGGCGAGCCGATCCAGCCGCGACACCACGAGCATGTCAGCGTCGGCCAGGCGAGCAAGAACCTTCTCCAGCTCGGCGCGATTGCTGCGGGCGCTGGAGACCTTCTCGGCATAGATCTTGGCGCAGCCGGCGGCCCGGAGCTGCGCATCCTGCGAGACGAACGACTGGCCGTCGGTCGAGACTTCTGCAGCGTCGGCGAGGCGAGGCTTAACGCGGCGTCCACGTGCGCCAGGCGTCGTCGGCGAGTGTAAATTGCCGCTGTAGTTCCGTCTTCATCGAGGTGACGTTCGCATCGGTGAGCGGGGCGAGGGGCGGATCGCCGGGTTTCGGCTTTGGCGCCTTCTCACGCGCCTTCTTCATCGCGTCGAGCGTAAGAGTAGCATTGCCATTCCAAATCTCCGTTGCCATGCCGGCCTCGACTTCGCCTCCGCCCCATCCGAGGTCGGTGCGATAGCGATAATGCGGCTTGATGTAGTGCGCCGACCACTTCATCGTTCCGGCGCTTGTCAGCAGGGCGGCAAGCCGGGCCCCCATGTCCACGCCCGCGTCGTTCCAGTTCTGGAGGTGCGGATGGTCGTCGACCGGTCCGCGGAACAGTCCAGCAGCTGGGCTGGTTCCCACGGCGCGCATCGCGTCCCAGAAGACGGCCGAGTCTTTCACGATTTTCTGCGCGGGATCCAGTTTGTGCATCCAGTGCGTTTCGTTCTGCTCGATCCTACCGTCGAAATGGATCCAGCGCAGCTTTTCGAATCCGAGGTCCACGGCCATTCCGAAGTTGTGGTTACTTTCGCCGGGTCCCGCATTGGTGACTTTGCGGCCGCTGTTGAGGAGGCGGTCCTGGGTCGCGAAATCGCGGCGCGCGCCGTCGGGACAGACCCAGATTGCGATTTCGTGAGCCTTATACATCGCGTTGATGCAATTGATCACGCTTTGCCGGAACGAATCGACGAACGTGAGAGCATTCACCGCCGTAATGCTGGCGTGGAGGTCGTTGGTCGTCCCCTGGAGGTAGACGATTCGGCCGGCGGGCAGAACTCGAAGGTCTTGATACTCGGGAGGAGTCTGGGCGACGAGCGCCTTCCAGGTGGCATCGCCCGGTTCGACTAGGCCCGGCTTGTACGGGAGGTTCGGGCTCCACGGTCTTGAGGCGGCCGTCAGATCGGCCAGCGAGAACATGCCGGACGGTGTCGACTTCGCGGCCGGCGTCGGAGCCGCGAAGGGGTTGTTCGGATTCCAGGTCTGGTCTTCCTGAAACGCCTTGATCGCGGCCTTCGTCTTGGGGCCGCAATCGCCATCATAGGACGTGAGATAGGTCGAAAGCGACCGGCCGGGCGATCGGTATTGCTGGATTTTCATCAGCATCACCTGGACCAGAGCAGCGTCGCATTTCCTGTTGACGCCGCCCTCGCCTACGGAAGCCGAAATCATTTGCAAGGACGCACCTCCATGAATCACTCATAGCAGGTGAAGGGGATGACTTCTGTCTTGGATCCGCCGGAGGCGCCGCCGCTAAGTGTGGCCCTCAATCGAATTTCGCGGCAACCGGTATCGTGCAGCCAAAAGCCGATGTGCGTCACGCCGAGCTCATTGGCTGGGCCGATCTTCGCCGAGCGGTCAAGAATGACGCGGTCGCGTTCGGCGGTTTTCGTCGCGGCATAGGGAGAGCGTCCGCTTTCGATGGCAACCAGGCGGACTCGCAAGGACCTAGAAGTTGGCGCGTCGCCAATGTGGACCTTGACGACGATGAGCGTGGCGTTCGAGGCGTAGATACCGACGGGAACGTTGCCCAGAGCCGGCCGCGGGTCCTTAAGGATGTCGGAGGAGAGCGCTCCACTCTTGACGTTGAAAAGAAAGGCCTGAAAGCTTTCGATAGTGACTTTTGGCGGCTCCTGCCCTAGCGCGGACGGACACCAAAGACCCACCAAGACAAGGACCAACAAACGCAAGATCCGCACTCCTCCAAATTCGAAAGGGGCGGCTTTGCCGGGAGTCCGGCGAAGCGCGCCCTTAATCTTAACCGGGATTCCCCGGATGACTACGGAACTAGGCGTCATCAAGCCATGCCGAGACGAGGTACGGTTCTACCATAACCGTGAAGCCGCGCTCGGAGGAGCTCGGATCGACGGCATGCACCAAGTGCGCGAGATCCGGATAGGGGGCCATCAGCAAATCCCAGGGCATTGTCGCGCCGGTGCAGCGCCCCGTCGTAATCTCCTCCGCCTGCCGCCATGCCGCTATCGCTGCAACTGGGCAGGCCGACGCGCCCGGCGCGGAATGGGGCGCTGTTCGGCATTTCGCCGCGCCCCGTCCGAGTCGTTGGTGATGTCGTTGGAGAAGACGCGTAAGACGTGCGAGACCAAGCTTCAACCCATTAAAAGCATTGGTGGGCCCGGGAGGACTCGAACCTCCAACCAGACCGTTATGAGCGGCGGGATAAGAATTACCGGCGTTGGTATTCCTTAAGATTTGGCGCGTTCGATCGTGTTTGTTGCGTCTCGTTGCGATCGTTTCTGGTGCGAAACTGGTGCGGTGATCGCCGCTGCGCGGTAAGCGCCCGGTGAAGCCCGGTGAAGGGCGCGGGGACCACGGTTGACGGCGCGAGGTCGATTGCGGTTGGCGCTGGATCATCGGCCGAACCGCGCGCGGGTGATTCAATCCGCGGACGTATTCGTCGACAGCGCCGGGCTGATCTACAGCACTGATTATCGATTATAATGGCGGCTTGTATATCCTAGAATTCGACGGGTGGGCGCGGTAGACGCCAGGGCTTAGAGTCGGCCCTTGACGCTTCCGGGTAGCGGATATTTCATTCGGTGATACCCGCTTGCATCGCGTTAGCTAAAGCTCTTCCTCGGTCGGATGCAGCAACTCGCGCAAGTTCTGCCCGACGCGGGGTCGATTCCACTGTCTGCGGAGGGGCGTGATCATGGCACCAGCCGAGGGACCCGAGGCGCCGGCGCGCGGTCAGGCGGGCGTCAAGAGCCCTTTCGCAGATAAAATCAAACCCGAATA
>Ga0126377_10003171_pt1 | contig 11567 bp, 10 predicted proteins | sample PanSoiMetPlot_22_FD_92647 | JGI IMG/M metagenome (GOLD analysis project Ga0126377, IMG submission 92647) | Tropical forest soil microbial communities from Panama - MetaG Plot_22 | ecosystem: Environmental > Terrestrial > Soil > Tropical forest > Bulk soil | place: Panama | collected 2016-02-17
GCGCCGTGTGCTTCATGCGTGCCCGCTTTCTTGGGCGCGCCTTTAGCGATGATGGTCTTGCAACAGATGAGGCTCGGGCGCCGCTCCTCGCGAAGCGCAGCTTGGAGCGCGGCGTCCACCGCTTCGACATCATGTCCGTCAACGTTTGGCACGACGTGCCAGCCGTAGGCTTCGAAGCGCTTCGGCGTGTCGTCGGTGAACCAGTCCTTGACATGGCCGTCGATCGAGATGCCGTTGTCGTCGTAGAACGCCACGAGCTTGCCGAGCCCGAGCGTTCCGGCGAGCGAGCACACTTCGTGCGAGATGCCCTCCATCAGGCATCCGTCACCGACGAATACGTATGTGTTGTGATCGACGATCTCGAATCCCGGCCGGTTGAACTCGGCGGCGAGCAGCCGCTCGGCGAGCGCCATGCCGACCGCGTTACCGAGACCTTGCCCGAGCGGGCCGGTCGTCGTCTCGACGCCTGGCGCGAGGCCGTGCTCGGGATGACCTGGCGTCATCGAGCCGAGCTGACGGAAACGCTTGATCTCGGCCATCGGCAGGTCGTAACCCGTGAGATGCAGGAGCGCATAGAGCAGCATGGACCCGTGGCCGTTCGAGAGCACGAAGCGGTCGCGATCGGGCCATTGCGGGTGCGCCGGGTTGTGGCGCAAGTGCCGGTGCCACAGCGCGATCGCGATCTCCGCCATGCCCATCGGCATGCCGGGATGTCCGGAGTTCGCGGCCTGCACCGCATCCATCGCGAGGGCGCGAATCGCATTCGCCATGTCGCGCTCGTTGGAAGCGCGCGCGACCGGTTTGGCGGCATGAACGGGATTGGTCATCGGGAACGGCCTCGCACCGTGGGAACGGCGCGGACATGGCGCAATTATCGCGGATCGCTGCCCGATTTTCCACCGCGGAGGGGTTCTATAATCCGCGGCCGGTTTTTAGTTTGTCGGCTCTGGCCGACGCGGAGGATGCGATGGCTAATGTTGCGTTCATCGGCCTGGGCGTGATGGGTTATCCGATGGCGGGTCATCTCGCACATGCGGGTCACAATGTGACGGTCTACAACCGCACCCGTGCGAAGGCGGAGCGCTGGGTCGATCAGCACGGCGGCAGGCTTGCGGCGACGCCGGCCCGAGCGGCCGCGGGAGCCGAGATTGTCTTTTCGTGTGTCGGCGACGACCCCGATTTGCGCGCAGTGACCGTCGGGCCATCCGGCGCGTTCGAAACAATGTCGCGGGGGACGATCTACGTCGACCACACGACTGCTTCGGCACAGCTCGCGCGCGAGCTCGCCGCGGACGCTGCAACGCGCGGAATCTCGTTTCTCGATGCACCGGTGTCGGGCGGGCAATCGGGCGCAGAGAACGGCGTGCTCACCGTGATGGTGGGCGGCGATGCGCAGGCGTTCGAGCGCGCGAAGCCGCTGATTGCGCACTTCGCACGCGCCGTGACGCTGATGGGCCCTGCGGGCTCGGGTCAGCTGACGAAGATGGTCAACCAAATCTGCGTGAGCGCCGTCGCGCAGGGGCTCGCCGAGGCGATCTCGTTCGGCCTGCGCGCCGGGCTCGACATGAAGCTCGCCCTCGATGCGATCGCGCAGGGCGCCGCAACCTCGTGGTTCCTCCAGAACCGCGGCAAGACGATGATCGACGGCAAGTTCGATTTCGGCTTCGCGGTCGACTGGATGCGCAAAGACCTGCGGATCACGATCGCAGAAGCGAGCGCGAGCGGAACCGACGTCACGATGACGAAACTCATCGACGGTTTCTTCGCCGAAGTGCAGCAGCTCGGCGGTGGCCGCCAGGACATCTCCGCGTTGATTCGGCGACTGCGCACTGCGTAGTCACGGACGGCGCCGGATTTCGTCCATGCTCGAGATGCCCTTTGCCGCGCCGGTCGAATACACGGCGGCGATCCAGCCACCACAACCGCTGCCTGCCAATCCGCTGTGGCTCGTATTTCGCGAGGCGCGGCTGCTCGTTGGCGAAGAGACGATGGGACTTCCCGAGTCAGTCACCGCGCTTGGCCTGCGGCCGCTCAGCTCCCACTACCTTGGAACGCTCGCGACGACGCACCTATTCGCCTGCGATGTCGCCGTCGAGAGCGAAGCGCCGGCGGGCTGGCGCTGGAGCGATCTCCGATCGCTCTTCTCGCGCCTCGACGACCGACTCTTCGCGCTCGCGGGTAGGGCGCTTCAAATCGTCGACTGGGACCGCACGCATCGGTTTTGCGGCCGCTGCGCCGCGGCCACTGTTCCGAGCACGACCGAGCGTTCACGGGAGTGTCCCGCGTGCGGACTGGTCGTTTATCCGCGGCTCGCGCCGGCGGCGATGGCGCTCGTCAGGCGTCTCCCCGATGAGATCTTGCTCGCGCGTAGCCCGCGGTTTCCGCCCGGCATGTACAGTGCGCTCGCCGGGTTCGTCGAGCCGGGCGAGACGCTCGAGCAATGCCTCGAGCGAGAAGTGCTCGAGGAAGTCGGGGTGCGGTTGCGAAACGTGCGCTATTTCGCGAGTCAGCCGTGGCCGTTCCCGCACTCGCTCATGATCGCGTTCGTTGCCGACTGGGCGAGCGGCGAAGTTCGCGCGGATCTGCTCGAGATCGAAGCCGCCCAGTGGTTCAACATCCGCAGCCTGCCGCAGCTTCCGCAGCCGATCAGCATCGCGCGGCGACTGATCGATGCCGTGATCGCGGAGATGTCGAGCGGAATCCCTTGAGGTGCGGCCACGGCACACGGCGCGGCGTATCAGGCCTTCCCTAGCCGTGCGCGATGTTCCTTCTCATCCCGCGCTCGGCTTCTCCACCAGTACGCCTCGCGCGCCCGCCGGCAGGCCGAAAAAGCGGAAATCGGGCGCCGGCTGTCTGCCGCTGACGATGTCGGCGATCGCTCGGCCCGAACCGCAGGCCATGGTCCAGCCGAGCGTGCCATGACCGGTGTTGAGAAAGAGATTCGAATAACGCGTGCGGCCGACGAGCGGAACGTTGGACGGGGTCGCGGGCCTCAGGCCGGTCCAGAACTCGGCGCGCTCGGGCCGCCCGGCGCCTGGAAAAAGCTCGAACGTGCGGTGAACGATCGCCCCGCAGCGGATCTCGTTGATCGAGGTGTTGTAACCGTTCAACTCCGCCGTACCAGCGACGCGCAGCCGATCGCCTAGCCGCGAGAACACGAGCTTGTAGCGGTCATCGGTCAAGCTGACGACCGGCGCCTCGTCACCGGCTTCAAGCGGGATCGTGATCGAGTAACCCTTCAACGGGTACACGGGGATCGAGATGCCGAGAGGGCGCAGCATGAGCGCGCTATAGCTGCCGAGCGCCATCACGTAGGCGTCCGCCGCGATGCGCTCATCGCCCCCCGCCGCATCGGCGAGGACAACGCTGCACACACGGCCGCTTTCAACCTCTAGCCGCTTGATCGAGCGGCCGAACACAAAGCGGGCGCCGGCGCGCTCCGCGAATCCGGCCAGCGCCTGAGTGAACTTCAGCGCATCGCCCGACTCGTCGCTCGCAGCATAAATACCGCCGACGATTCGCTCGGCGGCATGCCGCAGCGCGGGCTCGATCGCGATGCACTCTTCAGCGGTTTTCGCCTCCCGGTCGCAACCCAACTGTCGCGCGAGCGCCGCTTCTTGCACCGCGCGTTCGAAGTCCGCCTCTTCGGTGAAGAACTGCAGAATCCCGCCCGCGAGCTGATCGTACTGAATGTCCGTCTCACGGCGCAGCTCGCGTAGCTCGGCACGGCTGTAGAGCGCGAGGGCGAGGATCTGTCGGAGGTTGTCGCGCGCGCGGGACGGTAGGCACTCGACGAGAAACCGCAGTCCCCAGGCCCACTGGTGCCAGTCCGCGCGCAGGCGGAACAGCAACGGCGCGTCCTGGCGCCCCATCCACTCGATGATCTTTCCCGGCGTCGCGGGGCTCGCCCATGGCTCGGCTTGGCAGGCCGAAATCTGTCCGCCGTTGGCGCAGCTCGTCTCCAGCCCCGGCGCGCCCTGGCGCTCGATGACGGTGACGTCGTGCCCTGCGCGCGCGAGATACCACGCGCTCGTCGTGCCGACCACGCCGGCCCCCAGGACGATCACTCGCATGGCACACCCCTTGCTGTGCGCGAAACGAAAAGGGGGCGAACTTTCGCTCCGCCCCCCTTTCCGTCTCCCAGACCGAATCTACTCGCGCGATTCGAGTCCGGTCAAGCCACCGCGCTCGAGCGTCACTTCCCGTTGTAAGCGACGACGCGTTGTCGCTGCTCGCCCAAACCTTGAATCCCGAGCGTCACGATGTCGCCGATCTGCAGGAACATCGGCTCCGGTTTCTTGCCCAGCCCAACGCCCGGCGGCGTGCCGGTGGTGATGATGTCGCCCGGCAATAGCGTCATGTACTGCGACACGTGCGAAATGATCTTCGCGACCGAGAAGATCATCGTCCTCGTGTTGCCGGTCTGCATGCGCTCGCTGTTCACGTCGAGCCACATGTCCAGGGTCTGCGGGTTGGTGATTTCGTCGGTCGTGACGAGCCACGGCCCGATCGGTCCAGCGGTGTCGAAGCCCTTGCCCTTGTCCCACTGGCTGGTCGCCATCTGGAAGCTACGTTCCGAAACATCGTTCACGATCGTGTAGCCCGCGACATACTCGAGCGCCTTGTCCTCGGGAACGTACTGTGCCTTGGTGCCGATCACCACCCCGAGCTCGACTTCCCAGTCGAGCTTGGTGGATCCCTTCGGCTGAACGATGTCGTCGTTCGGCCCGTTGATGCACGTAGTCACCTTCATGAAGACGACCGGCTCGGACGGGATCGGCAGGCCGGCTTCGGCAGCGTGATCGCTGTAGTTGAGGCCGATCGCGACGAATTTGCTGATGCCGATGTACGGCACGCCGAGCCGCGGCTCGGTCTTGATGAGCGGCAGCGATTCGGGCCGGATCTTGCGCAGCTTGGTGAGCCCCTTCGGCGCGATCGCTTCCTGGTCGATCTGCGGGAGGATGCCGGAGAGATCGCGGAGCATGCCCTGCGAATCGATCATCCCGGGCTTCTCGTACCCGTTCTTGCCAAAGCGACACAGTTTCATATTGTTGTCTCCAGGTTCAGGGATGCCTCAAAGGATCGTTGGCCAGCTTGTTTTGGGTAGACGCGAGAGCCCAGCGGGCTCCGAATAAGGTCTTGCGGCAAAGTCATCACGAGGTCGAACCTTCCCTAGAGGGACATGCCGCCATCCACCGAAAACGCGACCCCGGTCACGAACGAGGACTCGTCCGATGCCAGATAAACGAGCATCGGGGTGATGTCGTCCACCGTGCCGAGCCGCCCCATCGGCTGGCGCGCGATGAAGTCTTTGCGCGCCTGGACGGCGTCGGGAAGCGCGTTGATCCGTTCCTGCAGCGACGGGGTCTCGATCGTCCCCGGGCAGAGCGCGTTGCAGCGAATGCCCTGCCGCACGTGATCCGCGGCAAGCGCTTTGGTGAAGCCGAGCACCGCAGCCTTGGTCGTCCCGTAGACGAAGCGGTTCGGCAGCCCACGCAGACTCGAGGCCATCGAGCTCATATTGATGATCGAGCCTCGCTTTTGCGCGAGCATTCCCGGCAGAAACGCCCGCGTGACGCGATACATGGACTTGATGTTCACGTCAAAGCTGAAATCCCAGTCCCGCTCGCTGCACTCCATGATGGTGCCGTGGTGCACCCAGCCCGCGCAGTTAAACAGGATGTCGACGGCGCCGACCTCCTGAGCGACCCGTGCCACCGCGGCCGAGTCAGTGACGTCGAGCACACGCGTCGTGATTCCGGGCGTGCCGTTGAGCGAATTGAGAGGAGTCGGATTGACATCGGTGGCCCAGACCTTCGCTCCTTCACCGGCGAACGCAACCGCGGCGGCGCGTCCCATCCCCTGCCCAGCCGCGGTGATGAAGGCGATCTTGCCCTTAAGCCGGTCGCCCACCTTGTGTTTCCCCCTTGTGGAGCGGTGTTGTCGGAAGGTCGCGGAAGGCGCGATTATAGCAGTGGCCCTTCGCGAAACGCCGCTTTTTCGGCGGTTTCCTTGTAAAAACCGAGAGTTGCCGGCACTCGTTGGCGCCGCTAAAGCGCCGGCACCGTTTGACACCATCCACTCGGGGGCGTAGCCTCGGCCGCGGCAACCTGTCCAACAGGTTGGCGCGCGGCAACCGCGGTACGTCGCTCGCTCGGGGTCCGCGCGCCTCACGACACGCCGGAGAACCGGCTCGATCCGAGGGGAAGGAGATCACATGGTTCGGTCGCACCGCCGCCTCCTTGCGGCACCGCTCGCGCTCGTCGTTTGGTTGCTCGCCAGTCCGGCAGCGGCCCAGCAAGCGATCACCGTCTGGTTCACGAAGGCGTTCTATCCGTCCGAGGACCAGGCGTTGCAGGACGTGATCAAAAAATTCGAGGCAAAGACGGGCGTGAAAGTCGACTTATCCCTTTACTCGCCTGAGGACATCGTGACGAAGTCAGTCGCGGCGGTCGAAGCAGGCAGCCCGCCCGACGTCGGCTTTGGCCTCACGTACGACTTTCGCGTCACCGGCAAGTGGGCGTACGAGGGCAAGCTCGAGGACATCTCCGACGTCGTCAAGCCGATCGAATCGCAATTCTTGCCAGGGCCGCTGTCGACCACCTGGCTCATGAATGGCAAGACCGGCAAGAAGTCGTACTACGCGGCGCCGCTCGATATGCAACTCATGCACGTCAACTACTGGATCGACATGGTGCAGGAGGCCGGCTACAAGGAGTCCGACATTCCCAACGACTGGAAAGGCTTCTGGAGTTTCTGGTGCGACAAGGTGCAGCCGGCATTGCGCGCAAAGGGCCAGCGCGTGTACGCGATCGGCCACCCGGCGAGCGTGCAGGCGTCCGATACGTTCTACAGCTTTCATATGTTCATGAACGCGTACGACGTGGTGGTCGTCGATGAGAGTGGGAAGCTCGTGCTGGACCAGCCGCAGAACAAAGCAGGGCTGATCAAAGCGCTCGCCGACTACGCCCAGATCGTGAAGAAAGGTTGCTCGCCGCCGTCGTCGGTCAACTGGGGCGACGTCGACAACAACTTGAACTTCGCGAACAAGACGACCGTGATGACGCACAACGCAAGCATCTCCATCCCGGCCGCGCAGTTCGACGCGATGAACCGCGCGACCTCGACCCCCGAGCAGAAGGACACCGCGCGCAAGAACTACTACGAGAAGATCCGCACCCGCGGTTTTCCCGAGAAAGCGACGGGCGGCAAGCTGCCGCAACTCGCAGCAGTGAAGACTGCGGTGGTGTTCGCCGACGCGAAAAACAAGGGACGTGGCAAGGAGTTTCTCGCCTTCCTGCTGCAGGAAGACAACTTGCAGCCCTACGTCGAAGGCTCGCTCGGCCGCTGGGTCCCGGTAACCAAGCGCGCCTCGGTCGCGCCGTTCTGGACCGACGGCAAGGATCCGCACCGCAAGGCCGTCCAGCAACAGGTGTCGGAAGGCATCGTGTTTTTCCCGTTCGTCTACAACTGGAAATTCACGATCGTGAACGCGGAGAACGTGTGGGGCCGCGCGACGGCGCGCATCGCGAAAGACGGCGTGCCACCCGAGAAAGCAGCGGACGAGTTGATCCAGCGCGTGAAGCAGATTCTCACGCAGTAGATACGAACCATTTTCGGGGTCCGGTGTCTGTTGCCCGCCCCGTGGAAAGCACCGCTTCGCGCACATTCATTCCATGAGCGCAGTCGTACTCCCCGCCCCTGCAGCGACGCCGAGGCGCATCTCCGACGAGGCGTTCTGGGGTGCGGTACTGATCACACCCTATCTCGCGGTGTTCGCGCTCTTCGTCGTCTTCCCGGTCGCGTACGGGGTTTGGCTGGGCTCGAGCCCGACGGCCTATCGGAAGCTCTTCCAGGACCCGATCTTCTTCTCGACGATCGTCAACACGATCATCTTCCTGCTCGTGGCGGTGAACCTGAAAATGCTGATCGCGCTCGGGCTCTCGGGCTTCTTCCTCCACGAGGAGCGCTGGGTACGCTGGCTGTCCGTGCTCTTTCTGATCGCGTGGGCGGCGCCGTCGATCCCCACGATCCTCTCGTTTCGCTGGATGCTGAATCCCGAATGGGGGATGGTGAACGCCTTGCTCTTCAAGTGGTTCCAGGTCGAAGGGCCGGGCTGGCTGACCGAACGCCACTATGGCCTCGGCGCGGCGATCCTGGTGCACATCTGGAAGTCGCTGCCGTTCTGGACGCTGATCCTGCTTGCTGGCCGGATGGCAATCCCGAAGGATCTCTACGAGGCGGCGGCAGTCGATGGCGCGACGCGCTGGCAGTCCTTCCGGTATGTCACGTGGTCGAGCATGCGCGGTCTCTACATCACCTGCGTGCTGCTCTCGACGATCTGGAGCCTGGGCGACTTCAACAGCGTCTACTTGCTGACCGGCGGCGGGCCGATCGACTCGACGCACGTGCTGGCGACGCTGGGTATCCGCTATCTCCGCCAGGATCAGGTCGACGTCGCGCTTGCCGCGGTCATTGTCGCCATGCCGGCGGTCATCCCGATCGTGTGGTTCATGATGAAGCGGCTCTCGGGCGAGCACGTGCAAGACTAGAACGATGACGCTCCGCAAACTGCCGCTCTACGCCACCGGCCTCGCGGTCTTCCTCTGGACCGTCATCCCGATCTACCACCTGTTCGTCATCGCGCTCTCTCCAGCGCAGGAAGCTGTGGCGAGCGGACTCGTGCCCAAGCATCCGACGCTGCAAAACTTCGGCCTCGTGCTCGGCGCGCAGCACAACCTGGTGCAGTACTTCTGGTACCAGCTCGCCACGAGCGCGTTCGTCGCGGTCATGGTGAGCGCGATTACGCTCGCCGTCGGCGCGTGCGCGAACTATGCGATCACGCGCATCCGCATCCGCGGCGGACGAGCGATCACCAATATCGCGCTGCTGACCTACCTGATCCCGGCCGCGTTCCTCGCCATCCCGATGTACAAGACCATGGGCTACTACCGTTTGGTGGACAATCCATGGTCGCTGATCTTCGCCATGGTCGCCCTCGCATCGCCGTACGCGATCTGGGTGATGAACCAGGCCGCACGGAAGATCCCGCGCGAGCTCGACGAATCGGCGAAGATCGACGGCGCGACCACGCTGCAGATTTTCTGGCACGTGTACCTGCCGCTGATGGCGCCCACGTTGGTCGCCATCGGCACCTATGCCCTGCTCCTCGCCTGGAACGAGTATCTCTACGCGTTTCTCATGCTTGCGACCGAGGCCCGGCTCACGCTTTCCGTCGCACTCGGCAACTTCCTCGTCTTCGATGACGCTCCATGGGCGCTGCTGATGGCGACCGGGATCATCTATGCGCTGCCGCCGACTGCCGTCTACTACGCGTTCCGCCGCTACATGGTGTCGGGACTGACCGCGGGCGCAGTCAAGAGTTAAGAGCAGGTTCGAGCATGGCACAGACCGCCGCCACGTTAGCCGAACGGGTCGCGCAATACCTGCGCGACAAGATCGTCGCCAAACGGTTGCGTCCGGGCGATGCGCTGCCGGGCGAAATCGAGCTGGCGCGTCAACTCGGCGTTTCGCGCGGCATCGTCCGCGAAGGGCGGCGGCAGCTCGTGGCCGCAGGGCTGATCGACGTGTCGAACGGCCGCCGTGCGGTCGTCAGCAAGCTCGGCGCAGCCCCTCTCGACGGTTTTCTCGCGAATGCAGTGGCGACGCGCCAGCTCTCGGTGAGCGAGGTCCTCGAGCTCCGGCAAGCGCTAGAGATCGCGGTGGCCGGCTTCGCGGCGAGACGGCGCACCGAAGCCGATATCGCGGAGCTCGCTCGCATCACCCAGCGCATGCGCGCAAACGTCGGCAGCGCCGGCTACGTCAAGCACGATCTGGCATTTCATCTAGCGCTCGCGCGTTCGACGCATAACCCCCTGTTCGGACTGCTGATCGAATCGATCCGCGACGCGATGGTGCGATCGATGCGGGCGAGCCACGCGCGACGCCGCAGCGCGCGCGCCTTCGCGGACGGTCAAGCGATGCACGAGGTGCTCTTGGATGCGGTGCGGAGAGGCGATGCGGCGGCGGCGGAGAGCGCGATGCGCGCGCATTTCGTCAGCGTTGCGGCGACGCTCAAGCAGGACGGACCTGTCACCGTCGAGGCCGATCTCAAGTACGGCAAGTCTTGATCGAAAGGAAGCGCGCATGGCGTCGGTTACTTTGTCGCAGGTCAAGAAGTCCTTTGGCGGCACCCAGGTCGTGCACGGGGTCGATCTGGCGATCGAGGAGGGTGAGTTTTGCGTGCTGGTGGGGCCCTCGGGGTGCGGCAAGTCGACGCTGCTGCGCATGATTGCGGGGTTGGAGGAGATCAGCGCCGGGGAGATCGCGATCGGCGGGCGGGTGGTGAACCGCGTCGCGCCCAAGGAGCGCGACATCGCGATGGTGTTTCAGAACTATGCGCTCTACCCGCACATGACCGTGTTTGACAACATGGCCTTTAGTCTCAAGCTCGCCGGGCGGCCGCGGGCGGAGTTGGAGGGGCGGGTGGGGGCGGCAGCGAAGATCCTGGGGTTGACCGACTACCTCGCGCGTTACCCGCGTCAGCTCTCGGGGGGTCAGCGCCAGCGGGTAGCGATGGGGCGGGCGATCGTGCGCCAGCCGCAGGTGTTCTTGTTCGATGAGCCGCTGTCGAACCTCGATGCGAAGCTGCGGGTGCAAATGCGCACCGAGATCAAGGAGCTGCACCAGCGCCTGCAGACCACCTCGGTGTATGTCACCCACGATCAGATCGAGGCGATGACGATGGCCGACAAGATCGTGGTGATGAATGCGGGGCAGGTCGAGCAGATCGGGGCGCCGCTCGAGCTCTACGACGAACCGGCGAACCTGTTTGTGGCCGGGTTCATCGGGTCGCCGGCGATGAACTTCCTGCGCGGGCGGCTCGCGCGCAACGGCGCGGGCTTCGAGGTCGTGCTCGCTCAAGGGGTGCGGGTGCCTGCCCCGGGCGGGGTGGGTGGCGAATTCGACGGGCGGGAGGTCGCCCTCGGGGTGCGGCCGGAGCACCTGGCGGTGCGCGAGGACGGGGTGCTCGCCGAGGTGGTGGTGGTGGAGCCGACCGGGGCTGACACCCAGATCTTTTGCAAGGTCGCCGGCAGCGACGTGACGGCGGTGGTGCGCGAGCGGCACGATTTCCGGCCCGGCGAGATGATCCGCCTCGCCCCCGAGCTCACTTTCCTGTTCGACCCCGCAACCGGGCGCCGACTTCACTAACGACCCATGCGCGCCAGGCGCGACCGCTTTTTCGATCACACCCCAGGAGGACCAGATGGCAGACATGAATCGACGTGACTTCTTGAAAATCGCAGCGGGCGCTGCCGCCGGCACGCTCGCAACGGGCGAGGCTGAAGCGCAGGCTGGAAAGACGCTCGATCTAAAGCCGGAGAAGGGCGCGAAGCTGCGCGTCCTCCGCTGGAAGCGCTTCGTCCAAGGCGACGAAGACATGTGGATGAAAAACACTGCCGAGTTCACCAAGCGCACCGGAATCGAAGTGCGGGTCGACCACGAGGGCTGGGAGGACGTCCGACCGAAGGCAGCAGTCGCGGCGAACGTGGGCTCGGGACCGGACA
>Ga0126377_10003174_pt1 | contig 11560 bp, 10 predicted proteins | sample PanSoiMetPlot_22_FD_92647 | JGI IMG/M metagenome (GOLD analysis project Ga0126377, IMG submission 92647) | Tropical forest soil microbial communities from Panama - MetaG Plot_22 | ecosystem: Environmental > Terrestrial > Soil > Tropical forest > Bulk soil | place: Panama | collected 2016-02-17
GCGTCGCTGTCCTGCAGCAGATCCACCTGGATCTGGTCGCCGGTGTCGCCACGGCCAGCGGGCAACGACGGCCACAGGTGCGGGTTCTCGACGACGCCGTCGAGGGAGATGTAGGTCGAGTTGACGATCTTGCCCATCGAGTTCCTCCGAGTCAGCCGGACGGCCGGATGTTGGGGTTGAGATGGAAGGTGTTGTCGGGGTCGTAGGTGTCCTTGAGCGCGGTGAGCCGCTCGAACTTGCCGGAGAACGCCCGGCGCACACCGCCGGCTCCGTCGTCGCTCAGCGCGTTGACGTAGACGCCGCTGGCGAACGGCTCGACCTCTGCGGCCAATCGGCGCGCGACCGCGAGCCGCTCGGTGTCCTCGGCCGGGTCGTCCCACCTGGCCGCGGCGATGTACTCGAACTTGGAGGCGCGGTTGCTGAAGACGGTGTCGTCCTCGGGCACGTCGGAGATCGCGCCGCCGTAGGCCTGCAGGCTGAGGCCCGGCAGCAGATCGGTCTGCCCGGCACGTCCCACGATCGCGTCGATCGCGGCGTCGGACAGCTCGGGCAGCAGGTGGCCCTTCCAGTAGCGGCGGTACGTGTAGCCCTCGACGCTGTCGTCCTTGGTCTGCAACGCGACGTACGACATCTCGTTGACCCGCTCGGCGAGCGGAGTGCCGAGTGCACCGAACGAGGGCAGCAGGCGGCGGCCCTCCTCGGGGTCTCCGACCCAGATGTAGCCGAGCATCGCGCCGTCCGGTCCGACAAATGCGTTGAACGTGGCGGCCCGCGGCGCCGATGCACTGAGGTCGCGCCAGGCCCGCATCGCGGCGGCGGTCTGGTCGATCGGGAAGTCGAGCTCGACGACGAGGCTGCGGGTACCGACCGGGTGGAGCTGGAACTCGAACTCGGTGACGATGCCGAAGTTGCCACCGCCGCCGCGCAGCCCCCAGAACAGGTCGGGATTCTCGTCGCGGCTGGCCCGGACCACGTCGCCGGCGGCCGTGACCAGCTCGAACGAGACGACGTTGTCGCAGGTCAGGCCGTACTGCCGCGCCAGCCAGCCCATGCCGCCGCCGAGGGTCAGACCGCCGACGCCGGTGTGCGAGACGTTGCCGGCGGTGGTCGCGAGGCCGTGCTGCTGGGCCGCGACGTCGAGCGCGCCGAGCAGCGCACCGCCTTGGACCCACGCCCGGCGCTGCTCAGGGTCGACCCGGACCGCGCTCATCGGGGTCAGGTCGATCATCAGACCGTCCTCGGGCACGCAGAGTCCCAGTACGCTGTGGCCGCCGCACCGGACGCCGATCTCCAGGTCGAGCTCGCGAGCGGCGCGCACGGCGGTCACGACGTCGTCGACGGTCGAGCAGCGAACGATCAGCCGCGGCGTGCGGTCGATCATGGCGTTCCAGACGGCCCGAGCGCTGTCGAAGCCGTCGTCCCCCGGGAACAGCCGGTGGCCGTCCAGCCGGTCGGTGAGGGCGGTGAGTTTCGTCGTCATGGCCAAAATCCTGACAGCGGTTGGTACCCGGGATAAGGTCCAGTTTGATGAAGAGTTCCAGGGCCAATTCGGCCATTGCCGGGGAGTTGCTACTCGAGCTCCAGCGCGATCGGCCGGTCCCGCTGCACCGTCAGATCGAGGCCGGGATCCGGGACGCGATCCGGACCGGGCGGCTGCGACAGGGGATGGCGCTGCCGCCGAGTCGTACGCTCGCCGCCGATCTCTCGGTCTCTCGCGGAGTCGTCGTCGAGGCCTACCAGCAACTGACCGCCGAGGGCTATCTCACCAGCCAGGGCGGCGGCTACACCCAGGTCGCGATCGAGCCGCGGCCGGCGGCGACCGAAACGCCGAGGCCCGTGAAGACCGAACCGCGGATCGACTTCGGCTACGGCCGGGCCGACGTGTCCAACTTCCCGCGTACGGCCTGGCTGCGCTCGATCCGGCAGGTCGTCACCGAGGCGCCGAGCGATCGGTTCGGCTACATCAGCCCCCGCGGCGTACCCGAGCTGCGCGAGGCCCTCTCCGGCTATCTCAACCGGGTACGCGGCGCCGACGCCCGCCCCGACGACATGGTGATCTGCAACGGCTACGGCCAGGGCATCGCCTTGGTGTTGCAGGCTATCCAGAGCCGAGGTGCACGATGCCTGGCCGTCGAGGACCCGTCGTCGCTCGACGATGCCGTGCTGTTGGCGCAGAACCTCGGCATGGATGTCGTCGGGGTGCCGGTCGGCGACGACGGTCTCGACGTCGATGCGCTGGAACGCACCGCGGCCGATGCCATCGTCCTGACGCCGTCGCACCAGTGGCCGCTCGGTGGCGTGCTTTCGGCCGAGTCACGATCGGCCATCCTCGACTGGGCCGAGCGGCACGGCTCGCTGGTGATCGAGGACGACTACGACGCGGAGTACCGCTACGACCGGTCCCCGATCGGCGCCATGCAGGGCCTCGCGCCGGACCATGTCGTCTATGCGGGATCGGCCAGCAAGACGCTCGCACCCGGGCTCCGGATCGGCTGGCTCGCCGTGCCGCATCACCTGGCCGACGCGATCGCCTACGCCAAGATCCTCGCCGACCGCGGCTCGCCGGCGATCGACCAGATGGCGTTCGCGAACTTCCTGGAGCGCGGCGAGTTCGACCGGCACCTGCGCCGGATGCGGCCGGTCTATCGACACCGCCGCGACGTCCTGCTGGCCGAGCTCGGCAAGCGGCTACCTGACTTCGAGCCGATCGGCATCTCGGCCGGGATCCACCTGGTCGCCTGGCTGCCGGCCGACCTCGACGAGGAGTCCGTCGTGGCGGCTGCGGCCGATCGTGGCGTCGGCGTCTCAGGGGTACGTCCGTACCGCCTCAACGGCCCCGGCCGGGACGGACTGATCTTCGGCTACTCATCACTCGGCGAGCGATCGATCGCCGAAGGCATTGGCCTGTTGGCCGCCGCGGTCGCGGAGCTCCGCGCCGCCTGAGTCTCCCGCCTAGTCGGACTGGCGGAACTTGTCGTTGTAGGCCTTGAGGCTCCAGGGGGCTTGGCCGTCGCCGCCGTCGAAGAACTTCTTCGCCGCCTTGCGACCGTTCTCGAACAGCAGATCGCGCTGCTCGTCGGAGAGATCGAAGTCGGTCGCCTGGATCGTGCCGGTGTCGACGAAGATCGTCCGCGCCTGTACGTCGGGGTCGTCGACGTACATCCGGTCGTAGAAGCCGGTCATCGTCTTGATCATCGCCTTGGTCATGTCGATCGGACCGTTGACGTCGGCGATCGTCTCCTCCAGCGCCTTGGCTCGGGCCGACAGCTTGATCCCGAACGTCGGCCAGCGTGCCTTTCGCCGGTTCGCCGCGTCGAAGACCTGGACCGGGAAGTTCGACAGCATGCCGCCGTCGACCAGGACCGACTCGTGGCCTTCCCGGTGGGTCAGCTTGACCGGCTCGAAGAAGAACGGAATGGACATCGACGCGCGTACGGCGTCGGCGACCTCCTGTTCGCCCGGCTTGAGCGTGTACACCGGGTAGTCCCAGGGGAGCTTGCGCAACCGTCCTCGCGTGATGTCGGAGGCCATGACGACGAGTCGGAAGTGCTGATCCGGGTCGAGCTTCGGATCGTCGTACGGCAGGTCGGCGAAGGTCTTGACCCCCTTCTTCGCGAGCAGGTCGCCGACCCAGTTCCTGGCGTAGTCGCCCTCGTAGATGCCGTCCTCGAACATCACCGACAACGCCTTGCCGACGAGCGGGATCTTGTCGAGCAGGTCCTTGTCCTTGAAGTTCGAGTAGTCCAGCCCCCGCATCTCGGTCTCGAGCTCCTTCGCCGACATGCGGGCAGCGATCAGAGCTCCGGCGATCGAACCAGCGGACGTGCCCGCGACCCGGTTGATCGCGTAACCACGCTCCTCGATGACGCTGTACGCCCCCACGAGGGCGATCCCCTTGACTCCGCCGCCCTCGAGTACGAGGTCCGCTTTGAGATCGGGCATGGCACACCTCCGACGCTGCGTACGCATCGCCAGCGTGCTGTCGGCGACAGTGCCCTGGCCAGTACCAGACGACCCGGCGACCGGGGGACCTTGGTCATCGCCGACGGCGGTAGCGTGCGTTCCGTGACCGGCCCTGAGGTGCACGTCTTCGCCGCCGACGCCTTGGGCGACCGCGACGCCACGGCAGTCGCCGACACGATCCGCCGCCGCGAGATCAGCGCCCGCGAAGCCGTGGAGGCCGCGATCGCGCGCGCGGAGCGGTTCGGGCGGCAGATCGACGCGATCGCCCATGCCGACTTCGACGCCGCCTTGGACCGAGCGGCCGCGGTGACGCCGAACGGCGCGCTGTCGGGGGTGCCAACGTTTATCAAGGACAACGTCGACGTACGCGGACTGCCGACCAACCACGGCACTCGCGCGTACGTCGGCCGGCCCGCGGAACGGCACGACGACATCGCACGGCAGTACCTCGCCCAGGGCGTGGTCAACCTCGGCAAGAGCAAGCTGCCGGAGTTCGGATTCAACGCCACGACGGAGTACGCCGAGGGCGAGCCGACCCGCAACCCCTGGAACCCGGCGTACTCGGCCGGTGCCTCCTCCGGCGGGTCCGCCGCACTCGTGGCAGCCGGCGTCGTGCCGATCGCGCATGCCAACGACGGTGGCGGCTCGATCCGGATCCCGGCCGCGGCGTGTGGACTGGTCGGGCTGAAGCCGACCCTGGGCCGGACGCTCGGGACCCGGTCGAGTCGCTCGCTGCCGCTCAAGGTCGTGTGCGACGGCGTGCTCACCCGCAGCGTCCGCGACACGGCGGCGTTCCTCGCCGGTGCGGAGCGGTTCCGGCCGCATCCGACGCTGCGGCCGATCGGCGTCGTGACCCGACCGGGAACGACGCGGCTGCGGATCGGCGTGGTGCTCGACTCGGCGACCGGCCATCCGACCGACGACGAGACCCGGGTGGAGGTGCTCCGGACCGCCGAGCTGCTGGCCGAGCTGGGTCACGACGTGACGGAGATGGAGCTGCCGCCGCTGCAACGGTTCACCGACGACTTCGCGCTCTACTGGGGCATGCTGGCGTTCCTGGTCGCGTCGACCGGCCGCTGGGTGATGGCTCGTGACTTCGACCGGAGCCGGCTCGACAACCTGTCGACCGGGCTGAGCCGCATGTACGGCCGGGCGGCCTGGCGTACCCCGGGGATCTTTCGCCGGCTCCGCGGCATCACCGGCGTCTACCAACAGGTCTTCGCTCAGCGCGACGTCGTCTTGTCGCCGGTGCTGAGTCACACCACGCCCACGCTCGGCCACCTGTCACCGCGACAGCCGTTCGAGCGGCTGATGGATCGGCTGCGTCGCTACGTCGGCTTCACGCCGCTGAACAATGTCGCGGGCGGGCCGGCGATGTCACTGCCGCTCGGCGCCGCAGCGAGCGGACTCCCGATCGGCGTGCATTTCTCGGCTGCACTCGGCGCCGAGCGGACCCTGCTGGAGCTGGCGTACGAGCTCGAGGAGGCCCGACCCTTCCGATCCATCACCGAGCTGGCCTAGCCTCCATTGGCGGTAGGCAAATCCTGAGACACACCGGCGTGTTTCCGGAAATGGCTACCGCCAGTGGAGCCTGGGCTAGCGATAGCGGACGTGCCGGCTGGTACGTAGCACGGCCCGCTGCCAGCGGGTGAGCTTCGTGGTGCGCTCGTCACTGCCCGGCGTCATGAGATTGGTCGGATCCTTGCGGTGCAGCAGATCGCAACCGTGGCCGAGCTCGTGGGCGAGAGTCAGCTGCCGGGCGCCTTCGGCCGGTCGCCCCATCGGATCTCGCACGGCCCCGGGATCGATGTAGCCGAAGTCGACCAGGCCGGTGAAGCAGCCCGACTTGCCCTGCACGTCCTCGACGATGAACATCACGACGCCACCGCGCGACGTGTAGCCCTTGCTATTGCCGCGATACCACTTGCCGACCTCGGTGAAGTTGTGTTGGAAGCCACCCCAGTTGCACTTCGGGTCGAGGACGTACGCCGGACTCGGATCGGCGAGCTGCTCGACGAACTCCTCGTTTCCGATCGCCGGCTCGAGCGTGACGTTGGCCGCCTCGTGCAAGGCGGTCGTCGCCGCCTTGACAATGGCCTCGGCCTGACTGGTGGTCGCCAGAGGCCGGTCGTTCGAGTCGCGGAGGATGACGACCTTCAGCCGCAGTCGCTTCTCCGGTGTGATTCCCACCAGCGACCCGACCAGGTCGGGTAGCCCGATCAGCCGATGCAGCAGCCAGCCGATCGCACTGCCGAGCAGCCAGGCCGCTCCTGCCGAGCGCTGGCCCAGTGTGTTGATGTTGCCGGACGTGGTGTTGCCGCTCCCCGTCGCCACCGCTTAACTCCCTCGCTGTTGCTCCCGTGCGCAGATCTCGTCGAGCTCGGCGAGGTAGTCGTCCAGCGGATCGAGACCGGCCTTGGCCCGAAGCCTGTCGACCTGATCGGGTTCCGTCAATGGCGTGGCGAGTTTGGCCTTCCCCTTCACACAACCGATCTGCGTGCCGTACGTCTGAGGATCGCCCTTGGCGACGGCGACCCGGTCCGAGAGATAGGCGACGTTGCCCCACGACGCCTGGCCGGCCTCGGCTGCCTCGGTGAGCAACTCCAGGGCGGCGGCCTGGAAGTCCGGATCGAGATCGGCGTGCTGGGCGATGATCCAGGCTGCGTCGCCACCGTCCTTGCCGACCAGGTCGAAGGTCGGCCAGCCGTGCTCGGCGACGATCTGCTTGAGCCTCGCGATGCGCGCGTCGGGCCCCTCGTTGTCAATGCCGCCCTTCTGCCCGGCCTGGTCCCGCCGGAACATCGCCATCAGCTCGTCGTGCAGCTTCTCGTCGAAGCTGACCCCGGCGGTCTCCAACGGCGCCGGCGTCCAGGTCGGCGACACCGATGACGCGGACGAGGACTCGGTCGACGAAGGCTCGCTGGCCGGGCTGGTTTGCTCAGAGCTACTGTCCGAGTCGCCGCAGCCCCCCAGCCCCAGGGCGACGACGACGGCCAACGGCGCGAGTCGGCGCATGGCCGTCACCCTACTGCCGTCGACCCCGTTTACGCCTCCGCCGGCAACAGGTCCGGGGTGTCGCCGCGATCGCCCAGCCGCTCCTGGACCACGGTGTCGTAGTAGACGTACGCCGTCGTCAAGCCTGTAAAAGGAATCAGGAATGCGTACAGGATGCCGGCGACGACGTTGATGACCTCGAGCGGCGCGTCCGTCGCAAGGATCAGCAAGGTGCCGATCACCGGTCCGGTGGCCAGCGCGATGAACGCCGTCACGACGACCAGCCAGGCGATCTTGACCGGTTGTCGGACGACCAGTGAGGTGCTGCGGCGCAGGATCGCGATCGCCGACAGCTCCTCTAGCTCGGCGACCGGGACGACCAGGGCCCAGCACAAGATGACCAGCAGACCGAGCGGCAGCAGGAAGAACGACAGACTCAGCAGGCTCCCCACCACGACGGCGATCGCGACCGCTCCGAACAACGGACGCGGCCGATCGAAGGCCAGTCGATAGGCGCCGATCACGCCGATCTCCCGCCCGGCGTCGATCTCGGTCACCGCTCGGGTGGCGGCCGCGTGGACGAGCGCGACGCCGAAGAACGTGAGGATCGTGCCGAGGATGACCGAGATGGAGAAGAAGCTGCCGCCGCTCTCTCCGCTGGCGTCCACGCCGACCAGGGATCCGGCCTCGATCGCGAGCGCGTGGATGAGCGCCACGACGATGGACACGGGGATCGCCAGCAGTCCGATGCCGATAAAGAGCGTCGGACGAGACAGGTACATCCGACTGGCCGCGGCGTAGATCTGACCCCATGCCCGACGGTGGGCGAGCCGCAACGGAGCGGTCGGGCGCCAGCGGGTACGAGCCGCTGCGTAGACCAGGGCCACGATGATCAGTGCCAGGACGATCAGGACCGGCACCGGCTGACTCACCAGGGCGCGCAGGGCGTCGGAGCCGGCCGCGACCGCACCGCAGAAGAATCCGGTGGCGCCGGTGCCCAGCAGCCCGCCGGCCGGAAGCGCATAGCTCCGGTCGCGGCCGCGGTCCTCGGCCGAGCTGATCGGCTTGTTCCACAGGGTCTTCTGGGCCGGTCCGGTGGGACCGTTGTAGAACGCCTCGCGGCGCTCTCCCCAGCGCCCTTCGAAGCCGATCCACGGATACTGCTCGACGGCTGCGACCGGATCGCTCGGGATCACCTCGACCACCGGATCTACCGTCCGGTTCGGCGGCCTGGTGTCGTCGCAGCCGACGCCCTGGGACGCCGATCGGCCGAGGAACAGACCGTCGTCGTAGTAGTTGGCGTGCGACCCGGCCGCCGGATGGACCACCGGATGGGTGCCGTCGCCGACCTCGAGCTTCTCGGCGTCCCAGTCGGCGACCTCGGCGCCCTCGTGCTGGCTGTAGTAGACCGCGGACGGGTCCTGGTCCAATGCCTCGGCCGCCGTGGGTGCGTCGAAGACGAGTTGGATCCATTCCCAGTCGCCCTCGTGCAGGTTGTTGTAGTCGTTGAAGGGATAGAAGAACCAGTACTGCAAGGCGATCTGGTCGGGATAGCCCGGCTGCGTGGCGACGTGGGCATAGACGGTCGGGCTGGTGCCCTTGGTCAGCCGCCTCGCCCACTCCTCGTAGTCACAGCCCGGGTTGAGCGGATCGCCGGGGAAGTCCAGGTGATATAGGTAGCGACCGTTCGAGAGGTCGTCGGCCGTCGGCCCGATCTGGACCAGGTCGTTCTCGGTCCAGGGTCCGCGCAGCGCGACGGTCGGCTGGCCCATGAAGGCCTCGACGTCGCTCGGGATGTACGGCTCGCCGGGTCCGCACGGCTCCTCCTGGACGACCAGCCGTACCTCGGGCGCGAAGCGCTGGGCCAGCTCCGACTCGGGATCCTGAGCCGCTGCTGCGGCCGACGTCGGCAGGACCAAGGGAAGGAGTGCGGCTGCGATAGCGAGCAGCAGGATTCGAGGAACGACGCCCGTGCCGAGCGGCCCGTGAGGCACACCCGATCGTCGGATCGGAGTGCTCGTCACGTCGGGAGCGTACCCCTGGCGCCGACGACTCGGGGCGAACCAGCCATCGCGAGTCGTGGGTCACCCGGCGCTGAGACCGGCCCAGTCGCTCGGCCGCGACACGCTTCGCGCCATCTCGTCGACCTCGTGCACCAGCGCGTCGGGGCAACAGTCGTCGGCGCTGTCGATCCGGACGATCTTGAGGTGTGCATAGCCGAGCGGTCGAGACGGGTGAAATCTCGTGTCCTCGGCCAGTCTCCGCAACACGGCTTCAGCCATCGGGAGGCTGCTCATCCGGTAGTAACGCGTCGCCATACCTCAAGGTGCGGCCCGCACTGCTGCCCGGCACAGGGCCGGAGGGCTCAGCGGCTCAGGACGTACGTCCGGTCGGATCGGCACTTGCGGTCCGTCGCTCCGGAGCGAGCTCGCGGAACAAGTCCGGACCGACGTTACTTCCGGTGATGATCGTGGCGAGGACGGCGCCGTCGATCTGCTGCTCGAACGCCGCCGCGACCCCGACCGCGCCGGCCGGCTCGACGATCAGCCCCATTGCATCGCGGATCGTCCAGACCGCCTCGCTGATCCGCTCCTCGCTCACCAGGACGACGTCGTCGACCACCTCGCGCATCCACTCGACGGCCACCGGCACCGGCACCCGGACCGCGATGCCGTCGGCCACGGTGTCCGCGGTCTCGGTCGTCGTCAGTCGGCCGGTGCGCCAGCTGATCTCCATCGCCGGAGCCGTCTCGGCGCAGACGCCGATGATCCGGGTGCGCGAAGAGTACGCCTTCAGCCAGCGCCCGACGCCGCTGATCAGCGCTCCGTTGCCGACCGGGACGATGACGGCATCGAGGTCGAGCGAAGCCAGCTCGAAGCCGATCGTGCCGGCACCTTCGGCGATCGCGACGTCGTCTCCGTCCTCGACGAAGACACAGTCCGGCTGGGTCTCGGCATGCCGGCGGGCGGCTGCCTTGGCCGAGTCGAAGTCGTCGCCCTCGAGGATCACCTCGGCGCCGAGGGCTCGCATCCGGTCGATCTTGAGCGGGTTGGCCTGCCGGGCGGCGTAGACCGTCACGGCGACGTCGCGAGCCCGGCCCGCATAGGCGATCGCCTGGCCGAAGTTGCCGGCCGACGCGCACACCACATGCTGTCCCGCCGACCGCTGCCGCATGTAGTAGTCGGCGCCACGACCCTTGAACGAGCGGATTGGATTGAACGTCTCGACCTTCAGCACGAGGTCCCGGCCGAGCAATTGCGACAGGGTCGGCTCGACGTACTGGGGCGTGCCCAGGAACGTCGGATCGACGACCCGGCTGGCATCCTCGATGTTCGTCAGCGACGGCATGCGAACGAGCATATGGGCCGGGACAGACTTCGCCCCCGCGTACCACGGGCAGGGCCCGGGCACACGGGGGCGTCGAGTCAGTGACGACCTCGTCAGAGTCGCATCCGCGACCTCGACTTGCCGGTCAAGGTCGATGCGACGGCGACGAAGGCCGCGGCCACGATGACCGAGATGATCCAACGCAGCCAGTCGATCCCGCTCGTCGCGGCGACGCCGAACGCCTTCGCGATGAACCAGCCCACGATCACGCCGGCGATTCCGCAGAGGATCGTCACCAGGATGCCGGTGTTGTCGCGGCTACCAGGCGCCACCCACTTCCCGAGCAAGCCGATGATGGCCCCCGCGATGATCAGAACGACGATCTCCATGTTGGTCTACTCCCTGTCTCTCCCATGAGCCCACCCCGGTCGACATCTGGGTACCCACCCCGGCGGCGGTCATGCGCCCGCGCAACCCGGTTGTCCGGCGAACGACACGACTCGGGACGTTCGGCCCTGTCTCGGCCCCCGCGGATCATGTGAGTCTCGACGAGGACAAGCGGCCTCAGACTCAACGCCCCGGTGACTCACACACCGGGGCGTTCGCCGTCTCGCAAGTCATCACGGGACCGACATGACGGAGCGCCCCACCCGAAGGTGAGGCGCCCCGGCACTGTGCATGGAGCTCGTTGCTAGGAAGCGTTGATGACCTCCTTGCCCTTCGCGTACAGGTACATCACGTACGCGATGGCGTCGGCGTTGACCGACAGTGCCTCGTGATTGAGGTTGTCGATCGTGTCGCAGGCCGAGTGGTAGCAGTGGTCGTATGCGACACCTGCCGTGCCGCCCCACTTCTCAACCTGGGCAGGAGTCTTGGGCACCTCGGCACCGGTGAACAGACCACCGGCGGGGATGCCGTTGAGGATGAACGCCTGGTAGTCCGAGCGCCCGTCGAAGGCGGTCGGCTCCGACGGAATACTCCGCTCGGCGTAGTAGCGCTCGAAGAGATGCTCGATGTCATCGGAACCGGCCGGACCGGTCAATCCGAAGCCCGATCCGTCACCGTCGTAGATGAACATGCCGTAGTTCGGCGACGCGATCATGTCGAAGTTGAGGTACATCTCAATGTCGGCCTTCTCGGCAGTGCTGAGGCCGTTGACGTACTGGGTCGACCCGACCAGGCCGTCCTCCTCGGCACCCCACCAGGCGAAGCGCAGCTTGTTCGGCAGGTTGAGCCGGTTCATCTGCTCGGCGATCTCGATCAGCGCGCTCGATCC
>Ga0126377_10003175_pt1 | contig 11558 bp, 9 predicted proteins | sample PanSoiMetPlot_22_FD_92647 | JGI IMG/M metagenome (GOLD analysis project Ga0126377, IMG submission 92647) | Tropical forest soil microbial communities from Panama - MetaG Plot_22 | ecosystem: Environmental > Terrestrial > Soil > Tropical forest > Bulk soil | place: Panama | collected 2016-02-17
CACGCGCGTCCACGTGGTGCCGGGGTACCACGATTGTCAACGCTCATCACGATGTACCCTTGCTGCGCCAACATGCCGTGCCAGAGACGGTTGAGGCCACCCCACCGATCCAGGACTGTTTGTCCCCACGGTTCACCGTACACATAAAACAACACCGGATAGCGCTTTTGCGGATCGAAATCAGGCGGCTTGATCATCCAGCCATCAAGTTTCACACTGTCACCAATATCCACGCGGAAAAACTCCGTTGGAGTTTGCTTCAATTTGGCGATCCGATCCTGGACTTCATGATTATCAATCAAGGTTCGCACCGTCTTGTGATCAGGTAGGCGAACGACATCTGTCACGGTCACGGTGTTGAAAGTCGAGAATGTGTGAAGCGCTACATCCCCGCGCGGGGAAATGTTGTATCCGTGAGTACCGGGCGTGGCCGGGCTCAAACGCTCTTCTTTACCAGTGCCGTCGGTGCGGACGCGATATAGATAACGTTGGGTTGCGTTTTCAGGAGAAGCGATAACGTAGACCCAGCCATTCTTGGCATCGACTCGCTCGACACTAATGACATCGTAGTTGCCGGGAGTGATCGGTTTGACTTCGCGTCCATCGCGCGAGACCGAGTAGATGTGCCGCCAACCATCACGTTCGCTGGCCCAGAGGAAGCGCTTGCCATTGTCCAACCATTCGACATCGCCGCGGGCAAGACCCGTCTTGTCCCAATCGATGTCGCCCCAGGCGACGTCAACCCAGGTTTCATCTTTCTCAGTCAGAATGGGCCGCACCTTACCGGTGTGAACATCGCCGAGCATTACCACGTTGGTGTTCTGCAGGCGATTGAGTTGCTGAATTATGACCTCGTCAGAATTGGCGGCCCACTCCATGCGCGCGAGATAGTTGTTGCGTGGGTCACCAGGAACATCAAACCAGGTCGTCTGTCCTCCGTTTGCGCTAACTACACCCACCCGAGCCGCAGAGTTTGTTTCGCCTGCCTTGGGATAAGGAAATGAAGTAATCACCGGATATAGTCCGGCAGTGTCGTTGATTAACTTAAACTCCTGCACACCTTCTGAGTTCAGCTGCCAATAGGCGATCTGTTGGCTATCTGGACTCCAACGAAAGCCATCGCGGCAAAACAGTTCCTCTTCATACACCCAATCGAAGGTGCCATTGACAAGGTTGCGGGTGCCGTCGCTGGTCAGCTTGGTTATTTTCCCATCACCGAAAAGTTGCTCAACGTAGATGTTGTTTTCGCGCACATAACCAACGCGTTCCCCGTCCGGAGAAAACTTGGCGAACATCAGGGTCGACGGTTTGGCGTCCGGACCACCGAGTTTACGGAGCGCATTTGTCTTGAGGTCCAGCACCCAGTAGTCGCCGCGAGTATTGCTGCGCCAGACGCGCGCTGAGTTTGTGAAGATGAGTACTCGTTGACCGTCGGCTGTTAAAGAGAACTCCTCGATTGACAAAGGCTCGGCAGCGCCTGTAGGAACAAGTTTTTCGGCTGAGACTTTGACTGTTCGTTCACCGCTGAGGGCGTCGTAACGAACGAGATCCATAGAGTTTGGCTTTATTTTTGACGCTTCGAGGGCTAAATAGCCACTGCCATTGTCTTCCCACTGCACCGGTCCCAGTGATTTGGCGCGATAGGTAAAAATCGAGTCCAGCGTTAGCAGTGATGGATCTGCTTGTTGCGCCAGAACAGGAACGAACAGCAGCAGGAGAACGGGAATAGTCAGAAGTCTTTGTCTCATAGATTTGTTTTTACCGCCCGCAAATTTCACGGAGAGAAAGATGATAATAACCGCGAAGCGGTTGTGTACCAAAGCCTGGGAATCGCAGACAAACGTGATTTGAGCAACCCCCAAAAGGGTTGCTCGAAGAGTTGAGTCCCCCGGCTTTGTAATTCGGCCCAATTTCGGACTTAAGCGGGCGGGTTGATTCCTACTTGGCTGCTAAATGTCAGAAGTTATGACACACCGTGTATGAGTCAACTCGCTGCGCTAACTCAGCGTCCTCTGCGTCTCGCCGGTGAGAGTGATTGCTGGCAGGCGGTCACCGCCGAGACGCAGAGGACGCTGAGGTTAGCGCAGAGAGTTGAACTAGATCCGACGCTGGTTTCGGAACTATAGAGAACTTTATAAAGACCGCACTAGTCGCGAATGTAATTACCGCACAAACAGGAAGAGTAGAACCAGCAACACAAATATCACTAACGCGGCGACGATGAGGATGAAATTCGTTTTGGACTTTTTGATTTCTACACTGGTAGTACCGGTGGCAGTTTCGAAGGTACTGTTGATCTTGTAGTCGCCCACTTTCTGATCGAGCAAGTTCGCGTTATCGATGAGATTCCGCATCTCGTCCTGGGCCCGGGCGGTGCGATATTCCGCCTTACGCTTCTCCACCGCAATGCGCACGACCTCATCGGCCGCTTTCTTCGTCACTTCCTTCGCCTGGTGCTCGTCGAGATTTTGCAGCGCGTTCTCAACAATGTCTTCCGCAGTCACGGGAAAGAGGGATTGCTTCCGGGGAATTAGATCGTCGCGTTCGTCGTCCATGGTTTGTACCTACTTGAAAAAGCTAGTTGCTCTTTATTTGCATAGTGATCGTGCCCAACGGTAAGCGTAGCACGTGGGTGACCTTACCTCGTCCATCAGTATTATCAAGCAACCGCTCTATATTTGAGAACTCTTTTTCCAAAAGGGTGAGCGCATCAAGACTCACCTTTGTTTGTGAGCGTTGCAGCAAGGCATTGGCAACCTGCGTATCGTCCTCGGCTAACCAGGTCAGTCGTTGTTTCAGGGCCTCAGGCAATTCAGCGTCTTTGGTCCTGGCAATCATACTCTCAACCAGTGGGGCCAACTTCTCTTTCCAGTCGTCAGTATGGACTACGAGCTTGTAGTTCTCAGTAGCGCAATATACCTCGCGCAGTTCCCGTAGTACCTCACACTTCAAATCAAAGGTCATCACTTTCGGTAGATTAAGCAGAAACCGACGAAAGGTCTGCTTGTTGGGCCGGACCTCACCAGACTTCCACTTGCGATAGGTGTTACGCGCATACCTGGCCGCACTATCGCCGAACTGTTGCCGGTAAAGCTTAAAGAGATCCTCCAGCGGCTGATCTTCGAGGTTTAGCAGAACCTTAACCAGTTCCGCATTCTGAGCAGCGCGGGAGAGCTTTTTACTACGACTGTTTAAGGTCGACTTCTTGTAGACTGACAAAAGGAGCCAAACAAGAATGGCGCCAGCGGCGAGGTACACGATCAGCACACGAGGGATTGTAAGCGAATTGCCCGAAAAACATGTGTGCGCGAAACCTCGGTCGCGCATCCAAGCAGCATGAAAAAGGCCACCCGACTCCTCAAAATTGCCCTCGTATTGGTCATCCTCACGTCTGGTTTTATCGCCACCAGGATTTATACATTTGGTAAAAACGAAACAGAAAACAAAGCCGATGCTGCAATAGTCCTGGGTGCGGCCGTGTGGGGCCAACAAGTCTCGCCTGTCTTTCGAGAAAGGATAAATCACGCCCTCGATCTTTACCGCCAGGGCAAGGTACGAAAGATCATTTTTACCGGTGGCCAGGGAAACAGCAATGAACCAACCGAAGCTAGCGCTGCACGCGCTTACGCGATCCAGAATGGTGTCAATGGGGGCGACGTTCTAATCGAGCAGAGGTCTCACACAACTTTCGAAAATCTCGTCTATGCAAAACAAGTGGCTGATGCCAATGCTTTGCAGAAGGTTTTGATCGTCAGCGATCCGCTCCACATGAAGCGCGCTATTTTGATGGCCCAAGACATCGGGCTTGATGCGTATCCTTCCCCGACACCGACAACTAGATATCAAGGTTGGCGAAGTCAGACCACAGAGCTTGGACGTGAGACCTACTACTACGCCGGCTACCTTGTTAGCCGGCTGTTCAAGTAAATGAGTCGAAGTGTTCGAAAATCGAAGCAGGGGCGCAGGCAATGGGTGGCAATCGTAACTTGCCTGGCAACCTGTCTCGGGTTGGCCTGCCAGCGAAATAACGCTGCCGTTGCCGATAAGATTCGGGCCAGCGCGTCGTCCGCAACCCTCGCAACACCATCGGAAAGCCATTCCGATACCGAGGTCGCGAAGCATGTCGCCGAGTTGAAGAAGAGGTTGCCATCGTCACAGTTCTCTATTGTGATTCAAGCGCCGTTCGTTGTTATCGGTGACGAACCACCCACGGTTGTGAAGCAACATGCTGAAGAAACAGTCAAGTGGGCCGTGGACAGACTCAAGCAGGATTTTTTCTCCAAGGATCCCGAGAGCATTCTAGATATCTGGCTCTTCAAAGACGCGGCCTCGTACGAACGACACGCCTGGCAATTGTTCAACGAACATCCGAGCACACCTTATGGTTACTACTCGAGCCAACATAAAGCGTTGATCATGAACATCGCCACCGGCGGGGGAACCCTGGTTCACGAGATCGTACACCCGTTTATGGAGGCAAATTTTCCGGCCTGTCCGGCCTGGCTGAATGAAGGTTTGGGATCACTTTACGAACAGTGCGGGGAAGAAGGCGGCCACATTCACGGCTTCGTCAACTGGCGGCTGGCTGGACTGCAACAGGCGATAAAAGCAAAGCACGTCCCATCGTTCAAAGAATTGACTGGTATGGACGCGGACGCTTTTTATAACGATGACCGGGGAGTTAACTATAGTCAATCGCGGTACCTCTGTTACTACCTGCAGGAAAAGGGATTGCTGGTGAAGTTTTACCAGCAGTTTCACGCCGATCAGAAAAGTGATCCAAGCGGTTTCGCTACGTTGCAGAAAATATTGGGCGAACCGGACATGGAAAAATTCAAGGCTAAATGGGAGAAGTACGTGTTGAACTTGAGCCAGGACTTCTCGCTCAGGCTGGCGAACTAGTGCGCCATCAGGGTAGCGGTTTTGTGAGAGCGGTGTTGACGAGTTGGTCCAGACCTGCCTCCGAACCGTTGTGAAAGATTTTGTAGACTGCTGTCAATTCATCCCGCAACTTCTTTCTTGTCTGCTCATTCTCCGTTCCCTTGGCCAGCGCTACGCCGCGAGCGAGGTAATCGATCGCCCGGTTGGCGATGAGTAACGCCTTATCCTCATCCCTCTTGCGCTCCACGCTGTCGCCCTGGCCGGCATATTTCTTCTCGTTGGCTTCGAAGAGTGGGTGCCATTCACCTTTAAGCACTGCCATCCCGAGATAGTAGTAGACCAACGGTGAATCTTTGTAGAAGGTCTTCGAATGCGCCACGCTTTGCAAAGCTTTGGCCGACTCAACTGGATTTGCATCGAGCGCAAAAACACCGGCTGCGTATTGAATAAAGGTCTGTACTTCGAGGATGGATTTCCAGGGCGCGGGATTCTGCGGCTTGCTATTGATTAGTGAGTTGGCCTTGAGCGCTAGCGACATTCCTTTTTCGTTGAGACTCTTGTCGCCGTTGATCGCCGTAGCATAAGCCGCGTAGACCATGTTCATCAGGACGCTGAAGTTGTCAGGGTCGGTTTTCAGTATCTGATCACCAACCAGAATCACCATGGCGAAGTTTCCCTCTTTGAATGCTCTATTTAAGTCGCCTCTGAGGGCACCAGTTGCTTTCTCTCGCTCTGCGGTTCGCGTTTGCGCAGGTACTAAAGAGGCCGGGGACAGGACGATGATGATTGCAAAGGTGATCGAAATCGATTTCATCGAAGGTGATAATAGCAAAACTCTGGAGTGCGGCGACTGGTCACCGCTTTGGGATCATGGGCCCCCGGGGTATTGATCACAACGCGGTGACGAGTCACCGCACTCCAAAATTATTGAGCGAGGAACTCGCGGATGAGGCGACGCTCGTTTTCGTCGTGGATGCGAGTGAAGAGTTTTGTGCCAAGGGTCTTAATAGTTTCCGGGCGATCGAATGGCAGTTTGTCATAGACCTTTCCGCCACTAAAGTGACAAGGCTGACAGCGGGAGACGATGGGTTTGATCTGCGTCTCGAAGTCGACTTTCGGCGAAGCGGTATTTGTCGAGGCAATGGTTGCGGGCGCAGTGCCGATTGATGCAGTGGCTCCCTTGGTTCGGGTACAAGAGTAACTGCTGGCCAACAACACCAAGGCAAAAACTAGAACACCTAACCTCACAGCCGCATCCTACTCCCATGCCACCGAAATTGCGAGCTAGGCGAGAACCGACTCATTGGGGTAGCAAGCCCACTTCTCTTTCGATCTTTTTGCTGTCTCATAACCTATGTTTTAGCAATCGTCGCGGCGGCACTCAAGCTCAAATGACGTCGGCAAAGTTCTTGCGCGTACGGGCAAACCACCAGTAGCCAAAGACAAAAAGCAATAAGGCAATGACAGTGAAGTAAGCTAACCCTGACCAATCCGGCGGCATTCCTTCCAAAAAGATGCGGCGGTAGCTTCGAACCAGTGGAGTGAACGGGTTGAGTTCGATGAACGGCCGAAAGCGCTGGGGCACGACCGATTCGGGATAGATGATCGGAGTGAGGTACATCCAGGTCATCAGAACAAGGGTGATACCCTGGGCCACATCACGCAAGAAAACTCCCAGGGCGGCGATCAACCAGGCAGATCCCAGTACGAACAAGAGCTGCGGAATTAGTAGTACGGGTAACCAAATTATCGTGAGGTGGAGTTGGTGTTGGATGACAATCGCGGCAACCAGCAATGCGAAGGTGCCAAACAACTGCGTGCCCAAGGCGGACAAAGTTTGGGCTACGGGCAGTGTCTCCAAAGGAAAGACCACCCGCTTCACCAGGTTGGCATGCGTCACAATCGTATTGGCTGACTGCTGTACCGTCTCCTGAAACATGGTCCAGGGCAACAAGCCACAGAAAAGGTAGAGAGCGTAATCCCAGCCCGAGTTGGTTACGCCAAAACGGGCGCCAAAGATACCGGCAAAAATAAAGGTGAAGATGGCGATCATCACAACCGGAGTGAGAATGGCCCAAAGTATTCCCAGGGCTGAGCCTCGGTAGCGAGAAAGCAACTCTCTTTTGGCGAGTGAGAGGATCAGTTCAGAGCGTTTTGGGAGTTGCCAGAGCGGAGGCCAGATGGCTTGCGATGTACTCGGCATGGGTTAGTTTTTCTAGTGGTTACAAGTCAGTGGTCAGTAGTTAGTAGTCAGTTCAAAACTAGCCGCGAGTTCCAACCACTAACCACTGACCACTGACTACTCTTTCAGATTACCTGGGCGAAGCCGCGCCAACTATTCTCATTGTGCCAGCCAATGACTACTTCCCTGGTCTCATCATTACGCCACCACGTCTCAAACTCCTCACGCGAGAGATAAAACGCCGTGGGCGCCACCAGGTGATCAAAGACAATCGTGTGCTGCTCACGCCAGCCGAACGGAGCAATCGCACTCAGGTAGGCGTGATAGAAAAGATGCCGCGCCAGCGACGCACCTACCCGACTCCTATTTAGCGGCGCATAAACCAGTTTTGTCGCGAGATACATAAACGCGGTGGGGATTTTCGACAATTGCAACAGCGCCCGCGGGCTAATGCGCCAGGTCAACCGTTCACGGATCGGGTTTACCCAACGGGTAATCCACTCATTGTTCTCAGCCCCATAGACCCAGGCCGATATATGTCCGCCGGGTTTGACTTTCGATAGCAGCGACTTGAAGCCCCCGATCGGATCGGGGAGGTGATGCAATACACCCACTGAGAAGGCGTAATCGAAGCTTCGCGAAAAAGGGAGATGATAAATGTCGGCTTGAACAATATGCGCATTAGGCAGTTCCCGAGTCGCCGCAAACGCCGTTTCTACCGCAGCACTTAAATCAACTCCGATCACGTCACTGGCGCCCCAGTTTGCCGCGAGTTGCGTATGTCTGCCTTTGCCACAGCCACCCTCGAGCACCACCTTGCCGCGAAAGAATTCCGGTCCCACCGGTGCGATCCAACCAAGAAATTGTTCCTCATAACGCTTGTCTTCCTGGGTGAAATACTGCCATTGCCAGCCGAAGTTTTCGGCAGTCGCCCGTTTTTCATCATCAATCTTTTCCGGATCTGCAAAACGAGGGATGCCCCCGGTGATCGGAAACGAGGAGTGACAAGCATTGCAGGCGAGCTTGCCTTCCATGATCTCTGTTCCTTCCCTCGCAGCAACGGACAGCTGCAAGGTTTCGGAACAGGAAGGACAAACCAGGTACGCTAGTAGTTTTTCTTTCAACCGGCTACAGGAGAAGTCAAGTCAGACTTTGTTTGGCAGGAATTAATATAACATTACGAGGACAATGTGATCAGTTGCCGCACTCACTTGTGCTGTGGGTAGCAAGCATGCCGAAGCGGGATTGATATTCGTTAGAGTTCAGAAACGAGCAGATCACCGATCTGGCGGCCTCCGGATCGCGGCTTGGTTTACCCTTCAAGACATTCACCCAGGAGTCAAAGCCATTTTCATCGGGGTCGCGCCGCAAGTAGTTGAAGTATTGCATCAGCACGAACGACGAATTGTATTGCGTATCGGTGAGGCTTGCATTGCCAACTATGCGTGCCAGGATTGCCGCTCGGCCGTTGTTTGTCCCGTCGTATAGAGCAGTCAAGGTAGTTTTGTCTGGTGACAGATCCGCTGCCGAACTTTGGGACAGCGAAGCAAGGAGTGCTTCAACAAATTCCTGCCCTTTCATTTCAGCCGGAAATTTGCGTTCAAAGTCCGCGCGCTGCACAAAACTCAGCAGGAACGCGCGCCTATTTTTCTCGTTGTCAGTGCCGTGGCCTACCAACAAAGCCCGATCACTTTCAAACTCCGAGAAACGCGGACGACGACCAAACGCCACAGAATACAGGCCGTACAACAGATTACCGGTAGCCGGCAATTCATTTTGGAAAAACAGCGAAGCAGACACGTCAATGCGGCGAGTACGCAAACATTCACTGCGAGTGCCGCATTGTGAGAATTGCGCCAGGGCATTCTCGATAGCTGCCTGGTCTGGCTCCCGGCCCACAAAGTCCTTGTAGTGTTGCAGCACGAAGAACTTCGAGTCGTCTACTGGATTTGCGAGTGAGCTTGCCACTCCCGGATCAATAGTAATGGCGCCCGGAACGTAGGCGGTTTCGCCGGAGTTGGACTGCAGTCGAATAGTGTAGTCACCAAAGGGCGCGTTGACCGCGACGTTCAATTCGAAACTAATTACCGGGTAAGGACTGGCAAACTGTTCCCGGGTTAGAGTCGCAGGGTCCACGGCAAAGAACGGTGAATTGACGCTAACACTGGCAGGAGTAACCTGGTCCAATCCGTCGCCACTGAGAAAGACCTTCACTCGTTTGCCGGGCTCGAGCGGCAACGCAACCGTCGAAAGTTCAGGGCCGAGGCCAACCAGGCGTGGGTGCAGAGCGGCCGGTGAAAGTTGTGGTGCAACCAGGTTGTAGTTCAGCGTGGTGGGGACATCAGCCTTGACCACAGTGCTACTGGAAACTTCAAAACTCCGAAAACGACGCTTGGCAGAACTCGTTTCACCTTCACTGGAAGATTCTTCATCCCGAGGCGCTGCGAGCACCCGGTACTGACCTGGCGTCAGGCCGTCGAGTTGGTAAGTCCCATCAGCCAAAGTGACGTCGCTGGCCACCAGGCGACCGCTCACGATGTTCTCGGCCCAAACGTTAGCGCCCGTCAAAGGATCGTTTGTTCCGGGTAAGAGGCTATTGATCAGTCGACCTTCGATTCTACCCAGGTGTTGTTTCGCTCCCACTGGTCCATAAAGACTGCGGATACGTTGCCGATCGTCTTCACTCAAAGTGCGTTCTGTCAGCGCCGGCAGACCGTAGGTACCGTTGAAGGCTTGATGGCTCTGCATCGTCGCCGCCAGCACGGCCGAATGATCCAAACCAAGCAAGTGACCGATTTCGTGAGTGAAGGTGGCCTCGAGATCGAAGGTACCCGGCGTACCATCAGTAGAAAACTGGAGCTCAACACCGTCATCCGATTTTGGCTGTGGATTGATACAGACGTCCGCCTCGGCGATGGTACCGGACTCCGGATCGAAAAAGACTCGAGTTCTACCAGTAGTCGAATCGGCGTTAAAAGCTTCGTTCTCCGGGGTATCCGCCACCGTTATCAAGCTTATGCGATCGCCTCCCGACGCCGGACTGACTGAAGTAGCTGAAGACCAGGAGACCACGAAGTTGACATTGGCCATAGTGGACCAGCGGGCCAATGCGCGCCGGGCCGCGCCGACGACATCACTGCCGGGTTTAACATTCGGTCCAGGATTTACCAGTGAGGTGGAAAAGGCTACCTCAATATTTCTCCTGGGCCATTTGATCTGCCGTACGGTCTGCACTCCGGGATCGAGGTCGGAAAAATCTCGCGTTTCGAGGCGAGCGGGCGCACCAAGACTGATCAGCAACGCGAGGGTGGCAATTGTCACAATGGGAAATTGCATCTCGGATTCCGGAGAGGAAGAAATCTTAATTACTTGACGGGAACAAGCCTGGCCGGGGGAGCCAGCGTAGACGGCATGTTACCACGGATAGATAATTGCCGACTGTTGATTTTAGATGAAATAGAGAACCCAAGGCGATAGCCTCGGGTTCCCTATTTGAGTTGACCAACCCAGGCTACCGCCCTGGGTTCTCTAGTTGATGACGATGTGCGGCGCGGTAGCGACCGGCCTGCTCGTTACGGCAACCCCGCCTCGCGTAAATGTAACCACTATGGGTACGTCACCCGCACCCGCCAGAGTATCGGGTAACTTGAAGTTGATGAGGTCTAAACCGGGCATTTCAGGATTGGGCCCCACAAAGGTAACCGCATCAGCAGCCAGGGTGGTGGTACCAATCGTTATGGAAATCTCAGTCGTCAGAGCAGACCTGACTCCGGTAACACTTAGCTCGATCACAGTCGGTACTGTGGTGCCACCCGCGTCAGGTGACGTTACGTTGAACGGCTGTGGACTGCGAGCTCCAGGATTCGTCACATTGAAAGCGATTGCAGTTCCACCTGCGTCCATTGTGGAACTGAAAATATCGGGTTGACCGGAAACCACTTGAACCTGGCCGTGTAGAATCGTGTCGCTATTACTACCCGAGTTAAGAACGTTGACCACTACGTTACCCAGTCCAGTCGATAACCCAATCGGCATCACGTAGTTTATCTGTAGCGCCGTTCCTGTTCCCGCAAAGTAAAGTCCAGCGGCCGCACCGTTAACCGCTACTGAAACTCCATTTAGTTCGATCGGAAGCGCCGGACTGCGAGTGGTTTCGGAAAAGGCCCCGGCGGATGTACTCGAGGGAGCAAGATTGACCGGTGCCCGAACAATACTTAGTTGTCCCGGCGCTAATCCTGCCGGCACACCTGGCGCCGGACTCGGTGTTGGCGTAGGAGATGGAGCAGGACTGGGCAGCGGTGTCGCCGTAGCAACTGCCATGTTGCTGGCGCCGGTATTGAAACTCAGTGTCTCGGCAGATTGGGCCGTTGCGATCGGACTCAATAAATAAAAAATTTCGTTTGAGCTGTCCGTGTTACCACCGCCGAGATCCACACCTTGCACGCTAAACACCATACGTTTGCGCGAGTCACTCGCCGAGATATTTATGCCACCA
>Ga0126377_10003176_pt1 | contig 11558 bp, 11 predicted proteins | sample PanSoiMetPlot_22_FD_92647 | JGI IMG/M metagenome (GOLD analysis project Ga0126377, IMG submission 92647) | Tropical forest soil microbial communities from Panama - MetaG Plot_22 | ecosystem: Environmental > Terrestrial > Soil > Tropical forest > Bulk soil | place: Panama | collected 2016-02-17
CGAGTGATGGCGCTTGATTACGGCGAGCGCAGCGTCGGCGTCGCGATCTCGGATGAGCTGCAATTGACCGCGCGCCCGCTCACGACAATTCGCCGCGAAAAACGGGGATGCGCGCAGGTCATCGAGAGGGTCCGCGAACTGGTCGCCGAAAACGAAGTCGCCACGCTGATCGTCGGCTTGCCGCTGAACATGGACGGCTCGCGCGGCGCGGCGGTCGAGCGGGTGGAAAGTTTCGTGTCGGATTTACGGCGGAGCGTTTCGATCCCGATCGTGACGGTTGACGAGAGGTTGACTTCACGCGAAGCCGATCGGATATTACGTGAAATGGGCGTGGGGTTGCGTGAACGCCGCGCGCGATCGGACGAATACGCCGCCAGCGTGATCCTCCAGGACTATATTGACGAACAAGGACGACCGCCCCTGTCTGAACTCTCCCCTTAGTAAATGCAATCAAGCGAGTGCAATGCGATCTAAAACCAATTCTCAATCCAGAACGATGCGGCCTAAAACTGTTTCCAGGCCGCGAAAGCGTTTTCCGTCATTCAAAATTTTTCTACTTTTAATCCTAATTGCCGTGATCGGCGGCGCCATTTGGCTGAGGAACGAGATCTACACTCCTTATCAGCACGAGGGCGCGAAGAAGACCATCACAATCGAATCCGGCGCCAGCACGTCGGCGATTGTCGCCCGGCTTTATGAAGAGGGGATTCTCAAATACGAGTGGCCGACGCTGATATGGCTGCGCGTCTTTCCGAGCGCGAAAAGGTTCAAAGCCGGAGAGTACGAGTTCAAATCTCCGATATCTCCGCATGATGTAATCGACCAATTGATCCGCGGCAGCTTGAATACGCGACAATTCACCATCCCGGAAGGCTTCAACCGGTTCGACATCGCGCGCATGCTGTACGGGTTGGGGTTGAAGGAGCCTCCCCCGCCCAGACTCGAAGATTTGCAGGCCCTGTTCAAAAACACGAGCTTGATCGCCGACCTCGATCCGCAGGCGACGACGCTCGAAGGCTATCTCTTTCCCGACACCTACGACTACACGGCGAACTCGAAGCGCGCGCAGCTAGTCGAGGCTATGGTCAAACGCTTCCGCGAAGTCTACACCCCTGAGATGCAGGCGCGCGCCGAAGAGATGAAGATGAGCGCGCGCCAGGCGGTCACGATGGCGTCGCTGATCGAAAAGGAGGCGAGGGTGGACGGCGAACGCGAGCTGATCTCATCGGTCTTTCACCGCAGATTGATGATGAAGATGAATTTGGCCTGCGACCCGACGGTGATCTACGCCGCGATACTCGCCGGCAAATATCGGGGCAAGATTTATAAGAGCGACCTCGACCGCGATTCGCCTTACAACACCTACACACGCGTCGGGCTGCCGCCGGGCCCCATCGCCTCGCCGGGCAAACGATCGTTGCAGGCCGCGCTCAATCCCGCCGAGACCGATTATTTATACTTCGTGGTCGATGCCAAGAAGAACGACGGCTCGCACGCGTTCTCGGCGACCTCGGCGCAGCACGACAAAGCCGTCCAGGCGTTGCGACAATCGGAGCGCGAACAAAAAGCGTCGCAGCAGTCGAACGGCGGACAAGGGACGCTGCGGTAGTCTCGGTTCAAATGTCCCAGTGTCTCCCGCTCTGATTAAGGAGGTGGTCATGTTCGAACGCTACACTGAAAAAGCGCGTCGCGTGATCTTCTTCGCGCGATACGAAGCAAGCCAGTTTGGGGCATCCCAGATCGAATCTGAACACATCCTCCTGGGCATCATCCGTGAAGACAAAAAACTGGCTGCGCGATTCTTCAAGCAAACGAACACCAGTGTCGAATCAATTCGCAGGGAGATAGAAGGACGCGCGACCGTGCGCGACCGCATCTCTACCGAGATCGACCTGCCGCTATCTGACGGAGCCAAGCGCACGCTTTCCTTCGCCGCCGAAGAGTCCGAGCTGCTCGGCAATCACCACATCGGGACAGAGCACCTGCTGCTCGGATTACTGCGAGAGGAGAATTCAATCGCCGCCGAGGTTCTGTATGCGCGCGGCCTGAGACTTTCCGACATCCGCCATGACCTGGCGCGGCAGGTCCATGTAGAGAGTGTAACGCAGAAGTTGCTACTCGACGCGACGCGGCCGGCGGATCGCGATGACCAGTGGGTGGAAGAATTGTCGGAAGCCTGTATTGTCGTAGGGTTGTTTACACAAGATGAATTATTGGCTGAGTTCACACATGTTGCGGCGTTGCGTCAATTCAGCGCAGACGCCGAAGCCCTGTTGCGAATGCTCGCCGCGAAGGGACTTGTCGATCCTCAGCGCATGCTGAACCTCGCCTTCGATTTGCGCGACGAAAAGAAGCTGGCGGAGTTCATCGAAAAATTGCGCCAGCGATAAAGAAGACCGGAGAAGCGGTAGGGAGTAGGGAGCGGGGAATGAGGAGTATGACGGCAGATCGGTTGCTTTCCCCACTCCCCATTCCCTACTCCCCGCTCCTCTAATGCGAAATCTCCTTCATCGAAGCCACGATCGCTTCTGTGTATTCGGTGGTGCTGGCCCTCCCGCCCAGGTCACGCGTACGCACTTGTTTGTTCGCCAGCGTGTGGATCATCGCGCGTTCGATCAGATCGGCAGCCGCGCGCTCGCCCAGGTGTCTCAACATCATGACCGCCGTCTGCAACAGCGCCGTCGGGTTGGCGATGTTCTTTCCGGCGATGTCGGGCGCGCTGCCGTGAACGGCTTCGAAGACCGCGCCGAGCTCGCCGATGTTCGCGCCCGGGACCACTCCAATTCCGCCCACCAGCCCGGCGGCCAGGTCCGAGATGATGTCGCCGTACAGATTTTCGAGCAACAGCACGTCGAACTGCTGCGGCCTCATGACGAGCTGCATGCAGGCGTTGTCGACGATCTTGTCGTCGGCCGCGATCTCAGGATATTCGGCCGCCACCTTGCGGAAACAGTCGAGGAAGAGGCCGTCGGACAATTTCATGATGTTGGCCTTGTGAATGGCCGTAACCTTTTTTCGATTCTCGCGGCGCGCGTAATCGAAGGCGAACCGCGCGATGCGGGTCGAAGCCTTCTCGGTGATGATCTTCAGACTTTCGACCACGCCCGGCACGACCACGTGTTCGATGCCGGAATAAAGGTCTTCGGTGTTCTCACGCACGACGACCAGGTCCAGATCGCCGAAGGGCGTGACCAGTCCGGGCAGGTTTCTGACTGGCCGCAGATTGGCGTAAAGGTCCAGCGTTTTGCGCAATCGTACGTTGACGCTGGTGAAGCCTGTGCCGACCGGCGTGGTCAACGGGCCTTTCAACGCGACGCGGGTTCGTCTGATCGATTCAAGAACGGGTTCGGGCAACGGGTCACCGTAACGCGAAAGGGCCTCGGCCCCTGCAATGAAGCTCTCCCATTCGATTTCGACCCCCGTTGCCTCGATGATGCGGACAACGGCCCCGGTGATTTCGGAGCCGATGCCGTCGCCGGGAATGAGTGTTATTTTGTGCGCCATATAAATTTATCGAACTATGCAAGTTGGGCGTTGAACCAGTAGCGCGAGCGGTAGCGAGCGCGGCCTGGGCGGGTGGCCCATTGACGGCGCCGCGCTCGTTACCGCTCGCGCTACTGATTGGGACAGTGAGAGCGCACTCTAAACTCGAAAGCTCGAACTTTCAACGTGGGGGCCTGTGCTATAATTGCGCTCATCAAATATTTACCGAATCAAAGAGGAAACATTTTCGATGCCAATGCACGAAGTGATGATTGAAATGGGCTTCTCTTCGGCTCATGCGCTGCGCGGGTACCAGGGCAAGTGCGAAAACACGCACGGCCACAACTACAAAGTCGAAGTTTACGTGCGCGGGCGCAAGCTCAACAATATCGGTCTGTTGATTGACTTCAAAGACCTGAAGGCGGCGACCAAGAAGGTGGTCGATTACCTGGATCACAAAAACATTAACGAATTGCCGCCCTTTGACGTGGAGATAAACCCATCGGCCGAAGAGATGGCCGTCTTCTTCCTCCGTGAGGTCGGGCGCCAGGTGAACGACGACCGAGCGCAGGTTTACAAAGTCCGCGTGTGGGAGACCGACACCTGCGCCGCTACTTACACAGTTGATGACTAAGAATCAGCGCTGCGAGCGGTACTGATTCGACGAAGAGAGGAGCGAAGTTATGTCAGAGAAGCAGGAAACCGTATGTGACCCGTTCGATTATCTGGCCGACGCGTTCTGGGCGAGCCTGCCCGAAGAATCGGCCAATGAACTGGCCAATTTCAAGAAGCGCGTTCTCAACGGGATCAAGAGCGCGGTCGATTCGATGGTTGACCATGAGGTCAACGCGACCGACCAACGTCTCGAAAACGCGCGCCGCATGCGAGAAGAGTGGCGCCGAGAGGCCAATGAAGATGAGGCTCCACCGAATCCGGCATAGATGACTGAGCCAAACGAAAAAGCTGACGTCATCGTCATCGGCGCCGGCGTGATTGGATGCGCCGTGGCGTGGCGGTTGGGGCAGGCCGGGATGCGCGTCGTCGTCGTCGAGCGAGGGCGGGTCGGCGCCGAAGCTTCTCATGCCGCCGGCGGCATGCTCGCCCCTTTGGCCGAGGCCGAACGCCGGGACGATTTCTTCAATCTCACCGTAGCCGGCCTGGCGATCTACGCCGATTTCACACGAGAGCTGAAAGCGTCGAGCGGCATCGACGTTGAATACCGTGACGAAGGGACGCTCTACCTGGCGTTGACTGAAGAGGATGAAGAGGAGCTTGAGCGGAGGCGCCGGTGGCAATGCGAGGCGGGTCTGAACGTAAACCGGTTGAGCGCGGCGCGCGCGCTCAAGCTCGAACCTTTGTTGAGCCGGACGTTACGTTTCGCTCTGGAATTTCCCGGCGACCATCAGGTTGACAATCGCCGACTAATGACAGCGCTGCAGACGGCGGCGCGGAACGCCGGCGCCCGGTTCCTGACGCACACTGAAGCGCGAGAGTTATTGACCGAGAGCGTCGCAGGGCGAAGGCGAATCGTCGGAGTGACGACGTCCCGGGGCGAAATTCGCGCCGGCGCGGTAGTGACCGCGGCGGGAAGTTGGTCGAGCCTGCTTCGCTGCGATGAAGCGCGGCGGTTTGAAGTCGAGCCGGTGCGCGGGCAGATGGTGGCGATTGAAATGCCCGCGCCAGCCCAGCGCCACGTGATCTATTCGCGGCGCGGTTATCTGGTTCCGAGGCGCAGCGGATATTTGATAGCCGGATCGACCACCGAACGCGTCGGCTATGACAAACGAGTGACGGCCGGCGGCGTGGCTTCGATCATTAAAAGCGCGATTGAGATTATGCCCTGCGTCGCCGACCAGGCCGTCATCGAAACATGGGCCGGTTTGCGCCCGCGCGCGCCGGACGACCTGCCGATACTCGGCGCCGATCCGCGCATCGAAGGTTTGATATACGCCACGGGCCATTACCGCAACGGCATCCTGCTCGCGCCGATCACCGCCCTGGCGATCAGCGAGTTGATCATCAAAGGAGAGAGCCGCATCAATCTGGCCCCTTTCAGCGTCGACCGATTTGCAGACCGGCAGGCCGCCGACTGAGCGCGTAAAACAATCCGACCAATGTCTTTGCGTCACGAATCTCTCCGCGCTCGATCATCCCCTCCAATTCTTCCGCGCTGAACGCGCGAATCTCATTGATGATCTCGTCTTCGTCGAGCGATTGTTCATGACGCTTCAATCCGCGCGCAAAGAAGACGTGAATGATCTCGTCGCTGCTGCCCGGCATCGCGTAACACTCGCAGACTTTCTCCAGGACTTCGGCCTCGTAGCCCGTCTCTTCCGATAATTCGCGCGCGGCGCACTCTTCAGGCGTTTCGCTCGCGATCATTCGTTGATTCTCTTCGCGCCCGCTGAGCGTCCCCGCCGGCAACTCCCACAACTCCCCGTCCGCCGCGTAGCGGTATTGCCGCATCAGCGCGATGTGATCGTCGTCGACGAAAGGCGCGATCACGCAAACGCCCGGATGGCGCATTGTCCCGCGAGTCGTTGTTCTGCCGGTCGCCTTGTTCAAAATCTTTTCGCGATTGACCAGCCAGCGTAATTCTTCGCCGTGTTTCGTTTTGCGCTTCTCACGATATACCGTCTCCACTTCCTGCCATTCAAATTGATTGCCCATATCATTCCCTCAGACCCTCAGAAAATCATCCACAAAGTCACACTAAGAATCACGAAGATGAAATCAATCCTTAGCGTCTCTTTGTGTGGCTTCGTGGATGAGCCCGGCCTTGACAGCCTCAGACGCATTAGCCACAATGACGCGTCACTTATTTAGCGCATTGTTCTTTCGAAGTTGTAATCGAGTAGAGGCGCGGCTTTCAAGAGTAACTCATCCGAAGGCGCGAGAGCTTGAAGAAGATGAGCGAAAGGGGCAGGCCGCCGAAGCCGGTGCGATGTTTCGCAATCGCATTGGCTGGCTGTCAGGGCTAAATCCCTGAGGTTGTCATCGCCCGCGGGCGTTGAAGAGCTATCTCGGCGACGCAGTCATTTTTGCCGCCACGCGGTGTGGCGCGCGATCAGGACAGGGTTAGCGGGCGATGGCTTGCTAACCCTTTTTCGTTTTGCGGCGCGATCTTTGCATCAAATCACGAAGAAACGAAGGGAACGAAGAAAGAACAGAAAAACACTTCCGCGCTCTTCGTTTCCTCGTGGTTGATTTCCCGCAGGAGAAGTAGGAAATGATCGTAATGAAATTCGGCGGAACCTCGGTTGAAGACGCGACCGCGATTCGCCGCCTTGTATCAATAGTCCGCCGTCAATCGCATCGCCGACCGGTGGTCGTGGTTTCGGCGATGGGCAGGACGACCAATGGTTTGCTCGAATGCGCGCGGATGGCTGCCGCAGGCGACATGCGATCGGCGCAAAGCAGGCTGGACGAGATCGCCGCGCATCATTTCAAAACCGCTGATCAGCTTGCGCCCCAGCCTGAGATCGAATTGCTGCGCGAGACTCTCGGCAAACGTTTCATCGCCATTCGTTCGACTCTCGAAGAGATCCATAAAACAGGGCAAACGGGCCATCTCACCCCGCGTCTCTCCGACGCCGTTTCGTCCAACGGCGAATTGCTTTCATCGCCCATCGTCGCGGCGGCTTTACGCGCCGAGGGGATGAAAGGCGTCTTTGTCGACGTTCGCCCGATGATGCGAACCAATGATGATTTCACTCGCGCCGCGCCGCAATTCGAGATCGCGAATCCGAAGTTGAAGGAAGGATTCACGGCCGCTCTGGCCGATGGCGGCGCGCCTGTCACACAAGGCTTCATCGGCTCGACTGCCGACGGCGTGACGACCACGATCGGGCGCGGCGGTTCCGATTACTCCGCTTCGATTATCGGCGCGGCGATAGATGCCGAAGAAATTCAAATCTGGACCGATGTTGACGGCATCATGACGACCGACCCGCGCATCGCGCCAGAAGCCGCGAAGGTCAAAGTCATCTCATTCGCCGAGGCTTCGGAGCTCGCCTATTTCGGCGCGAAGGTTCTACATCCGAGCACGCTGCTGCCCGCGATGGCCAAGGGCATTCCGGCGCGCGTTTGCAATTCGAGGCGCCCCGAAGCCGCCGGCACTTCGATTGTCCGCAGCGCGCCGCCGTCGCGAGCGGCCGTCAAAGCCATCGCCTTCAAACGCGGCATCGCTGTCATCAACGTGACGTCTGACCGGATGCTGATGGCTCACGGATTCCTCTCCCGGCTCTTCGCCGTCTTCGACAAGCATGAAACCTCGGTCGACATGGTGGCCACCTCCGAGGTCAGCGTTTCGATGACGCTGGACGACACGCGGCGTCTTGACGCGGTAGCCGCCGACCTGCAATCTCTCGGCGAGGTCTCGGTCGAACGCGACGCGGCGTTGATCTGCCTGGTCGGCGAGAATCTGAAATTCACGCCGGGCGTCGCCTCGCGAATCTTTTCGAGCATCGAGCGGATCAACGTCTCGATGATTTCGCACGGCGCTTCGGCGATCAACGTCAGCTTCATCGTTGACGGCGCAAGCGTCGAGCGGGCCGTCAGATCGCTGCACCATGAATTTTTCAGCGAACTTGATGAGGAGACATTCGAGCCTGCGGCGCTGGCCCAGGCCGTGGCGTGAGGTAAAGCGCAATGAAGATCGCAATCGTAGGTTACGGCAAGATGGGGCGGATGATCGAGCGCATCGCCGCTTCACGCGGGCACGAGGTCGTCGCGCGCTTCGACATCGACAATAATCGTGAGGGCGAAGGACTGACGGCGGAAAACCTGAAAGGCGTTGATGTGGCGATAGAGTTTTCGACGCCCGAAACCGCGGTTGAAAACATGCGCCGTTTGATCGGACTGCGAATCCCGGCGGTCGTGGGCACGACTGGATGGTACGCGCGCCTGGACGAGATAAGAAAACTGGCCGCTGACCACGGCAGCCCGCTCGTATTCAGTTCGAACTTCTCGATCGGGATGAACCTGTTTATCAGGATCGTGCGCGAGGCCTCGGCGTTGTTCGCGCGCCACGATCAATACGACCCGTTCCTCTTCGAGGCGCATCACAAATTCAAGAAAGACGCCCCGTCAGGCACGGCGCTGGTCCTCGCCGAACTGATGCGCGATAGTTACGGCGAGCGCGGGCCGGAAGCGGTGGCCCTTCGCTCGGGACACATCCCTGGCATACACGAGGTCGGATTCGATTCCGAAGCCGACACAATCACTCTCACTCACACGGCGCGCAGCCGTGAGGGCTTCGCCGCCGGAGCGGTGCTGGCGGCCGAAAAGATCGTCAACAAACAAGGCGTTTACGAATTCTCGGAATTGCTTTTTAGCTAAATCGAATTAGCCACAGAGCCACGGAGACGGAGAGACAAGGGGAGAGGGAGACAAGGAGACAAGGAGACAAGGAGAAGCCGAGAAGATTCTCCTTGTCTCCCCTTCTCCTTGTCCCCCTGTCTCTCTGGAGCTCTGTGGCCTTTTCAACAATCGAAAGGGAAGACCAAATGGCAAATACTGATCGGGTAAGAGGCTGCGGAACGGCGATCATCACGCCTTTTAAACAGGATGAATCAATCGACGAATCGGCCTTTCGCCGCCTCGTCGATTTTCAGATCGAAAACGGCGTGGACTTCATCGTCGCCTGCGGCACCACCGGTGAGAGCGTGACGATGAGCGACGACGAACAGGCCCGCGTCGTCGAGTTGACGATTGAGGCCTCCGAGGGGCGCGCGCCGGTGGTAGCGGGCGCTGGCGGATATAACACGCGCGAGGTGATCGAAAAGGTTCATCGCTACGAACGCCTGGGCGCGGACGCCATTCTTTCGGTCACGCCCTATTACAACAAACCCACGCAGGAAGGCTTGTATCAGCACTACCGAGCGATCGCCGAAGCGACCGAACTGCCGATCATTCTTTACAGCGTGCAAGGTCGCACGGCCTGCAACATCGAACCAGCGACCCTAGCGCGTTTGGCCGGGATCGAAAACATCATCGGCGTCAAAGAGGCCTCGGGCAACATCACGCAGATCGCCGAGGTCGCCTCGTTGATTGACGAATCGTTCAAGCTTTTCGCCGGCGACGACTCGGTCGTGCTGCCGGTCGCGGCGCTCGGCGGGGTCGGCGTCGTCTCGGTGGCCTCGAACCTGCTGCCGCGACAGGTCAGCGATCTTTGCCACGCCTGCATCGAAGGGCGTTTCGACGAGGCGCGCAAATTGAACCGCCAACTCACGCCGATCTTCAAAGCGATGTTCATCGAAAGCAACCCGATCCCGGTCAAGGCCGCGCTGGCGATGACGGGAATGATCGAGGAAGTCTATCGCCTGCCGCTCACGCCGATGAACCCGCAGAATCGCACAAGACTCGAACAGATTTTGACCGAGGCCGGCGCGTTGACGAAGGCGTCGAAGCAAGCGAAGAGTTGAGAAATGAGGAGAATAAGGGAAATAGCATTACTGGCCTTGATACTGTTTCTCGCGGGCGACATTTTTTCTCAAGATAATGGGCTATTCGCGCAGAAGCGAGTTCCACAGTTCACGGATTATCCGAGCCGAGTGATCCAGACAAGTCGCTCTATACGAGTTGATGTTGGCAGTACCCCTTACACATCCTGCTTTCGGACGATGTTGAGGGAGACGGCGCGGAACGGCGTCAAGTTCGCTGGGCGCTATGCGCTCAGCTACTGGGGGTGTGGCTCCGAATGCGCGCAAATTGGAATAGTTGATCTGCGCACCGGGCGGTCCTATGTGTCCCCCTTCTGGGTTGCCGGCGTAGGCGTCAAGACGCGGCCTGACAGCCGGCTCTTGATCGTTAACGATCCGGCTGAGGTTGCAAAGCATTTCGGCGACGACGTCGCGACTATACCAGACGGGTATCAGCCGGAATATTATGTGTGGACTGGTCAGAAGCTCTTGCTAATTGAGGGCGGCAAGATCGGTCGGGAACCGCAACCCTTCTTCGAGCGTTGTAAGGAAAGGTGAAGGAAAAACATGTGCGACCGCAACTCACAGGACTTTGGCGACATCCCGACTTTCTCAAGCTATGGGCAGGGCAGACGATTTCCGTCTTCGGCTCACAGATAACAGCTCTCGCGCTCCCTCTCACCGCCGTCCTAACTTTGCAAGCGACGTCAGCCCAGATGGGGATGTTGAGAGCGACTCACTCAGCGTCGGCGATGCTGGCCGCGCTGTTCGCGGGAGTATGGGCCGACCGTCTCAGGCGTCGGCCTATTCTGATTGGAACAGACCTGGGCTTCGCCGTCCTTGCGGGTTCAATACCTGTGGCCGCCTATCTGGGGCTGTTGCGAATTGAACAGCTCTATCTCGTGCAAATTTTTTCGGGTGTTCTTGCGGAATTCTCCGTCGTGACTCACATGGCGTTCCTTCCCTCATTGACGGAGCGCCATCAGCTCGTTGAAGCTAACAGCAAGCTCCAAACCACCAATTCAGCGGCTACGATTGCGGGGCCTAGTTTGGCGGGCGTTCTTACGCAAATGATTACCGCGCCGATGGCAATCATCTTTGACGCCATTTCATTCCTCATTTCGGCGCTGTTTATCCGGCTCATTCGCGCGCCTGAGTTCGCGCCCGAACCATCTGCTAATCGGAAGAGCGTCCGAGCTGAAATTGGCGTAGGGCTACGTTTTGTATTCGGCAATCCGACGCTTCGCCCGCTCGCAGAATCAATAGCCATCCACTTTCTATTCAACGGCCTGATCTACTCAGTCTTCATCCTGTACACGAGCCGCGAACTGAAAATAGATTCGGCCCTGCTCGGCGTCATTTTTGCGGCGCTTGGGCTGGGCTTTTTTACCGGCGCGCTGGTGGCTGCGCGATCGACCCGGCGCTACGGCGTGGGCCCAACAATGCTGGGAGGAACTTTTACGACTGCCGTCGCCGCTCTTCTCATACCGCTCGCCAATGGGCCATTTCCGGTGAAGGTAGCGATGCTGGCAACCGCGCTGTTTCTCCAAGCGTTTGGCATTCAAATCAATGGCATCAACCTTGTCAGCCTGAGGCAGGCGATGACGCCGCCCCAACTTCAAGGCCGGATGAACGGCGCCTTTCGCTTCCTGA
>Ga0126377_10003177_pt1 | contig 11556 bp, 11 predicted proteins | sample PanSoiMetPlot_22_FD_92647 | JGI IMG/M metagenome (GOLD analysis project Ga0126377, IMG submission 92647) | Tropical forest soil microbial communities from Panama - MetaG Plot_22 | ecosystem: Environmental > Terrestrial > Soil > Tropical forest > Bulk soil | place: Panama | collected 2016-02-17
CCCGCCCTATTTCGGCTGATAGACGAAATCGAACAGCATCGCCTGCGCGTCCTTCTCCGCGAGCGGCTTGTCGAGCTGCTTGTACTCGAGTGCTTCGTCGAGATTCCGCTGCAGCCCTTTCACCGGCCAAGGCGCGACTGCCTGCTTGGGAAAGCTTGGCGCCGTCTGTTGCGCGATTTCGGGCGAGACGTCATTGAACTTCGCGAAGAACGCGATCGCCTGAGCGGGGTTCGCGTACATCCACTCCACGGTGTCGTGATACGCCTTCATGAAGCGCCGCGCCACGTCGCGCCGCTCGGTGAGGAACTTTTGGCTCGCGAGATTCACGCGCACCGTCTGGTCGGCGAGCGCCGGGACGTCAGAGCCGCGACCGACGATGCGGATCTTGCCTTCGTTGATCAAATCGAAATTGAACGGCGGCACCGCCCAGCCCGCGTCGATCTGTCCCGACATGACCTGCGTGCGGTTGTCGGGAATGCCGCCGGCCGACACGAGCTTCGGTTTCACGCCGGCATGCGTAGCGAGTGAAAGCGCCACGAGCTGCGACGATGCGCCCGGCCGCGAGTAGCCCATGGTCCGCCCGTCCATGTCCTTCATCGATTTGACCGGGCTCTCGGCCTTGACATACCAGTACAGGTCGCTCGCCCCGGTGAACTGCGCGCTCACGATCTTGACCGGCGCGCCCTTCGCGATCGCGCCGATCGCCCCGAGGATGCCGTTCGCGATGTTGAGGTCCGCGCTGCCGGTGATCAGCGCCTGCATCGTCTCGGCGCCGCCGCGCGTCCACGTGATCTCGACCTCGATGCCCTCGCGCTTGAAGAACCCGGCCTCGACGCCCTGCGAGATGACGAGCGTGTCCCAGTTCCCGCGCTGGCCGACCGCTGCTCGAACTTTGTCTTGTGCGATCGCGGTATTGGCCGTCGCGACCGCCGCGACGGCCAAGCACACAGTACCCCAGGTTCTCATCTCTCCTCCTCTCGGTTTGTGTAATCCGCCCCGCACCGATCAGTGCGCCGCGAGGGCGTGCGATTCGACATCCTTCATGCCGCGCGAGGCTTCTTCGCGCAAATCGTTCCAGATCGTGGCGACGAGTTTCCCGAATTCAGGACTCGACACGACTGCCGAGGTGCGCGGACGCGGCAAGTCGATTTCGACGATGCGCTTGATGCGCCCGGGCCGATACGTCATCACGATCACCTGGTCCGAAAGCTGCACCGCCTCGGTGATGCTGTGGGTGATGAGCAGCGTGGTCTGCTGGAGCTCGCGATGGATGCGCAGGACCTGATCGCCGAGGAGCAGCCGCGTTTGCTCATCGAGCGCGCCGAACGGCTCGTCCATCAACAAGAGCTTCGGTGCGAACGCGAGCGTGCGGGCGATCGCGGTCCGCTGCCGCATGCCGCCCGAAAGCTCCGCCGGGTAGCGATGCTCGAAGCCCTCGAGACCGACGAGCTTCAGCAGCGCATCCGCCCGCTCGAGACGTTCGGCCTTCGGCACCCCCGTGACATCGAGCGGGAACGCGACGTTTTCGATCGTGGTGAGCCAGGGGAAGGTCGATTCCTCCTGGAACACCATGCCGACGTCACGATGCGTGCCGTCGATCGCGTGCCCCTCGATCAACACGCGCCCTTCATAACCGTCGACGAGCCCGCCGATGATGTTGAAGAGCGTTGATTTGCCGCAGCCGCTCGGGCCGATGACGGAGACGAAGCGCCCCTGCGGCACGTCGAGCGAGACACCGTCGAGCGCGGGCAAGGCGCCCTCCGGGGTGACGAAACGCTTGCTTAGCTTGTCGACGACGAGCATTTCAGAATCAATCGACCTTCACCCCGATGTCGTGCACGAGCTTCTCGAAGCGCGCGTGATCACGCTGGATCATCGCGGCGAACTCGGCCGGCGGCAGTGCGAGGGGCTGCAGTCCGCCTGCGTTGTTGAAGCGCTCTTTCACCTCCTGCATCGCCAACACTCGCGCTGTCTCCTCGCGAAGCTTCTCGATGACGGGCTCGGGCGTACCTGCCGGTGCGAACAACCCGAGCCAGATCGTCATCTCGAAGCCCGGATAGAACTCGCCGATCGTCGGCAATCCGGGAAACGCCTCGGAGCGCTTCGCGCCGGTCACTGCGAGCGCACGTAGCTTGCCAGCCTTGATCTGCGGCGCCGTCGACGTGCCGGCGAACATCGCGGCCACCTCCCCTGCAACCGTCGCGGTCGTGGCCGGTGCGCCGCCTTTGTAAGGCACATGCACGAGGTCGATGCCCGCCCGTTGCTTGAGCTGTTCCATGGTCAGGTGATGCTGGCTGCCATTCCCGCCCGATGCATACGCGAGCGGTGGGTTCGCCTTGCGCGCGTACGCCACGAACTCCTCGAAGTTTTGCACCGGCAGCGAGGGATTGACTGATAGCACGAACATGTTCGAGGCGAGCGCCGCCACTGGGACGAGATCGTGCAGCACGTCGATCGGCATGTGGGCATAGAGGTGGGGGTTGATTGCGAGCAAGCTGTCCTGGCCCAGCAAGAGCGTATGTCCATCGGCCGGCGACCTCGCCACGAATTCCGCGGCGATATTGCCGTTCGAGCCCGGCTTGTTCTCGACCACCACCGGTTGCCCGAGCGATGGGCCAAGCTTTTCCGCGACGACGCGCGCGACGATGTCGGGCGCCCCGCCGGGCGGGATCGGCACGATCAAGCGCACGGGGCGCGTCGGGTATTGGGCGAACACCGCGCCAGCGGCGAGCAACGCGCACGCAGCGAGGACCGATCTGACCGCGATGCTCATGGCACTAGCTATCCTTGGCGGATGGCGTCCCCGTGCGCAGCATTCCGCTCGCCATCGCGCCGTGGTAACCGGCAGCGACGCGCACATCGACGACGCAGGTCGCGCCGCCGGCCGTCGCTTCGATGGCTTGCCGCAAGGTGGCGACGAGCGCCTCCGGTCGTTCGACCGGACCATAGCCCGCGGCGCCTTGCGACCGCGCGAATAGGGCGAGGTCGACATCTGGATCGGCGATGCGCTGGCCGATCCAGCGGTTCTCGACCGGGCGCCCGCGCTCGCGCGCGACGCGTTCCTGGTGCAGTTCGTCGTTGAAGAACGAGCGGTTGTTCGCGACGATGATGAGCAGCGGAATGCGATAGTGCGCCGCGGTCCAGAGCGCCGCGCCGCCCATCAAGAAATCACCGTCGCCCGTGATTGCCACCGGCAATCGCCCGGAGCCGCGCAAAGCGAGTGCCGCGCCGATCGCGATACCTGGACCCGAGCCAATGCCCGCGCCGCCGTCGTAGCCGATGAAGTCGAGCGGATGGCGGAAGTGCCGGTAGTCACCGCCCCAGCTCAGGGGCAAGCGGAGAATGCAGGCGTCGCGGTCACCGAGCGCCTCGTTGAACGCCTGGGCGAGCGTCGCCACGGTGAGCCCGTCGCCCGCCGGTGCGCTTGCGCCTGGCGCTGTCTTCTGTGGCAGAGCCATCGCAGTTCGCACGCGAACCGCCTCGTGCAGCAACGACACGGCGACATCGGGTTCAGCGAGCAAATGGCAATCGACCGGTGCGAGGCCTTGGTGATCCATGCTCCAGCCGCGATGGCTGTGGAGATCGACCGAGACTTGGATCACCTTGGCCTTGACCGCGGCCGCGCCATATGCGGTCTTCAAAGTCCCAGCGAGGTCAACCCAATCGAGGCTGAGGATCACGTCCGCCTGCCGGATCACCTCGGCGCCGGCAGGGCTCAAGAAGGTCGCGGGCGGTGCGGCGTGCAGTGGATGGTCGGTCGGAAACGCCGCCGCCTGCTTGAGATCGGTCAACACGCGAGCACCGAGCTTTTCGGCGAGCGCGACGCGAGCTTTCCACGCCGCAATGCTCCGGCCGACGCGCCCAGCGAGAACGATCGGCTGTCTTGCGTCGGAGAGCAGCTTCGCCGCCCGTGCGATCGCCTCGCGCGCGGGCTCGGCGGGGACCGGCGGCACGAACCGCGATGCGTCGGGCAACGAGAGCGGAGCATCGAGTCGCGACTCCTGCAGTCCGGCGTCGAGGCACACGTACACCGGGCCGCGCGGCGCAGTGTTGGCGAGCAGCGCGGCGCGCAGCATCGCCTCCTGCGCGGCCGCGGGAGAAGCCGGCTGATCGTCCCACTTGATGTAGTCGCGCACCAGCCCGCCCTGGTCGCGCGATGTGTGGATCCAGTCGATCCAAGGCCGGCGTTTCGCTGCGTCGACCGGGCCGGTCGCGCCAAGCACGAGCACGGGCACGCGATCGCACCAAGCGTTGAAGATGGCCATCGACGCGTGCATGAGCCCGACATTCGAGTGCACCGCGGCGGCCATCATGCGCTCGGCGACCTTGTAATAGCCATGAGCAATCGCAACCGTGTTCTCCTCGTGCAGGCAGAGCAGCATCTGCGGGCGTTCGTTGCCGAGGTGATTCACGATGCTGTCGTGCAGGCCGCGATAGCTCGCGCCGGGGTTGAGGGCGATGAAAGGGACATCGAGCGCGCGCAGGACGTCCGCGACCGCATCGCTTCCCCAGTACGAGCCGGCGGGCGAGGCAACCGGTTCCTCGCGTCCGAGCGGCTGACTTTCTTGCTCGCTGCCCCCGGCCTTCTCCGGCGAAAGGGGCGCCGTCACGGCACGTTTGCTGATCTCCATTGGCGACTCCCGATCTGCTGCTCCGGACGGTAAGAATGAATCAGACTTTATGGGTCATCAAGACCTGCTGCGGAAACAACTCTTCTGCGGCGACCTGGCGGTGACAGATACCCTGCTCGAACGCGAAGCGCAGAAACGCGTCGAGCGTGCGTCGATTCGGCTCGAGACCATAGGGCCACGGATCGTCGCCGAACAGCTCGCGCACACGCGCTACATAGTCGCCGAGCCACGGCAACGGCGCGTGCGAGGCGGTTACGTCCGCCAACCGCCGCAGCGAGCGCTCTTTCGCCTCGTTGAAGGCTCGGTAGAGATTCATCGCGGCCCAGGGATACGCATCGAACACATTGCGGCGCAGCGCGACGACGTGCATGATCGGGAAGATTCCGGTGCGCTTGAAGTAAGCCTCTTCCGCGTCGCGGTACCTCGAATAAAGCCGAACGATGCGCCCGCTGCCGTCCGCAAACGCCGCCGGTGGGCGGGCGCTCAGCATCGCATCGATCTCGCCCGTCAGCAGCATCTCGTTGAGGGAACGCTCTGCAACCACTCGGTAGCGCAAGCCGTCGGGCAGCTTCAGCGCGACCTTCTCCACGCGCCCCGGCTGATTGACGCCCGCTTGAACCCACTCGATCGCGGTGAGTGAGATGCCGAGCTCGTGGACGATGAAGCCGCGACTGTAGATCGCCGCGGTCTGCGCCCATTCGGGCACGCCGATCCGCTTGCCGCGGAGGTCGGCTGGCTGTTGCACCACATCGTTCGGGCGGACGTAAATCGACGAGTGCCGGAATACGCGCGACACGAACACCGGAATCGCGACGAGGCTCGAGTCGTCTTGCGACAGCATCGAGGCGTATTTGGCGAACGAGATCTCGGAGACCTCCCATTCGCGGAATTTGATGAAGCGGAAGAAAATCTCTTCGACCGGCAGATTGAGCCAGTCGAGCTCGATGCCTTCGGGCCGGACGACGCCATGCGCCACGTCACGCGTGTGATCGTAGTCGCCCAGGGCGAGCGTGAGACGCAGAGCCGCCACGGTTTGCCTTCCTCCTCATGAATCGGTCGCCGTTTCCCGAAGATCCGTGCCACGCAGCTTGAACGGCGAGATTCGGTCGCTCGCAGCAACGCCCTGACTGCGCCGACTATAGCACCGGCCGGTAAAATCGCGCCTCGCCACGATAGTGCCCCTTGCTCATGCACTTTCAGGACGTCATCCTGCGCCTCCAGCAATTCTGGGGTGCCCGGGGCTGTGCGCTGCTGCAGCCGTACGACATGGAGGTCGGCGCGGGGACGTTCCACACCGCGACGTTCTTGCGCGCGATCGGGCCGGAGCCGTGGAATGCGGCGTACGTGCAACCGTCACGCCGCCCGAAGGACGGACGCTATGGCGAGAACCCAAATCGTCTCCAGCACTACTACCAGTATCAGGTGGTCCTGAAGCCGTCGCCCGACGCGATCCAGGACCTCTACCTCGAGAGCCTTCGTGCGCTGGGCGTCAATGTAGCGGACCACGATATTCGTTTTGTCGAGGACGATTGGGAATCGCCGACGCTCGGCGCATGGGGACTCGGGTGGGAAGTGTGGCTTGACGGAATGGAGATCACGCAGTTCACGTACTTCCAGGAAGTCGGGAGCCTGCCCTGCAAGCCGGTGCTCGGCGAGATCACCTATGGCCTCGAGCGGCTCACGATGTACTTGCAAGGCGTCGAGAACGTGTTCGATCTCGTGTGGACGCCGGGCGTCACCTACCGCGACGTGTTTCATCAGAACGAGGTCGAGCAATCGAAGTACAACTTCGAGGAGAGCGACCCGAAGTGGCTACTTGGCCTGTTCACGGACTACGAGCGCGAGGCGAACCGCCTGATGGCCGCTGAGCTCGCACTCCCGGCGTACGAGATGGTCATGAAGTGTTCGCACACGTTCAACCTGTTGGACGCGCGCGGTGCGATCTCGGTGACCGAGCGCGCGGCGTACATCGGCCGCGTGCGGGCGCTCGCGCGCGCGGTCGCGCAAGCGTATTACGCGTCGCGGGAGCGGCTCGGATTCCCGATGCTCAAGGGAGTGACTTGAATGGCCGAGCGCGCGTCGCTCCTCGTCGAGTTGTTGACCGAAGAGCTGCCGCCCAAGGCGCTGCGGAATCTCGGTTACGCGTTTGCCGATGCGCTCGTGACGGACCTGCGCAAAGATGGGTTCGCGTCGGCGGAAGGCGAGTTTACGGTGTTCGCCACGCCGCGCCGGGTCGGTGTGCTCGTGCGCGACGTCGGGGAGAAGGCGCCGGACCGAGAGGAGATTGTCAAGGGACCGTCCGTCAAGGCCGGGCTTGGCGCCGACGGCGCGCCTTCGCAGGCGTTGCTCGGTTTCGCGAAGAAGCGGGGCGTGTCGGTCGCGGAGCTGGAACGAATGCATGACGGAAAGCAAGACGTTTTCTTCCACCGCGATCTCGCACCGGGCGGTCGCCTCGATACCGATCTCGACCGCAAAGTCGAAGGCGCGCTAAGCAGTCTCCCAATCCCCAAGATGATGCGTTGGGGTGACGGCACCGAAGAGTTTGTGCGCCCGGTGCGCGGCCTCGTCATGCTGCATGGCGAGCGTGTCGTGCCCGGAAAGGTGCTCGGTCAGCAGAGCGGACGCACGACGCGCGGCCACCGCTTCATGGGTAAGGGCGCGATCGAGCTCCAGCGCGCGGATGACTACGACGCACTGCTCGAGCGCGACGGGAAGGTGATCGCGAACTTCGAGCTGCGCGCGCGGAAGATCCGCCAGGCGCTGAGCGCAGCGGCCGGCGGCGCCTCGATCGCGGCGGACGATGCGCTGTACGATGAAGTGACGGCGCTAGTTGAGTATCCCGCGGTTTACGAGGCGCACTTCGAGCAGGCGTTCCTCGAAGTGCCGCAAGAGTGCCTCATGCTCACGATGCGGCAGAACCAGAAGTATTTCCCACTCGTCGACGGCCGCGGGAAGCTACTCAACCGGTTCCTCATCGTGTCGAACATGTCGGTCGGTCACCCGTTCAACATCGTGCACGGCAACGCGCGCGTGCTGCGCGCGCGGCTCGCCGACGCGAAGTTCTTCTACGACCAGGATCGCCGGGAACGGCTGGAAGCGCGCGTACCGCGGCTCGCGAACGTCGTGTTCCACAACAAGCTCGGTAGCCAGCTCGAGCGTGTCGAGCGGATCGAGCGACTTGCTGCGCTCATCGCCGGGAAGCTGGGCGTCGAGGAGCAGCTTGCGCGGCGTGCCGCGCGCTTCGCCAAGGCCGACTTGCTCACTGGAATGGTCGGCGAATTTCCCGAGCTGCAGGGGGTCATGGGCGCGTACTACGCGCGCCACGACGGCGAGCGAGACGAGGTCGTTGCCGCGATCGAAGCACACTACTTGCCCCGCTTCGCGGGCGACCAAATCCCGCGCGAGCCCGTCGGCACGTGCGTTGCGCTCGCCGACAGGCTCGACACGCTCGCCGGACTGTTCGGGATCGGCCAGCAGCCGACGGGGGACAAAGACCCGTTCGGGCTGCGTCGCCAAGCGCTCGGTGTGGTGCGTATCCTCGTGGAAGGGCGCTTCCCCCTAACGCTCCCCGAGCTAGTGAGCGCCGCGTTCGCAATGTATCCACCGAGCATCGTGGGTGATGCAGGGGCGGATGTCGAAACGTTCATCTTGGAACGCCTGCGCGCCTACCTGCGCGACGCCGGTTACAGCGCCAACGAAGTGGAGGCCGTCCTCTGCCTGCGGCCGGTCCGGCTCGATCTTGTGCCGCGTCAGCTTGCCGCTGTCCGTGCGTTCGCCGATTTGCCCGAGGCGGAAAGCTTGGCCGCAGCCAACAAGCGAGTGGCGAACATCTTGCGACAGGCAGCGGCCAAAGGGGAGTCCTTCCAGAACGCCGAGGCCGAGAAACTGAAGGAGCCCGCAGAGCGCGCGCTCTTCGATGCGCTTCGGACCGCGTCCCGGCAAGCGACGTCGCGCCTGGAGCACGGCGACTTCGCCGGCTATCTCAAGACGTTCGCGGTCCTCAAGTCCCCGGTGGACGAGTTCTTCGATGCGGTCATGGTCATGGTCGAGGATCGCGCGTTGCGGCAGAACCGCCTCGCCTTGCTCGAGGACCTGCGCCGAGAGATGAATCGCGTTGCGGATATCTCGAAGCTAGCCGCTTAGGGGAAGAGGGAAAAGGGAAAGGAGAAGGGGGCAGGGTAAAATCCACTCCGACATGACATTTCCCTTTCGCGTTCGCCGCCCATGAAGCTCATCATCCTCGACCGCGACGGCGTCATCAACGAAGACAGTCCCGGATTCATCAAGGGGCCGGATGAGTGGAAGCCGATACCCGGCAGCGTCGACGCGATTGCACGACTGACACAAGACGGATACAGCATCATCGTCGCGACCAATCAGTCCGGTATTGGCCGCGGCCTGTTCGACATGGCGACGCTGAACGCGATCAACAGCAAGATGCACAAGGTAGTGAATCAGGCGGGCGGCAGGATCGAGGCCGTTTTCTATTGCCCGGACACTGCGGAGTCCGATTCATTCTTTCGCAAGCCGAACCCCGGCATGTTCGTGGAGATCGGAGAGCGCTTCGCCACTTCGGTCGAAGGCGTGCCAGCGGTGGGTGACAGCTTGCGCGATCTGCAAGCCGCGGCCGCCGTGAAGGCGCAGCCGATCCTCGTGTTGACCGGCAAGGGCGCGAAGACCCGCGAGGCCGACGGCCTCCCCGAGGGCACTCAGGTCTATCCCGATCTCGCCGCCGTCGCCAAGGCACTCGTCGAGTGAGGATCGATTCGGTTTCAGCGAGGAATCCAGTGGAGCTCGTACCTTCGCTCGCGCAATGATCGCATTCCGCTCCGTTCTCTTCCTCGTGATCCTGATCGCGTTCACTCCGTTTTACTGGGCGATCGTAATGCTCTCGGGGCCGTTCTCACGGCTCACGCGCTACCGCGTGATCACGGGCTGGCCCTGGATCGCGATGGGGCTCGTGCGTCACCTGCTCAGGATCGATCACGTGGTCCTTGGGCGGGAAAACATCCCACGCGAGCCGTGCGTCATCTTGTCCAAGCACCAATCCGCCTGGGAGACGATCGCCTACACCTCGATCTTTCCGCCGCACGTTTACGTCATCAAGCGCGAGCTCCTTTGGATTCCCTTCCTGGGATGGGGCCTCGCTCTGATGAGCCCGATCGCGATCAACCGCGCGGACCGCAAGCGCGCCATGCAGCGGATGACCGAGCTCGGCGGCAAGCGCGTCAGGCAGGGGTTTTCGATCATGGTCTACCCCGAAGGGACACGTGTGGCCGTGGGGCGTCGCGGCGTGTACAAGCTCGGCGGGGCGGTGCTCGCCGTGAACAACCGCGCGCGGGTCCTTCCTGTGGCGCATAACGCGGGACTCGTTTGGCCGCGCAATTCGCTGCTCAAATACCCCGGAAAGGTCACCGTGTCGATCGGCCCGCCGATCGACACGGCAGGCCTCACCGCAGAAGAGGTGATGCGCCGCGCAGAGGATTGGATCGAAGGCGAGATGGCGCGCCTCACCCCGCCCGAAACGATCGCGAAGTTTCATGCAACTCGAACTGCCCTTTCTCATTGAAGCGCAGGACCGGAGCGAGCGCGACGGACCATCGCGCGTACCGCCTGGACGCCTGCGTCATATCCAACTCTCCGGCCGGGTGGTCCCGTACTGGTTCCGTCGCGCGCGGCGCCGGACGATTGGCATCGTCGTGGACGAGCTGGGTCTCACGGCGTCCGCGCCGCGCTGGGTGACGATCGCGGAAGTCGAAGCCTTCATTCGCGCGAAAGAGCGCTGGGTCCTAAAGCGGCTGGACGAGCTGCGTCGATACGCGCGAGCGCCGTTCGCGTGGGAGGAAGGCGCGCGGATGCCGTACCTCGGCCGCACGATCGGGCTTGCCCGCGCGGCCTGCGGCGCGACTCGGCTCGCGGGCGATCGCCTACACGTGCCCGCGATCGAGTTCGAGTCGGGGCTACGTCTGCGAAAGACGGTGCTCGGCTGGCTGAAGTCCGCCGCGCTCGCGCTCCACCGCGAGCGGGTCCTCGCGCTCGCGTCGGCGATGGGCGTGCTATTGCCCGAAGTCGGCCTGTCCAACGCGGCGTCGCAGTGGGGGAGTTGCACGAAGACGCGCGACGGCCGCGGACGCGTGCTGCTGCACTGGAAGCTCGTCCACTTCGAACGGCGCCTGATCGACTACGTCGTGACGCACGAGCTCGCGCATCTCAGGCACATGAATCACTCGGCGGCATTCTGGCGGGTCGTCGAGTCGGTCTATCCCGAGCACAAGTGGGCACGCCGCGAGCTCCGCGAGCGCGGGCATTTGATTCCAGATCTTTGATCGCACCGAAGGTTCTCACAAAGGAGTTCATGCATGCGTCTTCTCCACACCATGCTGCGAGTCGGTAATCTCGACACGTCAGTAAAGTTTTATACCGAGGTGCTCGGGATGAAGTTGCTGCGCACCACGGACCGGCCCGATCAGAAGTACTCGCTCGCGTTCGTCGGATATGAGGATGAGGACAAGACCGCAGTGCTCGAGCTGACCTATAACTACGGCGTGGACAAGTACGATCTCGGCACTGCCTACGGCCACGTCGCGATCGCAGTCCCGGACGCCGCCAAAGCCTGCGCGGAGGTCAAGCGGCGCGGCGGAACGGTGACGCGCGAAGCCGGTCCAGTGAAGGGCGGCACGACGGTGATCGCGTTCGTGCAGGATCCCGACGGCTACAAGATCGAATTGATCGAGCGCGAATGAACCCGGCCACGCTCCGTGACCGCATTGGCGATAGCGACATAGTCTTGGACGCCGAGATTTTCCGGCCGGACGCCGGGATCGAGTCCCAGCGCGCGTAACGCTTCCTCGTCGATCACGGCGGCGAGGGCATTCTTCAGTGTCTTGCGGCGCTTGGTGAACGCCGCGGTGACCACTTTGCCGAG
>Ga0126377_10003178_pt1 | contig 11556 bp, 14 predicted proteins | sample PanSoiMetPlot_22_FD_92647 | JGI IMG/M metagenome (GOLD analysis project Ga0126377, IMG submission 92647) | Tropical forest soil microbial communities from Panama - MetaG Plot_22 | ecosystem: Environmental > Terrestrial > Soil > Tropical forest > Bulk soil | place: Panama | collected 2016-02-17
ACGGGCGCTCTAACCGCGACGGTGGTGCCATGAAAAGACCTGAGGACGAAGCTGGCGAAGACGAGCTGACCGAAGAGGATAAGGACACCTTGGAAGATCTGGAGAAGCAGCACGTGCCACCTAAGGACGACACCGACTAGTTCATTTCAAACATTGAAATGCCCAAGAGTGGTCAAAACACGCGGATAACGGGCCAGCCGTGGTTCGAGTGTTCGATCTGTGGCCTCGCGTTCCATTACGCGGAACGTACGCGGCACTATCGGACGGGTTTGCTCGTGGACTCGAGGTGCGCGGATGAGCCCACGCATCACGATTATCTGCAGGAATACAACCCGATCGAGACCGAGCACACTCGGATCAGCGAGCAACCTGTGAGCGGCCAAGGTGCAGATGCGTGGGTAGCGGATACGCTGGCGTGGAACCAACGGGCGTGGCGGACCTCGAGGTGGCGAGATGGCTAATCTACTGAGACCCATCAAGACGGGTGGGACGAGGCGGTACCAGGACGAGTTTGCCACCGGGAATCAGTGGGCGAAGGATGTCGAGGTCGACAACGATTTGGATACGATCTACAACGCGTGGAATACCGCTATTCCCCCCGCTGTGGCAGCGGCTGGACAGGCTCAGTTGTGGGTTGAGGATGCACCAAACAGTTTGCTTAAGCCGTACACCGCGGGTCGTGGGATCTCAATAGGAGCCGCATCGGCTACGGCGCCCGATGGCACGATTCAGTGGACGGGCACACAGTTCCAGGCCCGTGTAGGTGGCGCGTGGATTCCGATGGCTCCGATCACGTTGCCGCCAACGGGAGCCGCCGGTGGTGACTTGGCTGGAACATATCCTAACCCAACAGTCGGGTTGCTAAAGATTGGTGATGGGAAGATCAGTGACGTAGCGTGGGCTAAGGTCACGGGTGCCCCGGCATCGTTCCCGCCATCTGGAACCGCAGGTGGCGACCTCGCGGGAACATACCCAAACCCCACGCTCAAGGCTGGCATTGGCGCGCAGACATCACGGTCGACGTTGCAGACCTTGACTACGGCGACCAACACCACCATTATATGGGACGGTGCTTCGCCCAATCGAGGGCCGTGCTGGGCCGCGGGTAATGCAACGCAGATTACACTTTCGACTCCAGGGGCATGGGTTGTGGGCTTCAAGGTGACGATCAACAACACGAATGCCACAGGAAGTCGCGGGGCTTGGATGCTGAATAAAGCCGGCGCAACTTTGATACGGGCCGATCTCCCAGGTACAGCGACAACGGGGTCGATGTCGCTCGCGGCTAGTGGAATCTATGTATCAACTGATCCTACGGACTATGTAACGGTCCAAGGGTTTCAGAGTTCTGGGGGCAACGCGGATGTCATAGCGGCGCAGTCGTTGATGTACGCGTATCGTGTCGGGGCCTAATCATGAACGTAAACCAGATGCAACAAGAGTTGGTCTGGCGGGTGGGCAACCGCACAGATCTCGCCAATCGGTCGCTGGTTTGGCTGAATGATGCCTATTTTGAGTTGCTGCTGAGCCCTCGGTTTACGTTCTTCGAGACTGATCGGACGTTTACGTTCCAGACAGTGGCCGGGGGCCGCACGTTCAACATCCTGTCGGTGGTCCCGGATCTGTGGTTCATCCTCGATTTGCGAAACGACACGATGCAGCGCAAATTGGATCGGTACAGCTTCACCGAGTTTGATCGCAAGTGGAGGGTGCTCGCACTGCCGACCCGATATACCCGCTACGGGCCAAACATCGAGTTCGATCCTACGCCCGACAAAGTGTACGATATGACGATGCGGTATCGGTTGCGGCCTGCTGAGCTGGCGGTGGATGGGACGCATATGCTGACGCGGGAGTGGGATGAGGTCATTATCACGATGGCGGTGCAGAAAGGGTGGGAAGCTCTCGAACAATGGGACAAGGCCGGGCAGCAGAAGCAGATCGTGGAAACCCAGCTTGATTTGAGGGAAGAGCCCTTCAAGCTCGAGGATGCGGACAGCGAAACCACGATCTGGCCAGCGAGGCAGCGGTGGTAGATCTATCGACGCTTGATGAGTTGAGCCCCCGCGACACGGAGCCCGTGTCCACGGGGGACGACGCAATTAGGCAGACACGAGAAGCGATAAAAACCACTGTTGGTGTAGAGCACGATCTATCGACAGGTTACCACAAGTTGCTGTCGGGAGACTCGGCTAGTCGACCTCCATCGGGCAAAGACGGTCGGTTGTACATCAACACCGTGACAGGCCTCGAGTGCGATAACGGGACGGCCTGGAAGGGCGTTTCGGGTGTTAGCGCGTATCAGATAGATGTGTGGCCGTTGAAGGTAACGTCGGCAACACCGGTTGTAGCGTTCGATATCAACTTCGGGGCGTTGGCCCAGATTTTGCTGTTCGGAACCGCGGCATCAAACATGGGTGAGGCTCCCTGGACCCTCGATAGTAAGTGGTACATCGAGGTTCTCATTACAAGTCAGCCTACAGTGACGTTTGTGGGTACTGCGTACATGGGACCGCAGATTGCGTTGCATCGTTCGTCGGTAGCTGCCATGACGGTACGGATGTATTTGGACCAGGACTATGGGACGAATATAGGCCCGAACATATACTTTTCCACGCAGCTGTTGGTAATCTGATGGGAACGCTGGCTCAGCTAGATGAGACTCGGCCGCTCAACTCGGACAACCTGAGTGCGGGCGATGACGCGATTAGGGAAACCCGGCTGGCTATCAAGACCACCTTCGCGGTAGAACACACGCTAATTGGGGCGCACGTGCTGCCGAACGGGACGACGGCTGCACGGCCGGCGCCGGGCACGGGGCGGCTCTATATAAACAACGACCTGGGCCGGGTGCAGTTTGCGGTAAGCGGGGCGTGGCAATCCGTTGGGAACTTCACGGTGTATAACTTTGATACCGGTGGTGCGGCTGGGTATATACAACCGTTCTTGGAACCCTCGATTATCACGGTAGTGTGCTTTGTTCCACAAGCTCTGGCAGGAGTAGGGCGTCCGAACATTACGGTGGAACCGCCGTGGCTCCACGGGGATTACTACGACGCCGACGACCAAGCAGCGATTACCCTTATAAAGACCTATGCGGGTGTAACCAAGCTTACTATAACGCAGTCTGCGGGGATAAACTTTTACGGGTACGTGATGGTGTATGCATGAGCCTAGACACCCTGAATGAGAACGAGCCTGGGGGCTTTCGTTCGGTCGATAAAGGCGCGGGCGAGATTCGGTTGACCCGCAGCGATAGCAAGAGCTCAGTCGCTGTGCAGCATTGGTTGTCGGGTGAACACCGATTTCCGAGCCCGGATGTGGTGGCGCCTACCGTCGGTCAACTAGCTCTAAAGGACGGGCGGTTGTTGTACGGGACGGGCTCGAGTTGGAAGACGTCGTCGTTTCTCGCGGAAAGTGGAGTGGGGGGTAGAGGGGCGATCGTAAATACGACCACGAACAGTGAGATGATAGGTTACAACATGGGACGGGCGTACACAACGTTTATGTTCTTCTGTACGGGTACGTTCATAGGACACAAGCCCACTGGGGATACGTCTTGCGGGATGTATATCAGCCTGTGGGCCCCGTATTCTACGCGAGCATTGGTCAACGAGGTATACTATGCGCCTAAAGGTGCGGCGGGCGCTCCGCCTACGGGGAAGACATTCACACAAGTCATGCCGTTGAATACCATTGGATACGCGGGAATACCAATCGCTGCAGGGGTGCGGGTGTCACTGATGGTTCGTCTCGAGAAAGCTGGTAATTCGTGCGAGATGCTTAGCGACATCTGCATGACGTTTGTCAGTGCCTAACATTCGCAGAATGCCCATCCCGACGGGCGGCTTGACCACGAGCCCACCATCGGACCAGCTCGATCCGGTCAAGAGCCCGGCGCTCAAGAACGTGCGGTTTCGGTTTGATGCGATTTATCCCAAGCCGGGGCGTGAGGTGTTCGCGCCGCCGGTGGATGCTAAGCCTCGTAACATCGAGCGATTTTCGGTGGACGACCAGACAAAGTGGCTGGTGATGCTGACCGATACCGCGCTCTGGCGCTGGGGCAATGCGGGGCCGGGCACGCCCAAGGCGTGGTATAAGTGTGGTGGCCCCGTACTTGGGGGCACAGGTCGCTGGTCGGTTTGTACGGGCGAGGACTGTTTCTTCTTCGCAAGGGATGGGTCGAATGGGATCTGGAAATGGGACGGGAACGCGGCTAATCCGATTGTGAAGGTTACGCCGACGAGTACACAGACCCCGCCCGTTACGCCCCCAGCCGGGGCCAGCTATGGGGAGCAGGTCCGTTTCATCGAATACTTCAATAATCGGCTTCTCGCTGGAAGCGTGGTGGACAACGGGGAGCGATGGTCGAATCGGGTAAGGTGGCCCGTCAACGGGAACCATATGGATTGGACTGGGGACGGATCGGGGTGGCTCGATTTCTACGAGCCCGAGCAGGAGCCGTTGCAAGGTTTGAAGGTGTTGGGGAACCGGTGTGTGGTGTTTCGGGAACACTCGTTGACCGACCTAGTAGCTACCGGAACCCTCGAGCCGGTGTTCATGAGCGAGCAACGGACCAGCAACGTGGGGACCGTGTTCCCGTTTACGATTGCGTCGAATGGGATAGCAATCTTCTTCCTTGGGAACGATGCTAACATGTGGGCCTGGAATGGCTCACAGTTGACGCCTGTGGGAGAGCCGATATACAAGACCCTTCAACAGACTGTTGATATTAGCGGTGGTTACGAGTACTTCGGGTTCGTGTACCCGTTTTCCGACGAGTACTGGTTGTGGCTAGACCGGGATAGGATGTTTATCTTCGACTTCCTCAAGGGCCGATGGATGGCGGACGACTTCGCGGACATGGCCGCGATGGGAGATGCGGAGCTAGCGGTTACACCGCAATCATGGGATCTGAGCCCGGGGCAGTGGGGTGACTATGCGGTCAATTGGTTGCAGATGAAGCCCAAATTCTCGAGTCGGTTGGTCATCGCGAAGTCTGATTTTAGTACGATCAGCGTTGGCGAAGATCTAATCGGTAACGAGGATGGGTCGATTATTGATTGCTCGGTAGAGACCCCGGACCTGTATTTCGACCCGCAGACTGGTCCATTCTCGATGGGCACGATCGAGCAGATTCTGCTGGTGTATGAGTTCAACAACGATGTGGAGGCGTTCGAGATCGGGATTTCGGTCGATCGGGGTCAGACGTGGGTCACACAGATGCATGTGCCCAACAAGAAAGGCTACGGACAAACGAGCTGGAAAGTGACAGGGAACGTGTGGCGCTTACGGATACGGTCGTACGGGACCAAGCCTGTATTTAGGTGGACTGGTTATCTGTTCGACTTCGTGCAGGGTGGCGAGTACTCGGGGTTGGATCAAATTGGCTAACTTGGACGAATCTGCTATCGCGGCCTGGCCTCGCCTTACGCGGCAAGAGGATCTGCTCGTATGGGCCGGCAACCTTACGGATCGGTTGCGGTATCTGGATCTGTGGGTTGTGGACGGGCGGACGCTCAAGCCCCGGAACCCCAATTGGACCGTGGAGTACCCGGCGACCGAGGCCGTGACCAGTACGTGGAGCTGGAAGTCGACCGCGGGGACGACTGACCCCGGGGCCAAGAACCTGGCCCCTGATGTGGTGGCAACGCCCGCGAATTTGCGATTCTCGACGACTAATGTGAACGGTGTTGATGCCCGCAATTTGCTGGTGACGATAGCAACGGGCGATACGCTGGTAATCCAGCAGAAGAACGACTCGACGAAGTGGGCTAAGTTCACCGTTCGGGCACCCATCACGGATAACACAACATGGTTCAACGTGCCGGTGACGGTAGCGTCGGTGGCCCCAGCCGGATACCCGAGCAACAACGCAGACACCATAGTTGAGTTCACTCGCAACAGCTCAGCTAGCTCGTCCAAGTGGACAGACACGGGCACGGCATTAACACCTAATGTAAGCACGCGGGATATAACCTTTTTTGGCAACTCTGCTTCTCAATTTACGCAGACGATGGGGACGCAGCTTGCCAAGGCTCGACTGATTACGCGCAATACAGCGTCCTGGGCCGCGTGGTCACTCAACACGGACACTGGCGTGGGCACGCAGGACGATGCCTCGAAAGTATCATGGGAGATTTTGCTCCGCGCTGACCAGGATAACATCCAGATGCGGCGCAAAGCCACCAGCGGCGGTGCGGCTACAGCTCTGTTGACGCTTGGGAGCGCGGGCCTCTCGGTGACAGGGACGACGTTGTCCACCGGGACGATCACGTCTGGGACTGGTCAGGGATCAGTCGCGCTCACTCCAGGCGGCGCGGGCAACACTGGCTACGTGGCGTTCTACAGCCCAACGAACGTGCGGAGTGGGTACTTTGGGTTCGGTGCCGGTGGACGACTCGCCCTCGTCGCGAACGAGAACAGCTATACGGGCTTGGATATTTCGGTCAACACCTGGGCGCGTGTGAGTTCCGGTGGAGCGACCCAGCTCCATCTTGGGCCGCCGGCGTGGAACTATTTCATCAACGCAGTCGACGCGACGACCTTGGACATCACCAAGGAGACGAACTCGGGCACGGCGTCTACGTTGCTTCGGATGACTGGCGACCAGTTTCAGCTCTACCAGCACGCGGCGGGCGCCGGCTGGGGGGCCAACGCGCAGCTCCTCAGCAGCGGGCGGTGGTACTGCAATCTCACCGATCGCTCGGTGGGCCAGAACCATCTGGCGGCGGGTGCCGGCATGGCGGGGCAGTGGCAAGCCGTGCTGCCTGCGAGCTGGAATGGCTCGGTGAGTGGGCAATGGATCCAAGTGGTAGCGGTGAGCGTGTCGTTAACGGCAGGGCGCTGGCATCTGATTGTCGCTAATCCCGGCTGGTATATATCGGGTGCGATGAACTCGCAGCAACTCTATTATGTTGGTTACGGATTTGATGGTGCCATCGTGAACTATTCGCGCTACGACATGTTCCCCAGTACGAGCATTGGGTTTTTGCCGGCAGTGTCTGCCACGGTCTGGACTGATGGGAGTCGCGCGACCGGGGCGCACACCTATTCCTTGTGGGTGTGGCGTTCTGGTGGCATTACTGTTCAAACACAGGCTGATGCCCCAGGCATCCTTCAAGTATTCGAGTTTGCGTGATGATAACATACCAATGTGACAAGTGTGGAAAGACCAATACTACTATGGCTGGGTGGTACATGGTTAGTATATCATTACTCTATAACGATCCGAATATCCCAACACCACCTGGGGGCACGATGCAAGAGGAAACCTGGCCTCATTATATCTTCGACACGAAAGGCTGTCGCCAGCAATGGCTAAGTACGAAGGGACTGCCATGATTGAACGATTGCGAAAGCGGCGAGAAGACCTACAGGACGCGCTGCGGAACACAGCCATTCAGCTAGAGCAAATAAGGGGAGCGATGGCGCTGTGCGATGAACTCATCCGAGAAGCAGAAGGCAACGGACTTGACGTTCCGCCCATTGGTACTAACGAACGAGAAGATAGAGAGCCTGTGGGCTGAGTTCAGTCAATTCTGGCAAGTGTTCGATGACGTGCTGCCGAAGACGTTGGATGTCTTTCGGCAGACGTTGATGAGCCCGTGGAATGCGTTCTACGAGTTCGTGGAAAATGGCCAGGTTGTTGGGCTGGCTAGTGGAATGGGCATCCGGCCCGGGGTGGATGCCGTTATTCATATTGCTATGTTTGATCGTCGCCTGCGTGGTCGCGAGCTGGTATTTTTGATGTGCTTGGGCGACTTCATGGTGCAGTACAAGCTGCGACGGGTGACTGCGTTTCTGGCTGACGACAACCCGATGGCGCAGAAGCTGGCTAGGCGCCTTGGCTTTGTGCTTGAAGGCACGATGCGAGATGGGATGAAGCGCCGGGGCCAGTTCTGGAATACTCAGATGTACGGGATGCTGATTGAGGAGCTGTATGGCTCGCTTAAAACACACGCAGCAGGACCCGCTGTCGTGGCACCGAGTCCAAAGCCCGATGCTAATGGGCAGTATTCTCTATCACTGGACCCAGCTCCAAGCGAGCCCAGCAGCGTATGACGACTTCAAGGTGGGCTGGGACGAGTTCAGACAATGGATGTCGTATCTTCCAACGTACGAAATAGGGGATCCACCCATCGGATTGTTTACGTTCGTACCAACGGCCGGTGGGAATGCGTGGATACAAGGCGCGATGTACGATTGGAAGTACGAGGGTCGCGAGTCGGTGTTCCTCGCAATTGCTATGGACGTGTTCGAGCGCGGGGAAGCACACCGAGTCACATCTACCGTAACCGCAGATCGGGGCCAGGCCCGGGATCTGATGATTAGGATGGGTTTCACGTACGAGGGCACGATTCGCCGGGCAGGCTTGCGAGAGCAAGATGTCGAGGTGTACGGGCTGCATAAGGAGGATCTATGGCAATCGCAGCAGGAGTAGCCGCGGCGGCCGCGACAGCAATCAGTACTGGGGTAAGCGTCGCGTCCTCGACTGGGGCGTTCGGTGGGGGTGGGAAGACTCGGGACCCAAAGTTTGAGCAGGTGCCCAAGCGGCCATTCGAGACAGCTCAACAGAAGTACATGAGCCGTGTGATGATGGCTAACCTAAACAACCGGGGCCCGACGTATCAGGAATGGTTGAGGTCGGGCGGGACAGCTCACTTCGAGTTGACGAACACTGGAATGACCCCGCAAGAGGCACAGAAGATGGGCTTCGTGGGGCCTGGGGGTCGGGCACCGGATTATGTTGACCCCACGACCGTCAGCCAGACCGGGGAGACCCCCGAGCAATATCAGTACGGGGGTATGGAAGCGGGGCCAAAGGCGACGGGTACCCAGGCCCGGCTCGGTCGTGTAACGAAGCGGATCGAGCGGTTACAGGGCCTACAACAAGCACCGGGTGGCCTGCGGCCAGGGCAAGAGGCTCGTCTCGGGCGGCTCCAGACACGGCAACAGAGGCTGATGGCCAAGGGCTATCGGGGCGGTCAGCCGGCGGAGGAGGAGGAGTAAAATGGGTGGCCAGGCAAGTGCCCCAACCGGGGGCGGGTTCACGGGTAACGCCAGCCAAGGCTACAACTTTGGTGGCAACGCGGATGTGAATAACATGCTCGGATCGTATGTGCCGCCAACACCGGCCGAGCTAGAACAGTTGGGTGGGGCGTCGAGAACTGAGCTGGCGCGGGCCCAGGGTGCTCAGGCGATGCCCACCTTTCAGGATATGTTCAATCGCTATGTGGACACATCTAATACGGCGGCTTCGCGAAGTGCTGCGGCGATTAACGAGTCGATGGGGTCGCGGGGAGCCCGGTACGGAAGCGACCTCGCCCGAGCCCAGTCCGACCTCCGACAGCGACAAACCCAAGACTTGATGTCGAAGGCGAGCGAGTACAGCCTTGGCCTCGAGCAACAGCGGCAGGGCTTGCTGAACATTGCGGGCCAGGGTTTGAGCGGTGTAGGTGGCGGAAAGTACGCGGCGTGGATGGCGGGCATGGGTAGCATGAAGGGTGACGCGGCGTCTGCCGCAGCACCGGGCCCGATGGTTGGGCCGGCCGCTGGGTGGGGCGGACAGTGGGGACCAGGCGGACAGGCTGCGGTGTAAGCCATGGCTGTCATTGATCTGTATAGCCCCCGAATTCAGACCGAGGAAAAGGCTCGGGAGTTCAACACCCAAAACCTGACGGGCACGCTGAACGAAGCCGCGAAACAGTTGTTCAGCTATTCGATCAACAAGCAACTGATCGACAAGGCGTACGCGGAAATCGCGGCCAAGGCCGAGGGCGAGCGGTCGAAGAACGCGTGGCAAGATAAGATGAAAGCCAACGAGCTAGCAGCTCGTCGGTACAACACGTCCATGCTCGCGTTGCAGGCCAACCCCGACGATCCAATGGCGTGGCAGGTGTACTCGGACAATATGTTCGACTACAGCGGCGTGCGCCCGGATATCAGCCACAAGAAGGACGTCATAGATCACCTGCGGGAACACATGGTTAACCCAACGACGGGTGGTATGTCGGATGAGGCGAGCCGAGCGATCGGGGAGGCCAACAAGCTAGAGGGCCCGGTTGGAGAGATCATTTCCAACTACCGCAAGCTGAAGGAGCAAGGTGTTGCGGACGACGATCCCAAGATGAAGATGCTCCAAGATGCTTTCATCAAAGAGACGTCCACGACCATAGATCAACAAGCTGGGAATATGATCCGGGATGTCGTCTCGACACATGGGCTGGCAGCCGGGGTGGGCTTGTACGAGTATTGGAAAACGCTGGGGCCGCCCGGGGCCAGCACGAACGTGAAGGTCCAGATGCCTCAGGAGGGCGAGCGGAAGGCGGTCTACGACGCTATCAACGTGAAGAGCCAGCTCGAGAACATCCGAAATTTGTATAATCAGGTCAAGACCAAGTACGGGAACTGGCTCAACACGCCGACCGGGGCCGGGGCTGAGACGATCAACTCTGTCCTGGGTAGGATCCCTGGCATGAAGTCGGACAAACAGATCGCCGAGTTTCAGTCTGCCGTGAGGGACTTCCAGGCCGGCTGGGTCCACGCCATCACGGGCGCTCAGCACTCCGACAAGGAAACCGAGCGGTATGTGGGCGGGCTGTTCGGGGGCGGGAACCTGGCCGACCCAGGCCAGAGCCAGAGCGAGTTCGAGGCAAAGCTGGACTTCAACACCAAGAACGCGCAGCGGTATCTGGATGCGCTGTTGATGGGCCAGGCAGCGTACGGGCTGAAGCCGTTCGATCCGTACAAGGGCCTAGGGGCAGAGGGCGCTCCGCCCGGGGCCGCAGCTAGCGAGAACAAGAGTGTCAAGAACCCGAACGCGGCCAATGTGCAAGAGCTTGAGCAGAAGCGACGGGAGCTGTTGAAGCGCAAGGAGGCCGCAGGGGGCGGCAAGAGCCCGTTGCCTCCGTCGAACAAGCCAGGGGCTACCGTGGAACCGCCGCCGGAGCCTCATGCTGAGGCGCAGATGTTCAATCGAGCGTTGGCGTTGAACGCGTTGGGCCCAGCGCCTACGATGGAGGACCAATATGGCTAAGGGTCACGCTCAGCCAGCCTGGACCGAGGACGACGAAGCCGAGCTCCAGGCCATAAACAAGCAAATAGACGACATCAAGTCGGGCAAGACGATGGAGGGCGCGAGCGCTACCAGCATTATTGGGAACGCGCTGTTGGACCTGGGCCGGGGCGACGTGCAAGCTCAAGCGGCTCGTAACGAGCCCGGGCAAGATATGAGTCCTGTTGAGCGCGTGAAGCAGGGCTTACCTAGCTACGCGGCAATCCCGGCGGCCCATTTTGGGGGCAAGGGCGGCCGGGCCATTGGTGAGAAGGTGGGCTCGCTGTTCCCGGAGCCTTTGACAACCCCGGCTAGGGTTGTGCTGGGCAAGGCCGGGGAGTGGGGCGGCCGCGTCCTAGCGGCCGGGGCGACGGGCTCGGCGGTAGACACACTCACACACCTGAGCAACGACGAAGAGATGGACGACTGGGGCAACAACCTCCATATCGGTCGCGGGGTTGTGGAGGGCTTGGGCGAGGCCGCGAGCATCCCAATCACCG
>Ga0126377_10003179_pt1 | contig 11555 bp, 11 predicted proteins | sample PanSoiMetPlot_22_FD_92647 | JGI IMG/M metagenome (GOLD analysis project Ga0126377, IMG submission 92647) | Tropical forest soil microbial communities from Panama - MetaG Plot_22 | ecosystem: Environmental > Terrestrial > Soil > Tropical forest > Bulk soil | place: Panama | collected 2016-02-17
CGCATAACGAGCAGCACTCAGGAATTGGTCGAGAAAAGCTCCGGTGCGGTATTGATGATCAGAAACCAGGAATGGATACCATTGTCCGCCGGCAATGTTGGATGTGGTTTGCGGTGGAAGGTTATCGGTGTAGATGACCACCGGCAGGCCAGCTTCCTGCAACAAGCGCGCAGTGGCCAATCCCACAGCGCCACAACCGAGAACTGCCGCCGGCCCTGTATATCCCTGGATGCCGAGATCAACGGCCAGGCGCGCGGTTCCCCACGACAGAGTTATTCCACCGCCGCCGTGGCCGTAGTTGTGGATGACCAGGGCGTCGCCGAACTTCTCTGCGCGAACAACAAAGCCTGAGGGCCGGAAGGGTCGCAGGCCCACTACGGTGCGGATTTCACGATCAGCGGCAACGTGCACAGGTAATAAAGGACGCCCGCTTAAGGTGGGTAAGAGTGGCGGCTTAATAGACGATACTCGGCGAGGTGCGCAGCCGGTGAATAAGCCTGCCACTCCAACGGCGGCTGCCGTTTGCATGCTGGAGAGTAGAAATGCCCTTCGATCAATTTTCATTTGTTATGGAGGAAGTATATCCGGCAGCCCTGCTTGTCGCTTTAGGTTTTAGCGACACGCGCCTTGACCATTTTCTTAATCAGAGCGGTAGGCACTGGCTTGCCTAAAGGAAAGTGAACGGTCCCCTTGGATGTGGTGTAGCCCTTGAGTTCGTCCTTAAATGTTTCAACGATCGACCCTGTTGGAAACAAGCTGCAATGATTGGCAAACGCTGCGTACCACACCAGAACTTTCTTGTGCTTGAACGCGGGAATTCCATAGCTGATAACCTCGATTGCGTCGGCGGGCACAACGGAGCGAATAGCGGCGCGAATTTCATTTAAGGAACCGCGAGCGGAATTGGGAACACGAGCAAGATACTCATCGACGTTGTTGGGAGCAGTCTTCCCTTTGGCTGCAGAACCACGTTTTGCCGGTTTCACTTTTTTCATATGGGCGATGCTACAAGGAGCCGATAAAAATTGCCAACGTTGCCATCATCCACGGCGCGCCGGACAGGTTGCCAAAGATGGCAAAATTGAAAGCTGGGAGGCTTGTCTTACGGGGTCAACAGGACTTTTCCGGCGGTCATATTGGATGCGTACTGCTGCAGAGCGCGAGCGGCGTCTTCGAGACGGACCTTTGCCTGGATGTCTGTTTTAAGATCGCTGCCGAGCAGAGCCTGGACCTGACGGGCCAGGCGAAGTTGGCTCAAGATATTTTTGGAGCGCAGCCAACCAGTGAGCCAGAAACCTTCCAGACGCTTGCGTTCAAAAATCAGGGAGGCAGGATCTGCCTGGCATGCGGCCAACGACAATCCGCCGTAAACCAGCAAGCGAGCGTCGGGCGGCTGTGCGCGCAAAACAATTGCAGACATCTCACCGGCAACGGCGTCAAAGCCGATGGTAGCGCCAATTTTACGACAGAGATCGCGCAGTGTGTCCTCGTATCCGGCGTCGCTGCTGTTCACAATGTATTCCGAGCCCATTCCGCGAAGCAGCTCGACTTGTTCTGCTCGTCGCACCACGTTGACCACAGGAATGGAAAAGCGATGGCCCAATCTTACGATCATGCGGCCCAGCGCGCTGGCAGCGGCCGTCTGCACCACTGCACGATGGCCGTCGCGCCGCGCGATGTCCATCAGGGCCCATGCCGTAAAAGGATTGACCAGCATTGCCGCTGCTTGTTCCAGATCGATACTTTTTTGTAATGGTATGCAGAGTTTGGCGGAGGTCACCACGTATTCTGCCCACATACCGCCGGAGATCTTTGGGTCGGCTGCGGCGCAGGCCACGCGCTTGCCCTTCAGAAACCGCGGAAGCAATCCCGGGCCGCCTTCGACTACGGTGCCACTGCCCTCAAATCCCGGAACGGCAGGAAGAGATTTCTTGAAGCCATATAAACCTTGAATGAACATCAGGTCTGAGGGATTGATGGGCGAGGCAAAGACTTTGACCAGCACTTCTCCCGGCCCGGGATGCGGCACAGGAATTTCAGCCACAGTAATGCTTTCCGGTTTGCCGTCATAATCGCGGAGTTGCACCGCGCGCATTGTTTGTGGAATTGCCAAGTCTTTCTAACCACGAAGGACAGTGGATAATACGGGTAGAGACGTTGCATTGCAACGTCTGCGGAGAGTAACGACTAACTCCGGTGCTGCCTGACGGCGTCGAGACGTAGCAATGCTACGTCTCGACGTTTGAGGTCTTCTCACTGCTGATTCTTATGCCGCCTGAGATTGTCCGTTATATACAGGGAGAAATCGTTCGGCGACAAAGGTCTCATAGGAAGTTGGGGTTGTATTCTGCGGCGACCGCTTTTCCAGGGGCCGCATGTAGCCTGAGTTCAGCGATGCCGACATTTCCAGCAGTGCATCGGCTACGTTTCCAGAAAAGCCAAGCTGCAGCAGCACCGGCCTGAGCTGTTCGTCGGGCAACTTCACATATTCAAGATCGGGCTTTTTGATGGCTTTGGCGATGATTGCCGTTACTTCGTTGTAATCAAGATCGCGGGGGCCTTGCAGTTCGCGCGTCTGTTTTCCCGTGAAGCCGTGTTTCACTAACGCTTTGGCAGCAAAAACACCAATGTCAAAAGTGGCGATCATAGGAATTTTAAGGTTGCCGTTCAACTCGCCGGCAGTTTTGCCAAAAGCGCGGATGGTGCCCGCCTGACCCAGCGTGTTCTCCATAAAATATCCCGGACGCAGATGCAGGACATTCACTTCTGCGATCTGGTTCAGCTTCTCCTCAAACTCACGTAAGCCCACAACCGGACCGGTTTTCCCCGGCTTATCAGCACCGATGCTGCTGAGCGCGACAACATACTTAACGCCTGCCTGCTTGATAGCCTGAACCAGCGCATCACTCACGCGGTCCTGGTATGCACGAAAATCTTCGTTCGCTACGTCCGGCGGGATCATGGCGTAAACAGCTTGCGCGCCGGTAAATGCACGGGTTAACGCATTTACGTCTGTTAGATCGGCCTCGAATGGCTCCGCACCTTTCGCCGCGAGCGGCTGCAAACGTTCGGCACTCCTGCCAATAGCTCTAACTTTCTCTTTATTTGCGAGCAGATGTTCCGCCGCGACTCTTCCAGTATTGCCGGTTGCTCCGGTAATGACATACATAAGATTTCCTCCACGGCCTGTTTCGATGTCATGAGGTGACGACTAGCTTCAAAAGAAATCGCGGAAAATCCACCTCGGAGACGCGGGGGCACGGAGAAGAACAAGGGACATGAATACAACGCGGCAGGTCACAGCTAAACTTTTCCTCGCAGATGCACACCGATCAGAGCCTGGCACAAATAGACGCTTGACCCGTGCCTGTTTTCGTTCCAGAGTTTCTTAAAAGCAGTTTCGACTCGATCGCCCGGAGTCGGGGCAGGAGGCTGTTATGACTTCGCCAAAGAAACCGGTCGAAAGCGCTACACCGCAGGAAATCCCCACACAGACGGATCTGGAAGAGAGAATCCGTCGACGTGCTTATGAAATCTATCAGGCCCGTGGCAGCGAGGATGGACACGATCTGGACCACTGGCTGGAAGCAGAATCGGAAATCCGCACACAGCAAACACGCAGCATGGCCGCTTAATTTCTACGGCCGGTAAGCCGCATCCCCGGGCACAAAGAGAGGAAGTTTTGTCTCTACTCCAGCAAGCGAGTGACTGCGGCTTGCACGTGAATTTTGGTGGTGTCGAGCACGGGAATCCCAAGCTGTGTGGCATCGCGCAGGATCAATGGCAATTCTGTTCCCGCGAGAATCAGGCCGTCGATGCCATTCTGTTTCTTCATCCGCTCAGCAATCTCAAGCATTCCGATGCGCGTTTCCGGCAGAAAAACTCCTTTGCCAAGTTCATTCATGTATTTTTCATGAATATAGGACTGTTCCTGGTCATCGGGCACAACCAGCTCAATTGCTTCCCTGGAAAAAATCTCGGGAAAGAAGTTACCTTGCATGGTGAAGCGAGTGCCAAACAGTCCAAGTTTCTTCAAGCGCAGCGCTTTTGCGGTCTGGCAGGCAGCTTCCACAATGCTGATCATGGGAATTGGTGATTGACGGCTGATTTCCGCGAATGCGATATGCGGAGTGTTCGCGGCCATTAACACAAAGTCAGCACCCGCGCGCGCCAGCTTGAGCACTTCACTGACAAGGTATTGCGTCATTTTTTCCACTTCGCCGGCGGCGATCATACCCAGCATCCGATCCATATCAATGCTATTAATAAGGATTGCGGGAGCGCTTCCGTCCCGCGTTCGCTCACGGTACGCGGCAAGCAATAGCCGGTAGTAGTCAATGGTTGATTCGGGGCCGATGCCCCCAATGATCCCTAACGTTTTCATTTTCAATTCGCTTTCCGGGGTGACATAAGTGTACTCCGAAGACCGCCTGCGCATTCTGCATCCAAAAAGAGATAGGAGATTGCGATGGACGAAGAGATAACACAAAAACTGCTGCACGAGCTGTTTCCGCACCTCGAAGCGATGGAGACGCGGATTGACGGCATTCTGCAATTCCTGAAAGACAAAGGAATCGCCACGGATGAACAGCTCGCGCCTTATCTGGAAGAGGCGGGAAAAGCAAGCTACGTCAAATGGCTGGCCACGCGGCTGAGGGTGGAACATCTTCTTTCCTTACTTATGAAAGAGGTTGAAAAACCAAAAGAAAAAGAAGAGGAGCCCCGCCGGGTTGAAAAAAGCGCGAATGTGCCTGGGCCGCATCCGGGGCCATCAGCTGGCGAAGAAGATGCCTCTGCCAGCGATCAGGTAAACACAGAAACGCCGGCAGAACCAACTGAAGGGGTGGATGCGGTCGCCGGTGACCGAACGAAAAAAAGTGAGGCGCCAGAGGCAGACGAAGAAGTGGATGCTGATGCAGCCTGAGCACGGAGTCTCTGCAAGCTTCAACAGTCAGGAATCCACGTCAATCCGGGCTTCGAGGAGAGTTGTCTGAGGAGCTCAAGGTCCTCTGAAGCTGCTTAAATCTGAACCGCGGCTGCTCGCTTTCCCAGATTCAAAACCCCAACAAATTCGGTCAAGATTTCCCGATTTTGGAGCCCTTTTTCGACGTTTTTCCTGCTTCATTTTTTAGTGCCGACATGGGATAATTTCGTCCACTTTCTAAAGAGTCTGGCAGTGTCAATCTGTAAAAAGAGATTTCGCAGCATCCAGGGCCGACTTCTGTTTGGCACAGCAATGGCGCTGTTGATTGCGCCAGGCACAATGGCGTTGATGGCTGCTGCATTCGACAGCGCGGACTACAGCGAGAAGATCGGGCAGCAATACAACTTTTTGTTCGGTAAGAACCCATACCTGCCCAGCCAGGCACAGCTTGAAGGTCAGAGTTTTATCTCGGCCGATGCCTTCCCTACCGCGGCCTATTGTCAAAAATGTCATGAGGAGGCGCACCGGCAGTGGCGGCAGTCGGCGCATGCCAATTCATTTCGCGCTCCTTTTTATAAGAAGAATGTTGACCTGCTGATCCAGCAGAAAGGGATTGAATTCACGCGCCATTGCGAAGGGTGCCACAACCCCATCGCGCTGCTGTCCGGATCGCTCACAAAGAATTCACCGATTGATCGATCCTTTGACGAAGACGGCATTACCTGCATGGTGTGCCATTCGATCAGGAAGATCCAGAACACCAGCGGTACCGGCAGCTATGTAATGGGGACACCGGCAGTGATGGTGGATGCGGACGGCAAGGCTGTTACGCGGCCGGTAACGTATGATGAAATCCTGAACCATCCCGAGCAGCACAGCCGTGCGGTCATGCGGGACTTTTATCGTACGTCAGAGTTCTGTGCCGTGTGCCACAAGGCCTTCCTGCCGAAAATGCTGAATGAATACAAATGGCTGCGGGCCTTTGCCGTCTATGATGAATGGCAGCAATCTTCGTGGGCCAGACAGTCTCCGCTTCCCTTTTATCAAAAGGACACCGATTCCAAGTGCCAAACCTGCCACATGGCTCCGGGGCCGGGCGGGACTGACTATGGAGCAAAGAACCAGCAGCTTGCCTCGCATCGCTGGCCTGGAGCCAACACTGCCATTCCTTATTTCTATAACTACGATGAGCAGATGAGGGTTACCGAGGCATTCCTGAAGGATGCGCTGGCGATTGATATTTTCGCGCTGATCAAAAACGAATCGGGAAAAGAGAAGCTGATAGCGCCCCTTGATCGTACGAATTTCAGCCTGATGGCAGGCGAAACAATGACGGCGGAAGTGGTAATTCAAAATCGCAAGATCGGGCACAACCTGGTGCCCGAGCAAAGAGACTTCTATGAAAGCTGGGTGGAATTTACGGCCAGCGACGGCCAGGGCCATGAGTTCTTCCACAGTGGATTCCTGAAGCCGGATGGATTCCTGGACGATCATGCGCACAGTTACACCAACCGGCTGCTTTCCAAGGATGGGAAATGGCTTGATCTGCATCAAGTGTGGATGACCAAGGCGCGAGCCTACGACAACACCATACCGTCAGGACAGTCCGACTTGGTGCGATTCAAATTTCGCGTGCCGCCCGGCATATCAGGACCTGTAAAACTCACTGCCAAAGTCAATTACCGGCGGTTCAGGCGTGGATTCACCAACTTCATTTTGAGCAAGAGTGTGGACTATCCAGTCGTGGAAATGGTCGCGAAAACAGCGGCCCTACAATTGGGCCGAACGACTGGAACCTGGCCACCACCTGACCGCGACCAGATGTTGCGCTGGAACAATTACGGAATTGCGCTGCTTCGCCAGCAACAATACTGGAAAGCGGCAGAAGCGTTCCGAAAAGTGGTGGAGATCAATCCCGACTATGCCGATGGCTATATCAACCTGGCCATCGCCAGTTATTCCAGGCTGGTGGATACGCGTGTGGATCCCGATGGCGCCGGCAATATGTCACTGGCCAACGTCTCGTTCGAGAAATATGAACCGGCACTGCAATATCTCGACCAGGCCCTGAAGAAGAACCCGAGGAGCATGCGGGCCATGTTCTATAAAGGCTTGATTTTCAGGCTACAGAACAAGCTGGAAGCCGCTGCACAGAATCTGGAGCCCGTGGTCGCGGCCTATCCGCGGTTCCGCCAAGCCCGCCAGGAATTGGGTTACACATATTTTTCCCAAAAACGCTACGATCTGGCCCGGGCCCAATTCGAGACTTTACAGGAGATCAACTCGGACGATTTGACCGCGCATTATTATCTTTCACTCATTTATGCATCCCTGGGGATGAAGGCGGAGGCCCTGCGGGAAGGCGAGCTATATTCGGAACACAAAGATGACCCGGGCGCCGCGCTGCTGGCGCTTGACTTTCGATACAAGCACCCGGATGTGGCTCACGAAAACGAACCGTATCACGTACACAGTGAAGGCTTGTCATCGCAGCCGGAGAGGCAGACCGGCAAAGACACTGGACCTGCCGCTATAAAAGAGCAGTCACCTCAGGATGTTAATCGCCGGGAACAGCCGGTAACAAATCTGAAATCGAACTCAGGTCATTGATGCTTAAAATATCACGAAAAAATAGCTCCTTGACGGCAAGCTTCCTGCTGTTATTCGTAAGTTTCTGCGGGAAATCCGCTGGCGCGCAGGCAGCCGGCCGTGCCAGTCCTCTCCAACAGTCGGATGCCTGGAAGGAAGAGCTAGTCAAGAATGCCAATGCACCGGTAAAGGTGGTGGAATTTTTTGATTATCAGTGTCCATTCTGCGCCGCCACTATCCCCGCGCTGGACGAGGCCTTGCGGACTTATCCGGGTAAAGTCCAACTTGAGCTGCGAAACATGCCGCTCTCAATTCATCCAGACTCCATGCTGGCGCATCAGGCTGCTCTGGCCGCGGCCGAGCAAGGCAAATTTTGGGAGATGCATGCGCTCTTATTTGCCAACCGAAGCAAGCTGAAACCGGAAAACCTTTTGGATTATGCGCGACAACTGAATCTCGATATCGCCCGTTTTCAGCAGCGTCTGGAGAGTGGGTACTACAAAGCCGCTGTCGAAAAGGACATTGCCTTGGCTGACTCGCTTGGCATTCATGCGACACCCACTTTCTTCATTAATGGCCAAAAGTTAGTTGGAAGGCAAAGTGCCGAGCGGCTCAAACAGGCCATCGATGCCGCGCTCGATCCGCGCAATGCGCACGCAGCGTTGGCCCCGCGGGCAACCACAGAACTGGTTAAAGAACTTGATCTCTCGCACTCTCCAATAAGAGGTAGTAAGGACGCCCCGATTACCATCATCGAATTCTCTGATATGCAGTGCCCGTACTGCGCAGCAGTCACGCCGACGTTGCGCCAGTTGATGACCCAGTATCCAAACCAGATCAAGTGGGTGTTCAAGAACTTTCCCCTGGATTTCCATGCCGATTCTCAGCTAGCTCATCGTGCAGTACTGGCGGCCGGGCAGCAAGGAAAGTTCTGGGAGATGCACGACCTGATCTTCATCAACCAGCGTGCTATCAAGCGCGATGATCTCCTGCAAAAAGCGCAAAGGCTGGATCTGGACATTGCGCGTTTCAAAGCCGATCTGGACAGCGACAGAATGAAAAAGATGGTAGATGCGGACATCAAAGAAGGTAAGCGGCTGAATGTGGATGGTACTCCCACCTTCTTTATCAATGGCAATGAATACTCCGGAGCCATGGATTTCGCCAGGTTTCAGAGAATCATTGAAAAAGAAATGCCAGCTGGGGTGGTAGCTCGCCCAGTAATGAGCACGACCAGCAACAGAGGTGAAATCATCACCGGCGCCGCAGGCGCTCCCGTGACAGTGACGTGGTATTCCGATCTGCAAAGCGAACTGACAGTGAAGGCCACGCTGCAGATACGGCAACTGATGAGCAACTATCCGGGCAAAATTCGCGTGGTTTTTAAGAATCGCCCTCTGGAAACGCATCCGGGAGCGACGAAACTTCATGAAGCAGCCATGGCTGCCAATGCCCAGGGCAAGTTCTGGCAAATGCATGATTTGATCATTGCCAATCCCCATAAGGACGATAAGCAGACACTGCTCGGCTATGCTTTACGATTGGGGCTCGATTTGAAGCGCTTTGAGAGTGAGCTGGACAAACGGACCTATCGGAGTGCGGTCGAGAGCGACCTGGAGGAAGCCAGAACGCGCGGCGTACTGGGCACACCGGTTTTCTTCATAAACTCCGTGAGAATTGACGGACTCCAGCCGCAAAAACAAATGGAGCAGGTGATTACGGAGCAACTCACGGCAAGCGTGCAGGCTAATTCACGCAAGCCTTAGCTGTCCAAAGATTAGGATCTATTTGGAAGTGAAATGTTCCTGAGAACTTCTATTCTGTTTCTTCTTCTTGTGGTTTCCCTTTCGGCATCAGCCGTTGACAGGAAACAAGCCAAGCAAGGAGCGCGCACTCGCTGGAACGGCTATTTGATCGATGTTGCCTGTGCCCGGGAGCGTAAAGCGACAGAAACCGATCTGGGCCAGAAACATACCAGAAAGTGCATGGCAATGCCGGCCTGCGAGCGCGGTGGATTCGGATTGCTGACAGATGACAACCAGTTTTTGTCGTTTGATGAAAGCGGCAACCGTAAAGTCCGTGCTTTGCTGGAGCGCACAAACCGGAGCGACCGCCTGCGCGTCATCGTGTACGGGACAAAACTGAATGATGTGTTGCAGGCGCGGAAAATAGAACTTCGAAAACAATAAGACGTCAGACTGTTTGCGCTTTTCGGTGCGGCAGCTTAGTGGCTCGCGGGTGGAGCCTGCTGCTGAATCCAACCATTCAAGATGGCTCTGAAGTTGCCGGGATCGGGGATTACGCCGTTCACAATCCACTTCATTGTCTGTTGATTGATTCCCACCACGGTCGGCACGCCATGCAGTTTCATTTGTGCAAAAGCATTGCGCGTGGGGTCGGCGTACCAGGAGGCCGCAGCCAGATCAGGATATTTGGCCTGGAGAGCTTTTACTTCGTCCACGGAGCCTCCTACGAGAAAAATTGCGCTTAGTGGTAAATCAGGGTACTGCTCTTTCTTCATTGATTTCAGCATTTCATCACAAAAATGACTTTTGGGAGTCACGTAGATCAACAGCCAGTTTCCTTTGCTGGGCAGCTCACTACTTTTTACGATTTGCCCATCGACACTGGTGACTTGAAACGCCGGCAAAGGCACAGGATCCATGGCCCAAAGACTACCGACCAGAGTGAAGATTGCGCTACAAATCAGCGCGATAGAGATTTTTGACAGAGATCTCATTTTTCCTCATTGGGCATCACAAAGAATTTCCCGAATACCGGCAGCCCACGCTCCTCAGACTGAACCATAGCGATCCCTTGTAGTACAGAGACTGAATCTGCCTGGGTATCTGACGATACGTTATTCTCGGGAACGATGCACACAAGCCCAAAACCTCCACAATCTCCTGTCCAGACAGCCGAGGAGGGCGAATCCCACAACCAGCCCATCCAGTCACTTGTGTCGCCAGAAAAGTCGAGCGGATTTCGCTGCAAAGCGCCGGTCCCGGCAGGAATCGTGAAATTCACCACTTCAGATTTCTCAGTATCGCTCATGCCGGTCAAAGCATTTGCATCAGTCAGGTTGACCAGAGCAGTTGCCTGATTCTGTGCGCCGGTCAAGTCTGTCGGATTGTGCTGTAAGCCAAAGTGCATCAGAATTGCCGTTTGGCCAGCGGGCACGGTCACATCCCACCGGTAAGACAGGAAAGTGTTCCCGTTAACAAAGTGGGTGCTGGTCACTGGAACTGTTGGCGAGCTCCCGCTGAAAACAAATCCCAGAGTGGCGCTACCTGGTGCGTTGGTGAGAGCGTAAGTATTGTTAGTATCATTTGGTGCAGTAGCCACGGTGCTCTCTGAGCAACACAGGAACGAACTCAGTTCGACTGCTGCTTTGATGGGCGAGCCAGTTGTGTTGGAGATGACTTCAAGATACCGCACAAATCCGCCAACATCAGGCACGAACGTCTTTCGACTGACCCTTAGCCCGCCATAACCCACAGAAGCATACGTGAGCCCGCGATCACCTGGGGCTGCCTGCAGAGCGACATAGCAATCGTAGCTTCCTCCGAAAGCGCTGCCGGCAAAGGTGCCGTTCAGGCTAAAAACAAAACCGCCACTAAAGGCCCTAAGCGTGCCATCAGTAGTGCCGCCGCTATCGATCTCGCCGTCGCATCCCAGGTCATAACGGAAACCATCGGCGCCCGTGAGCAATTTCTCTCTGAAATTCGGAGTGAAGAAGGTAAATGCGTTACCTAAAGTTACGTTGATGGTCGCCGGTTGTGCGGCCGTCAGAGTGCCATCAACTCTGCTGGCAGCCGTGTCGGGATTCGCGGGATCGAATGCCGAGACCAGAACCTTGCCGACTGGAATTCCCGCGACCTGGAAATTTCCATTAGCGTCGGTGCTGAAGAACGGTGGGAAGATCGGTGCTATGGCGCCGGTGCTATCGAAATTCTGCACTGCGACATTGGCATTCGGAACAGGAGTTACACCGTCTGCCGCAAACACTGTACCCGTAACCGTGCCCAGGGCCGGCAAAGTC
>Ga0126377_10003180_pt1 | contig 11555 bp, 6 predicted proteins | sample PanSoiMetPlot_22_FD_92647 | JGI IMG/M metagenome (GOLD analysis project Ga0126377, IMG submission 92647) | Tropical forest soil microbial communities from Panama - MetaG Plot_22 | ecosystem: Environmental > Terrestrial > Soil > Tropical forest > Bulk soil | place: Panama | collected 2016-02-17
AACTGGTTCGTCAACTGGGCCGACTTTCCTTCGATGGTAGCGCTGCCTGACGGCTCGCTGGCGGCCCACTGGCTGGTCAAGAGCGGGCAGGGAACTTACGAATATGACGTCACGATCTCGCGGTCATTCGACGGCGGAAAGACATGGGGCAAGCCTTTCATTCCGCATCGCGACGGCGCCAAGGCCGAGCATGGCTTCGTTTCGTTGTTCGCCGCGAAGGACGGCTCTCTGGCGGCCGTGTGGCTCGACGGGCGCGAAATGAAACCCGCCGAAGGCGGCCACGATCACGATAAAGGCAACATGACGTTGCGCTACGTGAAGATCAAACGTGACGGAGCGCCGGTTGACGACGCTGCGCTGGACACGCGCGTGTGCGAATGCTGCCAGACTTCGGCGGCGATGACCGCCGAAGGGCCAGTCGTCGTCTATCGTGACCGCTCTGAAGGGGAGAAGGAGATTCGTGACATCTCCCTCGTGCTGTTGAAAGGCAATAAGTGGAGCGCGCCGCGTCCGGTCTTTCAGGACCGGTGGCAGCTCAACGGCTGCCCGGTTAACGGGCCTGCGGTGGCAGCCGCCGGTCGGCGAGTCGCGGTCGCGTGGTTCACGGGAGCCGATAAAACTTCACATGTAAAGTTGGCCTTTTCCGGTGATGCGGGCGAGACCTTCGGCCAGCCGGTCGCTGTAGACGACGGCAACCCGGCGGGCCGTGTGGACGTGTTGTTACTCGATGACGGCAGCGCGATGGTGTGCTGGCTCGAAAAGCTTCCCGAAGGCGGCGCTGTGCGTGTGCGTCGTGTCAGGCCGGATGGCAAACTCGATGAGGCCATCACAGTCGCGCCTTCCGGGACGGCGCGTTCAAATGGGTTTCCGCAGATGGCCCGGGCGCGCGGCGAACTGGTCTTCGCATGGACGGGCGCGCGCGTGTTTACGGCGACGCTTGCATTGCCCCAATAGTGGCGAGCCGGATCGCATTAACACGCCGCGGCGAGTCTCTCTCTTCCTAGAGAATGCGCAGTGAATCGGGCGCGACCTTATTGACGAAGCAGGTTTGCGTGTTGCCGATGATCTGAAGCGGCAATATACGCCTGGTTATTACACGACAAACACACGCAAGGATTGCTCTTTTCGTAAAATCAAAGTCGAAGTGACTGCCAATTCGCTGCGCGTCGGCGCCAAGCGCGAGTATTACGCACAAGGCTGGCGGCGGACGCCGAGAGCAGCTACAAACCATCCATTGTTGTCGCTCGAAGCGGAAGCGGCGGGCTAACCGGCGAGACTATGGAACTGGTCAAAGAGATTCGCAACTAAGCCCGCCAGATAGACGACTTCGCTAAGAACCTCCCATGCCGCTCCGTCGCGGCAGATGAAAGGAGAGACACCCGGCAGTCGTGAGAGCGGAGACCGATCTCTCGATTTGGGGAGGGATCATGCCTGTCCCCTATGAACCTGATATCGTCGAAAATTGCTCGGCGTGCAAGCTGCGCGCCGACCGGATGTTCTGCTACCCTCCCGCCGAGACACTGGCAGCCTATTCCAATAAACCACACGTTGAGTGAAACAAAATGTGCCACACTGTCCCAAGAAATGCTACAAATGAGTCAGCGCTTGTGTCGAAGAACCGCGCCTTGGCCTCCTAAAAGTCTGGAAAAGTGTGATTTCGACGTGTCAGATTAAGTGGAACAGTGATTGCGAATCTAAACAACTAACTTAAAAACTCGTTCCATCTTTACTTGAGCAATATTCCTCTACTTCAGTGACCTGTTCGTGGCCACCTGCCTGGCCCCTCCTGGCGGGTGGCCACCTGTTTCAATTCAACCTAAACGGAGACTGAGGAGAAATCCAGGCAGACGATCCCACTACGGAGGTTTGGATTTCCACCGGCAACAATAGATTTGAGAGCCCAGGGGGCGGGAGCCCGCTCATCGGCCGAGGTTTCGTGATCGGAGACGACATCGGGACCGGGCCAAACGAAGTGCCGTCTCAGGTAATGGGAGGCGTCAAGTGACCCGGTTTATTTTTCAAAATATTTTGGCTTGAGAGAAATAGGAATGCGAGCTTCCTAAAAGCTTTAACGACGTTTTAAGGGCCTCAGAGAGGAGATAGTGTATGAAGCGCAAAAATAGAGGACTAGTGGCGTTAGTAATCGGGATTGTTTGGCTTTTGCTTGCTACCGGCCCTATCGCCCCTAGCCGAACCACTTCTGCCCAAGTGGATGATTGCCTTGATCGGGCACGATGTGGAGAGGTTTCACCCTTAATCCCGATGCAGAGCACAGAGGCGGTTCATATGGGTCTAGTGTGGAGGAGGAATTCACCTACGCCTAAGATACTCTTTCACGCCAGGTTTCCAGAGTACACGGCCAACGACGTTGCTGACCCCGCGATAGTGGACCTGGCTATCATGCGCGGGGCCCTTACCACGCCCGGACTTCAGTTCAACTCATCGCTGAGGGACGTCCTCCATGGCTTCGATCCGTTTCTGGGCCTTGGGACGGCGCGATCGGCGGACGACTCGTTCCAGAGGCTCACCTACGGCGGATACCTAATGCGGCAGGGGTTGAGCCAGAGTGTGCCGACGCGCATCGTCGCCAATCGTACGATGGAAAGGCAACTGCTATTCGACATCTCCCACCCTGACGCGTTCAAGAACAGCGGCAAGTTCCACACGGCCCTGCTGGACCAAGCCGACTTCGCCATGAACCGGGCGGCGTTCGCGGAAAACGGCTATTCGAAGGGCATGTTCTACAACACCTACTGCAATGCCCGCGTGACGTTGTCTGACGGACGGGTCTATGTCTTTGGCGGCCACGACATGCAGAGCGACAACGGGTTGTACAAGGTCAACATCTTCGACCCAGAGACGGAAACCTGGGTACGGCGCCTGGAGCCCTGCACGAGGGCGAATTGGACCAGAGACCCCTTCGGACGGCAGCTCTTCGCCGGCAACCCGAACGCCCCGTTCTATAACAACTGTGATCCCAGGGACCAGCAGAGCACGCAGCCCTCGGAACCCTCGGACCAGAAGTACGCCCGCTGGTATCCGTCGGCGATTCCACTGCCGAATGACATGGTGCTCGTTGTCGGCGGCTTCGACCAGGACAACTCGGTACCACCCGATCCCGGCCGAGTAGCCAAGGGGCGCCAGAACATTTCCCAATCGGATACCGCTTTCACGGCCACCAGGGTCAACATAGTTGTCCCGGAAGTATATGACCCGAAGACTGACCGGAACATCGCTCTTGAAAACGCTCGCATGGCCTTCCCGCTCTACCCGCAGCTCGAGGTTGTCCAAACCGGACCGGGAAGAGACGACTGGAAGGTCTGCACCTACGACGGCGAGAAGGATTATGGCGATGAACGCGTCCCCGGCGGCGCAAGGTTCGGCGTCGGGGGAGGCACGCCTCCCTTTACTAAGGGAACCACCTATTGTTTGGACGTGCTGGGGGCGATGAAAGATCCCAACCGGAATATCCCCGCGAAGAACCACTGGACGCTCGTCGACACGGCCTCGGAGGTCAGACCGTACTGCTGCCCGACCGCGAGCCTGATCGAGATTGACGCCGACGGGCACACGTTGTCGCACAAGTGGTTCATGATCTCGGGGCAGAACGCGAGCGGCGATCAAACCGGGACGGTCGAAGAGATCGAGTTCACCGACCCGAACCCTCGATGGAAGATTGTGGGCAGCATCCTGCAGCCGCTCGCCACAACCAAGGCCGTGCTGCTGCCCGACGGGAAGGTGCTCATCGGGCAGGGAGTGAACCGCTCGCCTAATTGCAACGTCGGCGGCAGACCATGCACGTTCGAAGAAAGAGAGGGGCTCCACTTTCAGATGTTCGACCCCGCGACTGGCTCAATTGCCAAAATGGCCAAAACTACGGTCTCACGAGGCCTCCATGGCACCGCGACGCTGTTGCCGGACGCCTCGGTGTTCTTCGCGGGGGAAAACCGGGAAGCCCTCGTCCGACCCGATGACCCGTCGTTTCCGTTGATGACCTCGTATGCCGGTCTGCTTCCACGAGGCGACCCGGATCAGGGCGTTCCCGTGGGACAACTGTTCTTCCCGCCTTACCTGTTCAAGCAGGACGGAACCCGGGCAGCCAGACCGGTCATTGCAAAGGCGCCCGATGACATCTCGTACCGAGGCCATTTCGACATCACTGTGGCGGGCGATCCTGATCAGATTTCGTCGGTAGTGATGCTTCGGAGCGACCATAACACCCACAGCCTGACCACCGGTGATCGCTACGTAAAGCTTGCGTTTCACCAAAAGGGCGCGGCTAAAAAAGGGGAACTGCGGGTGAGGGCGCCGAAACTGCCCGCTCAGGCGGTCCCCGGGATTTACATGCTCTTCGTCCTCGATCGGGCGGGTGTCCCTAGCCTGTCGAAGCGCCTCTACTTGCAACCGGATAAATAAGGTCGCCCCAAGTTTGGACGCCAGGGAAGACCTTGCACAGTCGGAATCGGAGGGGGGCCAGCGCGCCCCCCTCCGTCATTTAATGGTTTCCGAACACGCGCCAAAACGCTGACGGCTTCGATTGGCGCGGAGACGGCGAGTTCGCAGGTGTCGCACGTAGACTTGCGCCACGCGAATAATCCCGCAAATTTCATCAGCCGCAGCACGCGATGATGCCCGCTGATGGCTTGGTCGCGCATCTCGGTGGAGATTCGCTTTGAACCATAGCGCCGCGAATTTAGGTCTGTGTCATGCCTGGCGGCTGAAAATGCTCAATGCCTTTTTTAAGATGTCCAGTTCTATTTGGACATGTTTCAGTCCCCAGCGAGGTCGCTCGATTTCGTCCTCGGCAGGCAAAAGAAGCTGGACTGGCCTTGTGTTCCGCCTTACTGATGATCGATCGGCTCGCTTGTGGGCGCGGGCTCGTTCTTAAGCGGCCCGACGCCTTGTCGGCCAGGATGATCCGGAATGGTAATGGTCACTTGGGCGACATTGTTTTCGTAGTCGGATTCCGGCAACTGATGACAGACGCCGGGGCGGTGCGGGTCGGCGTTGCGGCAAGGCTCGTTTCCTGCAGGGACAAACCCTGGATTGACCGTGATCCGGATGATGTAGTCGCCGGGCGGCACCGGCGGTTGTCCATCGCCGCCGTCGAGCACGAAGTACTGCCCGCCGAGCTTCCAGACGTAGACATCCGACCAGCCCTTGCTGATCCCTTGATTGCCAGGCACGCCGATCGCGCCACAGCTCCGGAAGTGCGGCTTGTTATCGGCGTCGCCGGTGTAGGCCTGGTACTTCTCAATATCAATCATGCAGAAGCCGCGCTTGGCCGCGCGCCAAACGAACCCGGTTCTGGGGTTAACCAACTCGTAAAGCGCGTAATGCCGGAAGTGATAATGGTCGTGGCAGTTCGCAAACTCGAAGAGGCCGTCGCCCACATGCTGGTTTGGATCGCCGACGACCAAATCGGCGTCACCGATGTTGGGCGTCGCCACGGTGAAGCGCACCAGCGTGTGCTCGCCGGGCGTAATGCCGCCCTCCTCGACGCTGCAGAATTCCGCCGGGAGGTCTTCGACGCGGACGACCCAGTGTTGCCTGAGCGAGGCCTGATCAACGATCAGGTCAGGCAATGGAGTCTGGCTGGCTTTGCTCTTTGCCTCGTTGGCTGATGGCGTGGAATGCAGTCCCACTTGCCGGAAGAGCGCTAGTCCTAGAATCAAACAGATGGTTGCGAGAATGACCGAGAAGCGGATCCTTATCATTTTTCCTCCTGGGTGATGTGGCTAGCAGAATTTTGCTGGTTTGTTATTCTTCGGTTGCCTAGGCGTCGGCAGCCGCGTCGATCTGGAGATGTGGTTGGCGAACTAACGTATGCGCCAGTGAGCTTCACAAGTCGTGGCGTCACATGCGCCAACCGGAGCGTAGTTTTACCTACAGCAAATAGCGAGTCAATAGCCTATGCGCGCGGTTTTTGGTGAGCGCAGTAAGAGGCGATTTCATACCTTATTGCCATCCGTCTGAGCGAACAAACCAATCCGATCGGGTAAATTTACTCAGCCTGCCGCGTAACATTCCCCACCTGCGCTTTTCCTTCTACCAATATCAAGAGCTTACAAGGGGACAGATGTGGAACGCTCCTTGCTCTACTGTTGTGCGGCAATAAGGCGCTGGAGTTGTGACGCGGGTCACGGCCGGGCGTGGCGATTGTCGCTGGTTCTCACATGCGCGAACAACAAGATTGCGCACGGTAGATTGAGGAGGAAAAGAAATTGACACGGCAAAAAACACGAATTGGAACCACATTCGCCCGTACCGCTTCGCGGGCGCTAGCGCGTGGGTTCGTGCTATTGCTTCTTTTCACTCCCCAGTCCTGGGCCGGCGTCATTTGCGTTTGTAACCGTCCGGATGCGTCCGGGCACGCCTGCGGTCTCCTAACGCGGCACGATAACCCGGTGATCGAGACAAGAGAGGAAGGCTCGGATTCTCACTCCTCACATTGCAAGGGCAGGGAGGCGGTGGCCCCTGGCGCTCAGTTCGATTACACGCCGCAGAGTGTAGAGAGGCGCTGCCAGTCGGTTCAGGAGGATGGCGCACAAGCAGCCATAACGTCATCAACGAAGCAACTGTCGATCAACCCCACCCTTGCGCCTGTTTATATAGGCGCGCAAACGTTCATAGCGCCCGCGTCTATTCGCATCCATCCACAGCGCCGGAATCGTCTGCTTTATTTAGCCCTCTCTAGTTGGCGGATCTAACCAGTCTGTAACGCATTCTCCAAAGGGTTTTATCTATTTGTATTCATCGTCTGTGTGGGAATAGGGCCATAACAGGCGACGGTAGTGATTCATTCTTTGCGGCGGCGTTTGATCATCTGCTGCCAGAAGGAGAGGTTGCGATGAGATTGGGACGACCCCAAAAGCTGATGGCGTGCGTGTTGGCGGCTCTCTGCCTGGCGAACGAGAATATTTGGGGGCAACAGGCCGGCAGCCAGACTTCTTTACCTGTCGGCGTAATCGCCGGCAATTCGCGCGAGGTCGAGGCTCGCGCTAGTGAGGCGAAACGTCCCGCGACGGAGGCCATCTCGCTCAAGTCGCTCGTCACCGAGGCCCTGGAGCAAAATCCTGAGATCATCGCGATGCGACGTAACTTCGACATGATGTGCGCGCGCGTGCCGCAGGCCAAAGCGCTGCCGGAGCCGATGCTCAGCTACGGGTATATGGGAAACGCCGTCCCGCTCCCGCCCTTCGACGTTCAGAAGGGCGACCCTTCGAGCGGCCGCGCGCTCGGCCTCAGTCAGGAGATCCCCTTTCCAGGAAAGCTCGCCACCAAAGGGAAGATGGCGAATGTCGCCGCCGAGGCCGAATGGTGGGCTTATGAGCAGACGCGGCTCAACGTCGTCGCCGAAGTCAAGGACGCTTACTTCGACCTCTACTACATCGTGAAGGCCAGCGAGACCGTCACGAAGAATAAGGAACTGTTAGAGAAGTTCGCCAAGATCGCGGAGGCCGGCTTCGCCGTGGGCAAAGGCATTCAGCATGACGTGCTGAAAGCTCAGGTGGAGGTTTCCAGGCTGATCGATCAACTGACCGTGCTTGAGCAGCGCAGGCAGACGGCCGAAGCGCGGCTCAACAGCTTGCTCTTCCGCGAGCCGGAGACGCCTGTCGGAAGGCCGGAAGAGATTAGGCCCCGCGAGTTCTCATATGGCCTCGCCGAACTCAATGAAATGGCGCTGGAGAGCTATCCAACTTTGAAGGCGCAGCGGCGCAGGGTTGACCGCGAGCAGTACGGCGTCGAACTCGCTAAAAAAGATTTCTACCCCGACTTCTCGGTCGGCATGACTTACTTCAACCGGCCCGGAATGCCTGAGATGTACGGCGTCAATGTCGGTGTAAAAATCCCGCTCTACTTCTGGCAAAAGCAGCGACCGGCGGTTGCCGAGGCGACGGCCAGCGCGGCGGCGGAGAAACAGCGGCAGGAGAACATCACGACGCTGCTCTTCTTCCGCATCAAGGATTGTTACCTGGCGGCGACGACGGCCGAGCGCCTGGTCAAACTTTATGGCACGACGATCATCCCGCAGTCGTCACTCGCGTTGGAGTCGGCGATCGCAGGCTACGAGGCCGGCAAGGTGGATTTTCTGACGCTGCTCGACAACCTGGTGACTCTGCGCAATTACGAGCTGAGTTATTACGAACAATTATCGAACGTAGAAAAAGCGCTCGCGGCGCTGGAGCCATTGGTCGGAGTCACACTGAGGCTCTGACTGAATTCAGTCGCCGCGCGCGAACCGAGTCCTTCGATTAGGCGCTGACACAACCGTCTCAGAAGGACCCGAGAGGTCCTGAAAGACGCAACAAACAGACGAATTCCAAATGAGGAGAAAACATGAACAACATCATCACCAAAACGACTCGAATCACCGTAGTGGCGGCGCTGCTTATTCTGGCTGTCGCGGCTTTCAATTACCCGGCGCCGGCGCAGGATCATTCCGGGCATCAATCGGGGCAGGAAATAAAAGCCCCGCAGACCGCTCAGGAACACCGTGACCGCGCCGAGTACTACAAGAAGAAAGCGGCTGAATACCGCACTGATGCGGCGTCGCATAAAAAGATGCTGGCCGATTACAGCAAGGGCGTCGCCAAGAACCCGAAGGACACGGGTGAAAACCCCTACATCAAGAAGATGCGGCTCCACAGCGAGAAATACATCAGCGCTGCGGAAAACCTCGCGCGCGAGGCCGACGAGATGGCCAAGTTCCATGAGATGCGCGCTAAGGAAATGGAGGGCAAATAACTAACTCACTGCTGGCGCCGGTCTCGACCGATCGGCGCCGGCGGACCTCGAAGAGAAGGGATGAGCTTATGAAATCCCCAGTGAAAACACCGGAAGAAATCAGTGACGTTCTCGAGAGCGCGGCCCCTGCGCAGCGGCGGCTTGAAGTCGAGAAAGCGACTGAGACTGAACTTCCTTCAGGCGAGCTGGAGAAGGCCGGCGGCCAAATTTCAGCGTCTCGTAAGCGGATGTTGGGCGGATTCGTCGTAACGTTGATCATCGTCGGAATCGCCGGCTCCGGCTACATGCAGAGAGAAAGGCTGCTGAATCTGATTCGGTCGCGCGACGCCGGCCAGTCTTCAACTACGGACGGACAGGCCAGAAGGGTTCTTTACTGGGTTGATCCGATGCACCCGGCCTACAAGTCCGACAAGCCGGGCAAAGCGCCAGACTGCGGCATGGACCTCGTGCCTGTATACGAGAACGGGGCGGGTCAATTGGCCGCCGATCTGCCAGAAGGCGCGTTCCGGATCAGCCCGGAAAAGCAGCAGTTGATCGGCGTGCAGTATGGAGAGGCCGATTACAAGGCGGTCTCCAAGACGCTGCGCGCGGTCGGCCGCCTGACTTACGACGAGACGAAGATGGCGCGCATCCACACCAAGATTGACGGGTGGATCGAGCAGGTCTACGTCGATTTCACCGGCAAGCTCGTTAAGAAGGGGCAGCCGCTGATCAGCATCTACAGCCCGGAACTTTTGCAAACGCAGCAGGAATTCTTGCTGGCGCGTCGAGGCCGCGACGAGCTGGCGGAGAGCCCCTTCCGCGAGGCCGTCAACGCTTCGGAATCGCTCTTTCAGGCCGCGCGCAAGCGGCTGGAGTTATGGGACATCAGCGAGGCGCAGATCGATGAACTGGAGAAGAGCGGCAGACCGACCAAGACGCTGACGCTATTCGCCCCGGCCGACGGCTTCGTGCTCACGCGCAACGCCTTCGCCAAACAGCGCGTCACGCCGGAGACGGAACTCTACGCCATCGCCGACCTCTCGACGATCTGGGTGATGGCCGACGTCTATGAGTACGAAGCGCTGGAGATCAAGGCAGGACAGAGGGCCGACGTCACGCTTTCTTACTATCCCGGGCGGGTGTATCGGGGCAAAGTGACTTACATCTATCCGCAGCTCGACAACGCGACGCGCACGCTCAAGGCGCGAGTCGAATTGCCTAACCCGGACTTCGCGCTCAAGCCGGACATGTACGCCAACGTCGATTTGAAGATCGATTACGGCAAGCGGCTGGTCGTGCCGCAGGAGGCCGTCATGGATTCGGGGGCAGAAGCATTGGTCTTCGTCGCGCACGAAGGAGGTTACTTCGAGCCGCGCAAAGTGACTGTCGGCGCGAAAGTGGATAACACCCTCATCATTCTGGGCGGCCTGAAAGCGGGCGAACGCGTGGTGACTTCGGCCAACTTCCTGATCGATTCCGAAAGCAAATTGAAGTCGGCGGCCAGCGGAATGGGAATGCCGGGACACGGCGGACACGACGGCGCTCCGGCGGGCGGCAAACCGTCGCCGCAGACCGGGCCGGAAGACCATTCGCAGCATCAGCAAATGCAGCCGTCACAGGCCAAGCCGCAGGAGAAAACGACCGATCATTCAGGACATAAACAGTAGGGGGCAGGCGATGATCAACAAAATTATCGAATTTTGCGCGCACAACAAATTCATCGTCCTCCTAATTGTCGGGATGGCGACGCTTGGCGGGTGGTACTCGATGCGCAACATCACGCTAGATGCGATCCCTGATCTTTCCGACACCCAGGTCACCATCTACTCGCGCTGGGACCGCAGCCCGGACATCATGGAAGATCAGGTGACCTACCCGATCATCTCGGCGATGCTCGGCGTTCCGAAGGTCAAAGACATTCGCGGCTTTTCGGACTTCGGCTTCTCCTACGTCTACATCATCTTTGAAGACGGCACGGACATCTACTGGGCGCGGTCGCGCACGCTCGAATACCTGAGCAACATCCTGCCGAAACTTCCTCAAGGCGTGAACGTCGAGTTGGGGCGCGATGAGACGGCGGTCGGCTGGGTCATTCAATACGCGCTTGTCGACACCACCGGAAAACACAACCTGGCTGAGCTGCGGTCGCTCCAGGATTGGCATCTGCGGTATGCGATTCAATCCGTCCCCGGCGTGGCGGAGGTCGCGCCCGTCGGCGGATTCGTCCGGCAGTATCAGGTTAATCTCGATCCCAACACGCTGCTCGCTTACAAGATTCCCCTGGACAAAGTGGTCGAGACCATACGGCAGGGCAACAACGATGTGGGCGGGCGGCTCGTCGAGTTCACTGGACGCGAATACATGGTGCGCGGGCGCGGTTATATTCGTTCTACTGCGGATGTCGAGAACATCGTCGTCAGCGCGAATATGGAGAGCGGCGCGCCGGTGCTCGTGAAGAATCTAGGCTCGGTGACGCTCGGCCCGGACTTGCGACGAGGCGTCGCCGAGCTTGACGGGCAAGGCGAAACCGTAGGCGCGATCGTCATCATGCGCTCGGGCGAAAACGCGCTCAGGGTCATCGAACGCGTGCGCGCCAAACTCGCCGTGCTCGAGCCGAGCCTGCCTCCCGGCGTGAAGATCGTCACCACTTATGACCGCGGCGAATTGATCGAGCGTTCGATCGACACGCTGTCAGACACTCTGGTCGAGGAATTCACGGCCGTCAGCCTGGTGATACTGATCTTCCTCTGGCATCTGACCAGCGCCTTCGTCCCGATCGGCGCCATCACCGTCGCGGTAATCATCTCCTTCATTCCGATGTTCGG
>Ga0126377_10003182_pt1 | contig 11551 bp, 11 predicted proteins | sample PanSoiMetPlot_22_FD_92647 | JGI IMG/M metagenome (GOLD analysis project Ga0126377, IMG submission 92647) | Tropical forest soil microbial communities from Panama - MetaG Plot_22 | ecosystem: Environmental > Terrestrial > Soil > Tropical forest > Bulk soil | place: Panama | collected 2016-02-17
CGCCCGGCGGAAGCCGCAATTTCGCAAATGGCGGTTTCCCCCTCGCCTATGACGACTGCGTCGCAGAATTCCCGCAATCGAACCAGTTGTGACTTATCCTTGGCGTATTTATAGATCTGGCTTATTGCGGTGCCGCCTAGCACAACGTCTTTCGACGGCCAATGTTGTTTAAGCCTGCGCGCCAGGTACAACGCATGAATAAGTTGATGATTATAAACGATGCTGACGCCGAACAGATCCGTGCTTTCGAAAACCGGGTCGCTGACGATCCGGTCAGCAAAAAATGTGGAGAATGGAAAGCACACCAATTCTTGGAGATCCCTGTTGAATAAGTCATCATAATTATTGATGGAAAACCGTCCCAGTGTGCCCTGCGCCATGTCACTAATCGTAGCGGGGTAAGAGAGAGCTCCTAAACATTCGAAATACGACGTGAGGCTCGTGACACTTTCCCTATACAGATCGAACTCCAAAAAGAGTTGTTTGTCGAGGAGTAATTTTACCGCCTGTGTAAGGCGGCTGGCCGGAATTTGTTTCAGCTTTATAAGGGCAAAATACTGTTCTTGTTCGGAATAGGTCAAACTGGCTTTGTCAGCGAGTCCCGCCAGACGCCTGGCGGCCTCTTCATACATGATGTTGATGGTTTTTTCTTCCAAACAGTAGCGTACAAACTCTATATTGAGGTCTCTAAGAAGTACATCCATGAACCCATGTTTTTTCAGATTCCCGGCTAAATAGGCAGTAGAGTGATATGGCAGGGTGGGGTCATCTAAAGGCGGGTGTATCAGCATGATTCTCATAATGAGTACTCCAGAGTTGCATTAATTGAGGGTTCTTCAGAGCCTTTTATTAACATTCCCCTTACATTCTTTGGATCAGAAAGCCAATTGCGATCCAGGGAATTGTCTCTTTTAACGACCTACCTTCGCCTTTGACGGGCTTTCTTCCCATCTAGGCCACAGTGTTAAGCCGATTGGGCGGCCAACTTATTTTCTGATACCTCGTTCTGAATTTCGACTAACTGATCTGGAAGCTCCGATTCGATGTTGCGGAAATACGAGATTCTCAACGCCGCTATCGATAAACAGATGGCTGCCAATCCGCTTAGGGCCATCAATACGCCAATTCCCGCGCCTGCGCTCCCATCGAATGAAAGCCCGGGGATTACAAATTGGCTATTTACCATCTTTGCCAGAGGGCCGGTAACGTGATCGACCAGGACGGCAGCGCTAAGATAACTGAGCGGGGGGGCGCTTTCGATAACCATCAGGCTAACGGCATGGGTCCGACCTTGTAGGGACGCCGGAATTTTCAGGCGCCAGAGCGTATAAAAGCCGGCGCGGAAAATAGGGAAAATTCCCATAAAGACGACCATTCCGATTGTGACGAATAATGTCTGTGGACGGATCCCGATCAACACGAATCCCAATCCTAAAATGCTGCCGGAAAACGCGATCCCTCTGATTCGCTTGGCGAATCCGCCGGTAGCGCTAGCGAACAAACTCCCGATGAACATTGCCAAACCGCCGGTCGAGACGATCCGACCGACTGCGGCTGGAGAGGTAAATGAAAGTAGATATGGCGTAAGTAAACTGGTTGTTAGTCGCAATAAAAAATGAATAATTGTAAAATAAGATAGTAAGATAATAAGACTTGGGCGCGCCCACAGAAATGATGCGCCCTGTGTCAATCTGTCTATGAATCTTCCTTCTTCTTGGGCTTCTTCCTCTTTAGGGACAGAAGAAGGCCAATCAGCCCAAACAACAATTAACATCAGGACGGCAAAACCGGCGCCGACAACGCCTAATAGCAATAATCGGACCATTCCAAAAGCTTCGAGTAATATGCCTGCGAGAAATGGGGCGCCAATATTTACGATTGCCGGACCAAGGCTGGCCATGCCCGTAACACGCCCGAGGTGTTTTTTGGGGGCCAAGAGCGTAACCGAAGATTCGTAAGCTGTGGCATGCATTACGCCGCATAGCGAATTCCAAACAGCATAGACGAATAAATGCCAGATCTTAACGGACCCGGTCGTGAAAGCGATAAACAGAATTAGCGTGCTGACGGCGTTCCCGGCGTCTCCGAGCAGCATGATTGTTCGCCGGTCCCACCGGTCTGCTAACGCCCCGGCGAATGGAGCCGCAATCAACGTTGGAATAGAAACAGCTAAACCCATCATCGCAAATAATGAGGTTGAGCCCGTTTTCTGATACAGCCAGATCGCCATCCCGAATCCGGAGATTTTACTACCAATCATCGTGACGAGTTGGCCAAGCCACATTATGAAATATGTTGCTATTCGATTTCGAATTATAAGTGGCATAAACCGTATTTTGCTCACGGAAAAGTTAGGATCTGTCGATGCCTGGGCACGTCAATCCGAGGCTTTTCTGGCTGCCAAGACTCCCCGCATCAATGACGTTGGTCGGCATTTCAATGAGATAGTTGATGAGTGTGCAACAAAGCTGAATACAATCGAATGCTCGAAACGCCGACAGCTTTTGGAGTACGGTTGTTCGGAACCGCTTCGGTAGTCGACTTCGATTTTGCGGCAATGATCGGTGAGGGAACCCACGGCGTCCGTTGTCACTGAAATCTGTAGGGTCAAAGAGGACTAACAAAGCGGTTCCGATTTACGCATAAACTTCAGATAGTTGGGCGTTTTTTTGCCGCTTTCGAGCCACGGAAGTACGCTGTCGGAACCATTGAAGGTCCATAAATGCTTTGATTTGGCCCTCATATGACATTGTAGGTGTGTTGACAGTGGGGGCAGTCATGCTATAGCGACTCTTATTGTCCGCCCCGACAAACGATATTCCTAATTCCGCCATTTGCCGTTCCAGCGGAGTGCCAGGAAGAATGGCAAGAAAGTTGAACGCACAGGGCACTTCCGGGAAATTCGTGATAAGGGTTCCGATCTTTGCGATGCTCTCTTTGTCCTCTCCCGGCAGTCCGATAATGAAATTCAGGTCGGGGACTATCCCTAGCTCGAGCAGCCGTTCAATCTTATGTTGAAAGCCATCCAACCCGCGTTTACCCTTTGCGAAGCGAGTTTGAACATCAATATCACCACTCTCAACCCCGAATAGAATATGCCGACAGCCGGCGCGATAAAGAGCGTCAATAATATCATTATCGATGCAATCCAAACGTGTGTTGCAACCCCACCTCAACTCGCTCATAAAAGGCAGCGACTCAATCGCCCCGCACAGTTCAAGCGTTCGTTTTCGGTTAACGGTAAATATGTCGTCATCAAAGACAAAAGTGCCGAGCCCATAGCGGTGATAATAGTACTCCAACTCGGTTAGCACTGACTTGGCTGATCTGTATCGCACCCGCCGTCCGGTAAAAGTCGCCGTGGAGCAAAAGCTGCAGGTAAAGGGGCATCCTCTCGAGGACATGACGTGGAGTGATTCAATGGCGTAATCACCGCGGTTGAGCAACCCATCATATACGTCCGGCACTCGGATGTTATCCAGACATTCGACGCCAGGACTCCACCCTGTAGAAACGGCCTTGCCTGCGCCGTCTCTCCAGGACGCCCCGGGGATGTCAGAGAAATCCAAAACGCCCCGAGTATGATTGAGTATCCGTTCAACCACTCGCGGGAAAGGCAATTCCCCTTCTCCACGTACAACTACATCAACGGACGGCTCGGCCAGGAGGTCCTCCCATGTGTAGGAGACATGTGGCCCTCCTAACACCACTTTACTGTCCGGGTAAAGTGTTTTAGCCAATCGGGAAATGAACAGGGCATTCTCGATAGTTGCGGACACCGCGGTGATTCCGATAATTTTCGGAGAATACTGTGACGCGTATCGAGTGAAATATGCGGCCTGTTGAGGGTGATCATAACCGATGATCGGCGACACCGACCTTAAATCTAAGATTTTTGCCGGCGACAGCCCTTTATCTTCCAATGCGGCAGACAAATAACACAAAGCCATCGCCGGCCCTTTAGCTCCGACCTGCTGTTCGCAAGCGGCTGGAGGGTCAATTAAGAGGACTTCGCCGTCGCATTTGGTCGTTTCCTCGACAAGGGCGCCAAAAGCAAACAATTGATCCAATCGTTTTTTAAGATTAAGGCGATTCAGTTCATGGGACTGCCGCGGTAATCCGGCGCAAAGAGACTCCAACTCCTTTCGAGTTTCCACGGACTCGGCGCACTTCAATAGAGAATGATCCAGCGAGTCGATGAACAAATACTTGCCCGTATCTACATCATACAAGCCCCATACATGCTCATCGACTTTACATTCAACTATATGAGCTCTCTTTTTTAAGCCGGCTTTCATATCTGGGTCTGTCCTTCCATCTGCCCGGTGTTCAGAATATTCAGTCCGGGACAAGCATTCCGGTTCGATAGGATAGGGAATTCTTTTGCCGATAGCTGAGAAGCGCCCATTACTTGATGACTGAAATCACTGAAGGGCATGCCATACCATATTTCTGCGAGCGACTGCTGAAAGAGATTTCCGAAGGAATGCGGGATCAACTCACATGCTGAGATCCCGCCATTTCCATAGATTTTCAATTTTGACATTCCCGCCGAACATGAATCTGGGCTGAAAGGCTGCAGTATCCCCTGCTCCGTAAGTTTCGCGCGTGTTTCTTTAGAAATTCGCATACTCAGCGGAGATTGATCGCCATTAAGACGTCCATGCATGACATCCTCTAAGTTTGGCACATGCCCCATATCTTCTACCAACTTACATGCATCAACTAATTGATCAGCGCCCTTCTCCCACACTAATATATTGATTTTGCAGCGAATTCCTGCCTTCGTCAGCTCGCGCATGCCTGCGAGAGTCTTGTTGAAACTACCTGGCAGTACGGTCATTTCATCATGGACCTCGGCTGTAGATCCATATAGTGACAAGTGGGTCTCATTTGCCGGGTCCTTAGCGTATTCATTCGCTCTCCGCTCGGTCATGGTGATGCCGTTCGTTTTGAGAATCGTATACAGATGCCGATCTTTCGCATATGAGAGAACATCTCGATAACGGGGATGAAGCGTAATTTCACCTCCGGTGAGAGTAAGATCCAAACAGCCTAACTCGACTAAGGAGTCGATGACACGGTATGCCGTTTTTTCGTCTATCTGCTCCGGCTTCGGCTCAGAAACCTTGTGCAAAACGTAACAGTGCTTGCAACGCAGATTGCAGACATATGTAAGGTCCATCCCTGCAAACAGCGGCACTCGTTCTTTGAGAGAGTGTTGCATTAAGCCAGGTACCCGGTTTATAACCGTCTCGTAGTCCAGTGGCTCGGCTTTATCCAGTTCCGTCAGTATGACATCGATCATGCTTGCGATCGAACGCATTTCCCCCGTAAACGCGTTCTTTTGGGATGCGATGTAGCGCAATGACAGGCCGTCAACGGAATCGACGAGTTTCCATAACACAGTGGCCAATTGACCTGACAGCCCCAGCCTAATCCCATTACGTAGGGAAAGTACAACACGTCCCGAGCCATAAGATCGGATATAGATATCATCGCTGCGAATCAATTTGAACAAGTTGGCCTCCATTCTGCCAGGTATTCCAGCGTTTTTGAAAATCCAGGTATCCATTAGGCCTTGAGAGCATCTTCGATGCGGGGCATAGGGATCCCGGAGTGGAATTTTTAACGAACCCTTCTTCTTCGCAATAATCGATCCAAAACTTTCGGAATTCCGCCATTTCAGACGATCGGCGCCATACCTCCTTGAGACCGGTTTCAAATGCGTTACCGAAGTAAACACTGATCTTCGGGCAGGCCCGGATATTCCCATTCGGTTCGACCGTCAATTCTGAGCGGGAGGGGTGGCATGGGAGTTCATGCTTTTGAACGACGTTTGACCGCTCCATCCCAGGCACCTGCCACCCTTCACTTAATTGCCTTCCTTGAAATATGTCTCCATGAATATTGTTTTGGAGCACTTGCAAATTAACACCTATCTCCTCAAGCTCTCTTCGCAGCCGATCCGCCCCGGTGGCGGTACCCAATGTGGAAAAGTACTTAACATACATTGGGAGGCGCCTTTCCTTGAGCAACCGAATAGCTTTCAACGTGGCGGCATTGCCGGCTCCGTTATTGGTGTACTGATGAGCGGACTCTCGATCATGTCCGTATACAGAAATTGAAATGCTTGAGATGAGAACTGAAGTCAACTTATCAGCTATCTGCGGCGTGATGACAGAGCCATTAGTGTTGATCTCAGAAATGATATTTTCATTACTGAGCGCCTCCAAAATATCAAAAATGTCTTTCCGCAGAAAAGGCTCGCCGCCGGTTACCGTGGCGAATGAACATCCGAGTTCGGCGCCGTCCCGAACAACGCGAATCCAATCTTCCGTGGTCCCCTCATCACGATATTCACCGTTAGACGGCCTGAGGCGGTGACCTAGGTAACAGGCTTTGCAGCTAAAGTTACAACGATGAGTGAGCTCGAGGTGTAGCTTTAGTAGCTGCGGGTTCCTGAGGGTGACGTCAAGCGGTTGGTCGTCAGGATGTAAATCCACGAGACCACCCTCATAAAATGCAGCCAATAAACCAGCAAATCGAGTTTGCGCTGAACGTTCCATTCGCGCGAAAGCGGCCCGTTGCTCGGCGGCAGTGAGCTCATGCAAAACAAGCATGTGTTCCCAAATCGTTGCTAAACTCCCCCTCAGAACTACTGGAGCGTGTTCATTCACCAGCTCGTTTTCGCCAGGCGATAAATGAAACGCGCCACCATCCAAACGCCGAGAGATGCACGTAACCCTGAACATATAGGTCTAGATCCTTTCGCACAATGACCGTTTCGACAGTCTTGGACAGTTAAATGAATTGGATTTGCAGCCTGCCTGCGACGAGTCAATGCGCCGCTAAAATGTCGGAGTAGCGCACAAAATGTCTTGCTGATAGACAAGCTTCAGCTGCTTGCAACTTTCTGCCCTACATTTTGCGCGCTACAATGGCATCTTCACTTAACGACGCAACCGCTGGCGCAAGTATTAACCACATCTACGTCGAAAAAGGGAGCCGATCTTTGAATCGACCCCATCTCCTCTTCTAAGAGAGAATAGTCGACGCTCTCCAGGTCCGAAATCGCGTTTTCAAGCATTTTAACTTGATCTGCCTCAAACGCATTCAGCGGTTTCACCTGTGGAATTGGACGCTCTGCAGATATCATGGTCATAATTAGACACTTCCTTTCATTGTAGACAGTTATCTGTAACCCAGACATTCAAGCGGCAAGCATCTGTTCCAATGTCATTGCCGCAGACAAATTGATTGTCAGGAAAGGCGAACGACTCCAATTATATGCGTACGACTCTTTACAGATCGGCGCAAATGGATCCGCCTCGTGACTCGTGATAGCTATCGCATGGTCGATGTTGCTTCCAGGAGATCACGGCGTCCATATCTCTCGGGATACCTCCGACAGAACCGATCCATATAAGGTCATACCGCATCTGAGCCGATACGTTCATGTTAGACGGGTTACGGCGAGGAATGTCATGTCGCTGAATAAATAAATCGCCTGCGCCCTATGTGGCCGAAGCATTCCCTCTATAACGGTATTGCAAATCAACGGCATATAGAACCCCTTATTTTGGAGGGTTAAAACCGTGGCTTTTTGAGACCGCCGGATAAGGCCGGCAATTTCTGATTGGAGGCTGTACACAATGTTTCCTAACGCCCGTAACTTTTCGGAATCAATATTCCAACACTCGAGCGGTAATTATCTGTTTTGATGTTCTCGCTATTCTTCTACGGAATAACGAAGCGTATATCGCTCGCCGCTCAAAATAGGAGTAACAGCGTGGTAGGAGCGATCTGATATTTCGAACCCAACAGCGCTACAATGCAGCGGGAAATATATTTTTTGCTTTTCCTTCGACTCTTCGGGAGAACGCTCCGGCAGCAACACAAGTCGGCCGCCATTCGAAACTGCCCAGCCTCGATTGAGTTGGATTACAAGCCTGTGAGTCATTTTAGTGGATCCGAAGTCCGTGTGGATGCCGATTCTATGCCCAGGGGTCATTATATGAGCGTCAATTTTGATAGCGCCTAAGAGTTTGCGGGAAAATAATCTTTCTAAATCAGACCTGACGCTACGTAAGCAGTCTGGATGGTTTATCCATCCGATGTCTTGAGGAAGCTCCGCATCTGTCAATTCCAGGACATTCATGCTGTAGAAATCGGGTATTTCCTGGTCTTTCCAGACAGCTGCTGTCTCGAACCATTGGAGTAGTTTGTCGCCAGCGGACTTTGCCAGGCAATCTTTGATGGCAAAGTGTTTAAATGGAGTTTGGACTAGTTGGGCCGTATCGAGATTTATCACAAGACTATATTTCCATCAAAGTATAGAGCCTGTTATTAATGTTTCCGCTGTATTCAAGCGGGTTACCGCGCCAATTGCCATAATCAATTGCAGAGCGCACGGCTTTCTCGAATAGCGGTTCATCTGGAACCATTCCAATTGCAAAGAGATTTGAGTTTTTGTACAAGACTATAGCGGACTTGACGGACCTTATGCGCTGGAATTCCAGTGAGGCGAGATATCTCCGAATCACTACTCCCAAGAATGGAGAGATCAAACAACGTCCGCCGATTCTCGGGCATTTGGGAGAGCAAGCGCCGGACAGTCTCCCTCCTCTCCTTCAGCAACATCGTCTTGTATTGAAAAGGTGGACATGATAACGATGATACCTCAGCGTCTTCGAGACTTACCGAGTTATGCTTCCTCGACAGGCGATCGATCAGATAATGCCGTACCACTGTATAGATCCAAGTGCGCGCTGAAGATTGGCCTCTGAACGTCCGCAATCGGCGACAATTTTCTTCAATCAAAAAAATTACGATGTCATGACAAAGGTCTTCAAATTCATCAACGTTGATCCGGTAACCATATGTTTTGCATGAATGGCGCACGGCTTCGGGGAGATGATTCAACGATTGATTGAGCAGATTCTCAGTATCATCTGTTGGCAGTTGAATATGCTCGCTCGACATAACCTATAGGCTGAACTTTATCCCTCCATGCGCGTGCAATCCGAGACCGGCGAAACGGTCGAGATCGCCTTTGTCGATCATGGCCTCACAGGAGAAAACGCAGCCGATACGGCGGAATGGCAAGGGATCAAGCTCGAAGTCGTAAAACTCCCGACGGCGAAAAGAGGCTTTGCGCTGTCGCCATGGTAATGAGTAACCGAACCATGCTGCGGCCCCGTGTCGCAGGTCCGCCGCTTGGCGCGACCATCTTCTTGCCATCTGTTTTACGAGAGTCGCGGGGTGATTGATAGGCTACCGCATGTTGCGCCAAACCTGATCTCCCGCGCCGTTTGTGAAGTACCTGGATTGATTGCGGCAATAACAAACAAGTGGTCCAGAGGGCCACCCTTTCGCCAAGCGCCTGGCCTGTCCATCCAGGCGGGTGACTAACACATAACTGCTCTAGCAAACGGCGGGCCGTCCAGGCGATGGGATGCCAGGCCCTTTTAACTCGTGACTATTCTTGAGTTTGCCGGGACGGCTCCATCGTCCAGCCGGGCATAGAGGATAGAATCATCTTGAATTCAGGATCCATTTTAGGGATTCTGGACAGGTTGATGCCGTGCTTTTTGATCTTCTCATAGAGCGCGCTTCTTGATAGCCCCAGCTTCTTAGCCGCATCTTCGACACGACCTTGCTCAATTTGGAGCGCTTTCTCAATGTGGCTGCGCTCAAGTTCCGAAAGCGTCAATATTTGGTCCCTTGTATCCAATGAGCAGTCGGATAGATGCTCGATGTGCAAATCTTTGGAATTAAGGGTATCGTCCTCGCGGAATAACACCGCACGTTCCAAGACCTGGCGTAGCTCTCTGATATTTCCTGGCCATCTATATGACTGCAAGGCCCTCTCCAGATCAGGCGATATTGCGCAACCATTATGTCCTATGCCGGCGCCAATATCCTTCAGTATATGTCGAGCCAAGATAGGGATATCTTCAATTCTATCTCTCAACGGTGGCAATTTAAGAACGAAGGTATTGATACGAAAGTAAAGGTCGATGCGAAACCTATTCTCCCTGCAAAGGAGGCCGAGGTCTTTGTGGGTCGCAGCAATAAGGCGGACGTCCGCTGATCGTTCGCGCACATCGCCTAACCTGCGAAATCGCTTATCCTCCAGCACTTTCAGGAGTTTAGATTGGACTTGCAGATCCATGTCCCCGATCTCGTCAAGGAAAACCGCGCCACCATGGGCGACTTCGAGTAGCCCCTTCTTCGCTACTACAGCTCCAGTAAAAGCTCCCCTCTCATGACCGAAGAGATCAGACTCCAGCAATTCCCTGGAAAGAGATGCGCAATTCAGGTCGACAAATGATTTACCTCGACGTGGGCCGTGGTAATGTAACCACGCGGCCAGCACTCCCTTGCCGGTTCCGGTCTCCCCCTGAATCAGTATGGGATTGTCTGTTAGAAGCAGCTTCTTGGCCTTTTTGGCAAGCGTGCGGATAGCTGGACTGGCCCCAAGGAACGGATCCGGCGGAAGGTTTTGTCTCTGAGGCTGGGTGACTAATAGGCCCTTGCCATTCTGCCGATGTTCTAGTATCTGGTGTATCGCTTTAAGCAAGAAAGATGGATCAACCGGTTTCGTGAGGGACTGGTCGGCCCCCGCCTTGATCATCTGTGCGGCTGTGTCAATAGTCCCGCGCCTCATCATAACGAGAAAATGAGAGTCTGAGGCGACGCTTTTAAGACGGTGCAAAAGCTCAGGCGCATTACCATCGGGTAGTGATTCGTCGGAAATCACAACATCAGGACTGAAAGACCACAAAGCGCTTAGCGTCGCACGGCAAGACTCGGCCTCGCGTACTTCATAGCCGTGGATCTGGAGGAATTCTCGAACATTGAAACGGAAGTCGGCGTCACCCCCGACAATCAGAATTTTACCCATTGCCACTGCTACACTCCGTGCAGAAAAAATATGGAGCGACATCTTCGGGCGGTCAGCCTCCTTCTCCCTATGCTATTGCCCGGAGATGTCGCTCCAAACTTTTCAGTGTTTCAAAGTGACGCTCCTCGGCTGAGCGCCCCCTCATTACTTAAAAGTGACGGGGTGAGGCGGCGCCAAATCCGCCGGAAGCCCGTCGTTGAAGAGCGACTCTGCGCGGCCGAATTGCTCTTGGCGGGCCTCTTCGATGAAGCGCCGCTTCAAGGCAAAGAGGCTCGCGCTTTAAACCTCATCCAATTCTGATCCATAGAACCGACACGGAAGCGGATAAGCCATTGCTGGCAAGACGGCGCTGCGCTGTATTCACCATCCCTCCTTGGTCACTATATTGCTTTGACGTAATTCCTCTCGACTTCCACGCGAGCTTGAAAGCTCACACAGTCTAGCAGTATTTTGATCCGGTCAGCGTCACTTGCCTCTTGCTCAAACACTCCCGAGAGCCCTTTGAACGGACCTGCTTGAATCATCACTCTGGCCCCAGGTTCGAGGTCGTCGCCAATTTTTACAAAACCAGCCTCATCGATTTGGGCGGCGATGATTTCGACTATCCTGTCATCAATTGGCGCAGGGTTACTACCTACACAC
>Ga0126377_10003184_pt1 | contig 11548 bp, 14 predicted proteins | sample PanSoiMetPlot_22_FD_92647 | JGI IMG/M metagenome (GOLD analysis project Ga0126377, IMG submission 92647) | Tropical forest soil microbial communities from Panama - MetaG Plot_22 | ecosystem: Environmental > Terrestrial > Soil > Tropical forest > Bulk soil | place: Panama | collected 2016-02-17
CTGGATGCGGATCAGGTTGCCCGCCGGATCGCGGAACGCGCAGTCGCGTATCCCGTAGGGCTGGTCGGTCGGTTCCTGGACGACCTCGGCGTCACCCGCCTGCAGCCGCTCGAACGTGCCGTCAAGGTCCTTGGCTGCCAGGTTGATGCTCGCGTAGGTGCCCTTGGCCATCATCTCGGCGATGGTGCGACGCTCGTCCTCGGTGACGCCCGGGCTGGCGACCGGCGGGTAGAGCACGATGGCCGTGTCGGGCTGGTCCGGGGGACCGACCGTGATCCAGTGCAGGCCGCCGTACTCGACGTCGAGGCGCACCTCGAAGCCGAGCGTGTCGCGGTAGAAGGCCAGCGAGGCCTCCGGGTCGTCGTGCGGGAGAAGGCTCGAGTGGATGGTGATGTCCATGGCCGTCATGCTAGTTGCGGCTCGACGGCCGGCGCTTCTCGATTCCTGACCGGTCGGGTCACCTGCTTCGCCACGCAGGGCGGCACCCCCGCCATCGCCCCGGTCTCGAGCCGCCGGTAGGTGCTGGGCGGCACGCCGACAAGCTCGGTGAAGCGAGCGCTGAAAGTGCCCAGCGACGAACAGCCGACCGCGAAACAGACCTCGGTGACGCCGAGGTCGCCTCGACGCAGAAGCGCCATCGCTCGCTCGATGCGCCGCGTCATGAGGTAGCTGTACGGGGACTCTCCGAACGCGATGCGGAACCGGCGGCTGAGGTGCCCGGCCGACATGTGCTCGCCCCGGGCGAGGGCCTCGACGTCCAGCGGCTGCGCATATTCCCGATCGATCCGGTCGCGAACGCGCCGGAGTCGCGCGAGGTCGCGCAGGTGCTCGGTCTCGGCGGTCCTGCTGGTCACGGGCGCATCTTCCCAAATCGCACCGGGTGGGCGGTCACACCACGCCACGAGCGATACTCGGCCCGACGAGCCAAGGAGGAGCGATGGCGATCATCGGTGTGCACCAGGTTCCGAGCCTGACCCGGGAGCGGTACGAGGAGGTCGTCCGCCGGCTCACCCATGGCAAGTCCCGCATCGAGTCGCCCGCCGATCTCCCGTTCCGGGGGCTGCTCGTCCATGGCGCCGGCACCGGCAAGCACGGATTCTGCGTCATCGACGTCTTCGCCTCGGAGGAGGCCGTGCGAGCGTTCGAACAGGCGGTGGGCTCGATCCCGCGAGACGTTGGCATCGAGGAGGGCCCGGACTTCTTCCCCGCGCACACCTTCTACTCGGACCTGAGGTAGACGGGGGAGGCTCGCCCTAGCGGGACCCGTGCTAGCGTCGCTGCGTCCTCGAGCATGGGGAGAGCCGATGGATGCATCGATGGGGGACTGGACGCCGGCCCTCGCGCTGGAGCAGCTTGCGGACCGTCGCCCCGTCATGGCCTCGGTCGACGGGACCCAGGTCCTCCTCGTCCGCAACGGCGATGAGGTGTTCGCGATCGGGAACCGCTGCTCGCATATGGGCGCGCCGCTCGCCAAGGGCCCGGTCACCTTCGCCGGCTCGCTGCGGACCGTGAGGTGTCCCCTGCACGGCAGCACGTTCGACCTGTCCAGCGGGAAGGTGATGAAAGGTCCTGCGACCGAGCCGGTGCCGGCGTTCGAGACGCGCGTGACCGACGGCGTGATCGAGATCAGGCCGGCCGCTCGCGGCTAGGATGCCGTGACGTGGATCACCTCGAGGACGGCCACGACGACGGCATGGGCCCTTTCGGGTCCCGGCTGCTCGGCCTGGGCATCGGCCTGGTGTGCGTGGCGGTGCTGGTCATGCTCCCGTTCCTGATCCCGATCGGCTTCTACGTGGTCGCCAACGTATACGCGCTGGTCAAGGGCACGGCGTTCTCCTCGGCCACGACGAACGACGGCGTCCTGCTGACGCTGCTCGCGCTCTCGGTGGCGGTGTTCCCCATCGGCCTCGCGGTTCTGGTGGGGCTCCTCGGGCGGGCGCTCTCGCCGAAACGCCGCCGGGCCTGACGCCGACCGCGAACGCCGTCCGCCCCGTTCGCTATCCTGCCTCGCTTCATGTCCACGCTCCGACAGGACCCGACCACCCGCCAGTGGGCGATCCTGGCCACCCGTCGCGGCGACCGGCCGCACGTGGATGTCGTCGTCCCCCGCCCCGAGCTCCCCGCGTTCGACCAGACCTGTCCGTTCTGCCCCGGCAACGAGGACCAGACGCCGCCCGAGATCATGCGCGAACCGCCGGGCGGCACCTGGCGGGTCCGCGTGGTCCCCAACATGTACGCGGCGCTGACCGGGGACGGCACGGCCGCGCGTTCGGGCGAGCCGATGTTCCGCGAGATGCCGGGCATCGGCAGCCACGAGGTCGTGGTCGAGACGATCAGGCACGACGGCCGCCTGGACGAGATGTCGGAGGACGAGGTGGCGACGGTCATCTGGGTCTGGCGCGAGCGCTATCGTGCGCTGATCGGCCGGCCCGACGTGCGCGCGGTGGTGGTGTTCAAGAACTTCGGGGCGCTGGCCGGGACCTCGCTCACGCATTCGCACTCGCAGATCGTGGCGACGCCGGTGTTCCTGCCTCGGCTGCTCCGACGCCTCGACGTGGCGACGCGCTACTACGACGAGAACGGCACCTGTGTGTACGACCAGCTCCTGGACGCCGAGGCGCTGGCCGGCGTTCGAGTGGTGGACGATCATGGCGGATTCGTAGCGCTCGAGCCGTGGGCCGCCCAGACACCGTTCGAGACCTGGATCGCTCCGCGCTTCCACCAGGGGTCGTTCGGCTCGCTGGACGAGCAGGGGATCCGCGGCCTGGCCGGGATCTTGATCCGGACCCTGACCGCGCTCCGCCACGCGTGCGGCGACCCGGACTACAACCTGGTGATGTACTCGGCGCCCACCAACGGCGGGCACGCCGAGGAGGTCTTCCACTGGCACCTGAAGCTGATCCCACGCGTCTCGACGCAGGCGGGGTTCGAGATCGGCTCGGCCATGGCGATCAACACGGTCGCGCCCGAGGACGCGGCGCAGGTCCTGCGGGCGGCCCTGCCGCCGGACTGACTAGCAGCCCGAGTCCACCCACCGAGGCGCGGCCCCGAGCGGAACGTCCAGGCGCCCGGCCACGCGTGTGAGCCTCCGACGGTACGTCTGCATCTCGGATCGGTTGAAGTCGGCGTGGGTCATACACCGCCAGGCCTCGTAGCGCTCGTGGTGATACGGGCTCTGCAGGATCTCCGCGTGGCCGATCACGTCGCCGAATGAGATCCCGTACCTCAGCATGAGCCACGCGGTCAGCCGCAGCGACGCCCGCATCATGTCGCGGTCTCGCAGGATCTGGGCGGCGCTCGTTCCCACGTGCTCGATGCCGATCGCGGTCCAGTTCATCCCGATCGCGTGCCGACACCGGATCCGCAGGTTTACGAGCTGATAGATCGTCCCGTCGGTGTCGATCACGAAGTGGGCGCACACGCCCGGCTTCTCGCCGAGGTGGGTCGCGTTGGAGGCGAAGGTGTTCCACGCCGAGTCGAACGACGTGCCGTCCGTGTAGTGCTCGACCACGACGTGTGGGTGTGCCAGCACGTACGTACCACGGCCGTAGTGACGGCGCGAGTACGCAGCGGTCTGCCGCTTGCGGAGCGCGCCGAACGGGATCCTCTTGGCGACGATGTTGGGGCGGATGTCGGCCGGCCGCGGCGGTTCGAGCGCGCCGGCAGCCGACCCGCGCACGATCAGGACCGAGACCGCGAGCAGCGGAACGAGCGCGCGCCTCACGCCGCCGCCCGCAGGCGCGCGGTCGTGCGCTCGCGACCCAGGAGCTCCAGCGATTCGGGCAGCGGCGGCGAGACCGCCGACCCGGTCACGGCCGCCCGGACGGGTGCGAATCCCCTCCTGCGGTTCAGGCCGGCCGCCTCCGCGCATCCGTCGAGCGACGCCATGATGGTCGTGGCGTCCCACTGCGGCGCCTTCGCGAGGGCGTCGGCGACGGACGCGAGGTAGCCCTCGGGCGCGCCCTCGATGTCTTTCGCGGCCTTCTCGTCCGGCGCGATGTCGTCGGTGAACAGGAACCGCAGCAGCTGGACGCACTCGGCGAGCGTGCGCATCCGCTCCTTGACCAGCGGCATCGCACGCTCGAGCAGCCCGAGGTCGGGCGACAGGCCGGCCCTCGACAGGAAGTGCAGGCACCGGGATGCCAGGTCGTCGTCGTCGAGCGACTGCACGTAGTGGTTGTTCATCCACAGGAGCTTCTCCGCGTCGAACCGCGCGGGGTTCCGCGAGACGCGATCGAGGTCGAACGCCTCGATCAGCTCCCGCTTGGACAGGAACGTCGTGTCCGCATCCTTGGACCAGCCGAGCAGCGCGAGGTAGTTCATGAGCGCCTCGGGCAGGATCCCCTGCTCGCGGAACGCCTCCACGCTCGTCGAGCCGTGGCGCTTGGACAGCGGCTTGCCGTCCGGGCCGTGCACCTGAGGCACGTGCGCGTACGCCGGGGGGGTGCCGTCCAGCGCCTCGATCACCGCGGCGTTGCGAGGCCCGCTCTCGAGCAGGTCATCACCCCGGATCACGTGGGTGATCCCCATCAGCATGTCGTCGACCGCCACGGCCAGCAGGAACAGCGGCGATCCGTTCGAACGCATCAGGACGAAGTCGCGCAGATGACCGGGCGCCCATCGGATCTCGCCCTTGACCAGGTCGTGCAGCACGTGTTCGCGCTCGGGCATCCGGAATCGGACCGCGGCGGTCCGGCCCTCGGCCTCGAACGCCACCCGGACCTCCGGGTCTCGACACAAGCCGTCGTAGCCCGAGGGCTCGCCGCGCGCCTGCGCGGCCGCGCTCCGCTCCTTGATCTCCTCCGCCGTGCAGTAGCAGCGGTACGCGTCGCCGTGCTCCAGGAGGCGTTCAACCATCGCGCGGTAGACATCCATCCGCTGGGACTGCCGGTACGGGTCGTGCGGTCCGCCCACGTCCGGTCCCTCGTCCCAGTCCAGGCCGAGCCATCGCAGCGACTCCATCACGCCGTGGACGGCCTCCTCGGTCACGCGGGAGGCGTCGGTGTCCTCGATCCGAAGGACGAACACCCCGCCGTGGTGTCGGGCGAACGCCCACGAGAACAGCCCGGTGCGCGCGTTCCCCACATGGATCGACCCTGAGGGAGCCGGCGCGAACCGCGTTCGGACCGGGCGATCCCCGCCCGCCCGGTCGCTCACGCCCCCGCCTCGACCGGGTTCGAGAGCGTTCCGATCCCGTCCACCTCGACCTCGACCACGTCGCCGGCGGCCAACGGCCCGACCCCCTCGGGCGTGCCGGTCAGGATCACGTCGCCGGGCAGGAGGGTCATGAACGTCGTGATGCGTTCGATCAGCGTGGCGACGCCGTACACCATGTCGGCCGTCAGGCCGGCCTGACGGGTCTCACCGTTCAGCCGCGTCTCGACGCGGACGTCGTTGGGGTCCAGGTCGGTCTCGATCCATGGACCCAGCGGGCACGAGCCGTCGAACCCCTTCGCCCGCGCCCACTGGTCGTCGCTCTTTTGCAGGTCGCGGAGCGTGACGTCGTTTGCGCACGTGTAGCCGAGGATCACGCGGAACGCCTCCTCGGTCCGGACGTTCCGCGCGATCCGCCCGATCACGACGGCCATCTCCCCTTCGTAGTCGACGCGCCGGCTGATCGGCAGCAGGGGGATCGGGTCTTTCGGCCCGATCACGGCGGTCGAGGGCTTGAGGAAGATCAGGGGCTCCTCGGGCACCTCCGATCCGAACTCGGCCGCGTGCGCCGCGTAGTTCTTGCCAACGCACACGACCTTGGAGGGCAGGACCGGCGCGAGCAGACGCACGTCGTCGAACGACACCTCCTCCCCCGTCGGAAGCGGATCCTCGAAGAACGTGCCCTGCAGCACGTGGATCGTGTCCGACTCGAACTCGGAGGCGCCGGTCGCGATGCGATCGCCGAAGCGGAAGCGCACCAGCCGCATGGGCCGCAGGCTATCGCAGGGCGGCGGTCACCCGAGCGGGCGCCGCCACACGGACGGCGCCGGTCCCGTCACCTCGACGTCTTCGGCGCCGAGCCATCCGGCGAGCTCGTGCACGGCGCCGGCGAGGGTGGCCGCCGAGGCGCGGTCGGCCCTGACGCCGTCCTCCGGGGTGACGGTGTGCACGAGGAGCCGGCCCCGCTCCCGGTCCAGGGCAGGATCGACGCGGGCCAGGAACCGGTCGCCGTCCAGCAGCGGCATCGCGTAGTAGCCGTAGCGCCGGTTGGCCTTCGGCACGTAGATCTCCATCCGGTAGTCCAGGCCGAACATCAGGGCCGAGCGCTTGCGATCGTGGATCAGGTTGTCGAACGGCGACAGCAGCGTCGTCCTGGGCTCCCAGCGGCCGCGCTGGATGCGTTCGAGCAGGGGGAGGTCGTCGCGGTGGACGTACCAGGTCCCGGGCAGCCGCGTGCCGTCGTCCACGAGCTCGACGTGCTCGACCACCTTCGAACGCTGCAGCCGTTCGAGGACGGCCAGCAGGCCCGGGTAGAGGTCCATCGTGAAGTGGCCCTTGATGTGTGCCGGTGTCGCGACACCGAGCCCGCGCAGCGAGAGCTCCGCCGCGCGGCGCGTGACCTCGGCGTCTCGGAGCGGCCGGCCCGCGAGCGCCTCGGCCGGCAACACCCGCTCGGCCCGGTCCCACCACTTCTCCAGACCGCGCCGCCGGGACACCATGACCTTGCCCTGCACCCACAGGAACCGCACCATCTGGTCGACGTTGCGGTCCCGCGTCCAGCCGGTCGACACCCAGGCCTCGGAGACCGCGTTCCCGTCGAGGTCGCGCAGCCGCAGCGGCCCACGCCGCCCTACCTCGCGCAGGATGGAGCGGCGCAGGGCGTCGTTACTGGCGGCCCACTCCCCGAACCGGCTCCCGGCCCGCGGCCAGGTGCGCATCTGGTAGCGGTGGATCGGATAGTCCTCGGACAGGACGATCGAGGCCGCGTGAGCCCAGTACTCGAACAACGTCCGGTACGTCCACAGCAACCGGTCCAGGTGCTCGGGACGGAAGCTCGGGAGGCGTGACCGCAGCACGAGCAGCGGGCTGCGCGCCACGACCGAGATGGGGTCCAGCTGCACGCACCGGATCGCCCGGACGACGTCCAGCACGGCGCTCGGCGAGGAACGCGGCGCGCGGCCGCTCAGCCGCTGCTTGGCGATCGCGAGCCGGCGGGCGTCGCCGAGGTCGATCGTTCGGAGCGCCGTCATTCGCTTCGCGTCAGGCGAGCCGGGTCCCGATGCCCCAGGTTACGCCGACGCTCCGCCAGTAGCCCGCGATCGTCTCGACGGGCGCGAGGCTCTCGAGCTCCTCGACCGGCGACGCGCCCAACGTGAGCGCGGCGTCCCCGGTCCAGACCGTCGAGCCCTCCCAGTCGTAGCTCTTCATCGTGACGAGCTCGTCCATCGAGGCCGGCTGGTCCTCCTCGATGCTCGGGAAGTAGCGGGTGTGCAGCATCGGCAGCGCGTTCACGAAGCCAGGCGCCTCCGCCGTCCCGGTGATCGTGAAGCGGGCGTCGATCACGCGGCGGTCGTGCACGCTCACGGTCGCGCCGAAGCGGCCCCCTGGCTCGAGCCGCGGCCCCGCCCTGCCGAGCGTCACCGGCCGCGTCATCCAGATCGAGCCGAGCTTCTTCGGGTAGCCCTGGTGCCAGCCGCGCACCATCGCGAAGTCCTTGTCCACCCAGATCAGGATGCAGCGCGAGTACGTCTCGCCGTTGTACCGGCACCGGACGACGAGGAACGCCTCCTTGTACTGGGCGCGGACGGGGTCGAGCAGTTCCTCGAAGGTGTCCGAACACGACTGCCAGTCGGCGAAGACCACGGCGACCGCGTCGGGGTCCTCCTCGGCGGGTTCGACCGGGTCGGGGAGCCAGCGCGCGACCGAACCGGGGGCGGCCCGGTACTCGATCGTCAGCAGGTCGCCCGAGTAGTGCCAGGGTGGTCCGGGCACGACCGAGGAGCGGCCTTCGGGCGAGAGCGGCGGAACGAACCCCTTGAGCTCGGCCACGGCGAGATACTACCCGTCGGTTCCGAACCGACCGGGAGGGCTGCGGTGGAGATCAGACGGATCTTGCTCGACGGCGCGCCGACCGCCGTCACGCTCGACGGCGACGACCTCGTGACCGGGGACGGGCGCCGCGTCGCGGCCGCCGAGGCCCGGCACCTCCCGCCTACCGAGCCCACCAAGATCGTGTGTGTCCACCTGAACTACGAAAGCCGCGTGCAGGAGTTCGGCGCGACGATGCCGGCGGCGCCGACCTACTTCCACAAGCCGGTCAGCGCCCTGAACGCTCACGGGGGCCCGGTCGTGCGGCCGCCCCGCTGCCGGTACCTGAACTACGAGGGCGAGATCGCGATCGTGATCGGGCGCGAGACGTTCCACGTCGCGCCGTCCGATGTCGCCGACCACATCGCCGGGTACACGGTCGCCAACGACTACGGCCTGCACGACTTCCGCGACACCGACGCGGGCTCGATGCTGCGGGTCAAGGGGGCGGACACCCTGTGCCCGCTCGGCCCGGGCCTCGTGGACGACTGGGACTTCCGCGGCAAGCGCATCCGAACGCTCGTCGACGGCGAGGTCAAGCAGGACGGCTCGACGGACGAGATGACCTGGGACATGCACTACCTGGTGGCGGACATCGCCCGAACGATCACGCTCGTCCCCGGCGACGTGATCCTGTCGGGCACACCGGCGAACTCCCGCCCCGTCGAACCCGGCAACGTGGTCGAGGTCGAGGTCGAGGGACTCGGCACGCTGCGCAACACGATCGTTGAGGGCGACGTCGCGGTCCGCGATGACGTCGGCGCGCAGCCGAGCGCATCCGAGGAGGTCGTCTCGACCGCGCTCGGCGGCGACTGGGAGTTCCGCGGGATCCGTCCGCCACGCCGGTGAACCTCCAGCCCCTGCTCCGAGCGCACGGCTTCATGAAGGTCGAGCACCCTCCTCAGACGTGGGAGGCGGACACGCGCGACGAGGACTTCCTGCGAGTCCTCGGCGAGATGATCGTGATCGGGCTCGGCCGCGGAAACGAGCTCGCCGACCTCACCCTGAGTGTCGCGAACGTCACCGCCGAGGCAGACGAAGAGGGCGCGTGGATCCCGCCCGGCGACTACGTCGCGATCACGGTACGCGGCGGCGGGACGTGGGAGGACGACGCCTGGCGCTCGGGACAGGGCCCGACGACCGGACTGCTTGCGAGCGTCGGCCCGGCCGCCGACACCGCCGGCGCCGTGTACGCCTACGTACGGAACCTCGGTTCCGAGGGCTCGGTCACGGCGCTGTTCCCGCGCCTCGTTCCTCCCAGTTGACGCGGTCGAGCCAGTAGATCCTGTGCCAGAGGCCCTTGTAGTCGGTCTCGTGGTCGACGTGCATCCCGATCTTCTGGGCGACCCGATTCGAGCCGGTGTTCTCGGGCCGCACGATCGAGATCAGATGGTCGACGTCCAGGTTCGCGAACGCCCAGTCGCGGGCGGCTGCGCCGGCCTCCGGCGCGATGCCCTCGCCCTTACGGCCAGGCTTCGTATGCCAGCCGATCTCGACATGAGGTACCTCCTCCACGATCCGTACGCCGGGTCCCGCGGTCCCGAGGAATTCCCGCGTCCCTCGATCCTCCACGATCCACAGGCCGAAGCCGTCTTCCCGATACTCCTCGAACCTGCGATCTATCCAACCCTGCGTCTGTTCGCGGTCGAACGTGAACGGGTACCACTGCATGTGCTCGGGGTCCGAGAACATCGCGTGCAGGTCGTCGAGGTCGTCCTCGCGATACGGTCGAAGGCGCAGGCGCGCGGTCTCGAGCCGGAAGTCGGGGTCCACGACGCCGAACGATAGCCCAGGCGAGTTCTCGGGCTCCTCGACTATCCTCGCCCTCGGCCCCCGAACGAGGAGCGTCATGGACATCAAGGGCAAGCGGCTCCGCCTGCTGTTCTCGGACGTGCTCGGCATCGAGCGCGGGAAGTACCTGTACGGCGACGTGGCGGACTCCGGGCGCTCCGCCTTCTGCATCGGGGTGTACCCGCTCACCACCGACAAGGAGATCCTGGAGATCTCGCGCCAGCAGTTCGACGTAGGGCTGCCCGACGTGGACGCGTTCGTGGACCGGGACACGCTCCGGCCCGGCTGGGAGGAAGACACGATCGTGGGGATCGCCGACGTCAAGCGCGAGGGCGAACCGATGGAGGTCGACCCCCGGCAGGTCCTCCGGAAGGCCGTCGAGCCCTGGCTCCAGGTGGGCCTGGAGCCGATGTTCGCGTTCGAGTCCGAGTTCTACCTGCTCGACCCAGACCCCGAGGGCGGCTGGAAGGCCACCGATCTGCCTTCCCACCGAGTCTACGGGACCGGCGCCGCCGTGGACCCGAGCGGCACCGTCGACGCGATGGTGCGCGCGGCCCAGCAGTGCGGCTTCCCGATCGAGAGCTGGGGAAGCGAGTTCGACACCGCGGCCTACGAGGTCAATATCCGTTACAAGAACGTGATCGCGGCCGCGGACGAGTGCTTCCTGTTCCGCCTGTTGGTCAAGGAGACCGCGAGCAAGAACGGCAAGCTCGCCACGTTCATGGGTCGGCCGTTCAACGACCGTGGCGGCAGCGGCCTGCACCTGAACATCTCGTTCCGGCGCGAGGACGGCTCGAACGCGCTGGAGGACACGAACGCACCCGACGGGCTCGCGCCGCTCGCCAAGGAGTGCATCGCCGGCATGCTCGCCCACCACGAGGCCATCGCGGCGATCGCCGCACCGCACGCGAACGCGTACAAGCGGCTGCAGCCGGACATGTTGAACGGCTACTGGGCGAACTGGGGCTACGACGACCGAACGGTTTGCATCCGTGTGCCCCCCGCGCGCGGGGAGGGCACGCGGCTCGAACACCGGATGTCCGACGGCGCCGCCAATCCCTATCTGGCGGCCGCGGCCGTGCTCCATGCGGCGCGGTTCGGGATGGAGCACCAGATGTCGCCACCGATGCCGCAGACCGCCGGCGAGGCCCCGAACACCGATCGGAAGGTCCCGCCGACACTGGAGACGGCCCTGGTCGCGCTCGAGAACGACGACGAACTGTGTGCGGCCCTGGGGCCGTGGCTGATCGAGACCTTCACCAAGCTCAAGCGCGCCGAGTGGGAGCGCTACGCCAAGACGGTCGGCGACCCGAACACGACCGAGGTCACGCCGTGGGAGATCGAGTACTACCTGCCGTTCTTCTAGGCCGGTCTTTCTCGGCCGATCTTCCCGGGCCGGCCCGTTGTCCCGCCGGGTCGTTCGGTGCCAAACTATCTCGCGTCGTGAGGAGGTCCCGGTGAGCGTTCGGCTGGACGAGATCGACCTTTCGAGCCACGACGCGTTTGTCGAGGAGGTCCCGCTGTGGGCCTTCAAGGAGCTCCGCGAACGCGACCCCGTCCACTGGCAGCCCGAGTCGGCACCGAACCACGGCTTCTGGAACATCACCCGCTACCGCGACATCGAGGACGTCCTTCGGGACACCAAACGCTTCTCCTCCGCTCACGGCATCACGCTCGAGGAGCAGACCGAGGAGGAGGTCGAGGCGCGCCGGTCGATGATCGACATGGACCCCCC
>Ga0126377_10003185_pt1 | contig 11547 bp, 11 predicted proteins | sample PanSoiMetPlot_22_FD_92647 | JGI IMG/M metagenome (GOLD analysis project Ga0126377, IMG submission 92647) | Tropical forest soil microbial communities from Panama - MetaG Plot_22 | ecosystem: Environmental > Terrestrial > Soil > Tropical forest > Bulk soil | place: Panama | collected 2016-02-17
AAGGTTTATATGTCGTGCCACTGCACGATGTCAGATGATTTACCACTTTCACGAGTACACGACGTTGCTACAGCCCTGGAAATCCGATTTAAGCAGGTCGCGCCGGAACTCTTTAAGGTACTTATCCACCCTGAGCCCCAGACGGATAACAGAAGATAGTGATGGTTGCCGGTACTTGAAGACAGGAGAGCAAGTTGGTTGAGGCAAAGTTGAATTGGATTGATGGAGAGCGCTTTGTAGTAAGCGCCAGCAGCGGACACGCGATCGTTGTGGATGCCGATCGAGAGAGAAATACAGCTTCAGGGCCTATGGAGCTGGTGTTAATGGGACTGTGCGCTTGTACGGCCACAGATGTGGTCAACATCTTGCGGAAGAAGCGAGAGAATTTTACCGGGCTGGAGGTGAGGGCGGAGGCTGAACGTGCCAAAACACCTCCAACCGTTTACACTCACATCAAACTGATTTATACAGTTTCCGGTCAGGTTTCAGAGAAGGCATTGGAAGACGCGGTGCGGCTTTCCAAGGAGAAATATTGTTCGGTTTCAGCGATGTTGAAGAGTACCGCGGAGATTATTACCGAAGTGGCAATCCGCGATTAAATTGACCAGAAAGAACGGTAGCAAGCAATGCTGATGTCGCCAAGCAGGTAAAAAAATGAAGGAGCCAACAATGTCTCAGAAGAAAGTGATTGTTTTCAGCCAGCCTGGTTGACCGCCATGTTATACGGCGAAGGCCTTCCTCTCGGAGAGAGGCGTTGATTTTGAGGTGAAGGACGTCACCATTGATCAACAAGCAGTTTTCGAATTAGTAAGGAAATACAACAGCCGCTCAACTCCAACCATTGTGGTTGGCGAACAGGTGATGATCGGTTTTAATCCGGAGCGATTGGAACAAATGCTTGCAGAGTGAACCTGGCGGCCTCGCCGCGCTGCCTGTCCGAGGGCATGTGTGGCGAGGCTATTTTCTTATCGCCGCAGCCACCCTGTGCTGGGCAGGCGCCGCTACCTTCGGCAAGGCCGTATTTACGGGCCGGCTTTTTAGCGGGCATTCTTTGATTTCTCCTTTGGTGTTGACCCAGACTCGAACGACCTTTGCGGCGGGGATGTTAACCATTTTTCTGGCTCTGCGAGTCGGCACCAATGCATTCAAACTCAGCAAACGCGACCTGCTTCTCTGTGCGTTGATTGGAACGCTTGGACTGGCCGGGTCAAATTTCTTTTACTACTGGGCGATCCAGAAAACGACGGTTGCGGTTGCAATTACCGTGCAATACACAGCACCTGTCTGGGTGTTGTTGTTCATGGTGGCGCGTGGGCGGCAGAGTGCAACAATCAGCAGGATAACGGGCGTTCTGCTGGCACTAACAGGCGTAGCTTTGGTGGCTGAAGTCTTTACTGCGCAAATAAGGCTGAATGCCGCAGGAGTTGGTGCAGCCATGCTGGCGGCATTCTCTTTTTCGTTTTATAACATCGGAGCGCAGGAACTGGTGGCACGCAATAATCCGCTGCAGATCATGAATTATGCATTGCTCAGTTCAGCAGCGTTGTGGCTTGTATTAGATCCCCCATGGCGTTTGGCAGCGAAGCACTATACGGGCGGGCAGTGGGGGTTCCTATTTACATTTGCCTGCCTCTCCATGCTCCTTCCCTACGTGTTGTACTTCCATGGCCTGAAATATCTGGATCCAACGAGAGCGGTTGTCACCAGTTGTCTTGAACCGGTATTTGCGACTCTCTTCGCCGCCCTTTTCATCGGTGAGAGCGTGCACGGAATGCAAGCAATAGGTATCGGTGCGGTGTTAACAGGCACAATCATCATTCAGAGACAGGGCGCAACCAACGTCCAAAGCTGAGCGGCAAAAAAAATTGAAGGGCGATCAGAGACCGCCCTTCAAGCCTTCAGAAACAGCTCTCAGTAATATGAGCTGGTATTAGCCCACTGAGTACGCGAGACCGAGGTGGTTAAGACGGTCCCGGCTCCCGGAGGAGGTGTGACGGTGGTCGACGGGAACCAGGGAGGAGCGAAACCTTGTCCGTAACGGCGGTCAAAGAAGACGTTGCGAGTTGTTGTGTTGATGTCTTTGCCGGTGTTCTGAATGCGTCCTCCGACGATGGTCAAGGTGTTGATTTTGCTCCCCACATTAACCAAGCCTCCGGTTCCGCCGCCACCCTGGCCGCAGGGGCCTGTGGGATCGCAGATCGCGGCAAGAGAGGCGTCTATCTCGATGTTCTTATCGCTTTGCAGATTGTTGAGCTGGATGTCTCCGGTGGCCGTGAAGATTCCCAAGGCCTGTCCCTTTTGATTTTGAGGAATCAAAGTGTCAGCGGGAGTATTGGGAATCTGGTTCTGCGTGGTTGTAACCGGTTCTGTGTTGTACAGGATGTCGCCGGTGATGGTTACGTTTCCGGCAGCGGTGATGGTCACCGCGTTGTGATCCTGAATAGCCGGGATACCTTCACCGGGACCGGAAAGCGATGTGATATTGCCGTCCACATACAGCATGGTATCGGCGCCAGTAACCAGGCCGGTATTGGGATCTTTCATTGTGGGAACGCCGGGGATCGTGACCGTGTTTCCTCCCGATGTGAAAGTGGTTGTCCCCGTGCCATTATTATTTCCACCGTTATCAACCGTCACGATCGTTGTGGTTGAACCTTGAACGATGGTGTAAATCTGGGCAGTTCCATTTGCACCAGTGGAAAGGGTGACCTTGGCGTCGCCTTCAACAAGAATGCCGCCGCCGGCAAACCCGGTGGGGTTGCCCTTATTATCAGTAGTGTAGGGTAGAAAAACGCCGCTGCTGGTTCCATTCTTGGGGTAGGAAGTGCCTGTGATGTCCTTCAGATTGCTATTGGCGAGATCCTGTTTGCTGGGTTGGGTGTTGTTCGTACCCATGCTGTCAAGAACTGCGCGTTCCTGGCTGTAGCTGTTGGGTGGCAATGGAACCTTGGGCTGCCCTAAATTGAATCCGTGCTGAAACGTGGGTGCTATGGTTTGTCCACCCTGTTGATCCGAGGTGGCGGCGAGCTGGTCGCAGTTGCCATTGCCGGGGAACTGATAGCCTGCCTGACCTCCGTTACTGCCGACTGAGTCAGTGAAGATGTACTGGCCGGTACTCCCAAAATTCCAAGAGCCATTGGTGAAAACAGGTCCGGAAACGGTACCCGGGACGAGTATCGAACCATCACAGATTTTGGAAGAATCGATGAACAAGCCCCAGCCGGCAAAACTTGTAGTCGTGGTGCCGATGTTCCCGGTCGCCTTTACAAAAACACTGCCTGAATCGAGAAGCGTAACAGCCTGATTGCCGGCCGATTGGCCGACGGCAGTCAAAGAATAGCTGTAAATATAGTCATAACCCGTGAGTTTCAGCGGGTTGGTTGGGGCTGCGCAGGTGCCGTCTGTCCCTATGGGAGTGCACTGCGCAAATGTAAATGTGGCCGAGGTGATCTTATATTTTCCTGGCCAAGCGTCGGAAGCACTTCCCTGGTTCAGCGACTGATAACCACCACCGTAGGTCGTGTTCAAGTAACTCTGAATGTTGGCATCCTCGGCGGCTGACAGAGGGGGCGTCGTCGCAGGGTTATAAGTGGGCCCAAGTGCCGCCAAATCGTTGTTAATCTGGTTAACCATGTCCTGGCGGGCGATGTTCAGGCCAGAATCCGCGGCATAGAACGAACCACGATAGTTGCGATAGAAGCCATTGATGAGGAGGTCAGAGCGAACGGACATTACCATAGCCACGCTCAGACCTGTCATCAACATAAGCAGCAGCAACACTGCGAGCAGGGCCACGCCGCGCTCCTTCTGCCTGCGGCGCTGCCGGTTGCGTGAAAATCTGGTCTTAGGTTGCATGGTTTACCTCCTCACTGACCATTCATGCTGAGATTTCGTGGGTTGATGACCACAGAAATCGCTTCGACCCTATACGGGCCGGTATCGAACGTATTGCGAAATGTGTCTGTCGGGTTAGGGGGAGTACGACCAATCACAGAGACCAGGACTGATCGTATTAGCGCCCAATCGCTGTTGTAACCGCAATTTGAGTTGCATCCGGGGCCCGGTGGTGGAGCAGTGGCATTAAAGCTGTATGTAGCCTGGTCGTCGCCGGTACTGGTATTCCATGTCATTGCGCCCACTTTGAATCCTATGATCTGCTCGGCAATGACATCAGGGTTTGCGCCGTTGGTTTTACGCACCAGTTTCGGATCTGTGGGATCGGTGGCATCCACGGAATATGTAACGCCTTTGATCTTCAATACCCAGTCATTGGTGCAGAACTGCGTTCCCAGCTTGTTGCTGTCTGCAGCATTGGCGATGCCAAACATCTCACTGCTGTTTGTGCCATCGGCACCTGTGGGATTGTGCTGCATTTGCACCTTATCTCCACTGACTTGCGCATCTTTCGTCAGGACCACCGTGGTCATTTGTGATCCGTCACCCTTCAACAGCAGAAGCTCGTCTCCGGAGTGAAAATCCGCAGCCAGTTGATCCGCTGTGGTTGTGCCCGTAGGAATCGAGAAGAGCGTGGAACTGGTAGTGCTCACGCAGTTCGACCCAATATCAGCGGGATGGGACGGTGGCACGGTTGGATCTGACTCGATGATATTTATCGTGTCAAAACAATTCGGACCGTAAGTAAAGGTTGCAGCGTCATAACAATTGGCTGCGCCCGCGACAACATTGTTCTGAATGGTGATGCCTATTGGAAACGCAGGAATGTTTGCGCCCGGATAATAGCCCGATCCGGCATTGACAATATCAACCTGCATCTGTGCCATAGCGTTGCGCATCACCAAGTTGAGTCCTGCCTGATTTTGCTGGGCAGTGGACATGGGCACGTGCTTCTGCACCAATCGGACACCCGCGCCAGCGATGACGAGGAAAAGCACCAAGGCAATCATCAGTTCGACCAAAGAAAAGCCTGACGATGACCGTCGAACTGACGGGTGGTATCGAAAACGAAGTTGCATATTGCAGTTTTTCATGGCCGCACCATCGTGGTTTGAAATAAGGCTGCACCGGCACCCGCGGCTGGCGTATTTGGCAATGAGACCGCTACCGTGACACGACGCACACCTACAACAGGAACGTCTTGCTCGATTAGCCAGCGGCGATTAAACACCAACATGTCAGCGCTCGGCGGAGGTGGCGGGCCGGCAAGCGTTTGCGCCAGCGCGTCACCGTTGGGCGTGTGAATAATCTGGGTGTAGTTAGCATTTCCCTTGCTATCTGTTCCGGTTGTGATTTCAATCGAAGAACCGTTTCCTGTAGAAATCTGTACCTGGTCGAAATAATTGATCTGCTGAGTGACGGCACCGACCGTATTTGTCTGAGTGACATTCGCAGTCAGGCTGCCGCCGGCAACGATGGCGGGATCGACAAGAGGATAGCGATTCAAGTCCTCGAGTTTCTGCGACGCCAGCAAGGATTCGTCGCTCATGTAACGCGACTGGTTGGTGTTGAGATTCATCTTATTCATCAACCAGGCCGCTGCCAGCAGACCGAAGGCCAGGACGAAGACCGCCGCCATAACCTCGATCAAGGTGAAGCCGCGTGAACGGCGCAAGTTACGGTGAGACGTTAATGTTTCCATAGTTTGACACCGTGATCACTTCTGGCACCCCTGCATAGGTAACCGTCATGTTCTGCGCCCCAGTGGTGGCCTGCACCTGACCGCTTGGGTGAAAGAGGAGTACCGTATCTTGATTAATGGTTGCCGGAACTGAAGATCCGGACAAAGGAACTGTGCCACCGACATTAGCCCAGCAGGCAGCAGCCGGTGGCATGCACGGATTCTGCTGCACCTGAAAATTGGAATTTGCCTTACTTAAACCGAGCCGGTACTGGAAGCCGTTGGAAATGGCCTGGTAACGGGTGGCCTGGATAGCTCCGGTCAATGAGACGACCGCGCTGCGGATCTTATAGAACCGGCTGGCGTTTTGCACCAGGGGCACGGCGATCACGCTGCCAACGATGACAATTGCCAGCACCACCATTAACTCGATGACGGTGTAGCCGCGGACGCGGGTTGCCGCCTGGCCGCTTAGGATTGGGCGGCTATGCGTGACAGAGCAATTTTTGACAGTTTTCCCCATTCGTCACCTGAGAAAATCTTCGGACTTTCATAGGTGTACCTTAGGGGTAAAACCGGTTCAATGTAACCAAAGTACCCGTCTTGGAGGACGAGGCGTCTGGTAATGGCGAACAATAGAGCGAATGGTGGCGGGGCCGCACCTTATCGGTAGGCAGCCGTTGCTCGCTTGGCCGGGACGTACGAACAGTTGGCACCGTCGTCATGCTTGTCGAGACAGCCTAAACAGAGGCGCAGAACGTGGACACGGCAAAAGACGACGGCTGGCTCCTGGTTACATGAAGAACATAAGCGTTCTGTTTTCTTACTCTTAGGAGCCGAAGACTCGAATTGGGCCTGAATCCTGCGAGCCCGTACGTAAACACCGAGAGCGACTATCAGGACGCCGAAGGCAAAGAGGGCAGAGCCAAGCGCGCGCAGCGCGTCTGACTGCGCTTGCCCTGTTAGCGCCAAAAAACACACCGCCCCCGCAATTGCGAGGAGCGATCCAAGTACTAAAGTAACTTTGGGGAGATCCATCGTTGTCCGTCCTGTATACCACAAATTGTCATTCGGCAACCAGCACTGCCAGCGCAGGTATTGAAGTCAGGTTCAGGCGTGGCGTCAGTGCATCGTTTTCGCCGGTGTAACGCCAGGCGCAAACTGCGGTTAAAATAGTGACTTATGACCCTTTGCAAAAGAATCACGGTAGTGGTGCTTGCGTTGGCAATCGGCGCGTTAGCGGAGCACAAATCCGCTTCCCTGCAATTTGTTGTCGTTAAGGACGGCAATGGCAAACCCGTGCGAAATGCTGAAATCGTGTTGCATCCGGTGGACAAACACGGTCACCAGAAAGCTGAAGGATTGGAGCTTAAGACCCATGAGGATGGCAAGGCGGCGGTGACCGGCATACCTTACGGAAAAATGAGAGTACAGGTAATAGCGCCAGGGTTCAAAACTTACGGTGAAGACTTCGATATCAATCAACCGAATCATGAATTCACCATCAAATTACAGAAGCCGTCAGAGCAGTATTCCATTTACAAATAGTCATTGTTAATCAGTTCCCAGGGACGCTTTTCCGATTTGCAGGGGATTGGCCGCAGCAACTACGGCAGTTGAGCCAAGGCGCTGTTAATCATCAAAAAGAGACTGCGTGGGGAGCAGTGCCGGACATAGCTCTGCGATGGATGGGGAGAAGCCTCTCTTGACAGAACCTATGTGTAAATGTCATTTGTAATGCTTTTCCAATTTGGCCGTTTTGAAGCGGCGGAGAAGGGTGAAAATGAGGGTCAGGGTTTTTTATCACCACAAATGTTTTGACGGAACAGCGTCTGCGGCCCTCTTTTCGCGCTTTTACCAGGAACGCATACATGAGGATGCAGAATTTGAGTTTACCGGGCTAGTGCACCGCGCCGGCTCGCTGTTCAATGAAGCAGATTTCAATGGTGACGAGAACGCGATCGTCGATTTCAAGTATTCTCCCTCTCCGAAAATTTCCTGGTGGTTCGATCACCATGAAAGCGCATTCCTAACGCCGGAAGATGCCGAGCATTACAAGAGGAGCGACAAATCACAAAAATTTTATGATCCAGAGTACAGGTCATGTACAAAATTTCTGGCCCATGTAGCCGAGGAAAAATTTGGATTTGATCCCAAACCGGTGGCTGAACTGGTGGAATGGGCGGACATCATCGATGGAGCCCAGTTCAAGAGTCCCAAGATGGCAGTGGAAATGGCCGAGCCAGCATTGAAGCTGACCATGGTGGTTGAATCCAACAATGATCCGAATTTTCCAACCCGGCTCATACCTTTGCTGGTACGCGAGCCGCTGGCGCAAGTGATCCAGGAGCCGTTCGTTGCCACTCTTATCCCGCCACTCATGGAACGGCACCAAAAGTCGATGGACATCCTGAAAGAGCGTTCCGAGTGCAAGAACAAAACCATCTATTTCGATATCACCGACTATGATCTCGAGGGATATAACAAATTCATTCCTTATTATTTGCATCCCCAAGCGGTGTACAGCGTGGGATTGAGCAGCAGCAGCTTTCGAGTGAAAGTGGCCGTGGGCTCGAATCCCTGGGCAGTAAAGAACAATATGGTGAATCTGGCTAAGATCTGTGAACGCTACGGTGGCGGCGGACATGCGCGAGTTGGCGCAATCTCTTTTCCACCCGATCAAGTCGGAGAAGCTCGCAGAGCGGCGGCAGAGATTGTGCAGGAACTAAGAACAGCGGAGAGTGGTAACACGCCTTGATTTGTCGATCTTCAAGAACGTTTCCAGGAACTGGCCGAAGAGCCTTTGCAGAGCGTCGAGTTCTCGTAATTCGATTTTCTTAATCCTTCACTAATTCGCAAAATAAAAAAGTCCGATTAAGCCATTGATCCAGAGTAGATGCCTCGGTAAGCTCTCTTAATTCCTGGCAGTTGATCGAGTCTGGCAGTGTGTTCGTACTGCTGGTCTCCAAGAATGCGCCCCGAGGTGGAGCGCTGAGTATGGGAGATTATTTCAAAGGGATATGTATCTTAAGAAAATATTAGTCGTGACAAGCGTCTGGTTGGCAGTCTCAGTGGGTGCGCCGGGCCAGCAAAAAGCCAAGCCGGTGAGCAAGACATCGCAAGTAAGCGCGAAGAAGTTGACTCCACCACAGAAATTTGTGCTGGATACCGTAAATATGGCGGTGGCTTTGCCGCAACCAGATACACAGGATCGCCTGCGAGTGCTTGCCGCAGCCGCAAATGTGGTTTCGCCGATCGATCAGAAAATCGCGAAAACATTGTGGCGCGAAGGTGTTCGCATCGAATCTGAATTGATCCAGTCAGGAAGAACGCCTGCAGTGTCACTTATGTCGACGGGTCAGGCGGACTGCGCTTCCGCGCAAAGCTTCGTGGAGAACGTCTCAGAAAACACCGTTGTACCGGCCGAGCAGTCGCTCATCGGCGCACTGACTTCCTGTAAAGCACAGACTCTGGACCTGATTTCACGAAAACTTGACACTGCGCTGAAAAAAAGAATCGTTGCTCCGCGCGCTCTTATGGCGACCATGGAAGCAGAAGGAACAAAGTCCCAGTGGTCGCAGCAACACTTCGAAGAAATGTTCAAGTCACTTCCGGATGCCCAGGAAAATGCTGCAGAAGCAGAAAACTATGCTGCGATGTATGCGCGCATGGCTGGGGAAGTGGAAGTTGGAATGGCAAAGAAGGCTGGGCTGCAATTATTGGATTGGCTGGCAAAGCTCGATGACAGCGGACTTCGAACTCTCGCGATCGATATAACTACAGGCACAATGAAGCAGACCCTGGGCGAGCAGGGATTTCGAGACGCCCTCAGCAGCGACGTAGTTGCCGGTTCGACCGTGCAGAACGCGCAGAACGGAGCGCCGCCGAAAGTTGAGCGTCCTCCACTGGAAAGTGCTTCCGTCCTGGAAGCGATGAAGAACAACGGCGCGGACCAGACTGACCGGCTGCGAGAAATGCCGGCAAGCCAGCGAGCGCGAGAAGCCGCGGCCCATGGTTTTGCCGCCGGAACCTCGGGAGACAAACAGCAGGCAAGCAAGTATTTTGATATGGCGTTTGCCGCGGTCGATGAAGTCTGGGAACAGCGAAGACCGGAGCAGGACACGGCGGCGATAGTCGAGGAGGTCAGTGAAGCGGCGGCTGAAGTGGATTCTGTAAATGCCCTGGTGCGGGCACAGAAATTGCGTGATCCATCAGCCCAGGCTATTGGCATGCTGGCAGTGGCACGAGTAGTGGCTGGCACAGGAATCGCCCGCTAAGTTTGAAGGCGTTGTCAGTCAGGTGCGTGAATTGATAGTCTTATCAGTACCGAATTCCAAAATCAGGGATCATTTATTGGTGCACATCGTTAAAGTCCAATGCCCGAGATGCAGCCGGAAGTTCCGCACCGTGCCGACAGTCGTTGAACACGCAGGTCCGATTTATTGCCCTCAATGCGGGGCGCAGATGAATGTTTCTGAGCCGAAACCGGTATCCATTCTTTCGGAATCGAGCAGCGCCAGTGCGGCGTGAGCATTCATTCGTCACTCACGTAGTTGTAACTCAGCACAATAAAAAAGAGATACGGCGAACCGTATCTCCTGGTTTGATAGTCAGACCAATTTGCCGAATTATTTTCGAGCCTGTTGCCGTTCCACCTGAAGATTATTCTCGACAGAAAAAACGCCCGGCACGCTGTTGGCGCGAATTCCGGCGACGTCCTTGTCGCCCTGATCGCGCACTACGCCTTCCAGGATCACATGGCCGTTCTTAACGACAATGTGAATTGGCGGCACCGACTGCAGAGAATATACAAACAAACGCGGATCTCTGAAGAGCTCGCGTGCCATCTGCCGGCGGATACGATCGTCGTTGAATGATACCGGTAAAATCTCGATGTTGTTGTTGACCTGCTCGACGCCTTCAATGTGCTTGACTGCGGCCTGAGCTTCATCCTTCAGTACCGCATTGCGAACCTCGCCTAACAAGGTCACGGTACTGCCATCTACTTTGTAATTCAAGTTATCAAACACGCTCAACCACGGCAGCATTACCAATTCGTGACGCACGTCGCGTACGATGCGGTCCTGCGATTGTGCCACTGACAAGCGACTGTCGTTGTCAGGTTCCGCAGGTAGTGCCGTTGCCAGACTCGCGCTGCCGAGAGTAAGCGCGGCAATCAAGACCCACTGCATTGCTTTCTTCATAGTTTTCTCCCTAACAATCCTGACGATTTGCTCTTAGGAAATCGATACGTGTTAGATCAGGGGTGAGAAAGAAGGTCGCATCGGATCACATTTATTAACAGCTCTTGATCGAATTTCACGAAACTGGGTTCAGCAGGAAGAGCCGGAAATGGAGGCCCTGGGCAGATTCGAACTGCCGACCTGCGGTTTAGGAAACCGTCGCTCTATCCATCTGAGCTACAGGGCCTGGGATGCTCACGGCCTCAGTTTATCACTTGCTTAAGCACCCGACTTTTCACGAGAGGACACTTTGAAAGCGGCTCCCGTTAATGTGCGGCGTAGTTAATGTCCCGGATCACAACTAAAACCAACATTCGGAGATATATGCATGAAATCCGATTGAAAATTGGCTTCCGGACGCGTAACATGCGTATGCATTTCATAACGGTGGAAAACGAAAGCGAGGCAAATTCATGAAGGACTCGGCGGAATATTTGCAGGCGGCGAGAAAAGCGTTAGTCGAGGAGATGGCGAACGCCGAAAAGAGACTGGAAAAAATCAGGCAACAACTTGCCGGCATCGATGCAGCACTGGGTGCTACAGGCTCCGGCGGACCGGTATCGCCGCGAAGCAGGGTGGATTTCACCAAGGTGGAGCGCGCATTGGATGCGATCGTGCTTTACCTGTTCCATCATCAGGAAGGGCAGGGCATCGACGAAGTATCGAGTGCACTCTACAAAATGGGCTTCCGCCAGAGACGGCGCGGATCCAACGTTCAATCCTCGATCA